>Ga0210406_10000682_pt1 | contig 45331 bp, 39 predicted proteins | sample IncBWC30MmetaG_FD_155454 | JGI IMG/M metagenome (GOLD analysis project Ga0210406, IMG submission 155454) | Forest soil microbial communities from Barre Woods Harvard Forest LTER site, Petersham, Massachusetts, United States - Inc-BW-C-30-M | ecosystem: Environmental > Terrestrial > Soil >...
GGGAATCTTCCCCAGCAATCGAGCGGACTTGTCCGCTAAGCATGGCAGGCACCGCAGTGGAGCTTGCGTAAGCCCTAACGTCAGTCGGGCTAGGGTAGCGTTTGTTGATTCTACGTATCTGTCGGAAATCAAAGTACGGTTTCCGACAAACCTGCTGATGAATGGCATTAAGGGAAGATTCCCAGGGTGGGAATCAAAGGGTGTCCTTAAGAGCTAACATAACATCTGCCTGTTATCCAAGCCGTTCTGGAGACGCCGCGCGATCACACCATGCGTCGTTGAGATTGCCATACGGCTCTTTTTGTTCCAGTTCAGGGTCCTGAGATTGGCGACATAGGTAGGAGGGTTTGTCACTCCGGCAATCGAATTCGGAAGCTTGACTGCGTTCCGAAATGGGACGCTTTCCCGATTGTAAGTTGCAAAATAGAACAACGAGGCGTCAGCCCCTCAAATGGGCTAGTGCCGCAATTGGAAAATTCTGAATTTCAAGAACTCGGGAAATCTTATCGCTTTCTTAGAAGTGGTGTTCAAACTAGTCGCACCGCCTGCGCAGACCCATCCTCGTGAACCCCCTCATCGCGGTTCGCGTGGCAGCGATGCGAGGGCTGCGTCGAACGCCACGAAGTGACGATGCTGCAGTTCTGGCTCGTTCAAGGCTGCACCTCCGCACTCGACCCAGGCATGTGCTTCAAACGTTTCTCCGTCCTTGCGAATTCCCACGCGCAAGTCAGAAGCAATGCCCTGCCGTGCGAGTAGCCACCAAAGTGCCAGCGATACCTCAAGGCAGGCAGGATCGCCGATTGCGTGGTGTGCTGCGGCTCGCACTAATTGCGCGGTCCATATGGCGCGTACTTGTGCATCAAGATTCCGCAATCCGTAGGGAACAGAAAGGAAATGTTGAAGGGATGCCTTGGTTTTGCGAAATCCGCGCCATCGCAAGCTGATAGAAATCAGAGGTAATACAACGGATGCGCGCAGGAAGAGTCCCCGCGCCGGGCGCTTCAACTCTCTAAATTGCCGGATCCACTTCCACATCAGCATATTGGACTCGGAGCAGGCCAAGATCTGCCAGCCGCTCCAGGAAGTTCGAAAAGTGCTGACGAAGCAATTCTGGCTCGACGTCGAATTCGCTTAGCAGCTCCGCATAAGATTTTTCGATGTTCGGTGCAGCTGTGACCACTTGCCACATCCGCGTACCGGTCTCATCCAGGCCGTAATAGCATTCCGTTTCCAGATTTAACAGCACGGTTTCTTTCTCGACAAAGCGCACCAGTACATCCTTCGGAACTTCGACCCGATCTGAGAATGAAAACTTCACCCTAGCTCCTCAGATACGGAAGACAATGGTAGCATTTTCGGAACCCGCAGAGATGATGATTCTCATCGCCAATATTCTAAGGGAGAACGGAGTTGTCCGCTACTTCCGCTCATGGAGTTACGCTTTCCGTTGTCTGGCACTCTCTGTGGGCCCTGTGCATGGAACTGCCCTATTTCCCCTTCTTTCGTCCCATCAATTTATTCTTGCATCCCCGAAGAGGGCTAGGCAGAGTTACAGTTGATGATCCTGCATCTGACCGATTCCCCTACTCGTGGATTGGTGGTCGTCGCAGCCTTGTTAACCGGGCTCTGGCTTTCTTTCTTCGGATTGCGAGCGGCAATCGCGCGTTATGGCTACGAGGGAGTTACCGCAGAGAGAATAGAGCTGGCAGTACGCCTGGAACCTGGCAATCCGGCGTATTGGTATCGTTTGGGGCAGTACCAGCAGCACAATTTGGAAGAACGCGACTCTGCCCCGGCACAGCAATCCTTTCGAAAAGCGATTGCACTCAATCCCCTTGATACTGACGCCTGGCTGGATCTGGCCACAGATTACGAATTCGAAGGGAAGAACGCGGAAGCCCACCAAGCCTATCTCCAAGCCGAGAAGAGCTACCCTGCGTCGGCGGACGTGTCATGGCGCTATGGAAACTTTCTATTGCGCCAGGGCGACCAGCCCGAAGCCTACGCGGAATTGCGACGAGCCATCGAAGCGGACCCGCAGCGTGCAGCAATAGCATTTTCGCGTGCCTACCGTACCAATCCAAATATCGATGAGCTGCTCGAGCAAGTCTTTCCGCCCAAACAGATTGTTTACGTTAATGTGATTTGGGAAGCTTTGAGCGCCAAGCAGTTGGCTGTGGCCAAGAGGGTCTGGGCCCGACTCATCAATCTCGATCCCCACCTGGAACTGCGCGATGTCGACCGGCTCGTTTCCGAGTTGCTCCAAGCGGGCGAATTCACAGAGGCACGGCGCGTATGGGATCAAGGGATGTCCACAATGAATCTCCCTCCGCTACTCGAGCCTTCCGGTTCCGTAGTCTGGGATCCTGGTTTTGAATCGGGCGTCAATGGAAATAACTTCGCCTGGCGCTTTCCACCAATCGTAGAGAGTGTGAGTATCAGCCTCGATAAAGGGCAGAAATTTTCCGGGAACCAGTCCCTGCGGCTCTCCTTTGACGGGAAACACAACCCGAATCTCGAGGCTGCCTGTACCCTCGCCGTCGTCGACCCCGGCACTACCTATCGCTTTTCCGGGCGGATCAAGACGGAAGATATCACCACGGAGCACGGCATCGACTTTCGGCTTCGCGCCGTTGAACCCGACAAAACCCCTGTGGTCAATACGCGGGAGATTCATGGCACGAATCCGTGGACCACTGTGGAGGAGACCTGGATCGCCGGTCCAAATGTTCACCGCGTGCAGATCTGTGTCAGCCGGGATCCAAGCGACAACCCGGACGTGCGCATCTCCGGAACTGCCTGGGTGGACGATGTGAACCTCGTGCCGCAACCTGCGGGGCATCACAAGCGATGAGATTTTTTCGCATTGCTATCTGTGGCTTGCTTGCATTCGCCGTTTTGGCGTTTGGCGCCGTGGAGGAATGGTCTCAGGCCGTCCTGGAGGTTGGCGCAGCTGTTCTATTCTCTCTGTGGGCTGTTCAGCAATACCGCCGAAAAACAGAACAGCTGGTCATAACCCCGGAACTTTTCCCCCTCTGCGCGTTCACCCTGGTGGTCATCTGCCAACTGGTCTTTCACTTGACGGCCTCGCGCTATTACACGCGCATCGAACTTCAGCTCCTCATCACTTACGTGGTCCTGCTCTTTCTGTTGTCTCAGGCTTTCACTCGAAGAAGTCACTGGCGCGGGTTTGTCTGGTTTGTGATGACCTTGGGATTTTTGGTGTCTGTCTTTGCCATTCTTCAGCACCTGACATTCAACGGGAAACTCTATTGGTTTCGGGAAATGCGCTTCGGTGGACTGCCGTTCGGTCCGTACGTGAATCGCAACCATTTTGCGGGATTTGCGGAGATGGTGATCCCGCTGGCGCTCGTGCCACTGGTTCTGGGGAGGGTGCGCCGCGAGCGGATTTTCTTGGTGGCACTGTTCGCCATGGTCCTGATTGTGGCATTGCTGCTCTCTGCTTCCCGCGGAGGGATTGTCAGCTTCGCGGTTCAAATGTTGCTTCTGTTCCTGTTGCTCCTGATCCGGCGGATTCGCAGCAGGTTCGTGATTGCAGGTGGCGTGGTCATACTGTGCGCGGTGATGTTCGTTTCTTGGATCGGAGTTCAGCAGGTGCTGACTCGCTTTGCGGGCATCCAGACGCTCGAAGTCTCGGCCGGCAAGCGGGCTGCTATGCGGCAAGGCACCTGGCGGCTTTTCCTCGACCATCCGCTGCTAGGAACGGGGCTCGGGACGTTTGAGATCGTTTTCCCTCCTTACGATTCGGTCTACGACGGGAAGATTGTGAACCACGCCCACAACGATTATCTTGAGTTCCTAGCCGAAACAGGCATGGTAGGGGGACTGTGCTGCCTCTGGTTTCTTTGGGTTGTCCTGCTGCAGTCCTTGAAAGGAATGGCAGAATTGGGGGAATCGTTCGGTTCGGCGCTCAACCTGGCTGGACTGGTGGCTTGTAGTGGGATATTGGTTCATAGTCTGGTAGACTTCAATCTGCGCACCCCTGCAAACGCACTGCTATTTCTAGTCTCAGCGCACTTGGCGGCTCTCCGCCTCCCGCCCGCGGTTCCAGAAGTCGCCGAGAATGAATCGCAGGGGAGGGGTGTTGGAAAACACTAGGCGAGCCGTGGCACACGAACTGTATAATATCGCGGTGGGGGCAACCAAGTTGAAGGTCCTGGCTAAACTTAGGCGCGAACGCTATGTTTTAGCCTGCGTTGCTCTTAGTGTTTTTTTCCACAAGGGCTGCATCTCTGCGCAGGAAGCTTCCGTCGTCGGTACACCGCAACAGATGAACGAGCGGATCCGGACGCTCAGCGTGGGTTCAAAGCCAGCCTCTCATGAATACACTATAGGGAACGGCGACCTTGTGAGCATCGCGGTGTTCGACGTACCTGAACTGACGCGTGAAGTGCGCGTCAGCCAGACCGGCACCATCAGCATCCCTTTGGTTCCGACGCGCCTCCACGTTTCTGGTCTGACAGAGATGCAGACGGAACAGATGATCGCAGATGTGTTGCAAGCAAACGGTTTGGTCAGTCATCCGGAAGTTGGGGTGATGGTGAAGGAGCACAAAAGTAGGCCGATCACCATCGTGGGAGCTGTTCAGCACCCCATGGTCTATCAAGCAGATTCCAGTGTGAGTTTGCTCGAAGTGCTCGCCGAGGCGGGTGGCGTCAGCAATGATGCCGGCGACACGATCATCGTAACGCGGGCCCGTTCTTCCAGCTTTGTGCTGGTCCCCATTCCTGAGCCAATTTCGACGTCGGCGCCGGGCTCAGCGGCCGGTGCGGGATCCTCAACCCAAGATGCGCCCTCCCTGAGAGGGAGCGACACACCATCCAGTTCGAACCCCACTGCATTCCCCTCGGCAACGGAGATGGCGCAAGGTCCTTCCCCGGGTGCGAATTTCGACAAAACATCGGAGACGACAACACCCGCCGGAAACACCATTACCATCAATCTGAATGAGCTGCTTGAGACGGGCGACATGCGGAACAACATTCCCTTGCAGGCGGGTGATGTCGTCACGGTGCCGCATGCAGGCATCGTCTATGTCCTCGGAGCCGTCAATCGGCCGGGTGGATTTGTCATGGCCAACGATCGCTCCGAGATGACTACCATGAAAGTTTTGTCCCTCGCTGGCGGCTTGACCAGGATCGCAAAGCTCGATCACGCCGTTATCATCCGTAAGGACGATCAGGGAAAGCAGACCGAGACGGAAGTGGACCTCAAGAAGGTCGTCAATCAACAGTCCGAAGACATACGGATGCGGGCGAGCGACGTCCTCTACATCCCGGATAATCACGTTAAGGAAGCTCTATTCCAGGCGCTACAGATCGGCCTCGCCGTTGGTACGGCCGTGGCGATCTACCATGTTGCCTATCATTAAAGAGAGCGAATGGCTAACGACTCCAAAATCATGCCTCGAGACCCCGGTTCGATTGGGAACGTTGAGATTCTCTCTTCCTCTTCTCGAATTGCCGCAATCGAGCTTTCCCCGCGCGAACCGCACCTTTACGATTACCTGATAATTCTGCGCAAACACCAGTGGCTGATTCTTACGTTTCTGGTGGCCGTTGTCACCATCGTGAGCATCGCGACCTTCCGGATGAAGCCCGTTTACAGCACCAGTGCAAAGATAGAAATTGAACGCGAAAACAGCAACATCCTGCCGTTTCAAGGGACGGGTTCCTATGACTTCGAGGTGGACCTCGAGAATTATATCGAGACCCAGTCGCGTATTCTTACCAGCCAGACACTGGCTCTGCAAACCATACGAAACATGAGTCTGGCCGGCAACCCGGAATTTTCCGGTGGTGGTACCTCTGAGGCTGTTGCCTCGGGGACACTGAAAAATCAGAAACTGCCTTCGGGAATAGGCGCATTTCTCGGCAGCCTCACAGTCAGGCGCATCCCGACCACGCACCTAATGGAAGTGAGTTTCGAGTCCACGGATCCCCAGCTTGCCTCGCGAGTCCTCAATGCTCACCTCGAAAACTATATCGAGCAAAACTACAAGAGCCGTTACGAAGCCACTGCGGATGCGACCAAGTGGCTGCAGTCGGAGCTCGATGAGCTCAGCGTAAGAGTCCGGCATTCCGAAGACGCCCGGATCTCGTATGAACGCAACAATCAGATCTGGTCGGTCGGCGACAAAAACGACAAGAGCAACGTTACCACGGAGCGACTCGCCGATTTGAACAAGCAGTTGACCGACGCCCAAAGCGAGAGCCTGAAGAAGCAATCTCTTTACGAATTTGCCAAATCGGGCGACCTGGATGCCGTGCCGCAACTCCGGGACAATGCGATCCTCCAGGATATGCAAAAGCGGCATGCCGAACTGTCTATTTCCTACACCGACGCTGTCAATCAATATGGCCCAAATTTTCCAAAGGTGCAGCGGCTGCAGGCGCAGATGAAGGACCTCGATGAGCAGGTGGTACGGGAGCGCAAAGGGATCATCGCTCAACTTGAGAGCGACTATCGCGAGGCCAAGCAACACGAAGACCTCTTGAGCCGGGCCTTGGACGAGCAGAAGGCCGAAGTCAACGCCATGTCTGAGAAGATGATTCAATACAACATCCTTAAACGCGAGGCCGAGGCCAATAAATCGCTCTATGACACTTTGGAGACCAAACTCAAGGAAGCACAGATCTCTTCCGGCTTGAAATCCTCCAATATTCGAATCATTGATCCCGCGGTGGTTCCCTCGGCACCTTCGCGCCCGGCTAAAACCCGGAATATCGTCCTCGCTTTTCTCGTCGGTTTGGTGGGTGGTGTCGGACTCGCTTTGCTCCGAGAGTATCTGGACAACACCGTGAAGACCCCGGACGACGTGGAGACCCTGGTGCGTTTGCCCTCTCTTGCAGTTGTTCCCGCGTTTAATGGCAGATCGAATTCGCCGAAGGGGTCGGGAATGTTCCGGACCCGTTCGACCAATGGGTACCAGAAGCACATTGAGTTGGTTGCCCAGCACTTGCCCAAATCACAGATGTCGGAGGCTTTCCGCGCGCTTCGCACAGCACTGCTGCTCTCTCAGGCGGATCGTCCGCCACAGGTGATTTTGGTGACCAGCGCACTCCCGCGAGAAGGTAAAACAACTGCGGCGGCGAACCTCGCCGTCACCTTCGCCCAATTGGGTGACAAGACCATCCTCGTGGATGCGGACTTGCGCAAGCCAGGAGTGGGCCGGCTCCTGAACTTGGGCACGGACAAGTACGCGGGCTTGAGTTCCTATCTAGCCGGCGTTTCGACGCTGGACCTCGTCATCGTCCCGCATCCTGTGATTCCAAATCTTGCGGCGATTCCCACCGGTCCCTTGCCCCCGAATCCCGCCGACCTTCTTTGTTCGCACAAACTGAGCGAAGCCATCGCCGAATTGCGGAAGAAATACAAATTCATTGTGATTGACTCGCCACCAGTCATGGCGGCCACGGATGCCGTGATTCTTTCTGTCCAGACAGATGGTGTGTTGCTGGTCGTGCGCAGTGGTGAAACTCCGAAGGAGGCGTTCACCCGCACCCGCGACCTACTCACGAGCGTCAAGTGCCACTTGTTGGGAGTTGTGGTCAACGCAGTAGATTCGACCGCGCCAGATTACTACTACTCCTACCGTTATTACCCCTATTCTGAAGGCTACGGCCCGCAGGAAGGATTGGAAGCGTCACACGAAGAATCATCCGGCCGAGTTCCGGTCTCCCCCGCAGACCAGGACGATTCCGACAAACTTTGAGGAGGCTCTGTTGCGATATCTCATCACCGGTGGGGCGGGATTTATCGGCTCCCACCTCGCGGAGCGGTTACTGGAGCAAGAAGCCAAGGTTGCGATTCTGGACAACCTCTCCACCGGCAGCATGGAGAACATCCGGCACCTGAAGGGTTTCGAAAATCTGGAGTATCACCTCGACGGCATTGAGAATCAGCAGCTCCTTGCCGAACTTGTGGACGACGCCGATGTCATTTTTCATTTTGCGGCGGCCGTCGGAGTAAAGCTCATCGTCGAGAGTCCAGTTCGCACCATTGAGACCAACGTCAATGGGACGCAGTTGATCCTAGAAGCAGCGTCGAAGAAAAAGAAACTTCTTCTGCTGGCCTCCACCTCCGAAGTCTATGGAAAGAATACCAATGTGCCCTTCCATGAAGATTCCGACCTGGTCCTTGGGCCCACAACGAAGGGCCGCTGGAGTTACGCGGCTTCGAAAGCGCTCGATGAATTTCTGGCCCTGGCCTATTGGAAGGAGAGGAGACAACCTGTCATCGTAGTGCGTTTTTTCAACACGGTAGGCCCGCGGCAGACCGGCCGGTACGGCATGGTGCTGCCGAATTTCGTGCAGCGGGCACTGGAAAATGAGCCGATCGAAGTGTACGGTGATGGCAAACAATCCCGCTGCTTCTGCGACGTGCGTGATACCGTCGAAGCCCTGCTGCGGTTGATCCCCCTGCCGCACGCCATCGGTGAGGTAATCAACATCGGTAACACGGAGGAAGTGACCATCGACAATCTGGCCAAAATGGTGAAGCAACGGACCAATAGCTCGTCGCCGGTTCATTATGTTCCGTACGACAAGGCATATGAACCGGGTTTCGAGGACATGATGCGGCGTGTCCCGTGCATCGATAAACTGCATTCCTTAACCGGTTTCCGCCCACAGACCAGCCTGACCGATATCATCGACAGGGTCTCTGCCTATTACAGGCAGAAGGATGGCCTTCTGACGAGCACCGCCGCCAAGCATTCTATCGCCTGAGGTGGTTCTTCGCTGAAGCACAACTGTCCTATTTGGTGTTCAAGTTACCGAAACCCGATGTTTTCAGACGATTTCGCATCTCGAGAAAAGTCAAAGATCGGCTCTTTTCGGCAGAGGGCCACGGCTCGCGGCCTGCCTTCGCACTGCTCTCGTCGTTCCGGGCTCGCCTATCTCCTCTAATCCAACTTACCAGGACTTGAATTGTCCATTGTTTTAAAACTTGAATTGTAATGATAGTAGTAGCTAACCTACATAAGACTTTCGAACTGGCATATGTTCATAGCAAAGCAACTGGCAAAGACCTTGAGACCCAACTGCTCGTCGCGGAGTCAGGCAGATGCCTCCGAGTAGGTTTATAACCGTCTTGAACATCTTCGCGAGTGACTTGCGAGCGAGTGTGAGGATTGCTGCAGATGCGCGGTCTCGTTTTCAATTAGGTATGGATTTTGTGCTTTCAAGAATTATTGGCCTAGTTCCAAGAGGCCAGCGCAACCGCGTGCGAGAAGTACGTCTTCGCGGGGACATCAAAATTCGCTACCGCCTGAATAAGGGTGATCTTCACTCCATTCGGGAAATATGGTTTCAAGAGATCTATCGCCTCCCTTTTGATGGTCCGTCAGGCATCCTTCTGGATCTCGGAGCAAACATAGGGATGACGAGCGTATGGCTGGCTAAGAAGTTTTCGTTCGCGCAGGTGATCGCAGTAGAGCCAGATCCGGACAATGCTGCACTTGTGCGCCAGAACCTCGATCTGAATGGAATTACCGGCCAAGTGCTGGAAGCCGCCATCGGACCAATGGAAGGGACTGTTCGATTTGACCTCAGTGAAGTCTCAAATCTTGGAAAATTGTCGGAAAATGGCTCGTTATCGGTGCCAATGATCAGCGTGGACACAATTATCAAGAAGTTTACGGTGACGAGTTTTGGTTTGGTTAAGATCGATATTGAAGGCGGTGAGCAAGACTTATTCGACGGCCCTAGCGAGTGGCTAACATGCACCAAGGCTATCATTATTGAGTTTCACCCGACCGTTGATCATGTTCGAATCGCAGGGGTGATAAGCTCTCACGAATTCAAATATATACCAGCGCATTCTTTTGTCTCTGACAACATGGATTGCTTTACGAGAGTTACGTAGACCCAGCTTCAAGAATACCGAAGAGCTGAATTATTTGCCGTGGTTCGATCGCGGTCTTGCCTCCGCAGGTCGGCCCCTCGGGAGGAAAGTTACGACTAAATGATTAGGGACTTCCGTGAGTTCGATAATGGGACTTGCATCACGGCCGACGTGTGTATCGATAACGTACGCTATTTTTCGCACATTTGAGGAGTAGAGGGTCTGGTTGGTAAAACAGAGGGCCTGAGGAAGGCCCGAGAGGAGGGGCAATGGAGCCCACCAACCAGGGAGCAACACTGACTTGGCTCGGCCTCTCCTGCAAGATCACTAGCGCAGGGGCGTTCCAGTGAAACCCGCCGTGGAATTCGCATATAGAGGGGCTTCAACGTGTCCGGTGTAAATTCGATCTCCTCTGGGGTGGAGTGCATTTAAATTGAATTCTCAATTCCAAAATCACCAACGTCGTTTCGAGTGGGCACTTCTCCTCGTTTTCGTCCTGAGCCTTCCGTTACTAAATCCGTGGATTCGAGGAGATGGTGTCGGCTACTATGCGTATGCACGCGCCCCCCTTATCCAGCATGATCTCGATTTTACGCGCGACTATCAAATGGCGAATGATAGTTTTCGCGAAGCTCGCTGCGACGAGAATGGCCAGCCCAAGAAAGAATTTCGCACCCGCACGGGCCACCTTGACAATCATTTTACCGTGGGCCCGGCCATGCTCTGGTCTCCCTTCCTTCTAGCCGCCCATGGAGCTGTTTTGCTCGCAAGGGCACTCGGATCCCATGTATCTGCGGATGGCTTCTCCTCTCCCTATCGCTACGCCATGGCCCTTGGCACCGGTCTGTACGGATTTCTTGGCTTGTTCCTTTCCTTCCGTCTCGCCTCGAAATATGTCGCGCCGCTGTGGTCGTTCGTCGCAACCGTTGCAATCTGGTGGGCGAGCTCCATCCCCGTTTACATGTATTTCAACCCGTCCTGGTCGCATGCCCACTCTGCGTTTACCGTCGCATTGTTTCTCTGGTATTGGGATGCCACGCGAGAACACCGGAGCCTGAAACAATGGCTGTTGTTGGGTGCGATCGCAGGGCTGATGCTGGACGTTTATTACGTGAATCTGATGGTCCTCACTGTATTGGCTGTCGAGGCCGTGGGGCAGTATACGTATGCTCTCCGTTTTGGTCGCTCGTCCTCTCCGAGTCTCCTCCAACTTTTGGCTCGCCACTTACTCTTCGGGTTGGTGGCCTGCCTGGTGATGATCCCCACGTTTGTCTCCCGCGCGATTGTGTATGGCGGACCTCTCGAGACAGGCTATCTCTCAATCCGTGATTTTCTCTGGCGGTCTCCGGTCTTTTTCAGTGTTTTATTTTCCTCCAATCATGGGCTTCTGTCGTGGACTCCACTTCTGGGTTTGGCGATTCTCGGATTGGCCCTTTTTGTATTTCGCCTGCCCAACGTCGGAGTTCCATTTTTCACGGCAGTGGTGGCCTTTTATATCTTCATTTCTTTTTATCCGGATTGGGCGGGTATCTCATCCTATGGCAACCGGTTTTTTATTTCTTTGACTCCGCTCTTTATTCTCGGCCTAGCCCAGCTTCTGGAACGCACAGCCGCGCGCTTCCCTAAACCGCAGACCGCTTTGGCAGCTTCCTCCGGAGTGCTGACCTGCTTCGTGCTGTGGAATCTGGGGTTCATCTATCAGTGGGGAACTCACCTGGTGCCGGCGCGAGGGTCTATCTCGTTCCACCGAGTCACCTACAACCAGTTCTATGTAGTGCCCGGCCAGCTCACTTCCCAACTTCGTTCGTACATCTTCCGACGCCGCGATCTGATGCGCCAGCTTGAACAGGGAGATATGGAAGAATTGAATAACGCCCCGAAGCGCTGATCGTTCTGCTGAGGACGCGATAGCACAGTACCGGCCCAAGGCCCGGATTGATTTTTTTCTGCTATCCTCTAAAGGATGTGGACGGTTACTAAATTAAATTGCCCTTTATGTCTTCTGTGACTTCCAATTCAGCGGTAGCAGCCCGCCTGGCGAACCCGTCAGCCGGTTACGGTCCCATCCGCATTGAGCCTCCGCGCGGCTGGTTCAACTTGCGCCTGGAAGAGCTATGGGATTATCGGGAGCTGCTCTACTTTTATGTCTGGCGCGACGTCAAGGTCCGCTACAAGCAGACCGTCATCGGCATCGCCTGGGTCGTTCTGCAGCCGCTAATGACCATGGGTATTTTCACTCTTTTCTTCGGTCGTCTCGCGAAGCTCCCCTCCAATGGCCTCCCTTATCCCGTTTTCTATTTCGCCGCGCTGGTTCCCTGGGCCTACTTCTCCACCGCGCTTCAGAATTGCACTAACGTCGTCGTGGACAATCAGCGGGTCATCACCAAAGTTTATTTCCCACGTCTTGTCCTCCCACTTTCTGCCGTCGTTTCTGGCCTGGTGGACTTCGCCATCGGCTTCGTCGTCCTCCTCGTGGTCATCGCCATCTACGGCATTAAGCCTACGCTCGCGGTGCTTTGGCTGCCCGTATTGCTGCTTCTCGCCGTGCTCACCGCCCTTGGCGTCGGCCTCTGGATGTCCGCGCTCAATGCGCTCTATCGCGACGTCCGCCATGTCGTGCCATTCCTCATCCAGTTCTGGATGTTCGCCTCCCCTGTCGCCTATCCCAGCTCGCTTGTCCCACAGGGCTGGCGGTGGCTGTATGGCCTCAATCCCATGGCTGGCGTCATCGACGGGTTTCGATGGGCCCTCACGGGCCACGGCGCCGGCCCCGGCCCACTAATGCTCGCCTCGGCTTCGGCAGTCATCATGGTCCTCCTGGGTGGCCTCTTCTTCTTTCAGCGTATGGAGGGCACCGTTGCGGACCGCGTCTAGATCCTCCTCGGAGCTTTGCCTTTGCAGTGGCCCGACGTGCCGTAACCATTCGGCTTCAGCCGTTGGGGCCAACGATCAATGAGCACAGTTGTCATCCATGGCGAGAACCTCGGCAAGAGCTACCATCGCGGCACTCTTCAGCGGAGCACACTACTCCGTGATCATCTCAGCAGCATGCTGAAATCACCTCTCTCAGTCTTCCGTCGCCCAAAAGATGAAACTTTCTGGGCCTTGAAAGACGTCTCTCTCGAAGTTCGCGAAGGCGAAGTCCTCGGCCTAATCGGCGGCAATGGCGCCGGCAAGACTACCTTACTGAAAATCCTCTCACGCATTACAAAACCGACCACCGGATGGGCGGAAATTCATGGGCGCGTTGGTAGCCTCCTGGAAGTCGGCACCGGCTTTCACCCTGAACTGACCGGCCGCGAGAATACCTTCCTTAGTGGTGCAATCCTCGGCATGGCCAAGAGTGAGATCAAACGCAAATTTGATGAAATCGTCGCTTTTGCCGAACTCGAACAATTCATCGATACACCCGTTAAGCACTACTCCAGTGGCATGTATGTTCGTCTCGCTTTCGCCGTCGCCGCACACCTGGACCCAGAGATCCTCTTTGTGGATGAAGTGCTAGCCGTCGGTGACGCGGCTTTCCAGAAGAAGTGCCTGGGGAAGATGGGGAATGTATCAAGGCAAGGTCGCACTATCGTATTTGTAAGTCACAATATGACGGCTCTACAAAGGCTGTGCACTCGAGTAGTGTGGCTCAACGGCGGAAAGGTGACCGATGCCGGCGATCCGCGCAAGGTTATTGAACATTATCTACAAACTAACGCGGTTGCCAATCTCGAATCCGTGTGGGAAGACAACCTAGCGGCACCTGGAAACGAACGTGTGCGTCTCCGAAGCGTGCGGGTACTTCCGCAAACAGATCCCGGTGAACCAATTACGGTGCACACCCCTCTACGGATTGAGTTCACTTATTTAAATTATGTGCCGGACACGATGTTGAACGTGACTATGATCCTCAATAATCTCGAAGAAATCTGCGTTTTCGCCTCCGCTTCGGATTTTGCCCTCAGGCCCTCTGGACTCATCCGCCATACCGCAGAGATACCAGGTAACTTCCTCAACGCGGGTTCCTACTACATCAATATGCTGATTGTGAAGGACGCGGCGACAGGGATTCTGCTCGAGAACAATGTCGTCGCTTTCGAAGTAGTAGAGGGCCAAATCGTCGGAAACTGGTACGGCCGGCTACCCGGCGCCGTCCGTCCTCAACTAAAATGGGTAAGCGAAGCAATCGAGACCGACGATTCCAGGGTTTCCACGGCCAGAAATCTTGGTACCTAAGATGTCTTCTTCTAGGCAATGTGTCATAGGAGGACTCGTTTGGCAAGGAGTACGGGGGCCCGAGATCTCCAACACTCCATCTCAGGCAAATTCTCAACAGCTTTCAAGTACTCGTCAGCCTCGCCTTGCGTAAATCAGCGCCCCACCCATATCATCTGTGTTGGGTATTTCAGAGCCCCATGTGACGAAAATCCGGCGTTGGTCGGGCCTTTACATCCGCACCCTTGATTAACTCTTTGGGTAACTTGGAGCCCTTCCTAAACAAATATCAGAACTACCAAGAGAAAGGTAGAACGGAGAAACGCAGGTGACGGAAGACCATTCACCGTATTTTCTGCCTGTCAACGCCCCAATGTTCCGGGTACTCGTCTTCCCCGGTGGCACAGAAATTGGGCTGGAGATTAACAGCGCTTTGCGATGGTCCAAAGAGGTCCAATTGTTCTCGGCAGGGCTCGCGGTATCGAATCATGCCTCCTATGTTTTTGCACAGCATACTGAAATCCCAAGCATCCACCAGCCAGGGTGGATAGACGCCCTCAATGAACTCATCGTTCGTCAGGGAATCAACTACGTCTTTCCAGCTTACGACGATATCATCGTTGCATTGGCAGAGAATGCTGATCGTGTTCGCGCAACAATAGTTACATCACCCCTTGAAACATGTTTAATTACGCGGTCGAAATCGCAAACTTACCACGCTCTGCGCGATCTCGTTGCTGTGCCACGGCTTTACGAACCGCCTGTTTCAATCGACAGATTTCCGGTATTTGTTAAAGCAGATAAGGGTCAGGGATCACAAAACGCGCATTTGATCCATGACAATGAGCAACTTGCAATGGCTCTTCGCCGGGACCCAACTGCTTTAGTGATGGAGTATTTGCCAGGCGAAGAATATACCGTCGATTGTTTTTCCGACCGCGACAAGGGATTGTTGTTTTGCGCGGGGCGGGAACGAACGCGGACGCGAAACGGCATTTCTATGAGTAGCTATGTCGTTTCTATGCCTGAATTCCGTGACTTCGCCATGGCGATCAACAGAAAGTTAAAATTTCATGGTGCTTGGTTTTTTCAGCTTAAAAAGGATATTTCTGGCCGTCTCAAGCTCTTAGAAATCGGCCCACGCATTGCCGGCACAATGGCACTACACAGAGTTATTGGTGTGAACTTTGCGCTGTTGAGTTTGTATGAACAGAAACGAATCCCCATACGAATCATGACTAATTCGTTTCGGGTTGATATAGATCGTGCGTTAGTTAACCGCTATCATCACAACGTCTTTTACCGCACGGTCTACGTGGACTTAGATGACACTTTGATTTTTAAGGGAGCGGTAAATACCAAGCTGGTTGCGTTCCTATACCAATGCATTAACGAGGGGAAGAAGCTGGTGTTACTAACCAGGCATACTATGGACGTCGAACAAACTCTTCTGCGTTACCGGCTTTCGGGAATCTTCGACGAACTTGTTCGGGTGCCCTCGCGTCTGACAGATAAGGCGCAATACATCAGGGAAAAAGATTCGATCCTGATCGATGACAGTTTCAGTGAACGGTACACTTGCCATACCGAACTTGGCCTCCCCACATTTGATTGCTCTATGCTCGAAATGTTGATGGATGATCGTGTTTAGGAGGTATCTGGATGAAAACTTCTGTGGTGGTTAGCGAGTTGGACCGACAGATACTGTCCATTATAAGGTCCAACGTTGTATCATTTATGCGGCATTGTTCCACGGTTTACGGAAAGTCCCCAGGGATTCTGTTGGATATTGCTCCTCAAGAGCACGAAGGAGCCCGTCCCTTCTTTGATGAGTGCATCTGTGTCAAAACCCTTGATGTTGATCCCCACAGTAGTTGTGATTTCATTGCGGATATCTGTAGCCGTAACGACCAGATTGCTGATGGGAGCTTCGAGTACATCGTTTGCACGGAAGTGCTAGAACACACTTTGAATCCTTTCGATGCGGTTCGCGAAATCTGGCGGCTGTTGACACCTGGAGGATTATTGTTTGGGAGTACGCCGTTTAATTTCAGGATACATGGACCATTGCCGGATTGTTGGAGATTCACGGAGCATGGGCTCCGCGCCTTACTGAAAGAATTCGAGGTCGTTGAACTGAATCAGGTCGATACTCCTGAACGGGACCTGATGCCGATACACTATACTTTTGTGGCTAAACGTCCTGGAGTTGCGCAGACTTGATGCGTCGCGCCGAGCCAAAATGTGAGGTAGGGCTCGCATTGAAAGGGCAACCCATCCATTCAAATCTATTTCGGTTCGAATGAACAGAAATGGGAGGAGCCGGAATTGCAACGCCATCCTTGCTCTGAGGAAATCGGCTCTCGGATGAGACTCCAGAAAGTTGCCGCTTCCAGATTCTTATGATGCGATCAATCCTAAAGCGCACTGTACACGAGTGCCTTAACAAATTCGGTTACAAGTTGAGTCGGATACGTCCACCGACGGAACCGGAGCCCCCATCTGAACAGGCAGACTACAGCAGAGTCTGCCCTATCGCCAGGTATTCTCCGTGGGGAACGGATCAAGGTTTTCACGCGATTTATGATCTCGTCCGCTCCAGTACGCTTGTCGATGAATACCGGTGTTATGAGCTTTGGCGATTAGCAAAACAGATGGAGCGGCTTCAAGGCTCATTCATAGAAATTGGCGTTTGGAAAGGCGGGACCGGATGTTTGCTCGCTGCCGCTGCCGCTGCCGACAAGCGAGTCCTTCTGTGCGATACTTTTCGCGGCGTGGTAAAAGCAGGGCAGCATGACACGTATTATAGGGGCGGAGAGCATAGCGATGCGACTGAAAATGAAGTTAGAAGACTTGCCCGTCGACTTGGAGTTTCAGACCGCATTCAGATACTCTGCGGAGTTTTCCCCGAAGATACTGGCTCATTTGTAAACGAGAGTCTGTCGCTCTGCCACATTGACGTTGATGTTTACGCTTCTGCGCGCGACGTGTTTTGCAAAATTTGGCCACTAATGGTTCGCGGCGGCGTTGTGGTCTTCGATGACTATGGATTCCAAGGCTGTGAGGGTGTGACCCGCTTCGTGAACGAGATTGCGCCTGCAAGTCATCTTTTCATTCACAATTTAAACGGCCACGCTATCCTCGTGAAAGCGTAGTTTAACTGCTTCCTTCAGGTGAAAATGTCATTGCCGCAAATTCTCCATCTAAAGAGATCTCTAGACCGGAAAGGCTGTACCTCGTCGATTTCAGCGGCCAGGAAAAGCAACAGACAACACTCAAGTGGAACCATTCAATGGAAGTCTGTGCGACCAATGCGTAAAGGTGAATTGGCTCTTGCCTCTGGGAGACGCCAGGGCAAGATTGGGTTTTGGCGGTAGCAATCCAACGAGAGTCGTACTCATACTTCGTTAGCAGATGTGCCGCCCCGGGGATTCGCACTCCCTAGTCGGGCGTAAATGGGGAGATCTTCAAGTGATGTAGACTTTTTCTTTAGCCGTGTAACGAAACTCGGGCCTGTCAGGGAGGAGCAATGACACTCAAGACTGACTTTAAATATCAGCCGCAAGATCTGGCAGTTTTTGGAAATCCGCCGGCGTTTGCGGAGAAAGTACACGTCGGCCGGCCAAATATTGGCAATCGACACCGTCTCTTGGAACGCATAACCAGTATGCTGGACCGCAACTGGCTCACAAACAATGGTCCCTATGTACAGGAATTCGAGAGACAACTCGCGGAGTTCGCTGGCGTGCGACACTGCGTCGCCATGTGCAATGGAACAGTTGCATTGGAGATTGCTATCCGGGCACTCGGCCTGACTAGCGAGGTGATTGTGCCTTCGTTCACATTCGTTGCCACAGCGCATGCTCTCCAATGGCAAGAGATCACACCTGTGTTTTGCGATATCGACCCTAGAACTCACAATCTTGATCCGGCGCAAGTCGAGAAGATGATCACGCCCAGGACTAGCGGTATTATCGGAGTTCACACCTGGGGCCGGCCGTGCGACGTCGATGCTCTGGAAGCCATAGCCCGCCGCCGAAATCTGCAACTCATGTTTGATGCAGCCCATGCTTTCGGGTGCTCCCATATGGGTAAATCTATTGGAGGCTTCGGACGCTGCGAGGTTCTCAGCTTCCACGCCACGAAGTTCTTCAATACGTTTGAAGGCGGCGCCGTCCTAACCAACGACGACGTTCTGGCCGAAAAGATGGGTCTGATGCGCAATTTTGGTTTCCGCGGTTACGACAACGTCATCTATATCGGCACAAATGGCAAAATGGCCGAGGTCTGCGCGGCAATGGGCCTCACGTCTCTGGAAAGCGTTGAAGAATTCATCGTGACCAATCATCGCAATTACCAGGCATACCGGCGTGAGCTGAATGGAGTTCCGGGTGTGAGTGTGATGGCATACGACGAAAAGGAGCGGACGAACTACCAGTACATTGTCTTGGAAGTGGACGAACTAGCCGCGGGACTCACCCGTGAAGAACTCGTAGAAGTGCTGACCGCCGAGAATGTACTAGCGCGTCGATATTTCTTTCCCGGCTGCCATCGTATGGAGCCGTATCGCTCCTACTTTCCCCATGCAGCGCTCATCCTACCGGAAACGGAGAAGCTCTGCCTTCGAGTGATGGTTCTTCCTAATGGCACGAGCGTAGACGAGGCAGCGATCTCACAGATATGCCAGATCATCCGGACCGCTGTGTCCAATGCTCCGGCCGTGCGGGCCCAAGTCGTCAGTTCCAAAGATCATCACCGAACCGAACGTTCTTCCGCTACGCGTTCAACGCTGGCAGGATGATTCTGGAATGAAGCCCAATTACCTAAACCCGCTTGGAATGCTAATTAGTATCGGACGCCGCGCCGAATCGTTGCAGGCAAAACATGCCAAAAACAAGAGAAATGCGAACGCAAATGCCTTTCTTGAGAATGCCGACATTCCACTTAAGGTAAACGTGGGGTGCGGAAATGAACCGTTCCAAGGCTGGATAAATTTGGACTTAAGTCCTGCGACTCGCGCCGATATCCTCTGGGATGTAACCGATGGGCTGCCATTCCCCGACAATTCCTGTGCATTCATATACAGTGAACACTTTTTAGAGCATATCCCGGTCGAAGAGGGGGTTCGGTTTCTTACCGAATGCCGTCGGTCTCTTCAGTTAGGTGGAGTCGTTCGAATAGGCACGCCGTGTGTGCAGGAAGTGGCACGCCAATATTACGAGAACACTTGGGCCCAACAGCCTTGGCTCCAGAAATATGGATACAGTTGGATCAAGACGCGCGCAGAATACATCAACATTGGTTTCCGAGACTGGGGACACCAATGGCTTTACGACTTCGAGGAACTTGACAGGCGCGCCCGGGAAGCAGGATTCAGTCGAATCGAGAGGGCCGTTTGGGGCGAAAGCAATTATCCAGAACTAAGAAAGCGTGAGACCCGAGACGAAACGTTGCTCATCTGCGAGGCTACCAAGTAACCCGAGGCAATTGCGTCGTAATAGCGCTAGCCGGGATTGGTCTGCTTAGCCCTCGAGAATACCTTATACCAAGAGCCGATGAGGGCATATGCGGCTAGACCTGCCATAGTCCGTCGACTGCCAGGGAGCTGCCATCCCCCGTTGCGGAGGCAGCTGACAAGGTGCTTTGCTGTCTCCGGTCGCTTGCCCTGCGATCGCGAATTGCCAGCCATTTCAAGATAAAAGCTCGCGATTGTCGGGCGAATCGTATGTGTGTATTGAAACCCGAGATGCTTGTCTAGGGCACTCAGCATTTTTGATCCTTCGCGCAGACGAGTAATCGATGGCAAGGACGACCAGCTGCTTCCCGAATGAACTCGATAGACTGCCATAACCTCGTCCAGGAGTTCAATGGTTCCATGTCTTGCAACCAAGGCAAACATCGGCCAGTCACCTAGTTTCATTTTCCGAAACCAAGGCGGAAGGGCAGGGACTAAATCCCGCCTCAATATCGCGGAACAAGTCATCACAAAATTCCCCTTGAGTAAGTCCTCGATCGCATAGGGCCCTGCAGGAAGAGACGGGAAGATATTGGCTTCAGCAAAACCAGTTTCGTCGAGGAATTGCACCCGATGGCAGCACATGGAGGAGCCGGGGTGGGTGTCGAGGAAGTCGACCTGTTTTTGAAGCTTCTCGCCATAGGTCCAATAATCGTCACCCTCGAGCAAAGCTAGGTATCGACCTCGACAGGCCGCCAGTGTCGCTTCCAGATTCCGCATGGCACCAATGTTTTGCTCTCTGAGGAGCGGCACAATGCGGTCCGGGTAACGGCGGTGGAAGTCCATGATTACTTTACGCGTCCCGTCCGTCGAACAATCTTCTCCGATGACGATTTCGTATTCAAAATGCACTCGTTGCGCTAAAACGCTCTCAATTGCTTGCGCGATGAAACGCTCATGATTATAGGTGATCATCATCACGCTGAGCTTCATTCGAGTACTCTCATCTAAAAGGGAATTTTGCAGTCTGCATTATTTAGTATAACCTGACCTTTGCGCGCTCTTCCAATGCGCGGCACGGGATGCCTAAGTGGTTGCTGTTACATGGGTTGAACTACTTCATTGCAACGGCGCGACAGGCTTAAGATAATTTGTAAAGGTTGCCAGTTCGTAGAGACGGCACGGCGACGAACCGCCCGACTGAAGACGAAGCTCGTAACCGGTCAGACCAACGCACTTCATTCTGAATGGCTAGCACATCCATGCCGAAGGTGAGCATTGTTATCCCGAACTATAACCATGCGCGCTTTCTTCGTCGGCGAATCGAAAGTGTGCTGCGGCAGACGTACCAAGATATCGAAGTGATCCTGCTAGACGATTGTTCCGCCGACGAAAGTCAATCAATTCTCTTGGAATATGCCGATGATCCGAGGGTAAGAATCGAGTTTAACGCGGTCAACTCAGGCAGGACGTCTAAGCAGTGGAATAAAGGTGTGCGACTTGCACGGGGGGAGTATGTCTGGATTGCGGAATCCGATGACTACGCGGACGAGCAGCTATTGGAGAAACTCGTATCAATACTTGATGCTGAGCCCGATATGGTACTCGCCTATTGTAGATCATGGATTGTGTTAGCCAATGGCGAAATTAGCGGGCCTATGGAGGTTCGTCATCCGGGTCTGGATGCAAAAAGGTGGACAACAGATTTCCAGGCTGACGGGCGCGAAGAATGTCAGAACTATCTTATCCGATGCCCCACGATCCCTAATGCAAGTGCGGTAGTTTTCCGAAAAGAAGCGTATATGCGTGTGGGCGGTGCCGATGAAAATTTAGTCCTCTGCGGTGATTGGAAATTATGGTCAGCGATGGCTCTTACGGGAAGAATTGCATATCTTGGAGAGCCCCTAAACTACTACCAATCTCATGACAAAAACGTTCGGGAAAGAATACACCGACTTGGCTTGGGGCCGGCCGAACACCTAGAAATGGTTCGATGGTTTCTTGAGATATTAACGCCTTCAGAGGCTGTTCGGAGGATGCTTTCTGAGGACGCTTTTTCGCTATGGGCCGCAGCAGTAGACGTTCTAGCACAGAGAGAACCGGAAGTCGCCCTTAAAGTCATTGATGGATTTATGGGGTTGTCTGGTCCTGAATTCGTTAAGCCATCCATTCGTGCCAATACATGGCTGACCGTTGCGGGCATTCACTATCGACAAGGTCGGCCAGCTAAAGCGATGATTTCAGCGTCACGCGCAGTCCTTGTTCGTCCCGTCATTTTGGGCCGGCCGGTCATGAGGGCATTGACGCATTTGGCCGGAGCGTTCAAGGAATGGCGACAGCATAGCTGATTACGAGTGAATGGGAAGCTAAGCGCAACCGCGGTAGGTTGCGGCAAGCAACCGACTACGAGGGGGTAGCCCGCCCCCGAATGAGAAGCAGGGGCTCATCGCGAAACAGTGTCAAATGACCTTCGTACTTTGTTAATCTGTTCTCATAGCAGGTTCGGTGCCCAAGGCAAAGGCGCATGTTGAATTCGTCCAAAGTCGATCGCGGCTCTTCTGACAAGGAGCCGCTCGGAAATTTGTCTGAGGTTGCAATTCTTCGGTGTGAAGATCACGGGAACTTGGTGGGAGTTTTGACCCGCCTGCGGTCCGTCGCACCGCGGCTTTTGCCTGCTTCTCTGCCACCCAAGGTAGTTATTAAGCCGAATCTTTGTGATGTGGTTTCCTGGGAAGCCGGCGTTACGACGGATCCCTCCTGGCTGCCGGTTCTTGCCGCGGAGTTACGTGTTATCCGTCCCGATGTGCAGATCGTGGTTATCGAATCAGACGCCGTCAGTGCGTATAAAAACTACCGCTCTTGCGACGAAACTTACGACAGGTTGGGTTACCGAGAGATCGCACGTGAAAATGGGATTGAGCTTGTCAATCTCTCGAAATCGGAATCCATCGAAATTTCCATGGATGGCATTCCCATGCCGATTTTGATTTCTGAGCTGTTTCTCGAAGAGTTCTATTTCATTTCCATTGCCAACTTGAAGGTGCACCCCTACGAGCGAATGACGGCGATTTTAAAGAATGCTCTTGGGCTCCTAACGGATGCAGATATCAGTTCGCTTCATCCCTATCTCTCACTTCTGATCAGCCACCTGCACCGTCTTTGCCCTCCTGATCTCTCTATCGTGGATGGGCGGATTGGTTTGCAGGGGCAGGGGCCCATCCTTGGCGATCCAGTACGCATGAATTCCATCATCTTTTCGAATGATGCGTTGGCAGCCGATGTGGCGGCCTGCAAACTCATGATGATCCCGCCCGAGGAGGTGCCGCACTTACGAAAGGTAGCCGCAGACCTGGAGCGGAAGTTCCCGGAAGTTCAGCTGCCTGCTGACATTCATCCCCGCTCCTTTGCGTTTAACACCACTAGCCATGGTGACATCCTGCTGAAGTTTGCCAACAAACGTTTCCACCGCTCCTCGGAGCTGTTCACGAATCGTTGGCTTGACCGGTTCCTCCGGTTCAAACGCGAACCGGTGAAATTTGCGACCGAAGCCGTTCCCAGGCTGGTGAGGCGACTCCATGCCCGCTAGACTTCGCCTGGGATTGGTCGGCGCTGGACCGGTCGTCGAGAGATATCACCTGCGCGCGGTTCGCGGCGTACCGGAAGTCCAGCCCGTCGCTGTGGTTGATATCAATGAAGAACGTGTGTGCCAGTTTGCGCTGCAACAAGGTTTTCCTCTAGCCACCACCCGCCTGCAGGATCTGTTCGGGAAAGTGGACCTAGCCATTGTCGCGCTGCCGAACAGCCTGCATGCCTCAGTCACCTGTGAGCTTCTTTCCAACGGCATCCACGTACTCTGTGAAAAGCCTATGGCCCGAAATGTCCCGGAATGCCAGGCCATGATCGAGGCTGCCCAGGACGGTGGTGCACTGTTGTGTATCGGCCACAACCGGAGATTTCGAAACAACGTGAACCTGGCAAAACGCCTCATGGAAAGAGGCATTCTCGGTGAAGTGATCCAGATTGAAGCGGAGGAAGGCAGCACCGCCGACTGGCCACGTTCTCCCGCCTACTTTGACCCTGTCCAGGCCGGTGGCGGTGCCTTGATCGATGTCGGGATTCACTCCATCGACCTGATTCGCTGGCTAGTCGGCGAGTTTCAGGAGCTTAAGTATGCCGGGGATGGCACGACCACAACCGTCGAGAGTGAGGCGGAACTTCGCTTCCGAGTGGCCAACGGAGCGGAAGGTAAGCTTCTGGCCAGCCGAACGCGGGATTTGCAGCAGCACATTCGCATTACGGGCTCGGAAGGCTATCTCGACATCGGTCTCTGGAGCGATAACCTGCGCATGCGCAGCAACAAGGGCAAAGCCTTCCAGCAATTGCCCTATCTCGACGCCTATGTGAGCCGGCGCCCTCCTCAGGATGCTTCGTTTGTGCTGCAGTTGAACAACCTCGTGAATGCCGCCCGCGGGGAAGAGAAAGTTCTGGTCGACGGGTTTGCAGGGATGGCTGCCGTTGAGGTTGTCACCCGGGCCTATGATCACTCTGCGGCGCTCGACGCTTCGCCCGCTGAGCTTGCCTGGGGCAACGGATGAGAAACTTCGCTTCCGACCGAAACGGCCGGTCTCCTTGGCGCTCATTTTCGCGCAAATTACCCATGCTCAAAAATTCGCAAGGAGAAAGGTGCAGTGCAGCGCATTACGGCATACACACCGGCCTATAACGTTTCCGAATATCTGGCGCGCACCATTGAAGGGCTCCTTCTTCAGACGCGTCCGTTCGACGAAATTTTGGTCATCGATGACGGCTCTCGCGATAATTCAGCGGAAATCGCGTCCCGCTACCCTCAAGTCACACTGATTAAACATTCTGTGAACAAGGGGCTGGCCGCGGCTAGAAACACGGCGTTGCGTGCCGCTCGTAACGAACTGGTGGCTTCTGTGGACGCCGATGTGGTTGCCGATCCGAACTGGATTGCCACGCTCCTTCCGCATCTGGACGATCCGAAGCTGGCGGGTGCTGGCGGCATCCTTATCGAAGGGGTACAGACCACGTTAGCCGATCGCTGGCGTCGCGCCCGCATGGCTCAGGAATGGGGCCCGCAATCCATCCGTAATCCTCGCTTTCTCTATGGCTCCAACAACCTATTCCGGAAGTCAGCCATTCTGGAGGCCGGTGGGTACAACGAATCGCAGCGCAGCTGTGGAGAAGACCCAGATCTTGCTATCCGGCTCCATGCTCGAGGCTGGGACTTTGTGTACGATCCCTCCGCTCGCTCTACGCATCTGCGTCATGACAATCTGAAATCCGTACTGGATATGTACTGGCGATGGTGGAAATTCGGGAATCAGGCCTACCCCAACGGCGTTAACTTGCGCTCCTGGTTAGGCCACGCGCTTTTCGTGCATTTCCGATATAACTTCCTGGTGCCGGCAAAAGCGGATCTTCACGCCGGTCGTCTCGATCTACTGGCAATGGATTTTCTCGCTCTGGGTTATATGCCCTATCGGGATTTCCGTCTTTGGCGGGATGGCGCAGCAAGTCCTGCACTATAGAGGTCCTGAAGGAGGATCATTTCTTGCATGTCCTTGTCACCGGTGGTTGCGGTTTTATCGGTTCCCACGTCGCTCTTCATCTCCGCGACGCGGGCCACAAGGTTTCCGTCATGGACAATCTCGTTCGCCGTGGGAGCGAACGAAATATCGCGGTCCTCTCTCGCCACGGTGTATCTTTTTTCCATGGCGACGTGCGCAATCCGGAAGACCTCGGCAATCTTCCCACCGGGATCGAGCTGATTTGCGATGCCAGCGCGCAGCCCTCGGTCGTCACCGGTTATGCGAATCCGCTCTTCGACATTACGAATAACGGTCTCGGCGCCATCCACATTCTCGAATACGCCCGTCCTCGGCGCATTCCCCTGATCTTCTGGAGTTCGAACCGGGTGTACGGTGCGGACCGCCTGAACGCTCTTCCCCGTCGCGAAATCAACACGCGTTTCGAGTACGATTCCGATGCTTGGGATCGCCTCCCCGTCGAGCAACGCCCTGCTGGATTTCATCCTGTCCATGGCGTCTCCGAGGAATTTTCCATTGATGGAGGCCAGCGCAGTATCTACGGCCTGAGCAAACTCATCGCCGACGCAGCCTGCCAGGAATACGCCCATGCGTATGATCTACCCATCGTGGTGAATCGTTTCGGCGTAATTTCGGGTGCCGGCCAGTTCGGACACACGGATCAGGGCTGGGTCGTCTGGTGGGCCATCGCGCATTGGTTCAAACTTCCACTGACCTATCTCGGCTGGCAGGGAAAACAGGTGCGCGACGTTCTGTTTGTGGAAGACATGCTGGGGCTGCTGGATCTTCAGATCAACCAGATCGCGCGTTTCCGCGGCGAAGTCTTCAATTTGGGTGGCGGCGCTGCGAATTCCGTGTCCCTCCGCGAAGCCACCACGGCCATGCAGGAGATTTCCTCTCGCGTCGCTCCCATCACTCAATCCGACAAGACGCGCCAGGGCGACATCGTCCTTTACTGGACCGACAACCGAAAAGTGCAGCAGCAGTTGGGATGGAAGCCGAGAACCGATTTGCCCGCAGGCTTCATTCGTATCTTTGAGTGGATTCGCGAGAACGAGAAGGAACTGCGTGAACGTTACGTAAAATGACAAATTCTTGCTTGAAGCCGCGACGCGGGCGAAGACCAGGCAGATCCGCGGGTATGGCTTCCGAGCTCACCTGAAGTGTTTCCCATGCCAATCTTTGATCCAGGTGGTGTGAGAAGGTCATTGTTTGGGATCCAACGGCCGTGAGATAGACTTTCTGCGAGGGCTCGATAGTAACGCCAGAAGCCTGACACCTACAGGCAACTCTATGTTCATTGCGAAATGTGGGCGAGTTTAAGCTTCTTAGGCTTGCAAGAAAAAAGCGACAGAGGTGCTTCAGGAAGTATTGTCTGAATTTGCCAAAGCTGGTCTCAGAACGCATTTTTGTAAAATCGGTGTCCTTGTGCCTTTGAACCAAAGCTTTCACCGAAATATCGGGCTGCTCGTGTCAGTGGACATATAGTCGGGGCACAGTCCAGGTTTGAAGCATGTCCGAACATAAGTTATATACTTAGACCGTTTTTAGAAGAGTCTGGTGTAGATATTGAGAACAGCCCTCTCCCCTTCGCAAACAAGACGAGGTCGTGTACCGGAGCTCGACGGATTGCGCGGCATAGCTATTCTCCAGGTGGTGCTGGCGCACTACTTTTACAATCCGAGCCCAAAGTTGCCTGGACTTTTGCGGTGTATCCAATATGTCTTCGGTTTAGGTTGGACGGGAGTCGATTTATTTTTTGTCCTATCAGGATTTCTGATCGGAGGGATACTTCTCGATGAGCGTTCCTCTCCAGCGTTTTTCAAGACATTTTATATTCGCCGATTTTTTCGCATCATACCACTCTATTATCTTTGGCTAATTCTGTTCATCGTGTTTATTTATTTTGGTGGCCCAACGATTCTTTCGCACACACGGTTAGCCGTGCTCCCAAGGATTGATTGGTCCATTCTCGCCCACTTTTTGTTTCTGCAAAATTTGTGGGCATTCGACTTTGTAAATCTGGCTTATTCGTGGTTGGCGCCTCTCTGGTCGCTGGCGGTCGAGGAGCAATTCTATCTTATATCTCCTTTACTAATCTGGTTTCTTCCGAAGCGTCGGTTGGTCGTTGTTCTTTGGGCCGTGGTTGTTCTTGCGCCGTTCTGTAGAATCTTAGTTCGCCATTTGGTGCCCTATCAACCCTGGCCGGCCTATAGACTGATGCCGTGTCGCGCCGACTGCCTTGCCCTCGGAATGTTAATCGCAAACTATTGGCGGGATGAACAATTCCGGGCTCGGCTATCTGCCCGAGGCACGATCTTTTATAGCTTGTTGGCGGTACTGTTGGCGGGAGTTGTTGTTCTGGGTATCTGGTTTTCAAATCCAATTGGACTTTTGACTCAGACGATTGGTTACTCTTGGATTGCCTTCTTCTACGCTTTCCTGTTGATTGCAGTACTCAAAGATATTCGGTCACCATTGGCCAGACTGGCCAGGATCAGATGGCTTCAAGAAGCGGGCCGGGTTTCATACTGCATGTATATCATTCATTCCATGGTCGGCTATTTTTGCTTTGGTTTTCTGATGAACCACTTTATTCACTTAACCCGATGGCGCAACGGAACCGTGGGACTGCTAGCGATTTCTCTCACCTATTGCATTGCCAAACTTTCCTGGATATGTTTGGAATATCCCCTACTGCGAATTGGGCATCGATACACTTACTAAGAGACTCCCGGCTTCGTGTAATTGTGGAATCGATCGTATCAAGTCACGCGAATTTCTTCCTGCGGCAGTGGTCGCACCAGAAAGGACGCTGTTGTCGCACACACAAATTTGGTGGCCTGACCGGGTGGAATATGGCCGGCCGAAGTAATATAGACTTTCTGACTGATTCTGAAACAAAAACCCGGACTGCTTAACAAACCGAGCAAGGGATAGCGGGATGAAAATTGAGGGCGTAGCTATATCCTGTTACAAGTTCGATGTGTACCTGACACGACTCTGCGTGGTCAGCATTCGGTTCTGGTATCCGCATATTCCGATCTGGCTTTTGAAAGATCGGCATTACGGTGATTTCGACACTCGCGAGATCGAGAAGTATTGGAATGTGCAAGTGTATCCCGGCCGAGAGAAGACCTTGGGCTGGGGCTTCGGCAAGCTTGAGCTGATGACGGAATCGCCTGCACGACGACTCCTGCTTCTCGATTCGGATGTTGTCTTCGCGGGACGAGTAATTGAACGGCTTGAGCGGTTTGACGAAGATTTGATTGTGGACAAGGAAGATTTCGATACAAGCGCCGTCGAAGTCCAATTCTTTTCACCTGATAAACTCCGCCAACTCGACCCGGAGTTTGCATTTCCGGGTTACGGCTTCAACACCGGTCAAATCGTCACGACGACTGGCCGCCTCAACAAGCAAGATTTTGAAGGCCTCCTGGATTGGCAGACACGGACGGTCAAACACTCGGAAGTATTCAAAAAAGGCGAACAAGGCTTGTTGAATTACGTAGCTCTACGCAAGGTGCAGCACGGCGAACTGACCATCCACCGCGAGCAATTTATGGTTTGGCCGGGAGAAGTCGCCCGCGCGGAGCACATCCACCTTGAGGACTTGGCTCCCGAAGGCCGGCAACAGCAGGTGATTCATTGGGCCGGGCTGGGTTGGGGCAAAGCGCTGGAAGAAATGCCAAGGCCGGAAATCCTTTTGCATTTTGAAGACATATATTACAGTCGTGTTCCGCTCGGGGCTTGGCTCCGGAAATGGCGACGCGTACGATTTTCGCTCCGGCAAAGATTCACTACTCCGCTCAAAAGTGCCGCGAGGAAAGTCCTGCAATTAAGTGGAATCGCACGGGTCTCACCCTGAAGATACCAGACGGGTTGGTTTTCTCTCCCAGGAGTTTCTGTCACCCCTTTCACTTGGCCCGAGCAACTCAGCGGTTTGGCGCCACGCACGACTATCGATTCAAATTCGCAGAATCTGACGCATAATATTGGTAGCTGGCCCAATTTCGAGGGGAGAAGCAAACTTTTCAAATGAAGCCAAAGACAGTTTTGGTTACCGGTTCCAGCGGTCTCATCGGCTCGGAAGCCGTGGAACATTTCGATCGCCAGGGCCATCAGGTCCATGGCATCGACAACAACATGCGCCAGGTCTTTTTCGGCGATCCGGGTGACACTACCTGGAATCTCGACCGTCTGCGTCACACAACGAAGAACTTCACGCACCACAATGTCGACATCCGGGGCCGCATTGCTCTTGAAACTCTCTTTCGTTCACAGCGCTTCGAATTGATCGTTCACTGTGCCGCGCAACCTTCTCATGACAAGGCCCGTGACATCCCCATTCTCGATTTTGAAGTCAACGCACTCGGCACTGTAAATCTACTGGAAGCCACGCGCCTGCATTGCCCGGAAGCGGTTTTTGTATTTCTCAGCACGAACAAGGTTTACGGCGATGCGCCGAATGAAATTCCGCTGAAAGAATTGGAGACACGGTGGGAGTATGCGCGGCCGGAAGATTATGACGGTATCGATGAAAATTGTCGCATCGACCGCACCCTGCATTCGCTCTTCGGAGCTTCCAAGGCCTCCGCGGACCTTATGGCCCAGGAGTATGGCCGCTATTTCGGCATGAAAGTCGGAGTATTCCGCGGAGGCTGCCTGACCGGCCCTTCGCATTCCGGGGTGGAGCTCCACGGCTTTCTGTCGTATCTGGTAAAGGTCGCGCTCAGAGGCGGCACCTACTCGGTATTTGGCTACAAAGGAAAACAGGTTCGCGACAATATTCACAGCCACGACGTGGTCCGCGCGATTGAGGAGTTTGCCGCCAATCCGCGCCCGGGCGAAGTCTACAATATGGGCGGCGGGCGCGGAAACAGCGTCTCCATGCTCGAAGCCATCGCCAAAATCGAGGAACTGAGCGGCAAAAAACTCAACTGGAAATACGTCGAAGAAAACCGCAAGGGCGACCACATCTGCTACATCTCAAATCTCGCCAAATTCCGCTCCCACTACCCAAACTGGTCCATCACCATCAGCCTCGATGAGATCTTTCGCCAGATCATTGGCAATCAGAGAGACAGGTTGCCTGCCGAGAACACGGGGCGCTCGAAGCGGGTTTAGAATTCGAGTTGGGCCGGTTGGATTACCGAGGCTATCCCTATGAGCTTACAAACCGAATACGACGCTTGGCATACCAGATATCACGAGCTGAGCCCTGAGTACGATGACACTTCTACTCCCTGGTATACGTGGGTCGCTCAGTGCATGATCGATGTTCGGGGACTGCGAACGCTTGAGGTGGCGTGTGGACGGGGTGGATTTGTCAGGGCGCTCGCGCGCAAGGGTGCAGATGCGGTGGGGCTCGATTTCTCCCGGGCCGCGTTGAAGATTGGCCGGGAGCGATCTCTCAAATTCGAGGAGGAAAGCCGAGCCAGTTTCGTACAAGGGGATGCGCATGCGCTGCCGTTCGCAGACGACTATTTCGATTTGATTGTTTCCTGCGAAACCATCGAACACCTTCCTCTACCGGAAAAGGCAGTGAGCGAATTTCACCGAGTCACGCGGCCGGGTGGAAGCCTCTTCCTCACAACCCCAAACTATTTCAATTTGATGGGGTTATACGAGTTTTATTCCAAATTTCGACATCCTAAGCGCGGGCCAGACCAGCCGTACGACCGGATCCAGTATTTTTTTCAGACCCGGCGCCTCTTGCAGCAAGCCGGGTGGCAGATACAGAAGTCAGACGGCATCGTCCATCAGCTCCCGTTATTTCCGGGAAGGAATCCAGTACGGATCAGGAGCATCGATGACAGCGAGATTTTGCGAAAGTTACTCCGCGTTTTTGCGTTTACATACTGTTTGATCGCCAAAAAGAGAGTGCTTCGGCCAAGCTTAGGATAAATTCTCAAAATTAGGCTACGTCATTGAAGCAACCCTGCTCTGGAGAGATGACAGCACAACATAAATCAATGTCTAAGACGCCTTCGCCAGCATTGGTTCGCGCGTTTTCATCATGGACGCTCTCTCCCGATGTGACCCGTGACGAATGCCGCCGACCTGGCAACCGGTGAGAACTCCTCCAGTTTCCCGTCGTGATATATTGCTTCAGTGCATAAACTCACCCCATTTTCCCCGACTGGCGACGCCCATATTGAACAGCTTGGGAAATGCGGAACTTTCAATTTGCGATTGAAGCGGAGATGAGGATCAACGAACAGACGCAACTCCCGGGCCAGGAAAGCGAGTCAGAAGTCCAACAAAGCAACATCGAATTGGACGTTTCCGTCGTCATCCCCTGCCTGAACGAGGCGAACTCCCTGGCCTTTTGCGTGGATAAAGCGCTCACCGCCATTCGCAGCGCGGGCCTGCGCGGTGAAGTAATTGTCGCGGACAACGGCTCGACCGACGGTTCGATTAAAATTGCCGAATTTAACCGCGCGAGCGTAATTCGCGTTCCGCAGCGCGGTTACGGCGCGACGCTGAAAGCGGGTATCACCGCCTCGCGGGGCGAGTTCGTCATCATGGGCGACGCCGACGACAGCTACGATTTCAGCGAAGTTCCCAATTTCGTCAACGAGCTGCGCCGGGGCTACGACCTGGTCATGGGCAATCGCTTTCGCGGCGGCATCAAGCCGGGCGCCATGCCTCCACTGCACAAATATATTGGCAATCCCGGCCTAAGCTGGCTGGTGAATTTTTTCTTTGGCGCCGGAGTAGGCGACAGCTATTGCGGCATGCGGGGCTTCCGGCGCACTCTCTACGACAAATTGGATCTGCGAAGCTCTGGAATGGAGTTCGCCCTCGAGTTTGTCATCAAGGCCACCCAGATCGGCGCCCGCATCTCCGAAATCCCCATCATTCTTTGGCCCGATAAGCGCGGCCGTCCGCCCCATCTCCGCAGCTTTCGCGACGGTTGGCGCAGTCTTCGATTCATGCTCTTGTACGCGCCCAACTGGCTTTACTTTGTTCCCGGCGGTCTGCTTGTCGCCAGCGGACTCGCCTTGATCTTCTGGCTGCTGCCCGGCCCGCGCCAACTCACTTCGCGCATCACGCTCGACGTTCACACCATGGTCTTCGGCGTGATCTTCACGCTTCTCGGCGCGCAAATCCTCTCCATCGGCGCTTTTGCCAAGGTCTTCAGCTACGCTGCGCGCTTCGACCGCGGGACCATTTCTCTGAAACGCCTTCTCAAACGAATTACGCTGGAAACGGGCTTGCTCTTCGGCGGGCTGGTCTTCCTCGCCGGCCTTGTTGGTTGCATTCGCATCACCTGGGGATGGGCGGCAAGCGGCTTCCGGCCCCTTTATCAGATTCGCCAGATTTTGTTCTGGTCCACGTGGCTTTTTCTTGGCATTCAGGTCATTTTTTCCTCGTTCTTTCTCAGTATGCTGGGGATCAGCCGCGAAACGTATATCGGCGACTACGAGCTGAAGTGAACCTCCTGCTCCTCTTCCGTCCTGGTTCCCAACTGACGTACACTTAGAGTGTTTGCTCCCCGACAGGATTCCGGACTGTAGATGACCACGCCGTTCGTCAGCGTTTTGATCGATACGTACAACCACGAACGCTTTATCGAAGAAGCGATTCAAAGCGTGTTATCGCAGGATTTTCCCGCCTCCGAGCGGGAAATTCTGGTTGTGGACGACGGTTCCACGGATCGCACCCCGGAAATCCTCGCCAAATTCGCCTCCCAAGTCCGCATTCTTCGCAAACCCAATGGCGGCCAGGCCTCCGCTTTTAATCACGGCATTCCGGAATGCCGGGGCGAACTGATCGCTTTTCTCGATGCCGACGACTGGTGGGCCCCAGATAAATTGACGCAGGTCACAAACGCAATGGCGGCGGAGCCAAACGTAGGTTTCGTCGGCCACGGCATCATCACTGTATTTCCGGATGGAACGCAAAAGACCGAGGTTCTTCGCGACGGCTTTTATTTTCAGGCCAATGAGATGTCCGGGGCACTCCTGTTCAGAAGGCGCTGCGCATTTATGGGTACCAGTCGCATGACGGTACGCAGAAACCTCGCGCAGCAGATTGGGCCAATACCAGCAGAAATTCAAATCCAGGCGGATGAGTACATCTATACTCTCGCCCCGGTCTTGATGCCCGTGCGGATATTGCCTGAGGCCCTGACCTACTATCGAGTACATGCGGACAATGCATTCCACATGTTAAATCCGGATCCGGAGAAATTGCGCCACAAGCAAAAATCGCTCGCGGCCCTTGCGAAAACGCTTTCCCTGCGCCTGTCGCAATTGGGAATTGATTCGGAAGTACGCCGGGCGCTCCTCGACTACACGGACGCCAGTGCGGATCAGTTGCGGCTGAGCCTGGACGGTGGCTGGTCCTGGGAGACTGTGGCCGCCGAGTGGAAGGTTTATCGTGCGACGCACCCGAACGCCCCCGCAGCGCACCGCGTTTTCAAATCTTTGACGCTGCTGACCGCCTTGTTCGTCGCTCCGAAAACGTTTTATCGAACGCAGAAAGCACTCGCCCAAAATCAACTCTACCATCGCCTTCGGGAAAGATGGCTTCCGTTCCCCGAGATGGAACATATCGAGAAGGATGGCCAGGCGCGCCAAGGGTCTTCACGTTGAAAATTCTGATTGCCATTGGGGTACTCCGGCAGCGCGAAGCCGGTGCCGCGGGTGTGGTTTTTAACCACGCCGAACAACTGCAGAAACTCGGGCATCGAGTGGACTCCTGGTTTTTCGACGATGTTCTGCCGTCTCCGCGCTGGCCCGCGCGCTTCCGAGACCTCGAATTTGCTGCCGCGGTTTCCTCGCGGCTTCGTCGCCAGCCCCAACAATACGATGTCATGAATCTCCACGCCCCTTGGGGCTGCGTCTACGGTCTCGCCCGCAAATGGTTCCCATTGCCTGAGCTGCCGCCCTACGTTTTCACCATGCAAGGCAGCGAGGAGAGATTTGCGCGCGCCATGAAACTGGAAAGCAAGAAAGGTAGAGCCGTCAATTTTGCCTGGAAAAATCGTGCCTGGCACCGACTCTACCACCAGACCATGTACGATTTCTCAATATCCACAGCCGACTACGGCGCCGTGGCCAATCGCGAAGGATGGATCCTCTCGGAACTTAAGTATGGCCACCCCTTTGGCCGAATCTGGTATGTCCCCAACGGTGTGAGCGACAACTTTTTTCTTCCGAGACAGTTCGTAGACACTCCTGCGAACCGCCTTCTCTATGTTGGAACCTGGCTAGACCGGAAAGGAATTCGCTATCTTGCGGACGCCTTCGCGGCCTTAGCGGCTCGCTGGCCGGAAATCCAACTCACAGTTGCCGGATGTATCATCGCTGAAAACCAAGTGAAATCGTACTTTCCTGCTGCGATCCGCAATCGCATCTCGGTCCATCCATTTCTCCCACGCGGCGCCATGCCCGCGCTTTACGCTTCGCACGATATTTTCGTGTTCCCCTCGCTGGTCGAAGGGATGCCGCTGACTCTCCTCGAAGCCATGGCCGGCGCGATGCCTGTGGTCACAACCAATACATGCGGGATGTCTGATTTGATCGACCATGAAGCGAATGGTCTGCTGGTGCCCGCGGCCGATGCGGTGCCGCTCGCCAAGGCAATCGAGCGTTTCAGGAATTCTCCGGAATTGCGGCGTGATCTCGGGCTTCGCGCACAGGAAACTGCGCGGCGATACACCTGGGATCGAATAGCGCGTCAACTGGAGCAGGTATTCCAACTCGCAGCGGATTCCCGGCGCGCGGGCAGGTCATTCTGAAACCGCTTTTTGCACACCGCCGGAGTTCAAGTATGCTTTTTGGCAGGGCCTGTTTTCGTTCACCATGAAAATGCAGATTCAATTCGTCGCAGTTCCCGGCAATCCGGCGCAGAGCGCCCCGCCTCTTTCCCGAATGTTGCAGCATCCCGTTTTTGCCTGGGCCGGCCTCCGTGCGCCAATCGCCCAGCATACCCTCGCGGAGCATCAGGCGCTGATGCGTCACGCAAGCGCGGCAAGCACAATTGTCGAAATCGGCGTCGCGGAAGGCGCCTCAGCCGCGGGCCTCCGCGAAGCGATGCCCGCCGATGGCACCCTGTATCTGATCGATCCCTTCCATCTCTCCAGAATTCCCGCACTGAACTTTCTCAAACGCGCCGCCTGGCGTGCTGTCGGTTCATCGGGTTCCGCGAGGACGGTCTGGATCGAATCCTTCAGCCAGGACGCGGCTCGCGATTGGAAATCCCCGATCGATTTTCTCTTGATTGACGGCGACCATCGCGAAGAGGCAATCGAACGCGATTGGTTGGATTGGTCCCGCTTTGTGAAGGAAGATGGAGTTGTCGCCTTCCATGATGCCCGCCTTTTTCCCGGTGGCTGGCCGACTCCTGACTACGGTCCCGTACGATTCATTGACCGAGCCTTTCGCCAGGGGTCAAATAACCCAGCATGGTCCATCCTGGAAGAAGTAGACTCGCTCGTTTTCGTTTCGCGGAGGAATCGCTTGTAGCATGATCACCCTCGGACTCAACTACTCGCAGATGCACGATTCTTCAGCGTGCCTTGTCTGGGACGGCGAGTTGCTCTTCGCCATCGCCGAAGAGCGCATCAGCCGCGCGAAGCACGACGCGCGTTTCCCGTCCCTGGCCATCCAGGCGTGCCTCGATTTTGCAAAAATCACGGCCGCCCAGGTGGATGAAGTCTGTGTCGGCTGGCAAACCCCTGGCGCAACGTTTCGCCAGGATTTGAGCCTCTACGCCACAGGGCGTTGGCCTGCCTCCTATCTGAACGTTCTGAATTCCACGCGCCACTTTGCCAGCATGCAGCACCAGCATGGAGGAGAGAATCCGTTTCGGCGGCAGTTCGGCTCCACAAAAGCCCGCTATCGCTTTGTCGACCATCATCTGGCCCACGCGCTCAGCACCTATTCCTACTCCGGCTTCGACGATGCCGCGGTGGTCGTCATGGATGGCCGCGGCGCTTGGGAGGCAACCTCCATCTGGCGCGGCAGCAAGGGCCGCGTCGAGCATGTGCTCACCATCAATTGGCCCAATTCGCTCGGCCTCTTCTACGCCCAGTTCACAGGCTTCCTGGGCTTTACGCCGAACGCCGACGAATGGAAGGTGATGGGTCTGGCTCCGTACGGCCAGCCCGGCGTGGATTTAGGAATGTTCCTGGAAACAGACGCAACTCCCTACAAACTTTACGTCGATCGCCTCATCGGCAACGGCAGCGGCCCTTACGCCAATTTCCCGTCTTCTCTAGGCGAGCCGCGTGAGCCGGAAAGTGAAATCAGCGACCTTCACAAAAACATCGCCCATGCCGTCCAGGAAGTGTGTGAGCAGGCGATGTTCAGCGTCGTTCGGATGGCTCTCGAAAAAACAGGCAGCAAGAATCTCTGTCTCGCCGGAGGAGTCGCGCTAAATTCGAAGGCCAATGGAAAAATCGTCGCCTCCGGCCTCATCGAAAAACTCTTCGTGCAGCCTGCCGCTTCCGACGACGGCGTCGCACTCGGCGCAGCTCTCGCCCCGTTTCTGGACGGCGGTGCGCGTCTTCCCCTGCGAGCCATGCGCCACGCGTATCTCGGCCCTTCATTTGATGACGACGCCATCGAGACCGCGCTGAAGACCTATAAGATCCGCGCCTCGCGCCTCTCGGATCCGAGCGCAACCGCCGCGGAAATGCTGTCGCAGGGAAAAATTCTCGGGTGGTACCAGGGCCGGATGGAATTTGGCCCCCGCGCCCTCGGCAGCCGCTCGATCCTCGCCGATCCTCGCGATCCGGAAATGAACATCAAGGTGAATAACGCGGTGAAATTCCGCGAATGGTGGCGCCCGTTTGCGCCTTCCTTCAAAAAAGAAGCCGCGCCCGATTATCTCGAGTCCGCATACGATTCGCCGTTCATGATTCTTACCGCTCAGGTGCGCCAGGAAAAGCGCAGTGTCATTCCCTCCGTCACGCACGTGGACGGCAGCGCCCGGCCGCAAACCGTCGAAAAAGAAATCAATCCCCTCTATTACCGGCTCATCGACGAATTTGGCAGGCGCACCGGCGTCCCGGTGGTCATGAACACATCGTTCAATCTGCGCGGCGAAGCCATCGTTCACACGCCCACCGACGCGATCCGCACCTTTTTCAGTTCCGGCATGGACGCCCTGCTCCTCGGTAGCTTTCTCGTGGAGAAATGAGGCACGCCCCCGCCCCTTCGTTGCTTTCGGCCAGGCGGTTGGTTAGACTCGGCTATCCTTCGCGGCGCTGCGCTTGTCGCAGCGCGGAGAAAGCCACGATCTCCGTTTCATGATTTTTAATACCTGGGACTACTACCTACTTTTCCTATTTCCTGCCGCGCTTCTTTTCCGTATTTCCCGCCAGAGTTTCCGGCCCTGGATCATTGTCGCCAGTGGCTGTCTCTTCTTCGTCTTTTTTTCATACACCCAATTGGGCGGGGCCATCGGTGCCGCATGCCTCCTCATCTTTCTTTGGGAGTCCTTCATTAGCCGCTTTTACAAGCCTGCTTCCTGGTTTTGCTGGCTCGGCGTCGTCCAGACGATTCTGTTTCTCATCGTTTTCAAATACCGGAATTTCCTTTCCGGATTGATCTGGCCTGTGCCTGGCCAGAACCGCCTTTACTGGCGAGATGCCTTCTTGCCCCTGGGGATTTCCTTTTTCACTTTCGAATTTCTCCATTACGCCTGGGATCGCTACCGCAACAGAACGGAGACCGGGAATGTCGGCGAGTACATGGCTTTCATTCTCTTTTTCCCTACCATGGTTGCCGGACCCATAAAGCGATACCAGGACTTTCTACCAAAGCTGAGGAGCATTCCTTCGGACTGGGCGTTGGATGCCCAGCGCGGCTTCACGCGAATTCTTGCCGGACTTGCCAAAAAGTTCGCTGTCGCCGATCTTCTTACCGCTTACACCGAACACCTCAACATGCACGACATCGCCCTTGCCCAGCGCGCCGTTCTCCCGCTCTGGCTTCTCGCCTACGGTATCAAGATCTACGCGGATTTTTCCGCGTATTCCGATATCGCCATTGGCTCTGCCCGGCTCTTCGGCATCAAGGTTCCGGAAAATTTCGATTGGCCATACTTTTATTCCAACATCACCGAATTCTGGCGTCACTGGCACATCTCGCTCTCCTCCTGGCTGATGGACTATGTATACATTCCGCTCGGCGGGTCACGTGTTTCCATTCCCCGCATCTATATGAACCTTCTCGTCACCATGTTCATCAGCGGACTCTGGCATGGCGCCGGCCTGAATTTCATCATTTGGGGTTTGCTGCACGGCCTGATGCTCGCCGCGCATCGCTGGTGGCGTCACCGTCCTGGCGCCGTCCCTTCGCCTCGATTTTCGGCGCGCGCGTTTTCCTGGTTGCTCACTTTTACCTGCGTGAACCTCGCCTGGGCTTTCTTTTGCATGGATGTTCCTACGGCTCTCTACTTCTTCCGGCGTCTCATGGTGGGGTGAAAAAATGTCAACACTTTCCTGGTGTCAAAATCTGCTCGAATACCTCGCTGGAGAAACCGACGTTCCCCCTGCCGGCTTCCCAGTGGAGCTCACCAATTACTTGTTTTGGGGAATCTGGTGGGGCATTCTGGTTGGGGTTGTGTTCGTTTTTTCAGGCCAGAGCTCAAAATTCATCTATATCGATTTCTAGCAAGAATCACTGGCTGGTCGAATGTCTCTAAGACGCCAACTCGTCCTCGCCGCCGCCGTTCTACTGGCAGGCCTGGTTGTCATGAATCTCGTGGTAACGATTCTGACCCGCAATTCGGTACCACGCCGGGTTATGCGCCATGCCCGCGAGTCTCGGTCGGCCAGCGTCATTGCGCTGGGGAATTCTGTTGTCGCTTCCGGCTTCGATGAAGTGGCTTTTGACTCGGGCGCGGGACTTTCCGCCCCTCGCGGTGCCGCTAATCTTGGCCTTGGAGCTTGCTCTACCGTAGAACAACTCCTCCTGCTCCGTTACGCGCTCTCTCATGGAGTACACGCTGATTTGGTCGTCTATGGCTTCTATGATTTTCAGCTCACCACCCCGAATCGGTTCACCACCAGCGACCTGATCGGCAATCATGCCATGCTGTACTACGTCGAACCCCTTTACGCACGCCGCTTCTATTCCCTGTCCCTTCATGACTCCTTCCAGTTTCGCGCCATGCATTCGATTCCCATGTTCAGAGAACGCGGCGCTATCTGGGCTAAAGTGGAAATCCTCCGCCGTGCCATGGCGCAACAGGGCATGCCTGCGGAACGCACGAATCGTATGGGCCGCGCCGCGGATTTTTCCCTCCTGGAATCGGATAACGCGGAGGACTTCCGCCTCCAGTCTGAGGCTTCGGTCAATGTTCCTCTCGCGTCGTCTGTCAGCGAGTTGCTACGTCAAACGCACGACCTCGGTCTGACCATTGCCGTGGTAGAGATGCCTATGCGCGGCGAGCACCGCCGGTTGTTTTACGATACACCCTGGTGGTCACAATACGTCTCACATATCCGCAATTTGCTTGTGCCGTTCAACGCGAGTTACGTCGACGCCAGCGACTGGATTCAGGACGACGCGCTATTCGATGACCCGCTCCATCTCTCTACGCGCGGCGCCGCACAATTCAGTCAGCGTCTCGGCCGCCTTCTCGGTTCCTTGCCCCCACATCTCACGACCGATTCCACAGGGACTCCTGTTCCGGGAAGATCTCGTCCTTGACAACTCCGTGCTTCGCGCTTCTTGGCCGCAAAGACGTGCCCACGGACGCGGTGGAGGAATACTGCCGGTATCTGGGCGACGCTCTCCAGCCTCACGAATTTCAGCTGCAGATTCGCCGTGTGCCTTGGGAACTTCACGGCTGGCGCCAGTCGGTGCGCGCGCTGCATCTCCAGTCGCAGGCGTGGCGCGACACCTGGGTGCTGGTGCAATATACCGCGCTCGCCTGGTCCGCTCGCGGCTTTCCCCTGAAGTTCCCAAGCGTCGTTCGCCTTCTGAAATCCGCCGGCGCGCGTGTGGCGGTGGTTTTCCATGACGTCGAACCCTTCCGCAGCCCGCGTCTGATTGACCGGCTGCGCTATCGCGTCCAATTGCGCACCATGCGCCGTGCCTTGGACCTGGCCGATCTCGCGATCTTCACCGTTCCGCCCGAGAATCTTTCTTGGCTTAAGACAGTTCCAGCGAAAGCCGCGTTCATTCCCGTGGGAGCCAACCTTACGTTTCCGGAAGCACTCGCATCACGGAACTCAGGGGATACTCCCACCGTGGGCGTCTTCAGCATCACGGGCGGCGAAGCCGGCGCTCGCGAGACACAAATCATCCTTGACACGGTTCGTCATGCCGCGCATAAGCTGGGCAAGTTTCGCCTCTCTATCTTCGGGCGTCACGCTGAGCTCCGTGAAAACGAACTCCGCGAGGGACTCCGTGATCTGCCCGTGGAACTGTCGGTGGAAGGTGTCGTAGAGTCCGCCAAAGTCGTCCAGAAGCTTTCACTATGCGACGTTCTTCTCTTTGTTCGGGGCCCCCTCTCCTCGCGCCGCAGCAGCGGCATCGCCGGCATTGCTTGCGGCCTTCCGGTAATTGCCTATCGTGGCTCAGAAACCGCGGCACCCATTACCGATGCTGGCGTAGTCCTGGTCTCACCCGACCATCCGGATGATCTTAAAGACGCGCTGATTCGCGTCCTTTCAAATGCCGCCTATCGCATGGAGCTTGCCGCGCTCAGTCGAGCGGCCTACCGAAACCATTTTGCCTGGGCCGCCATCGCTGCTCGCTTCAGCACTCTCCTCAACACTCGCTAGCCTCGGGTTTTCCCGTTTACTTCCTGGCAGGATCGGATGGAGACAGGTCGGGGTCCGGAGGTGGAGTGCGGTTTACAATACCAGTTAAACGCAGTGCGATCTCGCCTCGATCCGCTGCCTGTGGCGCCGGGGAGCAAATCCATCTTCGCAGCCTAAGGCTGTGATATAAATACTCTCTCAGTTCTCCTGGAATAAGTTCCATTCCTGGTGCCATTACCTATCAATGGTTCTATTCTGGAAATAACAGGCCAAATATCAATGGCATTAACTGCAAAACGACAACCCCTTCTTTAAGCTGGACTTATCAAGGTGGTTCTTGCGGCTTTAATAGTCTCCCCAAAGGTCCAGGTGGTGGTCCTGCTGGCATGGTGAACGGCAATCTATGGGCACAGGAGTTCATCCTTGGCCCCACCCCTGCACCTACCGGCAGCACAAACAGCACGCGGTTCTATATGGACTCGAAGGCGCTCTGGCCATCTTTCAAGCCGAACGGGAACAGGGCCTACGTGGTCCCGGGAATTACCGGTCCCGTCATTGACGGTCACAACTTGTGTGCAGAGGGAACCAGTGGGGCTTATAGGGATTGTCTGGCGACACAAACTATTTCCAGTGGAACTGCTGCGTTGGGAACGAGTCCCATTGCGGGCAGAAACTGCGCAGCCGTGGTTACAACTCCGGCTGCTGGCGTAGCCACAACCGATGCTGTTTCCTATTCTTTCAATGCTGCGCCCTCCGGCGCTTATACGACAGGTCTTTTTATTCAGTCCTATGTGACACCTGGCAACGTAAATTTCTTAGTATGCAATCCGACTGAAAATAGGCTCCTGCCTCCTGCCGCAACTCTGAATTGGCGCGTTGTTAAATAGACATGCCGCCGGAAATTAGCCCTGCGTTCGTATAAAAAAGCCGATCGCCGCCGTCTCTCCGGGAGAGACGATCAGGGAGATATTTTTGTGAAATCACCTGAAGTACCGCACGCCCAGCATTCCGACAGGTGGTCTTTCAGCCAGGTTTTGAGCGCATTTTGCCAAAGCAAATCCCCGTTCAAGGGTTGTACCCGCCAGACCGCACCACCAATCACAATGCCGACCACTCCCTCAGGCCGAAGAGATCGATGCCGCCGAACTACGCGCAGTCGAGTTGAGAGCTACGTTCGTCAGCGCGGCACGAAGCTGTTGTAATGGTTCGGAACCCATGAGATCGAGGCGAACTTCCTCGAAGCGAGCACGTGGAATTTGCTTCTCTAACAGTGTTTGGAGCGCATTGTGCAATTCCGATTCGTCGTTGCTGGTACACACCGTTCCGATCTTATATTTTTCCACGATGGAAGCGAGGCTACTATCGGAAGGAGTGTGTGCAAAAATAGGGCGCTGAGCCTGGATGTACGTGGAGAGCTTCATCGGAAGACTCGTTTGACGGAAGCACTGGAAGCGACGGCCAGCTGGGTACATGGCATAGAGAAAATCGCATGAGGCCAGCAGGGCGATGGCTTTCTCTTCGTTTTGTTCGCCACAATTCTGGAAGACCTGAGGATTCGCGGAGGCAAGTTGGTCGATATCCGGAGATGAGCCGATCCTGACGACCTTGAGAACGCGTTTCGCTTTCCTGGAGATATGCTGGCAGGCCGAGAGGAAGTGGCAAAATGGGTCAGCATGATATACGGAGCCGATGTGCCCGATGGTGAGGGTGCCCGGGGCGAGCTCGGAGGAAACTCGAGGTAGCTCTGGGACGAAACGGTAAACCGGGAAGCTATCAAGTTTGTACCGCTGCTTGTAAGCATCGCGCATCCCGGGGCTGATCACATCAACGGACTCGACCGACTTCAACAATCCTCTGAATTGTCGCGACATCAAGGGCGCGAATGCGCGATATTTGCGCGATCTTTTGAACATGCAAACGGGATCGTCGTGGATGGTCAGGTGTACCCTCTTCCCCATAGCGCAGAGTTCCGCGGCTAATGAGATTCCCTCGTTGTGTGCAACCACCCAGTACAGATCGGCTTCGATGCGGCTTGCAAAAGCCCGCGCCAAAGCTGTGGAGCCGGGCAAGAATCCGGATCTCACGCAAAGATCGCTGAGTAACTGCCTGGTAGTAAAAGGACGACCAAGCCACTGTGCCTGCTGACTTCCCCCTGCCTTTTCAGCCAGGTAGAACCAGACGATATCAAGGTCCCGCAGTTCGGGGAGGAGGCTTCGGAATTGAACGGAGCCGCCGCCAATTTCAGGGGAAAATGGAGTGAAGAGCGCGATACGCATGTGGCTGTTCGGGTAGCAGCTCCCCTCTTTCGCTGCAAAAGTTCTTTGATACTTGGCGGAAGCGCGGGCGGGCAACCGATCACCAGTCTACCCCATTCAATCTACTACGCTTCGCCACTGATTGGGCGAACTTCGACACGGTCTTCGAAGACAGGATAACCGGAACGGCTTGAACATGAGACCTGACTAGGGAAGAAAGAATTGAAATAAGCCCTGTTGGCCATCGAAGAAAGTGGCCGTCGAGGCGATTTTATTGCAAAAATCCCCAACTCATAGCGAGTTCAATTCCCGGACAGCTGCTGGAGAGCGTTGTCCAGAAATTCTCTGGTCTTTTCCGAGTTTTCATCCCAACTGCAGTTTTTCAGTACATGCCGGGAGGCTGCATCGCCCGTCGTCTGACGTAGCGCCTCGTCCGCGTAGAGCCGGCGGATCAGGTGGGCGAGTTGCAAGTGGTCCTGAGGATCGCGGAGGATGAATCCGGTTTCCCCGTCCCGGATCAGTTCACTGGCGCCTGCCTGGGCGCTGGCAATGACCGGGAGTCCGCAGGCCATGGCTTCCACGATGGGTAAATTGAAGCCATCTTCCAAAGAAGGCGCTGCGCAGAGGTCGGCAGCGGCGTAAAAGGGTAGCACTTCGGGTCGAGATTTCTCGAAACGGATACGATCTCGCAGACCCAACTTCTCCAGCAAAGAATGATAGAGGCCAGGATCATCAGCGCCCCTGACAAGCAAGCGCAATGGAAGTTCAGTAAGTTGAACGAGAGCTCTCAGGAGAGAATCCAGGCCTTTCTTTTTCCAGTCATTGCCAACAAACAATAAGACGAACTCATGATCTGCGCATTCAAAGAGCTGCCTGGACGCTTTTCTTTCTGCAAGGCGCCCTTCGGGCGTAAGCCGGAGGGTATCCACGGCATTGCGAATGACGGTAACGTCTTCACGTTGAAAGTGCGATTTCATCTGCGCCGCAACCAAAGAGGAGACCGCCACGAGACGCACGCCAGGATTTCTGTAGATCTTCTGCTCGAGAAACCTGATGAGTTTGTAGTAGAGCTTGCGGTGAATCAGGAGCGGCCAGCTCCGAAGAGGAACGCGACGGAGGGCCAGCTCTGGCCGAACACGCTCATAGAACGCGTGAAAGACGATGTGAACTACAATTACGTCTGCATCCAAGCAATTGATTCCCGGAGAATAGACGAGTTCAGGGCGGACCCTGCCGGAGCGCCGGTCTCGCCACCGTTGCCAGTGGTTTGCAAAGAACCACCAGAGATAGTTGAGGAGATGAGGCCCGGGGAGGGCAGAGACCTTGTGCCAAAAAATAGAACCCGGTGAATCCGCGGCGAGGTCACTCGCCAGCTGCAGGCCGCGCACGCCTTCCACACTTTGCGAATAGACATGGATTTCCCAACCGTGCCTGGAGGCGAGATGCTCGATTTGTTCAATGATGCAGAGCTCCGTGCCGTGCAGCCGGTCCAGGAACGGAGAGACAACCGTTAGCCGCATTTCACGTCTCCCCCGGAACCGCTTGATCCTGAGCAATCCGGGCTGCTTTCGAGAACATCCGCAGGCGATAGAGAATGCCCAACAAGAGCCACAGCCAAGAGTTCAAGAGGAAGTCCTCGTAGGGGCTGATACCAGCAAACATCATCGGGAAAAAAAGAAGAATTGCGAAGAACCAGATCGTAAATGCCAGGGGAAACCAGGGCATACCCTGGAGTTCCCTCACGACCTTCCAGGCGGAAATGGCAATGGAAAAGCCGAGTACGATCCAGAGGACAAGACCAACAATCCCGAGTTGCACAACCAGGTTGCCGTAACCGCTTTCGACGCCGACATTCATGGGTGGTGCGTGCATGATGCGCATCACATATTGACGGCCAAGAGAGCATGTACCCATCCCGTAACCATAAGCCCAACGCGGATGGTCGAAGGCGTATCCCAACTGCTGCAGCGGATAGGTTTGTGTCCGGTGGACAAGTTCGCTTGCCGGGCTGTCCAGCATGAGGGTTTCGGAGTAGATTGCCATCCTCGAACCAAGTTCTTTTGGAAACATTGTCAGGAGGACGATGATCCCGATGCCAACAAGGAGTGCAATTCTCTGGATTGTGCGCAACACCCTTATTACTTCGCCTTGTCGCCAGGGTGCTCCCCAGAGAAACCCAGCTGCAACAACCAGCCCATCTCCAGCGTTCCACATAAAAACGCCGCGGGAAGCACTCATCAATGAT
>Ga0210406_10000683_pt1 | contig 45266 bp, 43 predicted proteins | sample IncBWC30MmetaG_FD_155454 | JGI IMG/M metagenome (GOLD analysis project Ga0210406, IMG submission 155454) | Forest soil microbial communities from Barre Woods Harvard Forest LTER site, Petersham, Massachusetts, United States - Inc-BW-C-30-M | ecosystem: Environmental > Terrestrial > Soil >...
GACGAAGGTGTCGATGTCGCCGTGTGGGTCGGAGAGCTTCCGGACTCGAGTCTTATCGCGCGCCAACTCGCTCCGTGCCGCATGGTCGTCTGCGGCGCGCCGAGCTATTTCGAGCAGCACGGCACGCCACGGACACCCGCCGACCTCACAACCCACAATTGCCTCACGGTGGCTGTGACTGGATTGTCCTACTACCGCGCGTGGCATCTGACGGCGGCGGACGGCACCGCGCTGAACATCTCGCCTATTGGAAACCTGAGCACCAACAGCGGGGCGGTGCTCAAAGTTGCCGCACTCGCCGGACACGGCCTGGTATGTCTGCCGACCTATCTCGTCGGCGATGCACTGCAGTCGGGGCGGCTGGTGACGGTGCTGGACGAATACACGGCGCCGCCGCTGACGCTGCGCGCCCTCTATCCGCACAACCGCCATCTATCGGCCAAGGTGCGCGCGTTCGTCGACTTCCTCGCCTCACGCTTTGGGCGAGAGCCACCCTGGGACAGCTGGTGCCGAGCCCCCGGCGAGCAATCCGCGCTGCCCGCTCCTCGCCGAAGGGAGATGACCGGAAGCTCTACCAAGCCTCGTCGTTCAAAAATTCGAGCGGACGCTTCATGACCTCGCCCTTCGAATCGCACGCGACGGGACGCGCGAGCCCGTGCGAAGCGTCGCCAAATAAAAACCGCTTGGTCAGCATCGGGCGGCTGCCGACAGTTCGCCGAGACCCAGTCGAGAGATACGCCGCGCGGGTGGTCCACCCCTCAGACGAGTATTTGAGAATCGTTATTAGAGTGAGCGCGCGACTAGCTTTGGTCTGCGAGGGTGAAGGGTTTCGGATGCCGGCCCGTCGTGACCTATCCGCGCGTGCCGAGGGCGAGGGGCCACATGATCGCCGCGCCGCCGAGAAGGGTGATCAGTTCGCGCCGCCTCACCCAGACACCTCGGCGCAAACAGGAAACCAGAGGCGGCTCGAAGCGTCAATCTGCGGCAGGACTCCTATCCCCGTAGCGGCACAGCGACCCTCCGGCTCACCCCGATAGCCCCACAAGGAAGTACTAACCTTTCTTCGGCGACCAGCCGTAAGCCTTGGCGCAGGCGCCGCCCATCAGCATCGCCCGCTCGGTGTCGCTCAGGCGGTCGGTCTTGCGGAAGGGCTCGACGGCCTGCTCGTAATTGACGACGGCGAACGCGCGCGTCCAGTCCGTGCCCCACAAGCAGCGATCGAAACCCCAGGCATCGAACACGCGGGCCAGCGGGTCGCAAATGTCCGGGAAAGGATATGGCTCCCGGGACAGCGTGCAGGCGCCGCTGACCTTGATCACTGCGTTCGGGCGCTTGGCGAGTTCGAGCACCTTCGGGAGGTCTGCCCAGGGCTGCGGCGGGGCGGGCGGCACGCGCGGCTGCATGATGGCGAGATGGTCGATGATGAACCGCGTGTCAGGATGGCGATCGATCAACGCCGTGCCCGCGTCCAAATTGCCCCAAAACAGGACGTTGACCGGAAAATCGTGGCGAGCGGCCGCGCGCGCGATCCGGTCGAGCCCCGGGTCGTCCGGCGCGCGGTTCGCCTCCTTTGTCAGCATGATGCGGACGCCGACGGCACCCGGCGTCTTCTTCCAGTCGGCGATGACATCGGCCACCGCCGGATCGTCCGGGTTGACCGGCTTGACGATGGCGAACCGATCGGGATGGGCCCGTTGCACTTCGACCGCATAGCTGGCGTCGTACTGGTACATCGAGAAGGCGGAGATGAAGATCGCGCCGTCGACGCCGACTTTGTCCATCGCCGCCACCATCTCGTCACCCGTGACGTGATCGGGCCAGTTCGGCACGCTGTGCCAGGGTCGCTTCGGGGTGTTCGCCTCATACACGTGGACCTGGGAATCGATGATCGTCATCGGGGAAGCTCCTATGTGCGACGCGAGTTTGGCTATTACAGTAGGTTCGTGTCCAGAGGGCCCAGGCCTCGTGCGTTGCCGATGCCGGCGGTCATGAGGGCAGCTCGCGACGGCGGCGATGTATACTTGGCGCAAGGGGCAGGGGCGCGATGGAGGATCCAAGTCCTCCCGCTCATGGCTGGGGCTAATCAAACGGGAGCTGGTCGTCCCGGTCAGCGAGCCGCGCATCCCAGCGAGAAGCGATTACCTATGGACAAAGAGCGGTTTGAGGAGAAGCTGAGGAAAATCGCTACGGCGAAACCGTCTCCCAAGCAAAAGGTAAACCGTCTCAATCGAATTGATTGCTAATGGAAGGCCTATCGCGCCCGTGTATAATGGCTGGTGGAAAGACGATTACGTCTTACGTCGGCAATCCCGGGCATTATCTCTGTGTTTGCCCAACGGCGCGCAAGCCATTCGAATTCAACGAAGGCGCGATGGCTAGGTGGACGACCAGGAACGGCAATTGTGCGACGATGCCTAATGAACGGTTCCAACGCATTCCAATCGGAAACCACAGCCCCCCGAAAGGCCTGATAGTAAATTTCCTCAGATATTGTCCCGTATTGAATTCCAAGAGACAGCATTTCATAATGATTTAGAAATGAGACGATGTGTTGTCGGCAAGTCTTATCGTGCTCGGTCTGTGGATCATAAATGGTTTCAAAGCCAGTCGGGCTAGATCTCAGCGAGATATAGGTCTGGCGGATTTTTTGGTAAAAATCGGTCGACTCGTAACTCTCAATATAATCGAGCGTTGCACGATGCCGTGCAACCTCGCGGGTCGTCCGTATCGAGAGAGCAGCGAACGTGGCCGCTACCGCGCCTACGGCTAACGTCGCCGATGGCGCTACTAGGCTTACCCACAGCGGAACGTCGGCCATTTGGAAGGTTCGCCGAACGTTCGGCTAACTTCTAACGCCGTAAAATCTGCAAGCGACTCCTCACTTAACCACTTAATCTCTTGTGCCTTCGCGAACCATCATGAATTCTCCTGCGTTTTCCACACTCGAAACGACGCACCAGCATCGCCCGTTCCGCGCCTGATTGCAAGGGGGAACCTCTTTCCTGGCTCATCTTAGATGGGCAGTTACAACTTAGATGGGCAGTTACAACCAAATTCCAACCCCAATTCGAACGAAAGAGGAACGGCTATCGGCCTTGCTGCGGGTGGGTTAGTAGTCAAACATGATATCTCCAATTTTATCCTCTTGGTGGCGCGGCGTTACGATGTAAGCGTCAATCGGGTCTCCGCGTGCCGCAAACGCTACCAAGATGAGCTCCACCCACCTCTGGACGCGCGCTTCTGACCTCCGCTACTCAGTGGCCGGCGAGGCGGTAGTCCAGGAAGTCGGCGAGCGACAGCGGCAAGTCCAAGAACGTTGTGAGCTCTTCGGTGTCGAGCGAGACCAGAATCGAACCCAGCACCGCGGTGAAGGCACCGATCACGACGGCGGTGTTCATCACCTCGTGATCGCGGTTGATCAATTGCGACAGGAACAGCCGGAAGACCAGGGAGAGCTGGAGGATCGGCGTCACCACCATCAGCGGCGCCACCGCAAGCGAGGCGTACACGAAGGCCTGGGAGATGGCGACCAGCACGGCCGAGGAGAGGAACCACGGCAGGTTTTCGCGCTTCATGGACGTGATGTCGGCCCAGGAGCCGGGCTTGAGCAGGATCAGCAAGAAGAACAGTGTCGCCGCCGCATAGGCGAGGCAGCCGCCGGCCACCGTGCTGATGTCAGGTGCGTCCAGGAAGGCCTGACGGGCCATCAGGGGCGAGCTGCCATAGCACATCGCAGCACCCAGAGCGAAGATGGTGCCGGAGAACACGCGCGGCTGGAAGATCAGCTTCGCTACCGGGGCCGCCAGCTCCGCCTGGGCCAGCTCCTCCGGCGAGGGTAGGGTCGGGATGGGCGTTGCCGCCGTTAGCGGCGCCGATGCCTTCCTCTTTCCCTTGCCGGCATTGCCCTGGGTGATGAAGGAGCCTCCGAGCATCAAAGCCGAGCCGATTGCCTGCAGCACAGTGAATTTCTCGTGCAGCATCACCACCGCCAACATCATCGCGAATGGCACCTGCAGCTGGACGACCGGGGCGGTCAGGTTCACGCCCATCAGCTGGTTGGACTTATAGTTGCAGTAGCGGCCAATGACGAAATGCACCACACCCTGGCATGCCAACCAGGTGAGCGCCGCCATCGGGAACACCGCGAGCTGGTGCAGCTCGCCGAATGCGATGGTCATGACCAGGAAAGAAAGTCCGCCGATCGGCACGGTCAGCGCCATGCCTTGCAGCACGCTGCCCGTCACCACCCCCCTGCGCATCGCCACGTTGTTCAGTGCAAAGGTGAACGCGCCAAGAGCAGCGTAAAGGACCCCGAGCAAGGGCTTCCCCCTCGAAGACTTATTTCTTTTCCTCGTTTGTCTACAATGCCTTCGTCATACCGTCATGCCCATTTTCAACGGCTAGACCAATACGCGTGTATCGTCCGTAGCTGGGTAGCTCTGGCTGGGATCCCGCGCCCCTCGAGTTGGAGCCTGAGCCGAATCGTCCAGGGGTCCTTTGGCTTCAAAGGGCGCTTTTGGCCGATCAGGCGGCGCTTGTTCCAGGTGTCGCGTCGCCGGATGGGGAGAGTGAGCTTACGCCGGTCATGGTCGCTTCCATCGAAGCCGACCCTCTCCACCCAGCGCCCGGTCGAAATCGACCGTCAGATAGCCAACTCCTAGAGTTGACGACGCATGGGGCAGAAACGGCCGCTCATCCGGTGTACGCCCCAAGGCTGGGATTGCTGCGATCGAGAGGCTGCCGTAAAAACGGCACCTACGGAATCCGTTTCCCTCCCTCTCACCTGAGGAGGTTGCGATGCCCGAACCCGAACGCATCGATCGGCGCCGGGTGGCACTGATCGCTTACGACGTTTGCCGGCGCGCGCTAGCTCCGTCGGATCCCGCGCGCAGGGCCGCGATGCGCCCCGTGCTCGATGCCTGGGTGCAGATGATCGCGGCCGCGCGGGCGGCGGGCGTGCCGGCGATCTACACGACGCCCGTCAGCCGCGCCGATGGCGCCGACGTCGTCATGGTGCCGACCGACCTTTCGGCTGAGACCGGCGTGCCGCCACTCACCAACGCTGTCGAGGGTACGGCAGAGGCGAGCTTCCCCGACGATATTGCGCCGCGCCCCGGGGATTACGTCTTCCTCAAGCGCCGGCCGAGCGCCTTCTACGGGACGGGCGTCGCCGAGCTCCTGCACATGCTGCGGCGTGACACTATCATCATCGGCGGCGGCGCCACCAATCGCGGCGTCGAGACGAGTGTGCGCGAGGCCTTCAACCTCGACCTTGCGTGTGTCGTGGTGCGCGAATGCTGCTGGAGCGGCGACACGGCCGCCCACACCTACAGCCTCGACAAGGCGATGAAAATGTACGCGCGCATCCGAACCCTCGACCAGGTCGCGGCGATGCTGCGGGAATGAGAGGTCAGCAGCGTCACAAGCAATTTTGAAGGTCGCACACATGACATGCAAAAACCGCGTCCCCCATCTGGCAGGACCCAATGCCACCATTCAAAATACCCCTCCCTTGGTTACGTCCAATAATGCAAGGGCGAAGCACAATCTGCTCTTGCTGACGCACCCCGACGGCACGCCGGCGCGGTTCGACGTGCTGCGCCCTCAGCGCCTTGCCACGCCGGTCACCGTCTATGTCGAACAATTCAGCGCCCATCCCCTCGAAGCCGACGCGGCCGAGCTCTACGGTCCGCCGGACGGCTTCATCGATCATGACGGGCATGTGCACAAGGAGCGGCAGAGCGCCGGCGACAAGCCGGTTTACGAGATCGAGTTGCGTCCCAGGACGGGGTTTATCCATTGCCCTATATGGCAACGCAGGCGGACGGCACTGCTTGGGAGGAGGAATGTGCGTTCCCCAACGCCCCGAGGCAAAGGCGCGGCAAGGCTTTTTTCCCAACGGCTCGCGTAGCGTCGGGGAGATCGACCGGCTGCAGATCGGCGATAAGGGCACTGGAAACCTAATCTCCGAGAAGGCCGAGATTGACTTCTATCGGGTTCTGCCGCCGGCCGGTTACACGACAGGCTTACCGGCCGGCGCACCGATGCCGGCGCAGGGGAGATCGCACCCGAGCGCCGCGGCCTGCCTTGGCCCGAATAGCCAATGTGGTCCAAGAGATCCTGGCGAGCGGCAAATATGACGGTGCGATCTGGACCCAGGGCAGCCCGAGGATCGAGGAAGCCATCTACTGGCTAAATCTTCTCGTCGACGCGACCGTGCCGATCTGCGGCAACGCCGCCCAGCGGATGCACGGCATGATCAGCAACGATGGACCGAAGAACATTGTCGACTCGGTCGACTACATCGCCTCGCGCGTTTGGGCAGACGAGCAAGGGCGCAACCAGGCCGGCGCGGTGCTGATCCAGGAGCAGCGGGTCTTCGCTGCCCGCGGTGCAAAAGGCCGATGCGCGTCCGGGAGGCTATGTGGCGACTGGAGGACACGGCGGCATCCTGGGTGCGGCGGGACATGACGGTTCGCCACTGCTTCACTATCTGCCGACCGCACGACACACTTGGGGATCCGAGGTGAAAGTCACCAATCTGCCGTCCGAGGTGGGCGGCGTGCGTCAAGAGGGCTTGCGCATCGAAACCTTGCCTGTGGCGATCAAGGGCCCAGACGGAAAGCTGCTCGGCTCGGCAATCCCCAAGGTAGCCATCGCTAAGGATGCCAACTACTGGGATGACGATGGCACGGGCGATCCAGAGCCGAGGTCGACCTCATCGCGATGATCGGGCACATGCTCAAATCGGCGCCGCTCGCCGGCTTTGTCGTCGAAGGGCTCACCCCTTACGGGAGGAACGTCTCCAATGCGCGGCATCGGCTGATGTTGCGAGCGGTCCACAGCGGGCTCCCGGTCGTTCGTGTCGGGCGCGGTGTTGTCGGGCATATGGTCGGCGATCTTCTTGTTCATCTCCAGCAGTAGCAAGCGGCGGTCGATGCCGCTCTCCTCGCTGTGCGTGAAGAAGGTGGGGCGGTGGTTGCCGGTGACGGTGAGGGAGGCGATGTTCCTGAAGTCGACGAAATCACGCCCCTTGCCCTCTGCTGAGAGCATGGTGCCGCCGAGCATGCTGTTGATCAGGATCTCGTCCCAGGTGGCGCCCTTCGGCGTCTCGTCAGCGAACAGACCGCGCTTGCCGCGGGTCTGATAGAGCTCGAACGTGCGCTTCTCCAGCTGCCGCATGAAGAAGCCTTTGCTGACCGCTTTGCCATGGGTGTGGATCAGCCGCGCCAGGATGTCGGCAAAGGTCGACTTGCCTGACCCAGGCACACCCAGGATGAACAGCAGATATTGGTCAAAGATCTCGCCCACCAGGTTGTAGGCGCCCCACCGCTGCAGGAAGGGAATGATGTGCTCGCGTCCGTCTGCAACGAAGTCGAAGTAGGCCATGAAGCGCGGGCAGGTGTGCCGGTAGTCAAAGGCTGCAGCCAGGACGTTTGGGGTGACCAGGGTCTGCTGGCGCATCAGCTGTCCGGGGTGCTCGCGGAACTCGGCAGTGCGCAGGTCGAGCCTTTTGTCCGATAGCTCATCGTAAGGTTGTCCAAGGTGCTATGCGGACCCCCTCGGTCCTACAAGGCCCGCATAACGAAGCCTGTGCTCGCAGGAAGGTCGCGGCCGAGCTCCAAAGCCCGAACCAGACAAGCGAACTGCCCGGCGTACCCGTAAGCGCCGCTGCTGGCGGGTGGCTTCGCGTCGTCTACCGTGTTGCGGTTTGTCCGGGACGGGCTGTGATTGACAGGACTCAGCGCTCCGTTCCGCCCGAGCACCCTAACCTAACGACTGGCACGTCAGGCGGAATTCGGCGTGCGTTACCACGGCGCTCGGGCTCGCGCGGAGTAAAGCGACTCCCCTATCATCGGGGCAGCGTTGGCCGCTACGATCCGCGTAGACGCATCCCGACAACTCGATGTCGGCCGGCGGCGCAGCAACGGATCAAGGCCGGGAAAAACACTCGCACCTTACTCGTGTCTTCCCGCCTTTCGGGGTTCGGAATATCCAGCTCAGGCGCGGCTGCCGATCCGCACAACCTCCGCCTGCGGCCTCGTCGTTTCGCAGAACTTCGCCCAGGCATCCATCAGCTGACGACGCTTCTGGAACAGGTCTCCTCGGCGGTAGGCGGCCTCGACCTTGTCGCCGACGGTGTGCGCCAGCGCCATCTCGGCGACCTCGCGCGGGGAAATTCGTTCGCTCCGCCGCCCAATCCCGAAAGCTCGACCGGATCCCGTGGCTCGTGAGGTCGCTGCGACCGATCCGCTTGAGAACCGCCAGCATCGCCACGTTCGAAAGCGGCTTGCCCTTCTTGCCCCCAGGGAACACGAAGTCGCTCTCGCGGATCTTCTTCATCTCTTCGAGGATCCCCGCCACCGCTGCAGAGAGCGGGACCCGGTGCTCACGGCCTGCCTTCATCCGCGCCGCGGGTACGACCCACATCTTCTCACCGAGGTCGATCTCGTCCCATCGAGCACCGATTACCTCGCCGGTGCGGGCGGCGGTCAGGATGAGAAACTCCAACGCCCGCGACGCGATGCCTTCCTGGCCGCGCAGCTCCGCGATGAAATCGGCCAGCTCGTCATAAGGCAACGTCGGATGGTGCTCGACCCTGCGAACCTTGCCGCGCGCCGGAAGGAGGCTGTCGAGATGACCGCGCCACCTCGCCGGGTTCTCGCCCGCCCGTTAATCTCGCGCCTTCGCCCAATCGAGCACGCTTTCGATGCGACCGCGCACTCGGCTGGCTGTTTCTGGCTTCTCGTTCCAGATCGGCTCCAGCACCTTCATCCACGAGTCCGACGTCGACGGCCTGAACCGGTAAGGAGCCGATGACCGGGCCCGCGTAGGTGGCGAGGGTGTTGGACCACTGGTCGATATGCTTAGCATTCCGCCACCCGGCCGTATGCGCATCGATATAAGCCGCGGCGCATGCGTCGAAGGTCATCGATTTGGCCGCATCGATCTTCTTCTGCTCGCGTTCCGCCCTCCGCACCTCGATCGGATCGATCCCGTCGAAACGCATCCTGTGGCACTCGGCGGCCCGTTTGCGCGCGTCCACGAGAGGAATCGCGTGGACCGCTCCCAAGCCCATCTCGCGGGAGCGGCCGTCAAGCATGAACCTGAAGATCCACGACTTCGCCCCGCCGGCGCTTACCTGGAGGTAAAGCCCGCCGCCACCGTGGTACAGACGCACGAGCCATGATCTGCCCTCGACCTGTTACAACCTTAGAGGGACCATCTATCACAGGCTCTCGTATTTGTCCATCCGATTAACCCACAAATTTACCCACAAATGATTCTTTGATGTGGGTAGATTCGGGTAGACGGTCCTGAATGCAGATGGACTATAAGCTAATATATTTCAATTAGTTGATTGGCGTTAGTAGATCTACGTGAACGCTGATGGAGTTAGATCCGACGGACGCCCCCTCCGCCATCACTCGGCTCGTGCCGCCGCGGATGATTAATCGTCAACCGCCGCGGGAGGGCAATCAGTGATTGCCGAACGCGCATAGTGACCTCCTAACCCTTTGGATGGTCAATACCTTACAATCCTGGACCGGCCTCCAGCATAACCGTTGCGAGCCGAACCAAGGCGCCGCCGCAACTTAACCTTGGGTTCTGATTAATCTTAGGTATATTACCTGCGGTCCGGGGGGATTTACCGTCTATGGGATTGATGGGCTTCACCCGCGACTGCGGTCGGATTCGGCATCCGAAGGGCCATGACACCCGGCGGTCGGGTGCGACTTGCGTCAATCGCCAATGGAGGTCAACCGTGATGACAAGGAAGACGTCGATGACCAGAAACCGGACTGTCGCGGCGGCAACCGCCCCCCTTGCCGCATTGCTGCTGTCGGCCTGCGTGTCACAACAGACGTACGACGCAATGATCGCCGACAACAATAAGCTCAAGGCGCAGATCGCGGCCATGCAGGCGCAGAGCTCGTTCGTTGAAGCCGGCGACCTGCTGTTCCCCGAGGGTGGTTACAGGCTGAGCCCAGCCGGCCAGGCGGAGCTCGCCAACAATATTGCCCCAAAACTCAGGAGCGCCCCTCCGAACTCCAAAATCGTCGTCTATGGCTATACGGACAATCTTCCAGTCGGACCTGCGCTGCAACAGCAGGGCATCCCCGACAACCTGGTGCTGTCGACGCGCCGGGCCGCCGAAGTGGTCACGTTTCTCGTGTCCCAGGGCGTCCCCGCAGCGAGCATTTCCGCCAAAGGCTTCGGCGACACAAGGCCGGTCGCCTCGAACGACACGCCGCAAGGCAGGGCGCAGAACCGCCGGATCGAAATCACCATCCAGGGGCCCGGGTAAGGGGTGAGGCGATCGCCTAGGCTTGCGTTGCCAAGCCGCATTCAACCAATACGACCAGGAGGTATCGTCCATGATTATGAAACTAACTACCGCGGGCGCCATCTGCCTCGGCGCGCTGATCCTGTCGGCCTGTGTCTCGCAGCAGCAATACGACGCGGCGGCGGCCGAGAACCAGCAGCTCAAAGCCCAGCTGGCGGCATTGCAGGCCGAGCAGAAATATGTCGAGGCAGGCGACCTGCTATTCCCCGAGGGTGGCTATCGACTCAGCCCCGCCGGCCAGGCAGAGCTCACCAACAATATTGTCCCCAAGCTCAGAGGGCTCCAGAACGCCAAAGTCGTCGTCTACGGCTATACAGACAATCTGCCGGTGGGACCCGCGTTGCAGCGCCAGGGCATTCCGGACAATCTGGTGCTGTCGACGCGGCGCGCGGCCACCGTCGTCTCCTTTCTTGTGTCGCAAGGGGTCAACCCCAACATCATCTCAGCCAAAGGGGTGGGCGATACGCGACCGGTTGCCCCGAACGACACGCCCCAAGGCCGGGCACAGAATCGCCGGATTGAAATCACCGTTCAGGGGCCGGGCGCCTGACGGCATGCTCGGAGAGCGGGAACACGGCGGTGGAACGAGGCATCTAGCGCAGCCTCGTCCCGCGGTTTCTCCCCAATATCTGCCGGCGCATGGGCAGTTAAGAGCAAACTTGCCACGGGATTGACCCGCGGCTAGCCTTCTCGCCGGTACACTAACCCATTGGGCTTTTGTCCGTGGGGCGGGGGATAAATGATTCTGACCGCTGGGCTCGCCGCAGCTTCGGTCTCGGCGTGCGGTAGATGGCGGCGGCGGTTGCCTATTGAGGGCGAGCCCGCGCATGTCCGCTAATCCGCGTGGCCTAACCCGCCTCATGCTAGCCGTGGTACTGTTGTTGCCGTTCGGCGGTTGTCTGGTCGGACCCGATTTCTCGGAGCCGTCCGCTCCAGTTGCCAGTAAATGGCTCGAATCAAATGACCCCGCGGTCATATCCGCTCCTCTAGAGAGCGCGGGAATGCGGACCGATTGGGACTGGTGGACAGTCTTTCACGACCCGGTCCTCGACCGGCTGATTCGGGTCGCCTATGAGCAGAACCTGTCCCTGGTGAGCGCCGGGACGCGCGTGCTCGAAGCGCGCGCTCAGCTGGGAGTGGCGATTGGCGAGTTCTACCCTCAGCTGCAGCACGGGACGGGCTCTATGATCTATGACCGGCCGAGCCACGCTGACCCAACGGCTGCTCCACAAAGTCTAATACGCAACTTTTGGCGCGACGCGCTGGGTCTCACCGTCAATTTGGAATTGGATTTCTGGGGCCAGTTCCGCCGCGGCATCGAATCCGCTGATGCGGCCTATCTCGCCTCCATCGCCAGTTACGACTACGTGCTGGCCACCTTGCTCGGCGACGTCGCCACGACTTACATCGGCATCCGAACGCTGCAAACGCAGATCGCGATCGCCCGCGAAAACATCGTCAAGCAAAAGAAGGCGCTCGCGATCGCCGAAGCGAAATTTCACGGCGGCACAGCCACCAAGCTCGACGTCTACCAGGCAGAGAACGTTCTCGGCGCGACCGAAGCGACGATTCCACAGCTGACGATCCAGTTGAAGCAGGGGCTGAACGCGCTGCGGGTGCTGCTGGGCATGGCGCCGGAGCCGCTCGACGGCCTGCTCGGACGGTCAATCCAAATACCGGTTCCGCCAAGAGACGTTGCCGTCGGCATCCCCGCCAATCTCGTCCGTCGCCGGCCGGACATCCGGGCGGTCGAACTGGCAGCTGCCGCGCAGAGCGCGCAAGTCGGCATCGCCGAGGCGGACCTCTACCCCGCCCTGAGTCTGCTCGGCACCTTCGGAACAGTGGCCAGCAACATCAACGGCAACAAGCTGAAGCAGGTGGTCCAGGGAAAGGGGATCACCTTCGGCTTCGGACCCACGTTTCAGTGGAACATCCTCAATTACGGCCAGATCACCAATACCGTTCGGGTGCAGGACGCAAAGCTGCAGGGGCTTCTGGTCGATTATCAAAATGCGGTGCTGAAGGCGCAGCAGGAAGTCGAAGATGGTCTGGCGAGCTTTCTGCAGGGACGCGAGCAGGTGGAGTTTCTGCGCAAGAGCGTCGCCGCAGCGGATGCGGCACTCGGGCTCGCGATCCTGCAGTGGAACCTCGGCACCCGAGACTTCACGACCGTGCTGACCGCAGAGCAAAACCTCTATACCGCTCAGAACAACCTGGCGATGGCCGAGGGCGGCGTATCGACCGGGCTGGCTTCGGTCTATCGCTCCCTGGGCGGCGGCTGGCAGATCCGTGCGGAGAACGAATTTGTCCCTGCCGCGACGGCCGAGGAAATGCGGCATCGGACCAACTGGGGTGAGCTGTTGCCGCCCCCGGGCACGCCGCAGCCGCCGGCTCCGGGACTCCCCACACCCGCCGACGTGAATTCCAATCCTCGGCCACCGCAATGGTGAGGTGGTTGTGAAAATACCCTCCGCAATCGCCCGGTGGCGCCGGGTGCACTTGGGTATCGTCCTGGCGACGCTGGTTGGCGTTGCTGCCGGATACGTCGCGGCGGTTTTCTACCCAGGGCCATTCGATATGCCCGCGTCGGCGGCGCCCAAGGTATCGGCTGCGCCGGCCTCTGTTCCTGGCGTGACCCGGGCGCAGCTCTCGCCGCAGCCAAATCCGCCGATCCCGGTGGTGAAACCCCGGGTTCAGAGTGTCAGCAGCTTTGTCGACGTTACCGGCAATGCCGCGTCCGTAAACGCGGTCAAGCTGATCGCCCGCGTCGAGGGCTATCTCGATCAGCTTCATTACCAGGACGGCCAATTCGTCAAAAAGGGCGACCTTCTCTTCACCATTCAGCAGGACCAGTACAAGGACCAGCTGCAGCAGTCGCAAGCTCAGGTGCTCGCTGCTCAGGCTTCCCTCTCATACGCAAAGACCGAGGTCGTTCGCTATACAGCGCTCCTCAAAAAGGATGCGGCAACCCAGGTCGAGGTCGACAAATGGGTCTATCAGCGCGCGAGCGCAGAAGCGCAGCTGCTCGGCGCCCAAGCGAGCGTCGCGCTCGCCAAGCTGAACCTCGGCTATACCGAGGTCAGGGCGCCGTTTGACGGCATCGTCGGCAAGCACCTGATCGATCCGGGCAATGTCGTCGGGGGCGGCGGCCAGCAGACCGCGCTGGCCGAGATCACCCAGCTCGACCCGATCTACGCAGTCGCCAATCTGAGCGAGCAGGACGTGCTGAAGGTGCGCGCGAACCTTAGCCAACATCGTCTTACGCTGGCGGATCTGCACAAGGTCCCGGTTGATGTCGCGCTCTCGGACGAGACCGGGTTCCCCCATCAGGGGACGATCGAATACGTCGCGCCGGCGATCGACCCGGCGACCGGGACCTTGCTGGTGCGGGGCATTCTGCCGAACCCGAACTACACCCTGCTGCCCGGCTTCTTCGTCAAGATGCGCTTGCCGATGGGAAGGGTCGACCGCAACGCGCTGCTGGTGCCCGACCGCGCCTTGCAGGAAGATCAGGGCGGCCGCTATCTGCTGATAGTCAACAAGGACGATGTGGTCGAGCAGCGCTATGTACAGCTCGGCCAGCTCGACGGTGCGCTGCGGGTCATCACATCGGGTCTGAAGCCCGATGACCGCGTCGTGGTCGGCGACCTCTGGCGGGCCTCCCCGGGCACCAAGGTGACGCCGCAGCTGACGACGATCGAGGCGACCTCTACGGGTGCCAAGCCATGATGTCGAAATTCTTCATCGAGCATCCGGTCCTCGCCAATGTGCTGGCGATCGTGCTGGTACTGATCGGGGTAATCTGCGTCTTTCGCCTGCCCATCGCGCAGTATCCAAACATCGTGCCGCCGACGGTTCAGGTAACCACGCGCTACCCCGGGGCGAGCGCCCAGACCGTCATCGACACCGTCGCGCTGCCGATCGAGCTGCAGGTGAACGGCGTCCCGGGCATGATCTACATGGAGTCGACCAGCGCCTATGACGGCACCTACACCCTGACCGTGAGCTTCGAGATCGGCTCGGATCCGAATATGGACCAGGTCCTGGTGCAAAACCGCGTGCAGAACGCGATGGCCCAGCTGCCGCAGTCGGTGCAGACACAGGGCGTGTCGATCCGCGCGAAATCGGCCTCGATCCTCGAATTCGTAACCCTCGACTCGCCGGACGGTCGCTACGACGCCCTCTATTTGTGGAACTACGCTACGATCAACCTGGTCAACGAGCTGTCTCGGCTGCCGGGCGTCAGCAACGTGACGGTGATGGGTGCCGGCGAGTATTCGATGCGGATCTGGCTGGATCCGCAACTGCTGTATTCGTTTACCCTGGTGCCCGAAGACGTGATCCGGGCGGTCCAGCAGCAAAGCCAGGAGGTCACGGCCGGTCAGGTGGGTATGCCGCCGGCGCCGAAGGACCAAGCCTTCCAATACACGGTGGACATCCTGTCCCGCTTCAGCGATCCAAACCAGTTTGCCGACCTCATCGTCAAGGACCAGACTGCACAGGGCGGCCGCCTTATCCGCATTAAAGACGTCGGGCGCATCGAGATGGGCGCGCAGACCTATTCCCAGGACTTCAAGCTCAACGGCAAGCCGGCCGCCGGCATCGCCATCTACCAGACCCCTGATGCCAATTCGCTAAAGGTCGCAGCGGGGGTTGCGGCGAAGATGGAGGAGCTCTCCCGCCGCTTTCCGGCCGGGCTGCACTACAGCATTCCCTACAACACCACGATCTTCATCCAGGACTCGATCCACGAGGTCTACAAAACCTTGTGGCAGGCGGGGGTCCTGGTGCTGATCGTGATCCTCATCTTCCTGCAGAATTTTCGCGCTACCTTGGTGCCGGCAACGACAGTCCCGGTCACGATCATCGGCGCCTTCGCCGGCATGGCGGCACTTGGCTACACCGTCAATTTGTCGACCCTGTTCGCGCTCATCCTGGCGATCGGCATCGTCGTCGACGACGCGATCGTTATCGTCGAAGGCGTGTCGAAATATATCGAGCAGGGGATGTCCGGGCACGATGCCGCGATCAAGGCAATGAGCGAGCTGTTCGGGCCGATCATCGGCATAACCTTGGTGCTGATGGCGGTGTTCCTGCCCACGGCCTTTGTGCCCGGCCTCAGCGGGCAGATGTTTGCGCAATTTGCCTTGGTCATCGCGGTGACGGCGCTGATCAGCGCGGTCAACGCCGCGACGCTCAAGCCGACGCAATGCGCGCTGTGGCTGCGTACACCGGTGCCGCCGGAGCAACGGAATTTCTTCTATCGCGGCTTCAACCGCCTCTACCAGGTGGCGGAGAACGCCTATACCGCTCTGATCGGCCGGATGGTACGGCTGAGCGGGCTGATGGTGCTGATCGGGGTGGCGCTGTCGGCTGCGGGCATCTGGGGCATCGCCCGTCTGCCGACCGCCTTTATCCCGAACGAAGACCAGGGCTATCTGCTGGTCGCCGCACTGCTGCCGGACGGGGCTGCACTCGGGCGCACGACCGCGGCACTCGATCAGGCGGGCAAGATTGTTCTCGACACGCCGGGCGTCGATCGGGTCATCGCGATTTCCGGACTGTCAGCGCTCGACAATTTCGCCGACCTCTCCAGCGCCGGCGTCAGCTTTGTCATGCTCAAGCCATGGGATCAGCGCAGTAAGGCAAAAGGCACCGATATCCTCTCGATTGCCGAGCATTTGCAGACTGCGCTGAACGTGGCGCCGGATGGCAGGCTGTTTGTCGTGCCGCCGCCCCCGATCCAGGGCATCGGCAATGCCGGCGGCCTGCAGATGCAGCTCGAACTGCTGGGCGGAAGCTTTGACTACCAGAAGCTGAATATCTTCACGCAGCAGCTCGTCAAAAAGGCCGAAAGCGATCCCCAACTGCAGCACGTCCTGACGACGTTCAGCCCCGGCGGACCCCACGTCTCGGTGACGGTGGATCGAGATCGGGCGGAAACCCTGCGCGTCTCGGTCGGGGACCTGTTTTCCGTCCTGTCGTCCTACCTCGGATCGACCTACGTCAACCAGTTCAACAAATTCGGCCAGGTATTCCAGGTCTATGTGCAGGCCGAGTCACAGTTCCGGCTGCAGCCCGACGATCTCTTGAACCTCTATGTCCGCAGTTCGGACAACCAGATGGTTCCGATCGGTGCGGTCGCGCATCTCGGCTCCGAGGTCGGCCCGTCCCTTATCACCCTCTACAATCTCTATCCTTCGGCCACCATCATCGGCGGCCCGGCCCGCGGCGTCAGCTCGGGCCAGGCGCTGGCCACGATGGAGGACATTGCAAAAAAGACGTTGCCGGGTGAGGTCGGCTATCAATGGACGACGATGTCTTATCAGGAGAAGCTGACCGGCAACCAGCTCTATTACCTGTTCGGACTGTCGGTTCTGCTAGTCTATCTCTGCCTCGCCGGTCAGTACGAGAGCTGGATCCTGCCATTGGCGGTGCTGTCGGCGGTGCCGCTGGCGCTACTCGGGCCGGTCATTGCACTGACCAGCCTCGGGGTCGCCAACAATCTCTACACCCAGATCGGTCTCATTCTGATGATCGCGTTGTCGGCCAAGAACGGCATCCTGATCGTCGAGATGGCACGCGAAGGCCGGATCGTCCACGGCAAGTCGATCCGCGAAGCCGCGGTCGAGGCCTCGCGCCTGAGGTTCCGGCCGATCCTGATGACTTCCTTCGCCTTCGGGCTCGGCGTCGTTCCGCTGGTATTGGCGACCGGAGCCGGGGCCAACGGACGTATCTCCCTAGGGCTCAGCGTCCTGAGCGGCATCATCGCCTCGACCTGTCTCGCGGTGCTCTTCGTCCCCTCCTTCTTCGCGTTGTTGCAGGGCTTCGAGGAGTGGCGGAAGGCGCGCAAAAAGACGCCGATTCCGGCCGCTCGCCCCGCGGAATAACCCCGCCGCGGCTGCGGAGAAGGAGACCGCCCGCGGCCTCCATTGAACCAGCGTTCCCGCTGTTTTCGCTGTTTTTTGCTGTTCTTCCCGGAATTTATCAGCTGGGGCGTCGCCTTTGCCGCAGAAATCCTGGGGTTCCGGCGGTGCGGCGGAGCAAGGAACAGCGGATAACAGCGTGTACACCCCGCTGTAAATCTATCAAATCAGCAAATTCCGATCTCGCCCGCTTGCGTGCGCCCATTGTCTGCTACCATCAGATCACAATATTGTTTAATTAGCATATACCGCCGAATTTGTCAACACCTCAAGGCCGCAATCCGCCACCTACGTTTCCCAGGCGTGACGAGAAGAATCCGGGATCCGGAGAGGGCTCGACTAAGGAGGCCGCAGCGCGAACACATTTGAATGCCATGGGTTGTGATCAATGTAGACGCCGTTGTCGACGATGTCGGTACCGTCGCGGTCGTAGACCTCGCTCCCCATCAGATCGATAAGCCGCACCTGCCTGCCGCGAAGTTCCGGGAACGGAGGCCTGAGCCGGCATTGCCCGCGGTTGTCGGCGTAATTGGCGACGACGGCATAGCGGGTCTCCTTCTCGTGCGCCCAGGCGTATGCGACGAAGCCGTCCGAGGTCCAGTTGCCGGACCAAACCGGCACTGGCTGGATCCGCGACCAGGCACCGTCGCGAAAGGCGCTGGTTTCCCTTAGCAACTTTAACAGCTCGGAGTAGAGGGCAGCAATTTCGGGGCTCGTTGGCTCGATCGGACCGCGGCAAAGATGAGTCGGTACCCGGACCTGTGCTCCCTCGAATTGGCCCAGATGGAAGAAGCGCAGTCCGGGCGCCAAGAAAGTGATGACCGCCGCCACGCGGTGCTGCGGCCAGGGAAATTCGGCCGCGGCGCGCGGTTCGTCATGGTTTTCGAGAAAGCGAGCGAGCTTGTCCTGGTAATCGACGCCGGCGAGCAGGTGATCGCCGATCGGCTTGACGTGACCCTCTCTCAAGCGGTCATAGAGCCGCTTGTCATAACAGTAGTCGAAGCCCTGCTGCTGCAAGGTCCATTCGAGGTCCCAATAGACCTCGGCCATGAATGTGAAGGCCGGATATTGCGCATGAACCGCGGCCGTGGCCTTTGGCCAGAACGGCTCCGGGGTCAATCTCCAGGTGCGCTGGAAAATCTCCGGCAATAACAGCATCGCCATGTCGCAACGCACGCCGTCGCATTTGCCGGCGATCGCGATCCGCTCGTCGATCCGCACCCTGTGCAGCTCGGGATTGGCATAATTGAGCTGCAAGGTGTCGGGCCAACCCGGAAAATTGGGATCGCGGCCATATGCCAATATCTTGGAGCCGCGGTCGGTCTCGATCCTCAGGTAGTTCCCTGGCGCAACTGCCAGTGCCTCCTCGCCGCCTTCGACATAGTAATCGGGATTGGTCTTCACCCACGGATGGTCGAGAGCGGTGTGGTTGGGCACGAAGTCGAGCATCAGCTTGATGCCGCGCTGTGCAAGCTTTTCACGGAATAGCGCCAGCGCCCTCTCGCCGCCAAGCGCTTCGCTAGCTGTGTAGCCGGTGATCGCAAAGCCGGAACCGCAAATGTCGTCTTCTGTCAGATCGGCCAGAATGGCCTCGAACTCGGCGCGCCACTGCGGGTTGCCGCGCGAGACCGCCCGGCCGGCGGCGCCGATCTGCCAGACGCTCAGCAGCCAGATCCAGTCGAAGCCCTGCTCGACAAAGCCGTCGATCGTTGCGTCGTCGATGTCGGCCAAAGTGATGCGTCTGCCGGCCTCGCGCGACAGCCGCTGCAGCCAAACCCGGGGGTTGATCTGGTAGAGCGAGGGATAGCGCGGTGTGCTCGCCATTTCTATGGGTCCTGTCTAAAACCTCTCTTTCGCGCTGCCAAAGGTCGCCTCGCGGCCGCCTTCGGATAAGGCCTCGGCGTCGAGCTTGCCAAAAATTTCGATCAGGCCGGCGATGATCCCGGTCCAACCCGTCTGATGGCTGGCGCCGATGCCGGCACCATTGACGCCATGGAAGTATTCGTAAAACAGCAAATGATCGCGCCAATAGGGGTCGCGCTGAAACTTTTCGGATCCTCCGAATACCGGCCGGCGGCCGGTTTCGTCGCGCAGGAAAATCCGGGTCAGCCGATTGGCGATTTCGCGCGCGACTTCGAACAGGTTCATCAGATTGCCAGAACCGGTCGGGCCCTCGATTTCGAAATTGTCGCCGTAATACGAGTAGTAATGCATCAAAGCGCGAACGATCAGCGCATTGACCGGCATCCATATCGGTCCGCGCCAGTTCGAATTGCCGCCGAACATGCCGGTGTCCGACTCTGCCGGCAAATAGCGCACGCGGTATTCCCGACCGCGACGGAGAAAACATAGGATGCTCTGCGTGGTAGCGGGACAGTGAGCGGATCCCTTAAGGACTCAGGAACTCGCTCTCGTCGAGCATGCGGGTCAAGATGCGGCGCAGCCGATATTGATTAACGAGCGCAACGATGCCTCGTTCAGCCACGCCAAAATGGCCCGGTCCCGTCGGATGGATCGACTTGAGCAGCAGGTCCAGCTGCTGCTTGGCGAAATCGATGTCGATAGTTGACAAGGCCATGGCGTGAAAGGCCAGGTCCCACGCGGCGAACCATCGATATTCCCACTTGTCCGACATCGAGATAGGTCGCTGCTGATCATGTGGAACCACTCGTGGTTGCACACTCTGCGTGCAGACTTCCCATCGGGTCGGCACGATGGCCTGATCGTGGGTGAAGTAATTCCACGCATCGCCGACCTCGCTAGAGTCCTCGCGGACCGTGCCCCATTGGCGCTCGCTGAGATGAGGCCCCCATTGCTTCCACGGCATCCCCTTCTCGCGCGCCTCGTCCAACCGCACTTCTTCGGCCGTCTTGGGCTGGTCAGAGCCGGGTGTCTTGGGCACTGCATCCTCCCACCACATACGGTACATTAGGTTGCTGCTTATATCCCGGCATTGGCAAGCAGAATGACCACGGAACGTGACTGGACCAAGCAGGTCGAGCCCTCCACGCTCTGTGCATCGGCCCAGCTGCAAAAATCCTCCGGCGGATCGCGATAGGTGTCGATACATCGCCGCCACGGCTCTTGCGCGTCGACCGCCGGGATCGCGAACTGAAGCGCCTCCCAATAGGCATTGATTATCAGGTGCAATCGTAGCCGATAGCCAAGTAGAGGAACCGTAGCCGCCAGGCTGTGCGATTGATCACCCCAATCCGGCGCATTCAATCTAATCCCGTGCCATTGAAAAGGCTGGCGACGCAGCAGTTCGTTCAAGGTCATGTCGAGCCGCTCGACCGGCAGGTCGCGATTCATGCGGAACGCGACGAGTGCCTTGAAAAAGCGGTGAAGATCCGGCTTTTTCTCGACCAATGTCCAGTCGAACCAGGAGATTTCGGTGTTCTGGCAGTAGGCGTTGTTGTTTCCACCTTGGCTGCGGCGCACCTCGTCGCCCATCAGCAGCATCGGCGTGCCCGTTGCAAGCAAAGTCAACGTCAAGAAATTCTTGATCTGACGAACGCGCAGCCGCTCCACCTCTGGGTCGGTGGTTGGACCTTCGACACCGCAATTCCAGCTGAGATTGTGATCCGCTCCGTCACGGTTTTCCTCTCCGTTGGCTTCGTTGTGCTTGCTGTTGTAGGAGACCAGATCGTTGAGCGTGAACCCGTCGTGGCAGGTCACGAAATTCACGCTTTGCTCGGCTTCGCGCTCCTTTCGCTGGTAGACGTCCGGGCTCCCCGTCAGCCGGAACGCCAGGGCACAGACGGTTCCATTGTCACCTTTCAGAAAGGCCCTGATATCGTCGCGAAATCGCCCGTTCCATTCCTTCCAGCTGTCGCCGACAAAACTGCCGACCTGATACAGGCCGGCGGCGTCCCAGGCCTCGGCGATTAGCTTGACGTTGGCGAGAACCGGGTCGGATTCGATGTCCCAAAGGATCGGCGGCGATGCCATCGGACGGCCCTGCTGGTCGCGCGACAGGATTGAGGCGAGATCAAACCGAAAGCCATCGACATGCATCTCGCTGACCCAGTAGCGCAGGCTGTCGAGGATCAATCGCCGGACGATCGGCTCGTTGGCGTTGAGGGTGTTGCCGCAGCCGGTGTAGTCCGCGTAGCGGGATTTGTCCTCTCCCAGGATGTAATAGGTTTCGTTGGCCAATCCTCGGAAGCAGATCGTGGGACCGTCTTCGCCGCCCTCTGCGGTGTGATTGTAGACGACGTCGAGGATGACCTCGATCCCGGCGCGGTGCAGCGCCTTGACCATGTCGCGGAACTCGTCGATCGCACCGAGTGGATCCGATCGCGAGCTGTATCCGTCATGCGGCGCGAAAAACGACAGGGGCTGATACCCCCAATAGTTGCCGAGGCCCGGCGGACCGTCCTGCTCGTCGAAGGCAAAAACCGGCAGAAGCTCGACGGCGCTAACGCCGAGGTCCCGCAGATAGGGGATCTTGTGGATCAACCCGGCGTAGGTTCCCCGCCTTTCGGGGCTGAGGCCGGAGCTCGGATGGCGGGTGAACCCGCCGACATGCATCTCATAGATGATCGTTTTGGCAAAAGGCCGCCCGAGAGGCGCATCACCCTCCCAGTCATAGGCGCTCGGGTCGACGACCACGTTCCTGAGCGCCGACGCCGCATTGTCGCCGGGGTGTCGAGCTGCCTCCCGGCTGCGGCCGGCCGGCCGAGCTATGCATTTACCATAAGGATCGAGCAACACCTTGTTTGGGTCGAAACGTAGCCCCCGTACAGGATCGAACGGGCCGGAGACCCGATAGGCATAAATCTGGCCCGCATTGATGCCGGGCACAAAGGCGTGCCAATAGTGGTATGTGCGATTGCTCCGAGGGTCGAGATCGATGACCCGAGACGGGTTCGGGGCGTCAATGTCATCAAACAGTAAAAATTGCGCCCCCGTACTGTACTTGGCGAACACGCTGAAATTGGCGCCCCCGGGGACGAGCGTCGATCCCAGCGGGAAGCTCTTGCCTTGGTGCTGGATGGCGTGAGATGACATGGTGTAAAGTGGTTCCTAGCGATCCTAGTCGAACATTGGTTTTTGCTCGCCGGCACTGGGCTGCCTGGCTCCTCGTTCCGGTATTGACGCGAGTCAATGTCGTTCGCCGATAAAGCTGCATCCCGTCGCAAGGCGGATCTCGGAGGGACGTATGAACTCGACGGTATCTCAATCGATCAGCGCCTATGGTTCGGCTCGGTCCACTGTGGACGGCAGCCCGATAGAGCCCGATGAGCTGCGGCGGATGCAGGCCTATTGGAACGCTACCCTATTCCTTTCGGCCGGGATGATCTACTTGCGAGACAATCCGCCCTGCGTGAGCCACTGAAGGCCGAGCACGTCAAGCGGCGCCTGCTCGGCCATTGGGGCTCCGATCCGGGCATGAGCCTCACCTATATTCACCTCAACCGGCACGCCGGAGACGCCGGGTTCGATACACGAAGGTGGAGAGCTCGGCTATTCGGTGTCGCATGCCTACGGCGCAGCCTTCGACAACCCAGATCTGATCGTGACCGTGATGGTCGGCGATGGCGAGTCGGAAACCGGCCCTCTGGCGCCGGCGTGGCACTCGAACAAGTTCCTCAATCCCGCTCGCGACGGCGCGGTGCTGCCGGTGCTGCATCTGAACGGGTACAAGATCGCCAACCCGCCAATCCTCGCCCGCATCCCGCATGACGAGCTGGAGTCTTTGTTCCGCGGCTATGGCTACGAGCCGTATTTCGTGGAGGGCTCCGATCCGCCCACTATGCATCAGGCGATGGCGGCGACCCTCGAACACTGCGTACGGGAAATCCGTCGTATCCAGCAGGAGGCGCGCCGATCCGGGACCGAGGTCAAGCGGCCGAGGTGGCCGATGGTGATCTTGCGCAGCCCCAAAGGGTGGAGCGGTCCCAAAGAGGTCGACGGTCACAAGGTCGAAGGCTTCTGGCGCGCCCATCAGGTGCCGCTGGCTGAGATGCACGAAAATCCGGCGCATCTGGCGCTGCTGGAGGAGTGGCTGCGCAGCTATCGGCCGGAGAAGCTTTTCGACGAAGGAGGGCGGTTGGTGCCGGAGCTCCGGGAGCTTGCCCCCAAAGGCGAGCGCCGCATGGGCGCCAATCCGCATGCCAATGGTGGGCTGCTCCGCAAGGCGCTGAAATAGCCAGACTTCCGCGATTATGCCGTTTCCGTGGAAAAGCCCGGCACGACCGAGGTCGGACCCACCCAGATCTTGGGACAGTTCCTGCGCGACGTCATGCGGCCGGGACCAATCACGACAACATCCATGTCCGCGGCTACAAGGAGAAGGGCAATATCAATGCGCCGATGGAGCTTGCTATTCAGAATCAGGTCGACCGTTTCACGTTGGCGATCGACGCGATCGACCGCGGTCCTTCACTGAAATTGCGCGGATCACATGCGCGAGAGGCGCTGATGAACCAGCAAATCGACTGCCGCCACTACGCCTATGAGGAAGGGATCGACCTGGCGGAGATCGTCAATTGGAAATGGCCGCTCTAGGCTCCGATCAAGCCTCGCTGACGATCTGCTGAGCGTCAGCCAGTATCGCTTGCAGGTGCTGCTCGTCCTTGAAGCTCTCGGCGTAAATCTTGTAGACAGCTTCGGTGCCTGACGGGCGAGCTGCGAACCAGCCATTGTCGGTAATGACCTTCAGACCGCCGATCGGGGCGTCGTTCCCCGGGGCGCGCGTCAGCTTCGCGCTGATCGGATCGCCGGCCAAGTTCGGCGCCCTCACCGCCTCGGGCGCCAACCGCTCGAGCCTAGCTTTCTGCTCTGGCGTCGCCGGCGCGTCGATGCGCGTATAGTAGGCCGTGCCGAATTCCGCGGTCAGCGCGTCGTAGTGCTCGCCCGGGTCCTTGCCAGTGCGGGCGGTGATCTCGGCCGCCAGCAGGTCCATGATCGGCCCGTCCTTGTCGGTCGTCCAAACCTTGCCGTCGCGCCGTAAGAAACTGGCGCCGGCGCTTTCTTCGCCGCCAAAGCAGCACGAGCCGTCGAACAACCCGGGCGCAAACCATTTGAAGCCGACCGGCACCTCGCACAGCCGGCGACTTAGCTTGTTCACAACACGGTCGATCATGCTACTGCTGACCAAGGTCTTGCCGACACTCGCCTGTTTTGGCCATTTGGGGCGATGCGTCAGCAGGTACCAAATGGCCACGGACAAGTAATGATTGGGGTTCATCAGCCCCGCACCCGGGGTGACGATGCCGTGGCGATCAGCGTCTGCGTCATTGCCGAAGGCGACCCGATAGCGATCCTTGAGGCCGACAAGCCCAGCCATCGCGTACGGACTCGAGCAATCCATGCGGATCACCCCGTCGTGGTCGACCGTCATGAACGAGAATGTCGGATCGACCTGTGGGTTGACGACGGCAATGTCCAATCCATAGGTCTTGTTGATCGGCTCCCAGTAATGCACAGCGGCGCCACCCAACGGGTCGACAGCGAACTTGAGCCCGGCGTTACGAATTGTGTCCATGTCGATGACATTGCGCAGATCATTGACGTAAGGCAGAACGAGGTCTTCCTGACGCGTCGTTTCCGCCCTCAACGCAGCGCTGGACCCCATTCTCTTCACACCAGCATTACCGCGGCGCAGAAGCTCGTTGGCCTGCTGCTCGATCCACTGGGTCACGTCGGTGTCGGCGGGCCCGCCATTGGTCGGGTTGTACTTGAACCCGCCATCCTCCGGAGGATTGTGCGACGGAGTAATGACGATCCCGTCCGAGAGGCGATCGGTCCGGGCGCGGTTGTGAACAAGGATCGCGTGCGAGATGACCGGCGTCGGCGTGAACCCGTCATCTCGCTGGATGACGGTCGCCACGTCGTTTCCGGCCAGGACTTCGAGTGCGGTACGCTGAGCCGGCCCGGAAAGCGCGTGGGTGTCCTTCCCCATATATAGCGGGCCATCGGTCGCGTGCGAGCGGCGATAGTCACAGATCGCTTGAGTGATCGCGAGGATGTGGGCTTCGGTGAACGACCCGTGGAAAGGCGAACCCCTATGCCCGCTGGTGCCGAAGGTTACCCGTTGCGCAGGATCATCGACATCGGGCTGGCAGTCGAAATACTCCCGTTCGAGCCGTGACAGATCGACCAGCATCTCCTTCGGCGCCGGCTTGCCGGCGAGCGGCGAAATAGTCATTCGAATGATCCTCCCTATGGCACCGGGCAGGGTTCGACGTTCCAAATCCCGGACGCGTACTGAGCAATGGTGCGGTCGCTCGAAAATTTTCCAGAGCCGGCGATGTTCAGAACCGCCTTGCGCGCCCATCCGTCCGCGTCCGCATAGAGCTCGCAGAGCCTTCGATCCGCATCGAGATAAGATCCGAGGTCCGCCAGATGCATATAGTGGTCGCCATGCGCAAGCAGCGCATCATGAATGGGAGCAAAAATTCCTGGTTCATAGCAGCTGAAGTAATTGGAAGAGATCATGTCCAGCGCGGCCCGAGTTTCTGGCTCGTTGTCGTAATGCCAATGCGGGTTGTACCAACTGCGGCTATCGGCAATCTGTTGCGCGCTTAGGCCGAATAAAAAGAAATTCTCTTCGCCGGCTTCTTCGGCCATCTCGATCGTTGCCCCGTCGCGGGTGCCGATCGTCAGTGCTCCGTTCATCATGAATTTCATGTTGCTCGTGCCGCTGGCTTCGTAGCCGGCGGTCGAGATCTGATTGGAGACATCGGCGGCAGGGATCAGGCGCTCCGCGAGCGAGACGTTGTAGTCGGGCAGGAACACAATTTTGAGACGGCCGCGCGTCACCGGATCGCCGTCGATCGTGCCGGCGAGGTTATTGATGAATTTGATGATCAACTTGGCGAACTGGTAAGCGGGGGCCGCTTTGCCGGCGAAGAAAAAAGTCCGCGGCGGCATCTCGACCCCGGGGTTTTCTCGCAGCCGATTGTAGAGAACGATAATGCGCAGGACATTGAGCAGCTGCCGCTTGTATTCGTGCATCCGCTTGACCTGGCAGTCGAAGATGGTGTCGGGGTCGACTGTCTGGCCGGACGTCGATTTGAGCCAATCGGCGAAGTGCGACTTGCTCTGGCGTGCGGCGGCCCGAACAGCGTCACGAAACAGTCGGTCCTCGGCGAGCGGCTTGAGCTTGCTCAAGCGATCGAGATCGGCCATCCAGCCGTCCCCGATCGCCTCGGTGATGGCTCGGGCGAGCGCCGGGTTCGCCAGCAGCAGCCAACGTCGTGGGGTGACGCCGTTGGTTTTGTTGTTGAAACGCTCGGGAAACATCTCGGCCAAATCCTTGACTGTTGTCGTCCGCAGCAGCCGAGAGTGAATCGCCGCGACCCCGTTCGTGCTGTGCGAGCCGACGATCGCCAAGTTCGCCATCCGAACCTTGTCTTCCGGACCCTCCTCGATCAGGCTGAGGCGGCCGATGCGCTCCTCGTCGCCCGGATATCGGCGTCGGGCATCGTCGAGAAGGCGGCGATTGATTTCGAAAATGATCTCCAAATGTCGCGGTAGCATCTGCTGAAAATAGTGGAGCGGCCATCTTTCGAGAGCCTCGGGCAACAGCGTATGGTTGGTGTAAGCCAAAGTCCGTCGTGTCAGATCCCAGGCCTCGTCCCAACCGAGGCGCGCATCATCGAGCAGGATCCGCATCAGCTCCGGTACCGCCAATGTCGGATGCGTATCGTTGAGCTGGATCGCAACCTTGTCGGGTAGTGTGCTCCAGTCGGCATTGTCGCGGCGGAAGCGCCGCACGAGATCGGCAAGCGAGCAGGCAACTAGAAAATATTCCTGCGCGAAACGCAGCGCCTGTCCCATCTCGGTGGAGTCGTCCGGGTACAACACGCGCGTGAGTGTATGGGCCGCCAAATTTCCGACCAGTGCTCCGACAAAATCGCCGCTGCTGAATTCCTGGAAGTCGAAATAGTCGGGCGCAGCCGCCGCCCATAGCCGCAGCGTGTTGACGGTCTTACCGCCGTAGCCGATCACCGGTCGATCAAATGGGACACCAATCAGAGTGGAGGGCCGGCCAGGAACGGCGTGCAAGCTCCCGCCATGCAGCTCGACCGAAGAGCCGAGCCTGACCTCAACGGCCTCGTTCGGGCGAGCGACCTCCCACGGGTCTTGGCGACGCAGCCAGTTGTCGGGCTGTTCGTGCTGCCAGCCGTCTTGGATCGACTGCTTGAACATGCCGTATTCGTAGCGCAGCCCATAGCCCACAGCAGGAAGCTGCATCGTTGCCATCGAGTCGAGGAAGCACGCCGCCAGGCGCCCGAGCCCGCCGTTTCCCAGGCCGGCATCGGGTTCCTGCTCGAGCAGCGCTAGTCTGTCGAGTTGCTTTTGCTCGACGGCGCGATCGACAAACGGCCAGAGCAGCAGGTTGGTGATATTGTTGGCGAGCGACCGGCCGATCAGAAACTCCATCGACAGATAGTAGACGCGTTTGGGGTTCTCCCGGTTGTAGGTATCCTCCGTCAGCACCCAGCGTTGCGAGAGGACATCCCTCACTGAGCGCGCGGCCGCCTCGAAGCGCTCGCGCGGCCCCGCCGCCACCGGCGCAATCACGTCATCGAACAGCAGGTGTCGCTCGTACAACGCGTCACTGGTGCCGGAAAAGCGGATCGGACCGCACCCATATTGCTCGAGAAGATCCGGCATTGGCTATGTCCCTCCCCATTCGGGCCTTCAGCGGCGGCGGCGGTCCTCGAGTTCCAATGTCACGAGGCGGGCGACAGTGATCGCAAGGTAGAACTGGCCGACGATCGATTCTAGGTTGGCTAGGCTGCGGGCAAAAGGATCTCGCGGCACGATGTCGCCGTAGCCCGTTGTGGTCAGCGTGGTGAGGCTAAAATACAGCATCGTGGCAAGTTCGTCCGGACCGCCGGACGGGGCAGGAAGACTAGCAAAGGCAGCAGGGCTCAGGTCCCATATCAGGCTAAAGGCCGCGGCGAAGATCACAGCCAGGTTCAGGTAAACCACGACGGCACCTTGCAGGCGGCGAAGCGTGATCCGGCCAGGGGCATAGACGGCATGCGCCACAACCCAGGTCAGCGCCGAGAACATCAGGACGTTCCCGCCGCGGCGGAGCACGCTCGCGATGACCGGCGACCATCCGGTTCCGAAAGAGAAGCTCGCCAGAACGGCGGTCAAGCCCAGCAGGATCGCCACGATCGCACCCCGTCGATGCGACAGCACGACGACGATCGCCAGTACCGCCAGGACTAACGTCTCAGCGACCGGCCGCGCGTCCGCCACGCCCTGCGCCGCCAACGGTGCCGCCAGAAAGACGAGACAGAGCTCGAGGACCAGCAGCACGGTGAGGCTCGGATCTCTGATCCGCTCCTGCCAGGAACGAAACGATGTGCGGCCCTCGCCAATGGCGACCGAGACGCGCCGGCGGTCCGGTAGGGTTATCGGCTGCTTCGGCACGGCCAAGCTGTGGCGGCTCAGAAGGGCTCGGGAATAATCCGGAACGGGTAGCCGGGGTCCTTGTAGTCGCCGCGGTGCTGCCTTTTCGGCAGTTCGACCTTCTCGCGCTTCAGCCCTTCGTAGGGAATCCGGCTCAGGATGTGCGTCAGGGCGTTCAGCCTCGCCCGCCGCTTGTTGTCGGAGTGAACGACGTACCACGGTGCCCATGACGTATCGCTGGCAAGGAACATCTCGTCGCGTGCGCGCGAATAGTCGTACCAGCGCGAGTACGACTTGAGATCCATGTCCGACAGCTTCCAGATCTTGCGCCCGTCATCGATACGCCCCTCTAGCCGTCTTGTCTGCTCCTCGGGACTGACCTCCAGCCAGTATTTCAGCAGAATGACCCCGGATTCGACGACGAGTTTCTCAAACACTGGGACGATTTCCAAGAAATGTTTAGCTTCCTCCTCGGTGCAGAACCCCAGCACGCGTTCGACCCCGGCGCGGTTGTACCAGCTGCGGTCGAAGATCACGATCTCCCCCGCGGCCGGGAGGTGCGGAACGTAGCGCTGGGAGTACATCTGCGATTTTTCACGCTCGGTTGGCGCCGGGAGCGCCACGACCCGGAAGATGCGCGGGCTGACCCGCTCGGTCATTGCCTTGATTGTGCCGCCCTTGCCCGCCCCGTCGCGCCCTTCGAAAATGATGCAGACCTTCAGGCCCGCGTGCGCCACCCATTGTTGGAGCTTGACGAACTCGACATGCAATCGGGCGAGTTCGCGCTCGTATTTCTTCTGCTTCAGCTTGCCGTTGCTTTCGACCTCGTCGCTCTTGGTGCTGGATTTCGGGTCACTCATGGCGTCCATCCTCCGATGTCGATAGACACATTCTACCCGTTTCGCGGGAGATGCGCTTCAAATGTACCAGAATGCCGTAGGGCGGTCAGGCCCTCCCCGGTACCGCATGGATCCACGCGCCCTAGCCGACGAGTGGCCCATTCCAGGTCTTCACGGCGGGGATCTCCCGGTAGTAGCCGAGAACGCATAGGGTGCCGGTATCCAGCAGAAAATGCTGCCCGGCGCCCGCCGGCAATCCGATCCAGCGCGGCGCGAGCACGCGGAGTACATGCCCATGCGCGAAGAGCGCGACGTCGCCCTTGGCCGCGCGGGCTCGGGCGATGACCCGATCTACCCGTGCACCCACTTGCTCCGGAGCCTCGCCGCCCGGGCATCCATCCCGAAAGATCAACCAGCCCGGCGCAACCTCATGGATTTGTTTTGGCGTCAGCCCTTCATATTCGCCGTAGTTCCACTCCATCAGGTCGGGGTTGATGACGGCCCGGTCGCCGAGCCCCGCCAGCTCGCAGGTCTCCCGCGCCCGCTGCATCGGGCTGCAGAGAACGAGCGCGAACGTTTCTTTGGCCAGCACCGGACGCATCCGCTCGGCGAGACGGCGCCCGTTATCGGTCAAAGGAATGTCGGTCGTACCGGTGTGCTGCCCGCTCAGGCTCCACGCCGTCTCCCCGTGTCTGATCGCGAAAACGCTCATGTCCGCCCTCCGGCTCAGTCGTCGCGCCATTCACGGCGGTGGACCGGAGTGGCCGCCGCAGTCGTCGCCTCCATCTGAACGGTATAGGTTCCGAGACTGGCGGCGCCGTTGCAGCGGGCCCGAGCGAGAATGCCTTTATCTTTAGCGACCAGCATCGCGGCAACTCTTTCCAGATCGTCACTCATGTTCGCAACCCTCCTGACTGTTTCGGCCCATCGGCCGGATGGGAAGGTGCTGTCGATTTGTCGGTCGTGAGATCCGGCTTGGCTTTGACTTGCATCAAGCCAGACGATCAAGGTTGTCGCGTTGCTGCCCAATCGGGATCGTTCGACCGCCTCCTGGGAGATCGGTTTCAAATGTACCTGAATGCCGCGATTCCTGGCTGCCTTTCTTCTGATCTATAGCGCGATCGCCGACCGGGTCGAGCGCTCCTTGATCAGTGGACCGATCCTGTTTACGGCGGTTGGTTTGATACTCGGCCCTTACGGATTGGGCGTGGTGCGCATTGAAATAAGCGGCGACGGATTGCGCCTTTTAGCGGAACTGACGCTTGCCATGGCTCTGTTCACCGATGCCGCCAACGCGGATTTCGGTATCGTCAGGCGTAACCTCGGCCTCCCGGAGCGGTTGCTGCTGATCGGCCTGCCGCTGACGATCGTACTCGGCTTCCTCCTCGCCGCGATCATATTCCCTTCGCTCAGCACGCTGGAGATGGCATTGCTGGCAACAATGCTCGCGCCGACGGATGCGGCGCTCGGCAAACCTGTCGTGACGAACCGTGCTGCTGAGCGTCGTCGCCCATGGCGTGACCGCCAACCCGATGGTGAAGAGGATGGCCGGGCGCTCGGCAGAGCTAGGCGCCTAGACGGACGACCATGCCATCGGCTCCGAGGCTCAAGGCCAAGCCTTGGCGCCGCGCCTTCAGACGCAGATACACCCCATTCGCATTTTGCAGCCACATGTCGCCTTTGCCTTGCTCGCCCGCAGCCCATCCGATCCGGGCCTGACCGTAAACCCCCTCAAAATCCTGAAGACGGCGAAGGTTGTATACGCTTCCAGTAGCGTCGAGCGTCGATACCCCGAACCCGCCGATCCCCAGACCGCCCAGTTTGAATGGGTAGCTGCGACCACGATAGTGCAAAGTGCCCCCGCCGACAGCACCGCTCCCGATAAACGCGACCTGCACTTGGTGGATATTGACGCTGCCCGAAGGTTTCGGGGGAGGCGCAGATTGGGCGTATGCGCCGGCTGAGAGAATGCAACTTAGGACCAGCAGGCCCGCAACAGGGCCTCCGGTGAATTTTGCCCATCGCCCGTGACAGGATCCACCGAACATTGGCGCTCCTCCCTTGTGCAAATCGCGTTCTCCTACTTCCAAGTGAGGAAGAAGCCGATGTCGCCCGGCATTCCCCCGGGATATTCGAGCACCTCGGCCCGCAGCCCGAAGCCGAGCGGCCTCAGGTGATCATGCCAGAATTCGTAAGCCAACCGGGGTCGGCCCTCCAAGCCATCCGCCGCTTCAGATCGGCGGCGGAAAATGTCCCGGCGCCGGTGCCGGCCGGCTGCGTCGTGCCGCGATCGGACGACATCACTTCGCTCCATCCTGCCAGTGTCAGCCGCCCAGCAGCGCCCGGACGTGGCAGGCGATCATCAGGTTCTCATCGGTTTTTATCACATAAGCGGCGACACGGCTCGTTGATGTGCTGATGCAACTCAGATGTCGGTTGGCCGCATTTGACCTAGATCACAGGTCCCCTGAAGGACGGGGGCACCCAGCCAGCGGTTTTCGTCTTTCTGGCGCTTCAGAGATCGGTGACAATGGAATTCAGATCTTCGGTGGCAACACTCCTTCCAAGAGGACGCAAGCGATGAAGCGCCTGACCATCATTTCTCTGAGCGCTCTCTTGACCTTGGCGGCAACGCCGGACGCTTTCGCCTGGGGAGCGGTGTCGGGGCCGCGCGGCGGGGCCGCCTATCGCGGTCCGATGGGAGGGGCGGCCGTCCGCACACCCTCGGGCGCCGCCGCCGTCCGAACGCCCTCTGGTGCTGCTGCCGCTCGCGGTCCCTATGGCGGAACCGCGGTTCGCGGCCCCGTCTATGGCGGCGGCACGGTCTATCACGGCACGGGCGTTGGCTACGGAGTCGCGGCCGGTGCCGCAGTCGGTGTGGCGGCCGGCGCCGCTGTCGGCGCGGCCGCAGCCTCGACACACCCATCCTGCTATTATCCGCCCTATTACTGCTACCCGCCGGCCTATTACTGCTACCCGCCGGCCTATTACCATCCGCCGGCCTGGTAATCGAGCCGGAGGTCCCGGCCTTTACTTACTCGCGGCAATGCGCGCGGGGAAATCAGGTCCTAGTGGTACACACCAAACAAATGACTCCTGTCGCCTCGTCTTCCGCCAGCCCCGCGAGCGAGCATGTACTGGATCAGCGCGGTGCGTCCTTCGAGACAGCCGCTCCGCAGCTTCCTCAGGATGAGGGGATTTTCTTAATGCCATCAATAGCATCTCTCATCCTGAGAGGCTGTGAAAGAATCGAAGATCCGCTGGATCGGCGCAGTGCGTCCTTCGAGACAGCTGCTTCGCAGCTTCCTCAGGATGATGAATTTTCTTAATGCCTTCAAGGACCTGCCTCATCCTGAGGAGCGCCCAACGGGCGCGTCTCGAAGGACGCACGATCGCCGCGCAGCGTACCACTAGTCGCTGACCGGCTCGCAGCGGAAGCCGTCGCCCCAACGCTTGATGTGCCCGACGGATGGCGAGGGGAAGTGCATCGTGCAGCACAAGGTGCTGGTGTCGCAGTAGCGTTCGAGAAAGGCGCGACGGGTGGCCGAGGCCTGCTTCTGGTCGTAGTCGACCCGCATCACCAGGTCGGGATAGCGCGCCTGGATCGGCGAGTGGATCAGATCGCCGGTGAACACTGCCTGGTCGCCGCCGCGCCCCGCGCAGACCGCGAAGTGATCGGGTGTATGGCCCGGGGTCGGGGTCAGCCGGATATGGTCGTTAAGAGCATGGTCGCTGGTGACCAGCTCGGCCTTTTTGGCCTCGATGATCGGCAGCACGCTGTCCGTCATTGGGTCGAGCGGGGTCTCGCGATGGACACCGTCCCAATATTCGTATTCCTTTCTTGAGAAGAGATATTTGGCGTTCGGAAAGGTCGGGACCCAGCGGCCGTTCTCCATGCGCGTGTTCCAGCCGACATGATCGCCGTGCAGATGCGTGCACATGACAAAGTCGATGTCGTCGACGGTCACGCCGGCGGCCTTCAGCGCCTGCATCCAGTTGCTATCGCTCTTGCGGTGCCAGGTCGGGCGATGCGGGAACGATTTGTCGTTGCCGATGCAGGCATCAACCAGGATCGTGTGGTGCGGCGTCTTGACGACGTAGGATTGGAAGCACAGCACCGCCATGCCGGCGGGATCAAGAGCGGCCGGCTCCATCCACGACCGGTTCTCGTTGAGCAACTCCTTGCTCAGGCTCGGCAGGAACTCCAGGATCGGTGTGAAGCCCGCCTCCTGCTCGACGATCCGATGGATCGTTATGTCGTTGACGCCAAAGCTCGTGCGCATCGCGACCGGTCCTTCCGAGGGTTTTTGTTCGACCGCGAGGTTAGGCTCGTTTTCGACGGAAGGCCAGCACCGGCCCACGCTGTGTCAATCGAGGCGGACCTGTATTTCGCCGTCGACGATGCGCACCGGGTACGTCTTCAGATCCTCGGTCGCGGGCGGGTCCAGCACCTTGCCGCTGCGGATGTCAAACCGCGCGGCATGCAGCGGGCACTCGATTACCTCGCCGTCGAGCCAGCCGTCAGACAGGCAGGCATAGGCGTGAGTGCAAATATTATCAGTTGCGAAGAGGTTGCCGTCGGCGTCGTAGAGCGCGATCGAACGGCCGGCAATCTCTACTCCGATGACCTCGCCTTCGGCCAAGTCGCTACGTGCGGCGGCCCGAACCCAGCCCGCATCCTCCCCACTCATCGGTTAGTCTCCCGAAGACTTAACGACCCTTCAGGGGCGGGCGACGCTCCGCGACGGGCGGGCGAGGAATGCCGGCAGATCATCGCCAAAACCGACCACCCTCTTCTCCTCCCGCTGGCGTTCCTGCTGCCCCGTCTTGCGCACTTCGGCGGCGCGCGGAAAGGGTGTGACGTTCGAACCGTTTCCGGCTGCCGACGGCGCTTGCCGCGCGGCCGGGCGGCGATCCCGGCGAGGCGGGCGATGCTCGGCCGCAACCCGTGCGCCGGCGTCGCCATTGCCGGCACGCGGTCGATGCTCGGCCGCAGCCCGTGCGCCGGCGTCGCCGTTGGCGGCTCGCGGGCGCTGCTCGGAGCGAGCGGCCCCGCGCGACCCGCGTCGCCGGCGCTCATCCATTTCGAGCTCTGCCTCGGCGATCCCGGGGACGACCACCATAGGAATGTCCCGGCCGATCAGCTTGACGATTGCCGCGACGGCTCTGCCGTCTTCGGGTACCGCCAGCATCAAAGACCGGCCGAGCCGGCCGGCGCGAGCGGTGCGGCCGATGCGGTGGATGTAATCCTCGGCGTGGATTGGCACATCGAAGCAGAAGACGTGGCTCAAGCCTTCGATGTCCAAGCCGCGGGCCGCGACATCGCTGGCGACCAGCAGCCGGATCTCGCCCTTGCGAAACCGCTCCAGCGTCTCGGTCCGCTTGGGCTGCGACATGTCACCGTGCAATGCGGCGGCATCGAGGCCGTGCCGGGAGAGCGAGCGGAACAGGATATCGACGTCGCGTTTGCGGTTGCAGAAGATCAACGCGTTCTTGACGTCCTCGGAGCGGATCAGGCGACGCAGCGCTTCACGCTTGTCTTCCGGCTGGACGACGGCGAGCGATTGCACGACGGTTGCGGAAGGTGAAGCTGGCGGCGCCACCGCGATCTCTACCGGCGTGCGCAGAAACGCGTCGGCGAGCCTGCGGATTTCGGGCGGCATCGTCGCGGAAAAGAGCAATGTCTGGCGCGGCTCGGGCAGGAGGCCGGCAATACGCTCGACATCGGGGATGAACCCCATATCGAGCATCCGGTCCGACTCGTCGATCACCAGAATGCGCGCATCGGAGAGCAGGATCTTGCCGCGCCCGTAGAGGTCGAGCAGACGCCCCGGGGTAGCGATCAGCACATCGACGCCGCGATCGAGCTTGCGCTCCTGATCGACAAAGCTTTCGCCGCCGATCAACAGCGCCATCGTCAGGCGATGATGCTTGCCGTAGACCTCGAAGGCAGCCGCGACCTGGGTCGCGAGCTCACGCGTCGGTTCGAGGATCAGCGAGCGCGGCATCCGCACCCGTGCACGTCCGGCCGCCAGCATGTCGATCATCGGCAGCACAAAGCTTGCCGTCTTGCCGGTTCCGGTCTGGGCGCAACCGAGGACATCTCTGCCACGCTGAACGTGGGGGATAGCTTGAAGCTGGATCGGGGTGGGGATCGTATAGCCGGCGTCGGAAACTGCCTGAAGAAGTTCAGGCGACAGACCAAGTTCAGAAAAACCCATCGAAAAGTTGTAGCCTTCTTGTAACAATTACGATTGTTGTGCGCTGCACCTCATTTGGGGTTGACACAGGAAATGTCAAACATTTTCCGAGCAGCGCGGCATTTCAGATGAACGAGGGAAGATTTTGTTACCACAACGCAGATGGTCGAGAAACCAGCATCACCGACGGCGATACTGCGGGCGTGGTGACATTGGCGGTGCCGCCCGCTCGTCCTTGTGGCGGAAGTTGATCCGACCCTTGCTCAAGTCGTAGGGCGTCATTTCGACCGTGACCCGGTCGCCGGCGAGGATGCGGATGCGGTTTTTCTTCATTCTGCCGGACGAATACGCCAGCGTCTCATGCCCATTGTCGAGCTTGACGCGAAAGCGCGCGTCGGGGAGCAACTCCTGCACGGTGCCGTCGAACTCGATCAGATCTTCCTTGGCCAAACAGATCTCCTCGTTAAAGGGACGGGGGCGCCGAAGCACCCCCGCAGCAACATTCCGCCCTCCCCTTAGACCGCGCGCAGATTCACCGCGGAAACGCGGCCGCGCTGGCCTTGCTCGAGCTCATAGTCGAGCTTCTGGCCTTCGCGCAGATTGTCCATCCCCGCGCGCTCGACGGCGGAGATGTGAACGAAGACGTCAGCGCCGGAGCCGTCGGGCTGGATGAACCCGTAACCCTTTTGCGCATTGAACCATTTGACCGTGCCGGTCGCCATCAGCAAGAACTCCAAGTGGCATAGAAACCGCCGCGCTCACGCGCGACGCATCGGACATCGATTGGCTCGGGGGACTCGGTCGGACGATCGGAAACGAGCGCAGGCCGGGAAGCCGAATTCAAACGGGGTCGACGAGCATTTAGTTAAGGGCGACCGCCGATTTGCGCAAGTGGTCTTTAAACGTCGAGATCGCGGGCGAAGGGCGCGTTCTTTTGGATGTAAGTCTGGGGCCGCCAGGTCGCCTTATGGACCCTTGCTGAAGAAGAGGTATTTGACCAGGGCGGCGGCCGCGAGCAGCAGGACAATGATGACCAGCAGCCATAGAGGGCTCATCCCCCACATCATCGCCGCCCATCATGTGATCCATGATCGCGAACCCCTCTGTTTACTCGGCCGGGCGGCCGATCGGTGCTTGTACCTGTTGACGAGCGTCTTCGAGCCCCCAGCCTTTGACCAGGCCGTAAATCGCCGGGATTACAACGAGGGTGAGCACAGTCGAGGACACCATTCCGCCGATCATCGGGACGGCGATGCGCTGCATCAGCTCGGAGCCGGTGCCGTGGCTCCACAGGATCGGCAAAAGTCCGGCGATGATCGCCGTCACCGTCATCATCTTCGGCCGCACGCGCTCGACGGCGCCGGCCATGATCGCCGCGCGCAAATCCTCGCGCGTAAAGGCCTGGCCCTCGCGAGCGCAGCGCCTGTGCCGCTCCCTCAGCGCGCTGTCGAGATAGATCAGCATCACGACGCCAGTCTCGGCGGCGACGCCAGCGAGCGCGATGAATCCGACGACAACGGCGACGCTCATGTTGAAATGCATAAAGTCCATCAGCCACACGCCGCCGACCAGGGCGAACGGCACCGACAGCATGACGATTAGCGTCTCGGTGAGCCGCCCAAAATTCAGGTAGAGCAGCACGAAGATGATGACGAGCGTGATTGGCACCACGATTGCGAGCTTGGCCTTGGCGCGTTCGAGATATTCGAACTGGCCGCTCCATTCGAGCCGGTAACCGGACGGGACATTGACCTTCTGTGCCAGTGCGCGCTGCGCGTCGGCGACGTAGCCGCCGATATCGCGGTCGTGCATGTCGACATAGATGTAATTGACGAGCTGGGCGTTCTCGGTGCGGATCATCGGCGGCCCTTGCGTCGGCTGCACGGAGGCCACCTGGCCAAGCGGCACCGCGGGTCCGCCCATGCCTTGAACCAGCACCTGGCTCGCAATCGCCTGCTGATCGTTTCGGAGACCACGCAGATAACGGACATTGACCGTGTAGCGCTCGCGCCCCTCGATCGTTGTGGTGACGGTTTCACCGCCGAGCGCCGTCGCGATTGTTTCCTGCAAATCGCCGACCGTGAGGCCGTAGCGGGCGAGGGCCGGACGGTCGGGCGTGATTTCGAGGTAATAGCCGTTTTGCACCCGCTCGGCGTAGGCGCTGCTGGTGCCGGGAACCTGACGCAGCGCCGCCTCGATCTCGCGCGACAGCCGATCGATGCCGGCGAGGTCCCGCCCGTAGACCTTGACGCCGATCGGCGTGCGAATGCCGGTCGACAGCATGTCGATGCGCGCCTTGATCGGCATCGTCCAGGCGTTGCTGATGCCCGGGAACTGCAGCGCCTTGTCCATCTCAGCGGTCAGCGTGTCGACGGTGACGCCGGGACGCCACTCGTCCTCGGGTTTGAGGTTGATGATGGTCTCGAACATTTCGACCGGCGCCGGGTCGGTCGCCGTGGCCGCGCGGCCAGCCTTGCCGAACACGCTCGCCACCTCGGGAAAGCTTTTGATGATGCGATCCGAGGTCTGCAGCAGCTCGGCCGCCTTGGTGACCGACATGCCGGGCACGCTCACCGGCATATACATCAGCGTGCCTTCATTCAGCGTCGGCATAAATTCCGAGCCGAGCCGTTTGAGCGGGATCACCGTGGCGCCGAGCACGAGTAAGGCAACCAAGATAGTTGCCATCCTGGCGCGCAGCACGCCGGCGATGACCGGCCGGTAGAGCCAGATCAAAGCCCGGTTTATCGGGTTGCGGGCTTCGGGGAGGATCCGGCCTCGCACGAAGAGCTGCATCAACACCGGCACCAGCGTGATCGACAGGAGCGCGGCCCCGCCCATGGCGAAGGTCTTGGTCAACGCGAGCGGCTTGAACAGCCGGCCCTCCTGGGATTCGAGCGTAAACACCGGCAGAAACGACACCGTGATGACGGCGAGGCTGAAGAACAGTGCCGGCCCGACCTCGAGTGCGGCGTCGGTGAGGATTTTCGCTCGGTTTGTCCCGGGCGCGGCCCGCTCGAGATGTTTGTGGGCGTTTTCGATCATCACGATCGCCGCGTCGACCATGGCGCCGAGCGCGATCGCGATGCCGCCGAGGCTCATGATGTTGGAGCTGAAGCCCAGTATATGCAGCAGCCCTATGGCGATGAGCACGCCGACCGGCAGCATCAGGATGGCGACGAGCGCGCTGCGGACATGCAGCAGGAACACGACGCAGACGAGCGCGACGATGATGCTTTCTTCGGTCAGCGTGTGCTTCAGCGTCTCGATCGCGCGGTGAATGAGATCGGAGCGGTCATAGACCGCTTCGACCGTCACGCCTTTCGGCAGCGACGGTGCGATCTCGGCCAGCTTCTGCTTGACGCTCTCGATCACATGCAATGCGTTCTGGCCGTCGCGCTGCAGGGCGATGCCGCTGACCACTTCGCCCTGGCCGTTGAGCTCGGCGATGCCGCGGCGCTCTTCGGGCCCGAGCTCGACGTGCGCCACGTCGCGCAACAGCACCGGCGTACCGCCCTGCACCTTGAGCGCGATCTGCTCAAGATCGCCGGCGTTGCGTAGATAGCCGCGGCCGCGCACGACGTACTCGGTCTCCGCCATCTCGACCACGCGGCCGCCGACATCGCGGTTGCTGGCGCGGATCGCGGCCGTGAGCTGCGGAAGCGTGAGGCCATAGGCCTGCAATTTCTGGGGATCGACAACAACCTGATACTGCTGGACGAAGCCGCCGACGCTTGCCACTTCGGCGACCCCCTCGGCCTTGGTCAGCTGATAGCGCAGATACCAGTCCTGGATCGTGCGCAACTCCGCGAGCGTGCGCTGCGCGCCGAGCACCACATACTGATAGACCCAGCCGACACCGGTCGCGTCGGGCCCGAGCGAAGGGGTGACGCCTTGTGGTAAGCGCTTGGCGGCAAAATTGAGATATTCGAGGACGCGCGAGCGTGCCCAATAAAGATCGGTGCCGTCTTCGAACACGACATAAACAAAGGACACGCCGAAGAACGAAAAGCCGCGCACCACTTTTGAGCGCGGCACCGCCAGCAGCGCCGTGGTGAGCGGATAGGTGACCTGGTCCTCGATCACTTGCGGCGCCTGGCCGGGATATTCGGTGTAGACGATGACTTGCGTGTCGGAGAGATCCGGGATGGCGTCGAGCGCCGTGTGCTGCACGGCATAGACGCCGGCGAAGATGATGAAAGCTGTTGCGAGCAACACCAGAAAGCTGTTGCGCCCCGACCAAGTGATGACGGAGCCGATCATGGCGATTTGCCCTCCGGCGCCGTGAAGGCCTGCAGGGCGGCGCGCAGATTGCTCTCGGCATCGATCAGGAAATTGGCGCCGGTAACGACTTTCTCGCCGTCGCGGATCCCCTCGAGCACGGCGACGTAGCCGCCGGCGCGCGCGCCGAGCTTGACCGCGCGCGGCTCAAAGCGTCCGTCGCCGCGGTCGACAAGAACCGTTTGTCGGGTGCCGGTATCGAGCACGGCTGAATCCGGTACCGTCAGCACGGTTGGGCTCTCGACCGGGGCCGCGATCTCGACCGTCGCATACATATCGGTCTTCAGCAGCAGGTCGGGGTTGGGTACTTCGATGCGCACCTTGGCGGTGCGGGTCTGTGCATTCACGGTCGGGTAAACGAAGGCGACCCGCCCGTCGAAGACGCGGCCGGGATAGGCCTGCACCGTGATTTTGGCACTCTGCCCCGGGCGGATTTGCGCGAGGTCCTGCTCGAACACGTCAGCCAGCAGCCACACGGTCGAGAGATCGACGATGCGATAGAGCATGTCGCCGGCGCCGAAATGCAGGCCCTCCAGAGCTGTCTTCTCCATCACGATGCCGCCGATCGGCGCGCTCAGGGTCAGCGTGCGCGTCGCGGTGCCGGTGCGCTGCAGGCGCGCCAGCTGATCGGCCGAGATGTCCCAGTTTTTCAGGCGCGAAAGCGCCGCGGCGGCAATCGCCTTTGCATTGTCGCGCGTCATGGCATCGGACTGCGCCATGTCAGCGGCCGCCTCGCGGGCGACGAGATACTCGCGTTGCGCCAGCACCAGATCAGGGCTGTAGACTTCGAGCAGCGCTTCGCCGCGCCGGACCGTCTGCCCGGTCGTGTTGACGAGCAACTTCTCAATCCAGCCCTCGAATTTCGGATTGACGACGCCGATGCGGCGTTCGTCGGCCGCGACAGTGCCGACCGCGCGCACGGTATGCGCGATGCTGCGTGAGGACGCGGCCTCTGTGCGCACGCCGAGCATCTGGACCCGCTCGGGGCTGATCTTGACGGTGCCTGGAACGGTGCCGCTGCCTTCGTCGGCATAGACCGCGATGTAATCCATGCCCATGGAATCCTTTTTCGGCACCGGCGAGGTGTCGGGCAGGCCCATGGGATTGCGGTAATAGAGGATCTTGCGCTCGCCACCCGGCGCTGCAGCGGGTGCCGGTGAAGCGGGCGTGCTCACCGGCGCGGCGCCCTGGTCGTCATAGACCGGGACATAGTCGCGGCCCTCGGCATCCTTCTTGGGTGTCGGCGAGTAGTCGGGCTTGCCCGAAGGGTCCTGGTAATAGAGCGGCGTGCGCTCGGCCGTTGCGGCGATGCCGATCGCGACTGGATGCCACCCGAGTTCGCGACCGCCGATCATCGCGGCAGCGAGCAAAGCCGGGAGCAGCACGCCTATTTTGCGCCGGGGATTCACAGATCACCCCCGATCAGCCGCTCGATCGCGGCAAGCTGGCGCTGCTGGTCGAACTCGGCGCTGAGCAGCTCAATCCGCAGGTTGGCGAGATCGTGCTCCGCGCGCAGCACGTCGACAAGCTCGGCGCGCCCCAGGCCGTAACCCGCAACACCGGACCGCAGCAGCGCCTGGCTCTGCGGCAACAATTGCGTGCGGATCAGATCGGCGGTTTTGCGGCTGCCGGCGAGGTCGGCTGTGAATTCCCCGAGCTCGCCTTGGATCTGCAGCTCTTGCGCTTGCCGGCGCGCCTGCGCGGCGCCAACCTGGGCGGCGGCTTCGCGCTGCTGCGCCTCATGCAGGCCCCACTGCAGCGGCACGCGCAAACCGATCTCCGCCAGATACCCATTGGGGCCGTTGCCGGTGCGGTCGATCGCGCCCGCCTTCAGCATCACGTCCGGATACCAGTTCTTGTCGGTGAGCTGCTTGCCGGCGGCGGCCGCGGCGATCTGCGCGTCACGGCCGGCGAGGGACGGATTGCCCGCACGGGCCCGCTGCATCAGGGCATCCGGTGCGAGTGCGGCCGCCGAGGGCAGAGCGCGTAATTTCACCGGCCGCGCTAACGGCGCATCGATCGGCCGGGCCAGCAACGCGTTGAGGCGCGCGGCGGCGCTGCGGCGCCTGGTCTCCAGGCGGACGATTTCGGTCGCGAGCCGGGTGATCTCGACTTCGGCCTTGTAGACTTCCAGCTGCGAACCTCGGCCCTGCGCGTAACGGTCGCGCGCGACACGCGCCATGTCGTGGACGACCCGGTGCAGATCCTCGGTCGTGCGGATCGCCTGGTCGGACTGGTAATACTGGGCAGAGGCGACCTTGACCTTTTCGATGAGTTCGGCCTCGGTCACGCGCGTATCGGCGCGGCTGCGCGCCACATCGGCGTTGGCCTGGTCGCGCCGCAGGTCGAGCTTGCCCCACAAAGGGAATTCCTGCTCGACCGTGAAGAACATTTTGTTTTGGCGTGGCCCGCTGGTCCGGTCGATTTCGTCGGAGGTGATGCGCAGCGTCGGATCCGCGAGGGAACCTGCAATGGCAACCCGCGCCTGTGCCGCTTCGGTATCGAGCGCTCTTGCCGCGAGGTCGGGACTGAGCCGTCGCGCGATCGCCAGCACTTCGTCGAGGGTGGCGCCGGGTGCCTGCAACGATACCGGCGCCTCGGCGCAGGCCGGTGCTGCCGCAAGGAGGATTGCGAGCAACGCAAGCGTCGAGGTGACGAGCAACGCCGGCGGTGATCGGGAGAGTTGGCGCCGCATGTCACTTCGCCTCATAGACGAGGTTGCCGCGCACCGTCCCGACCTCGCCTTGCACCTTGGCGCCGAGATTGAGTGCCCATTTGCCGGCCATGCCGGTCTCGACCTGAAAGCGATAAATCCCCGGCTGATCGGAGGGCAGAGGACTCACCTTGCCGGTCATATCCGCCATCCCGTCCGGCCCCATATCGGTCTTGGTTTCGAACAGGACGGCGCCGGGGACCGGTTTGTTGTCAGGCACGTGAACCAGCCGAACCGTGACGATGGTTTTGCCGGAACCCGCCGGCTGCGCCTGAACCCGCCGGCTGCGCCTGAACCAGCTCGAAGCGGTAGTCGTCGGGAGCGGCGAGCCCGTAAGCCGCGACCAGAGTCGAGGCTGTGAAGATGGCAGCGCCGGCGAAGGCGCGCGCGTGAATGCGTAAGCGCATGATCAAATCCCATTCTGTGCCGCCCCGGTTTAGGCGGCTGCGTGTCGCCTGGAGTAGCGCTCAGCCGGTTAGCCCCGGCGCCGGCGCTGCGCGCGCAGACGGCGTCAGAAACGAAATCGTTGAGCGAGAAAGGAGGATGCCGACAAAAGCCGGCTCGCTCCGGTTCAGGCGAGGGAGATGGGAGGTCCGAGAGCGGGCTTGATCGTGCGCCCGCCCAACGCTTCGGGCGCGTTGTCGTAGATCACCGACGACCACGCCGTCGCAGTGACGAGTCCCAGCTCCGGTGCCGGCAGGCTCACGAGGAAAATGCAGCCGATGTCCGTCACGCAATTCGGCAGCATGCCTTTGCAGGGCATCTTTTCGCCCCGGCCGTTGTGCTCGTGCATCATGCCGCTCATGGCGGCGCTGCTCATATCGGCATTGGTCGCATAGGTCGGCGCGACCTGAAACATCGTGGCGCTCATATAGGCGGTCACGATCAACAGGGTCAAAATTCGACGGAGCAGTTTCACCTGCATCCTCTATTAGGTACGGCGCCGGCCCGGAGTCATCAAATTCCGTGAATTCAAAGGTTACCCCATGGTGTAGGCAGCGTACAATGGCGGAGAACTCTTGTGAAATGTCGGCGCTTGCCGCCGGAATTCCGGCTGGGTTCTTGGTCGGCTCCAAAACGGGTCCCTTGCCCTGATATCCGTGAATCAGACACGCAAGGGGAGAGGGTAAAGGCGGATGCGGCTCGGCATGACCGGCAACTCGGCGAGGATTTTGACCATCCACGATTTGCCGAGGGGCATCCGCTCTCTCAGCAGGTCCTCTGTCGAATGCGATGGCCCGCACCGTGATCTTCCTCGTCCGGCCACGGCGAGACCGAGTGGAACCGGGTGCACCGTTATCAGGGCTGGGGCGATTCGCCATTGACCGCGCGCGGCGTGGCCCAGGCCGAGGCAATCAGGCGGCGCTTATGTACCCTGCGCGAAGTGGAAGCAGCCGAAATCGTCGCCAGCCCGATCGGCCGGGCGCGGCGCACCGCTGAGATTATCCGCGGCCAGATCACTGCTGATGGTCTCGGCCGCACCGCGAGCTTGCGGTTCGATGAGCGCTTGCGCGAAATCTCGATTGGCACGTGGGACGGGCTTGACCGTGACGAGATAGCCGCCCTCGCCCCGGGAATTTTCGACGGCGACGGCCGCCACGAATGGTATTTCCGCACCCCCGACGGCGAAACCTACGACGATTTCGCCGCCCGGATCGCCGCCTGGCTCGCCGAGCAGGACGGAAGGTCAGTCATCGCCGTTACCCACGGCATCGTTACGCGGGTCATGCGCGGCCTCTATGCCGGGCTGCCACGCGCGACCGCGTTGAGCCTGCCGGTGCCACAGGACCGGATCTTCCACCTCGCGGGCGGCACAATTGCGGAGATTGAAATTACTGAGGCGTGATGGCGAGGCGGCGGCTCCGGATCATTTTTTTCCGGCACCCCGACCCATGCGCAGGACCTCGCGAAGGCGCTTGGCCGCCGGGTCCGGGGGCGGCTGGTTCTTCTCGCAGAGGTACTCAAACAGCGATGACGGCGCCGCGAGGCGGTGCCGGACCGTGGCGCCGCTCTGAATGTCCTCGCGCCGGCCGAGGTCGTCGTGTCAGGCGATGACATGTGCTCGGGTCACGGTGCGAAATTCCTCCGGCCGGGTAGGAGAAGGAGTCAGGTATCGGGGGCGCGATCAGTAATCCCCTGCCCTGCTAGTACGAGCGCGGCGGATTCGTCGCCTGATAGACGAACGCCGTCGACGATGAGCGGCTGTCGCATATCGGCTGCACCATGCGACCTTTTGGTGGCTAGTGTCTGGAACTGGCGCTTCTGCTTTCTGATGCTGTTCGTCACGGTGAACGCGTTCGCCGCGTCTCTCTGTGGCGCGGCCGCAGCGAGATTCGATTTTCACCAGACCCCGCTCGCGCCGGTTATCCCTGGTGCCGGGCGTCCTCGCAGACGCAGAAAGTCAGGTTCGCACCGGACTCCACGCTGGAGGGAGATGGATTCGAACCATCGGTACCGCATAAGAAACAACCCTTTTTGGCTGCCCCCGTTCGGTCCCGCAATTCGCCTTCCGCAACAAAAACCGGCTCTTTCGTGCCGGGGACCGATGGTTCGAATCCGTCTCCCTCCAGCGCTGAGTCC
>Ga0210406_10000684_pt1 | contig 45255 bp, 33 predicted proteins | sample IncBWC30MmetaG_FD_155454 | JGI IMG/M metagenome (GOLD analysis project Ga0210406, IMG submission 155454) | Forest soil microbial communities from Barre Woods Harvard Forest LTER site, Petersham, Massachusetts, United States - Inc-BW-C-30-M | ecosystem: Environmental > Terrestrial > Soil >...
ACTATCCCAGCTACCATAGAAAGTAATATTGAATTTAAAGTCTCCCCAAATTTTTATGTAATAGGACGTGTTGAGGTTGAAATGGATCCGCCCCGGATCAGACAGAGCCGGCAAAAGACTTGCCGCGAGAGTAAGGTTTGTGCGGTCGAATTGGAATAGCTTCGCCTGTGTGCCGACCCAACCAGAAGCTACATTCTGCCTGGGTGCAACCACGATGTTTTGTTGATAATTGATGCGCTGGAAGGCAAACCCTCCGGCCACGCTGATCGAGGTGTGATTCGTATTCTTCAGGTATCGGCCCACGCCGCCACCAAGAGTAGATTGCAGACTGATGCCCTGCTCGGAGCTTTGAAGAAAACTGGCAAGGCCCGTGTAATACCAGTGGTTCCAAGGCAGCAGGTGCTGGGCGGAAGCATCAATCTGATTGCGAGATGAGGCAGTCGCCCCCTTATTCGAGGATAAGGTCGAATTGTAGGCAACAGAAGCAGACCAGCGTTCTCGAGGGTAGTTCACATCTGTAGTGAGCTCATATTGGGTTGATTGATTCCCCTTGTTGTAGATCGCGCCAAGGCCGACGCTGCCATTGAAGCGATGCCACCAATTCTCGAAAGACTGGTCCATTTTGGAGATTTGGTCTCGTTCGAGCTCTAGTTTCTCGCCAGGTTCATTGATTATCTCGATCGAAGCCGGCCGAGCGCTATCCCTGTTTGGCATGGAAAGCGTGCCAGAATAGACCTCTCCGTCCTGTGTTTTGACGACAAACAGTTGATTGCTCTCGAGGTGATCTACTTCAAACCAATTAATTGAGACAGTGCCCAGGGCATAATCCAATTTAATGTAGAGAACATCGGCGCTAAGACTTTTGATTTCGCAAGTAAGTCGGTCGCCGTTCTTCATTACGAGCACATCCGTCTTCTCTCTTGCCGCAAGAGGCCACGCAGCAAGCATGATTGCTGGCAGAACAATTCTTCGAAGATTCATCTGAGCCTCCGTTGTGCGTCGTTGTGGGCTTCAAATCACGGAATACATCCGATTATCAAACAAGTCTCTAAACTCAAAATGTGAATATGGGTCGGTGATGAGCAATGTACTCACCGCAGGAGCGGTCAGAGGCTTACAAGCAATCAACCCGTAAGCTTAAGTTGGAGTCTTCGAGCATATCCGGCCCACTGCAACCGACATTCGTCGCAGGTCTCCCGTCGATGGAACGCTATCGCGCTTTTAGTTGTTTATAGGCAGGTCGAGACGGAGTAACAACTAGGGAAATCCCTAACACCGCAGTTTGGAGCTAACTAGATTGGAAGAGCGCAAGACAGCCAATGCAGACTAAGGTGTGGACGAACACCAGCGGTGGACGGAGGAAGGGCTTCAGATAGTCGAAGCCAACATTTGTGATCTCAAGAAAGTCCACAGAAACACGCCGTGAATATAAGCCCTACAAAGATTGCACGTAAGCGTACGCTTCTGACCGTGTTTGAAAAGTGTGGGTAGTCAAGGATGATGGCCCTTGTGCGCACAAACGGAAGTGTCCACTTGGGGAATCGTGGACGTGAGCGCGTGGGAAGTGCTCTCACGAAGGCGGGTAAGTACGTCGCGGACCGAATCGCCTCTGAGAATTAAACGATCGGTGCAAGACACCCTCGGTCGATGGCAAATAGTTATTGGGAAAAGTAATCCCACCGGTGGTGCACCGTGAGATTAATCTCTTACCCATAGCTGCCGCGAGTGGCCGGAGATTTTCTTTTCTGTTAGAATTCAAATGTGGCCCGGTGGTGTACTCGGCTAACACGCTGCCCTTTCAAGGCAGAGATAACGGGTTCGAATCCCGTCCGGGCTACCAGTTTCTTTGATGAAAATCTCGATGACAATTTCGAGTTTCTGCAAGGAAAAAATATAAAACTCAAAACCCTTTCAAGGCTAAAATACGGGCTCGATTCCCGTTAGCGGTACCAAACATTTCCCTCCCGAAACACGCTTCTATCCACTTAGTGATATTCTTAATATTTGCACAGAGTAGCTTCCGAGGAGGCACCGCCCATGGCTGATTTGCTGCGTTCGACGAATCCCGTACTAAAAGAGAGTGCGTTTGCCGGAGCGATACCGACCGGCGGAACGATGACAATTCAGGGCACGGTCAACAAGACCGGTTTGCTGCTGCTGTTTGTCGTGGCCACGGCGGCGTGGACGTGGGGCTTGAGCCATTCGCCGACACCGGAGGCGGTGTACCCGTGGATGCTGGGCGGCGCGATCGGTGGATTTGTTGTGGCGCTGGTGACCATTTTCAAGAAAGAGTGGTCGCCGATCAGCGCGCCGATTTATGCGCTGCTGGAAGGACTGCTGCTCGGCGGTATCTCCGCAATTTTTGAGCGGTCGTATCCGGGCATTGCCGTGCAAGCGATCAGCCTGACGTTCGGCGTGATGTTTGTGATGCTGCTGGCGTACAAAATGCGCATCGTGCAGGCGACGCGCGGATTCAAGTTGGGCGTGATTGCGGCGACGGGTGGAATTGCGTTGGTGTACGCCATCAATATGATGATGAGCCTGTTCGGGCACTCGCAGATGTCGTTCCTTAATGCCGCTACACCGCTAGGGATCGGGATCAGCCTGTTCGTGGTGATCATTGCGTCGCTGAACCTGATTATCGATTTCGACATGATCGAAACCGGAGCGCGGATGGGCGCGCCGAAGTACATGGAATGGTATGGCGCGTTCGGGCTGATGGTTACGCTGATCTGGTTGTACATGGAAATGCTGCGGTTGCTGAGCAAGGTGCGGCGGCGGTAATTCGTATCATCAACGAATTTCTGAATCATTTGAAGTTGAGGTCCTTCGGGCATCCTCGTCGGATGCGCTTAGGATGACAGGTCGTGAACGTTGCCGAGAGCGAACGGTAAGCGTACTCGATAAAAGTAAGGCGCCCCGCCTCAGAAGGCGGCCGCTACAATACCTCGATGTGCCATCATCCTTCGAAAGAAAATTGAATTCAGAACGAGACGCGGAGGCGGGCGGAGACGCTGCGGGGCGCGGCCAGGGCTGTGCCGGAGAAGAGGCTGGCGAAGTTGATGAGGTTGAGCCGGTCGGCGATGTTGGTGGCTTGAATTTGGAATTGCAGCGAGCGGGCTTCCTTGCGATAGAGTTGCGCGCCCATCCCTAAATCCATTGAAAAATTGGGTTCGACGCGTTGTTTCGCAAAGTTGACGCGGGAGACGACGTTGGCGCCATACTGCGCGACCAGGATTGCCAGGTCTGTGTTGTCGCTGAGGTCGGCGGGAAGGCCACTGCCGTATTGAGCGCCGGCGGCGAACCAGAAGCCGTGGCCGGCGTCGAAGCGCACGCGGGCGTGCAGCGTGTTGCGCTGATCCTGGGAGACGCCGAATTTGCCCGTGTCGGTGAGTCCGGCACTGGCGTCGCTGCCGATGAAGAGCCCTCCGTTGATTGGTCCATAACCTATTCCCGATTGATTCGCGTAGCTGACAAATCCCGAAACGCGGCCCCAGTGAGGAACATCGAGGCGAATTTCTTCGCCGAAGATGCGGGCTTTGGCGTAGGAGATCGGGAAGCTTACGCCGGTTTGCAGAAGCACGTCGTCGTCGGAATAGTTGTGAAAGTCGCGGCGAAAGACGTTGGCATCGATGCGGAATTTGCCGAAGAAGGATTTGGTGAGGCCGCCTTCGTAGTAGTTGGCGCGGGCGACAGGAACGGGAAGCCTCAGTACGACGGGATTGACGGAATCAAGTTCCGGTGAACTGGCGAGGAGAAGGTTTTCCATCGCGGGTGTCTGGAACACTCGGTCGTAGGATGCATGCAGCAGGAGATTGAGGGAAGAAACGAAGCGCGAGACGCCGAGGCGCGGGCTGACACCGGAATCGTGAACCACGAAGCCGTAGTGATCGAAACGCAGGCCGGCGCTGATATTCCAGGCGCCGTAGCGCATTTGATCCTGCACGTAGAAAGATGGCTCGACGTCCCACTTGCTTCCGGTGAAACTCAGAGTCAACTTCGTGCCGGGATCGAAGGGCTTGGGGTCGGTGATCTGGTATTGCAGCGCTTCGTGAACCGGGGTGAAGAAAGAGTCGGCGCCGGCTTTCCAGTCGTGGTGGCCGTGGTGACCGGCGATGTCGCCGCGAATGTAGCCTTCGCGGTAGCCGCGATCCTGATTGACGATGACGGGCGTGGAAAAGGGATTGGAGCGGAGAGAAAAACTGGAGTCGCGGACCGCGCCGGAAAAGCTGAGAAGCAGGTTGGAGGAGATGGTGTGCTGAAAATAGATTTGCCCGCTGGTTTCGGAGCTGGCGGCGTCTTGCCGCTGCAGTGCGGACTGCTGGGTGAAATCGTTGGGAATTTCGTAGCGCAGGGAATTGTGGGCGACGGTGACGCGCAAGCGGTCGTTGTCCGTGAAGTCGCGTTCGTAGGAGGCGGAAAATCCGCCGGAGTTGCCGTCGTTGCCGAAATTGGCGGTGACGGGTGGATCGAGATAACGGCCGGAGTGCAGGCCGAAGGCGCGGACGGAGTAGCGCTCTTTTTCGCGGGAATACGAAATCGCGGCAGCGCCGTCGAGCTGATCAAAGCTGCCGCCGGAAGCGGCGAAATCTCCGTGCCAGCCGAGAAGGGAATTTTTGTCGGTGGTGAGTTCGACGATGCCGCCGAGCTTGCGGCCGTATTCCGCGGGATAACTGGCGGTGAGCAGCCGCAGGGATTCGACGGAATCGGAGTCCATATCGGGGGCGAATGCGGGAGACCGATTTTGCACCAGCGGCTGGCCGTCGACGACGAACTGCACGTCGTATTCGGAGCCGCGGGGGTGCAGGACGCCGTTGCCTTCGAAGAGCCAGCCGGGCTCCTGATTGACGAGGTCGAGAAGATCGCGGCCGGGCTGGAGGCTGAGCTGCTCGCGGATCGATTGCTTGCCTACGGAATAAAGCGTGCCGGTGCGCGTGGGATCGACGAGGGTGAGTTCATCGGTGACCTGGACCTGGGTGGTGACAGGGGCAACGCCGAGGGTAATGCCGAGTTTCACGGGAACTTCGGAGTGGACTTCGACGACGTCGCTCCAGGCGGCGAACCCTTCGGCGGCTAGGTTGAGACGGTAGACGCCGAAGGGCAGGTCCTGAAGGATGAAGTGTCCGTCGGGGGGAATCTGGAAGTGGCGCTCGAAGTTGTTGCCTTCGCTGAGGAGTTCGCCTTTGGCGGCAAGGCTGGAGCCTTTCTGGTCGCGGAGTTCGAGATGGAGTTCGCCGCGGAGGCGTTGGGCGCGGGTTGGGATCGCCGCGGCGAGGCAGAAGATGCCGACCAGGAGGGAGACGCGGATTAGGAGTGGTTTAGCGTTCATTGCCGAGAAAAGTATGCGATACCTGGCATTCGCATTTGGGCTGCAAGAGCGCGGGTATTTCCAAGATAGCATGCGCGAGGGGATGTCGCCGAATGGGCGTATGGCCTACCAGGGGAGAACGGCCGACTTGGAAAGCCGGCCCAATTGATAGAGCAAACTCAGCGGGGCCACCCTTCCTTCGTCAGGGCAAGCACTGAAGGTGGCCGCTATGCGGGAGTAACTAATTTGTCTAGGGGCTGGAAAAGAAGCGCGCGCTGCCGGATGATGGAAGAGAATTGATTTCTCGTCCGAGGTGGCGGCTGGGGCGGATGAGAAAGAAGGCCATTGAACAAAGGGGCTCACGTTTTGGAAGAGAAGAATGTTTATTTGACCGGCGCCGCGAGCGAGTTCGGTTCCCGCATCATTCCTTCAGAGGAAGTGGATGAAGCGTTTGGAATGCCCGCGGGAAAATTGCGGACACGGGCCGGAATTGTGTCGGTGGCGTATGCAGCCGAGAATGAAACGGAAGGGTCGCTGGCCGCGGGAGCCTGCCGCAAAGTGCTGGAGCAGTGCGGGGAAGATGCCCAGAACCTGGATGGCGTGATTGCGGCGAGCGAGACGGAGCACGCGTATCCGTCCCTTTCGGCACAGATTCATGCGCGGTTGAAAATGCGGGAGCATTCGACGGCGTTGGACGTGGGCAGCGGCTGCCTGGCGCTCTTGCAGGTGCTTTGCGTGGCACAGGCCATGCTGATGTCGGGCCAGGCGAGAAAGATTCTGGTGGCGACGGCCGATGTGCATAGCCGGACGCTTGGGCCGGGGCGCACGGCGGGAGAATTCGGCGGATTGTTTGGCGATGGAGCGAGCGCGTTTTTGCTGTCGAGCAAGGTGCCGGAAAAAGGGCGATTTGCTTACCGGTTCGGGGAATTCTTTTTTGGATGCGCGGCGCAATATGCGGAAGCGATTTCCATCAACGACACGGCCGGCGGTGGATTGGAAATTCAGTTTGACGGCGAGGCGCTTTCGCGCGCGGCCGTCCACCGCATGGAAGAGGTGCTGAGCGAAGTGGAAAAGCGCAGCGGAATTTCCCGGGACAAGGTGGGAGCGTTCGCAACGCATCAGCCGAACCCGCGGCTGGTGGCGCTGCTGGCAAAGCAACTGGGCGTGGCGACGAGCGCGTTTCCGCCAATTGCCGTGACGAAAGGGAATTTGGGTTCTTCGATGTGCGGGGCTACGTTGCAGTCCGCGTTTGAGAAAGCGGCGGGAAAGCTTGCGAGTGAGCGGACGGCGGTGTTTTTGGCTTCGCTGGCGCCGGGGTTGTTGTTTGGGGGCGGGTGGATGGTGCCGGTGGGGAGTTGAGGACGCGAGTTGAATGATGGAGTTGGGTGGTTTGGTTTAGACCGCAAAAGCGAGAGCTTCGCTCTCGCACTCAAAAATAAGAGCGGCCCGCCTCGGAAGGCGGGCCCAACCGAGTCATCGTGAAACTTAAATTGGGCTATGGCGACGAGCGGGTGGCGGTGGTGAATTCTAGGTTGGGAGTGGGGACTACGCAGGATTGGAGCGGGGGCCAGCCGGGGTCGGTGGTGGTGTTGCGGCAGAGACTGACGATAGCGTTGGAAACTTCGGCGGGGCCGACGGCGCCGTTGAGCGGTTCGGCATAAATCTTGTAAGAGCGATTCAAGGCGAGAGCGCCGATTTGGTAAGTGCCATCGAATTGAGCCGGGCCGGGCGCCTGGCAACTCCATCCACCTAGAGTGCCGGCGATTACGGCGCCGCTTGCGGCGTCGACGGCGACTACGTGTGCGCCGAAGATTCCGGTGACGCCAGGAGGTGACGCGGGAAGCGAGAGCGCATTGGCGGGAACGATGCGCCCTTGAATCGAGCCGAGAAATTGTGTATCGGCGGGATTGTGGTAGAGGACGCGGAGACCGGTGCGATCGTCGTCGGCGAGCGGGGCGTCGGGTTGCTGCGTGGTGGGGCGCATGCCGGTGAAGGTGCCGGGCGCAGGGGCAAAGGGAAACATCATAGCGCTCCATACGGCGGAGTGGCTGAAGCCGAAGGCGTGGCCGAGTTCGTGAGTGAGGAGAGATTCGAGGTCGTAGGATTTCGGATTAGAAGCCAGAGCGAGCGGAGTGGAGAAGCTGACGAGCGAATCGCTGGGATTGAAATAGATGTCTGCGTCGAGGATCTGGCCGACTTGAGTGGAGGGTGCGCCAGTGCCGAGCTGAATGCCGATCTGATCAGCGGTGATAACGCGGGTGAAGGCGAGGACACCGGGAGTGAAGGCCATGTCCGGCTGATCGAAACAGATGGAATTGATGCCGTCGGAGCCGCAAAGATTTGCCGCGGAGTTGCGTGCGAGCGGGGCGATGGAGGCGGCAGTGAGCGTGGTGCCGACGACGCTGCTCCAGATGCTGAGGGATTGCTGGATAACTTGTTCGATTTCGTTGAGGCTGCCCGTGGGGGTCTGATTCTGGGTGAGGATGGTTTTGGGGTTGGTGCCGAGCATGGTGCTCCAGCGGAACGCGATGGCGGCGGGACTGGTCAGCTGATGCGAGGGGATAGGGCAGACGGAACCGCCGGAGATGCTGCTGGGCTGGCGGACGTCGGGGACGATCTGATTGAAGGCGTAGCCCTGGGCGGTGATGACGGACCAGAGGACGAGGAAGAGCGTCATGGCGAGAGAGGCAAATTGGCGGAGCGTGTTCTGCATGGCTTTTTCCTTTTCAGCGGAGGTTATTCCGTTTCGCGGGAGAGTTCGCGGTGGAGGCGCTGCTCGAATGCGTCGACCCCAACATTTTTGAATCCACCTTTTGTAAATGAGTTGGAGGCGGGATCGAAGACCGGCGTTTCGGCGGAATCCTGGGTGACGGTTTCGACGCCGGAGCGGAGATCGCGATGGATGCGGAAGGTGCCCTGGGACCAGCCGACGATTAAGAATTGGTTGCCGGGGTGCGCGGCGAGAAAAAGATAAACTTCTTCGCCGGGGCGAAATTCGGGCGTTCCATCGACGTGGGAGTGCAGGTGCTGGAATTTTCCGCCGAGCTGGCGGACAACGATTTCTTCGGGGAGATAGCCTTTGTTGTGGGAAAGGACGCGGAACGTGGTGTCAGTCCATATTTCGCCGTTCTCCATCTGGGTATCCGCGTGGAGGCAGCGCACACGGGCGATGGAGTTGGAATAGCGCACCAGCTCCTGGAAGCGTAGGCGCACCAGCGTGGTGGCTTGCGCGACGACAGCGATTAAGGCGAGGCCAATTAGAAAGAGGACCCAGAGGACTCGGCGGCGGTCTTTGTAACTCATGATTGTTCACTCCTGTTCATTGAATCTCCAGCGCGCCGGAAGCGGCGGTTTTGTCGAGATTGGCGTTCTGGATAAAAAGTGTTCGCGCGCCCGGCTGCGCGGTAGAAGGAATCTGGATGGTGAGGTGGATGATGCCGAGTCCGGCGGGTTGCTTGGAAATCACGGCGACATCACCGGGGCCGGAGATGGAGTACGCCATGCTGGTGTCGAAGCCGGACTGCGAAAAAAGGCAGATGTCGGCGGCGATTGTGCCGGAAGCGGGGCGAGTGAGAGGAACGGGATTTCCGCCGAGGTTGCAGGCGTTGGTGGAAGTGTTGAAGGCGCCGAGGGCGGCGACATTGAGATCGAAGGAAACGGAGGAGTCGTCGGCGCCGGCGGTGGTGGGTTCGACGACAGTGATGTTTTTGCCGGAGATGGCGGGTGTGGAACTGGTGAGAGAGATGACGTCGTCGGAGGTGCCGGGAGCGGCGACGACGAGAGAGACGATGTTGGACAGCGGACCGGAGGGGTTCTGGATCTGGACGGAAACGTTGCCGGGTTGCGCGACGTCGGTGCTGTTGACGGGGGCGGAACAGAAGTTGGCAGAGGTGCAGGTGGTGATGCGAGCAGTGCCGCCGATGAGGAGCGTGGAACCGGGGCCGGGATTGGACGGAACGAAACCGCTGCCGTCGACGGTGAGTGTGAACCCGTTTGCGCCGCCGGCATAAACGCTGGCGGGATGCAGAGAAAGAATGTTGGAGCCGCCGGAGATGGTGACGCTGGCGAAGCCAGATTGAGTGGAATCGTCCTGGCTGATGGCGACGACCCGGATGGCGTTGGGGCTGGGCGGCGTGGCCGGTGCGGTGAAAGCGCCGCCGGTGGTGATGAGGCCGCAAGCGCCGCCGACGGGGCAGGCGGAGCCCTGCACTTCCCAAGTGACAGCTTGATTGCCGGTGCCGAGGACGGAAGCGGTGAAACCCTGCACGCCGAGAGGTGGGAGCGTGACGCTGTTGGGGAAAACGCTGACTAGGACGTGATTAATGATGGTGATTTGCGCGGAAGAAAAAATCGTGGGACTTCCGGAAATCGCAACCTGCACGGAGACTGGATTGGAGGAGGGAATTGCTCCTGGGGCGATGTAGTCGACTTGCGTGGCGGCTCCGTTGGTGACGCTTTGGCAGGGAGAAGAGGCGACGACGCAAAATTGGCCGACGGTGGAGTTGCCGCCGGAGATGCCGTTGACGTTCCAGACGAGGGAGGAACCTGCAAGGCCGTTTTCAGTGACGGTGAGCGTGACGCGATGGTTTGCGGCGAGTGTGGCTGTTGAAGGAGTGAGACCGAGGCTGGGGCCGGGTTGAATGGCGATGGTGGCTTGTGTTTTCTTGGAGGGATCGGCTTGAGGTGTGACGGTGATGACGACGGTGTTGGGCTGCGGCGGAGTGGAGGGCGCGGTGTAGTTGGCGGTGTCGGCGATGGCGCCGCCTCCGGCGGATTGTGTGGTGATGACGGTGAGAATGCCGCAAGCGCCGCCGCTGCAGCCGCTGCCGGAGAGGGACCAGGAAAGAACGGCGCTGGGAGTGGAGCTGGGAGCGGGAGTCAGCGTGGCGACGATGGCGGCCGTGATTCCGGGCCGAAGGCTGGAAGGCGCGGCGACCTGCAGTGTGAAGCGACTGGTGATGATGAGTGGCGCGGAATTTTGCTTGGAGGGATCGGCGACGCTGATGGCGGCGAGAGTGACGCTGGCCACCGAGGGGAGAATGGAGGGCGCGGTGTAATTGCCGCTGGCGTCGACGGTGCCGCAACTGTTCGGGCAGGCGGAGCCGGAGAGGCTCCAGCGGATTGCGGGATCGGGCTTACCGCTGCTGGTGATACTGGCTTGGAAGGATTGGAGCGCGCCGAGTTCGACGGGAGAGGAACCGGGAGAAAGCGAAACGGTGATGTCGCTGGAGATGGTGAGGCCGGCGGTGGAGGATTTGGAGGGATCGGCGTGGCTGGTGGCGGTGATTTGAACTTTTCCGCCGGTGGGAAGATCGGCGGGAGCGGAGAAGAGCCCATCGGGAGAGATGGTGCCGACTTGGGGAGATCCGCCGGCGATGCCGTTGACGCTCCAAAAGACGGAAGTGTCTGGAGTATTGGTGACGGTGGCGGAGAAGGGGACCGAGTTGCCGAGGAGAACTGAGCCGGAATTGGGGGCGATGGTGACGGTGATTTGCGGTGGCGGCGGTGGTGCTGTGCCGCCTCCACCACCGCCGCATGCGGCTTGGGAGAGAGTGAGGACGAATAGAAGAATGGCTTGGGTGATGTAGCGGGTGAGGCGAGGGCCCCGAACGGAGGGGCCTTGCTTTGAGCGCGTTTGCCAGAGAGGGCGCATGGAGAATGGGAAAGCAGACGAAGGGCCAGCGAAAAGGCGCGGCGGTGCGGAAGCCGCGACGGAGCGTTCGACGAAAATTTGTTTTCTCTAAAGCGAGTGGGACGAAGGGTTTGGAGTTAGCGAACGGATTCGCGCGAGTCGAAAAATGCGTACGCGGCGGTCTGCCGGAAAGCTTTGGGACGTTCCGAATTGAACGGGATTACTAGGGTGCATTCCCAGACTGGGAATTGGCCACTATCTCAATTGACAATCGCGGGGGCGGCTCGAATAATCGCGCCATGAATAACCTGAGGTGGCGCGACGGAGCAAGAGCTACTGGCCTTGATCCATTTCGGTGTTGAACCGAAACTGGGGTTGTGGCGTCTAGTTTGGTGTAACGGAGATTGCGGATGCGGGAGCTGGTCCTGATCCAGCCGGGAAGATTGCTTGCGGGGGCCTCGGAGCGAGGGAATGAGAGTTCCCACGCGGACCGCGAGTTTGAAGAGCGGCTGGCGGAGTGCGGGCCGCTGGCATTTCGGGTGGCGTACGGAGTTTTGCGCCATGCGGCCGACGCGGAGGATGTGGCGCAGGAAGCGCTGCTGAAGGCGTACCGGAATTTCGCGCGGCTGCGGGAGCCGGCGCGGTTTCGCGGTTGGTTGGTGAGGATTGCGTTCCGGATGGCGCTGGACCGGTGGCGGTCGGTGAAGCGGCGGGAAAAGCGTGAGACGACGGGGGAGCAGCTGGAGCATGGAGCCGCGGGGCCGTCTGTGGAGGAGTTGGCGGCGTCCAGCGAATTTCAAGCGCGGCTGGAGCGGGCGATGGAGGAGCTGCCGGAAAAGTTCCGCTTGGTGGTGCTGCTGGCGGGGATTCAAGGGTACACGCGGGAAGAGGTTTCGGGGATGCTGGGAATCCCGATGGGCACGGTGAAATCGAGATTGTTTTTTGCACGGAAGAAGTTGGCGGAGAAGTTGCGATGAGCTGCGAAGGGTATCGGGACAGATTAATTGATGGACTGGCGAGCGGAGAGAGTTCGCTGGACGGAGATGTGGCCGAGCATCTGCGGACGTGCGCGGAGTGCAAGAGATTTTATGAGGCACAGATGCACCTGTTTGGGGCGATTGATGCCGGCGTGCGGACGATGGTGAATGAAGCGGTGCCGGCGTCGTTGTTGCCGGGTGTGCGTAGGCTGGTCGGGGCGGCTGGAGTGCCTGGCCGGTCGTGGGGCTTTGCATGGGGATTTGCGGCGGTTGGAGTTGCGGCTATGGCGGTGATCGGCGTTGGCTTGTTGAGGCGGAGTCCGGAAAACGCGGGCGGAGTCACTGCCAAGGTTCCGGCGTTCACGCAGGGTGTGGGCGAGGCCGCCCGGGGCGCGCCGGTGCAATCGCAAGTGACCGCAGCGGCGCCGAAATTCCACACGACCAAAGTGAAGAACGTGACACCTCCAAAGGATGGCGAAGCGAGGCCGGAAGTGCTGGTGCTTGCGGAAGAACGCGCGGCGTTTGTCAGATTTGTCACCGATTTGCCGGAAGAGAGAGACGTTGCTGTGGCTTTGACGCGGCCGGCGACCGACGGGAAAGACGAAGCGGTGGAGATTGCGCTGCTGCAAATCGACGAGTTGAATGTGAAGCCGCTGGAGTCGTCGAACCAGTAGCGCGCATATGTTGAGCTGACATCATAGTTTTCGAGAGAGCAGACGAGTTTCAAGACTTCAGGAGGATGAGATGAAAAAAGCACGAATCGCACTGGGCGTACTCACACTTTTGACTGGCACGTTTGCATTGCGCGCGCAGGATAAGGTGAAGAGCGAGGCGAGAGTTCCACCTGCGACGTTGAAAGTGCAGGTAACGATTACCGAGACCGAGGGCGAGAAGAAATTAGTGAATCTTCCCTATACGTTTTACATGCGTGCGGGGGAAGGAGGACCCGCTTCGCCGTGGACGAAAGTGCGCATGGGGAGCCGCGTGCCGGTTTATGTCGGCAAGGACGGCGGGATGCAGTACATCGATGTGGGGACAAATATTGATGCGCGCGGATTCGCGGGAGAGGACGGGCGGTTTGACTTGGGCCTGAATCTGGAGCGTTCCTGGGTGGAGGGTGATGTGGCGGTTCCCGTGGATAGGCCGCTTGCGCAGGGTGGTGATGGGCACAGCGGGCAATTCCGCGAACCGGTGATCCGGCAGTTCAAGACGGAGCTGGTGTTGACGATGAAGGATGGGCAGACGATGCAGAGCACTGTGGCAACGGATCCGCTGTCGGGCAAGGTGTTGGCGATTAATGTGACCATGAATGTGGTGAAGTAGATTTTCAAGTTACTTCAGGATGGCGGCAAGAGCTGCGGCCAGATCGGGATGCAAGAATTGGTGGTTGAGTTTTTGGAGTTGGGCAGGTTGGACGCGCTGGCTGGAGAGGAGCAGGGCGTCGGCCATTTCGCCGAGGATGAGGCGGAGGGCGAAGGCGGGAGCGGGGAAGAGCGCGGGGCGGCGCATGGCTGTGGCGAGGAGTTTGGTGAAGTCGGCGTTGGTGACTGGTTGCGGCGAGACAACGTTGAGAGCACCGGTGACATTGGCGTTTTCGATCGCAAGGCGGAGGACGGCCGCTACGTCGTCGATGGTAATCCAGCTTAGCCATTGCGTGCCTGGGCCAATTTTTCCGCCTACGCCAAATTGAAAGGGGCGGATCATTTGCCGGAGGGCGCCGCCTTGTTTGGAGAGGATTACGCCGAAGCGGGCACGGACTACTCGGATGCCGAGTGCTTCGGCTTTGAGGGCTTCGGATTCCCACTCTTTTGCGATTTCACTCAAAAAATCGTTGCCGGGCTGGCTGGATTCGGTGAGCGTTTCGTCGCCGCGGTTTCCGTAGATGCCGGAGGCGGAGGCGGAAACGAGAACGCGCGGGCGGGCAGACATTTTGGCGAGAGCCTGGACGAGGGCGCGGGTAGTGTCTACGCGGCTGGAGCGGAGGAGTTGTTTGCGCTGCGGCGTCCAGCGTTTTTCGGCGATGGATGCGCCTGCCAGGTTGACTACGGCGTCGGCGCCGACGGCGGCTCCGCCTAGTTCGCCGGTGGCGGGGTTCCAGTTGACGTCGAAGCCCGGGGAATTGCCCGGGGAAGTGCCAGGGCGGACGAGGCGGCAGACGGTGTGGCCGGCGCTTTGGAGAGCTTGCGTTAGGGCGGTGCCGACTAAGCCGGTGGAGCCGGTGATTAGGATTTTCATGGGGTCCTTTTTGGTGGAAGGATTATCGCGCATTTGATGGAGAGGGGGATATGGTCCGTGATCCCCGCTCTGAAGCGAAGATTTCAACACAGAGACCACAGAGAGCACGGAGAAGAGTTAGGAACGGAGACAGGCTAAAGCCTGTGCTACTGGGGGCGGGCGCGGTACAATTTTCGGGTGGCCACTGTATCTCCAAGTATGAGGGTGAAGGTGCTGTTCTTTGGGCGGCTGCGGGAATTGACCGGGCTGGCTGAGGAAGCGGGAGAGTTGCCGGAAGGGGCGACCCTGGCGCAGGTGTTCGAGCGGTATGCGGAGCGGTATCCAAAATTGGCAGGGTTTCGGAATTCGATGGTGGTTTCGCGGAATCAGGAGTTTGCGGCGTGGGATACGCGTGTTGCGGCGGGTGACGAGATTGCATTTTTGCCTCCGGTGAGCGGGGGATGGGCCTCCCGGTATGACGGCTACCACCCAAGAGGACAAGTTTGAGCTGGTGCGCGAAGCGATTGATGCCGAGGCGCTGGTGCAGCACGTGCGCGCAGGACAGGACGGGGCGATCGTGACGTTTGACGGATTCGTGAGAAACGAATCGCACGGGCGCGAGACGAGCTACCTGGAATACGAGGCGTACGAATCGATGGCGCTCGGAAAGATGAAGGAGATTGCGGCGCAGATTCATGAGAAGTTTGCGATTCATCGGGTTGTAATCGTGCACCGCCTTGGGCGGCTGGAAATTGGTGAGACCAGCGTGTTCATTGCCGTGAGCGCGCCTCACCGGGGAGCGGCGTTCGACGCCTGCCGGTTCGCGATTGATACATTGAAGAAGACGGTGCCCATCTGGAAGAAAGAGTTTTTCGCGGATGGGGCGGTATGGGCGGATGGCGAACTGCCTCCGACACCCCCAAGTGCAAAAAGTGCATCCTAGCTATCTGATGATTCTTCGGGTCACTCGAACCTACCTCTGGTGCTTTGTTCCCCTAGCCCTGATTGCGGGGACTTTTCTTGCCTCCGCGCAGGAGAGGCCGGATCGGCCACCGTGGGCGCAACCTTCCACGACCCAACCTCAACCGGTTCCTCCGACGCCCGCGCCGAGCGGACAGCCGCAGCCGGCGACGATTCCCGGGCCGATGGTGCCTGCGCCTGTAGAGACGCCAGTGAGGCAGAAAGAGCCGCAGGCGCCGAAGGGCACGATTAAGGTCAATGTGAACCTGGTGAACGTGCTGGTGAGCGTGCTGGACGAGAATAAGCGGCCGGCTCCGAATTTGCCTCAGGAAGCGTTTCAGGTTTCAGAAGAGGGCGTGCCTCAGAAGATTGAATTTTTTGAGCCGGAGACCAAGCTGCCGTTGGACCTAGCGCTGATGATTGACGCGAGCATGAGCGCGCACATTGATATTCAGTACGAGCGCGAAGCGGCTTCGCGGTTTATTCGACAGGTTTTGCGGCCGGATGACCGGATGTCGGTGTTCTCGTTTGATGAGACCGTGACGCAGCGGACAACGTTCACGGAGAAGGTGCAAACGCTGACGGATGCGGTGGCCAGAATTCCCGATGGTGCGGGGACTTCGATTTATGATGCGCTGGTGCTGGGCTCGCAGGCGCTGGAGAAGCGGGGCGGCGAGCGGCGGCGGGTGATTATCCTGGTGACGGACGGTGGGGAAACCACCAGCCATGCGGATTTTGAAGCGGCGCGGCGGGCGGCGCTGCGCGGCGAAGTGCTGCTTTATACGATCTTAATCCGCGTGATGAAGAGCGAGAATGGACGAAACACCGCGGGGGAGCATGCGCTGCAGACGATTACGGAGACGACGGGCGGGGCAGTGTTTTTTCCGGAGTCGCCGCAGGAGTTGCCGATTATTTTTGATCGGATTGACGCCGAGTTAAGGACCCAATACCGGCTGGCGTATTACCCGAATCCGCGGGGGCCAGCGAATACATATCGCAAGATTGAGGTGAAGATGCTGCCGGGGTATGCGGCGCGGCATCGGACGGCGTATTTGGTCGGTGCCCAGTAGTTCCACACAGAGAGACGAAATGGCGATTGATTATTTAGAAGCGGCGGTGGAGATTGCACGGGAGGCGGGGGCGGTGCTTCGCGAAGAGGCGCAGCGGCCGGTGGATATTTCGTACAAGGGTGATTACGACCTGGTGACTCAGGCGGACAAGCGGTCGGAGGCGGTGATTGTGAGCCGGCTGCAGAAATATTTTCCGGGGCACGCGGTGGCGGCGGAAGAGGGAACCGGCAAAGAGACCGGTTCGGAATTCAAGTGGCACGTAGATCCGCTGGACGGAACGACGAATTTCGCGCATGGGTATCCGTGCTTTTGCGTTTCGATGGCGCTGGCAAAGGGCGACGAGCTGTTGCTGGGCGTGATTTACAATCCGATGGCGGAAGAGATGTTTTCGGCGGCGCGGGGAGAAGGCGCGTTTTTCAACGGGAAGAGAATGCAGTGCTCGAAGATACCGGCGCTGCGGGGGAGTTTGTTGTGCACGGGCTTTCCGAATCATAAGAGGCATGCGCATCCGAACATTCATTACTACTGGGATTTCACGTTGTGCTCGCACGGGGTGCGGCGCGACGGGTCGGCAGCGCTGGACCTGGCGTATGTGGCAGCCGGGCGGTTTGATGGATTTTGGGAGTTTGGATTGAAGCCGTGGGATACGGCAGCCGGGGTGGTGATTGTGGAAGAGGCCGGGGGAAAGATCAGCGACCTGGATGGGAATCCGTATGTGTTGGGTGGCAAGACGATATTGGCGACGAATGGGTTGATCCATGCGGAGATGGAGAAGATGGCCGCGGAGATTGGGAAGAAAGAGAAGTTGAACGTTTAGGCCCAGAAGCGTGGGACGTGTTGAGTAGGCCGGGGCCCGAAATACGGGCGCGGTTGGTGCGCATGGAACAGAGTTCGTCAGTTGCGAAATTCCGGACATAGCGAATAGAAGAATGTGCCGCACCTACGGTGCTGAGGTTTCTTTCCGGTAGTGACCCAGCCCTTACGGGCTGGGCTAAATTCTGTCGCGCCGCTGGCGCTTTGCGGAATGAAAGTAGGGCGGTGCGGGAGGTGCCGCGGTACTGCATTGTTCCTTCCTAGTGTCAGGAATCCTCTCAGTCCACTCTGTCAACCATCCGCGCGGTCTGTACCACCGTATGCCCCCCTAGTCGGTAACTTAAGGAAAACAAGCGGGTTGGTGATGGGTCGCGCAAGTGGCGGAGATGCAGGAGTTAGATAGGTGGTTTGTCTTGATTCAGATTCGATCAGGATTTGCAGGTGTGGATTCCAAATAAGTTATCGCGTCGTTCTCGCAAGTGCGGAATCTAACTCAGTTAGAACGGCAGAGGGCCGTGGAAGCTGCCGGGGATTTACTGGAACGGGAGCTACGCACTTTTACCCATCAGTAATTATATAGAAGGGTAAAATGTTGTCAAGAGAAAAATGGTCGGGCGGCCTTAGGGAAGCCTGATTTGGACCTCACAGAATTCTTATGAGGGGGGCGCTACCGTTAAATGGCAACGACGGGGACATTAATTGACATTCAGCGGCCCTGGGTAGGTGCCGTGCCTGAAAGAAATTCGTTGCCCAAAATAGGGTAGGAGAGAAGCCATGCGCAAGTGGGTGAATCGTGTGTTGTCGTTTGGGTTGAGTACTTTGGTGAGCTTGAGCGTTTGCGATGTGGGGCGCGCGGACGATGGCAAAGCGGGGAATGATTCGAAACCGGCGGCGGTGAAGACGACGCCGGAGAGCAAGCCGGAGACGGGGCTTACGGATCGGGAGCGCTGGCTCTTGGAGCGCGTGGAGCAATTGGAGAAGCGCGTTGCGGATTTGGAGTCGAAGGATGGGAAGCCGACTGCCGAAACGGCAGTGGGGCGGGAAAAGGGGGCGGGGCCGGGGCCGAGTGTTTACGGTGGCATGACGCCTGCAGCAAAGCCATCTGCAAGTGCCCCGTCGTCAGCGCTGACGAGTGCGCCAGCGGGTGCGGTGCCGAGTTCGATGGCGACTAGCATTGCCGCAGCTATCGGGCCAAATAAAGAATCAAGCACGTCGGCGAGTCCGGCGGCGACCCAGGTCCCAGAGAAGAAAAAAATCGAGCCGTTTTCGGATGCGGACTGGACCTGGCTGAACGGAAATCCGCGGACGAAAGAGATTTTTTGGGACTCGAAATTCTTCACGCCCGAGATCCGAGCGGACATAAATTACGTGTCGGACTTCAACCATCCGACGGACCATTCGATTGGCGGATCGAGCGAGCTGTTTCGGTCGTCGGAAGTGCAGTTGGAACAATTAGGCGTCGGCGGAGACTTTCACTACGACAATGTTCGCGCGCGGTTAATGACGCAGTTCGGGATGTATTCAGCGACGACGCCGCGGAATGACCCGAGTCCGGGCCACGGGCAATGGGACCTGGTGAGTGCGTACCGCTATGTGTCGGAGGCGTATGGCGGGTACCACTTCAACGTGCTGCACGGGGTAAATGTGGATGCGGGAATCTTCCTGTCCTACATTGGCTTGTTCAGTTTCTACAACTTCGACAACTGGGCGTACCAGCCATCGTATGTATCGTCGAATACGCCGTGGTTTTTTAACGGCGTGCGCGTGCAGATTTTCCCGACGGCACATTTGAAGATTGAGCCATGGTTCATCAATGGGTGGCAGGCGTACGGATCGGCGAATCACAGGCCGGGACTCGGGGGACAAATCAAATGGACTCCCAAGCCATGGCTGAACATCATTTCGAACAATTATGGATTGGGCGAGGACGACCTCTTCATTCATGGGCGGTCGCGGATTCATACGGACAACAGCATCGAGGTGAAATACTACGACAAACCGGAGAGGACGCTGGACAAGATGGCATTTTCACTGACGGGGGACCTTGGTTGTGAATACGGCAGCGGAGTGAGCTGCTATGGGAATCACAAAGGCGGGCCGAAGCAGAGCTTCGTCGGATACATGTTTTATAACCGGTTCTGGTTCCATAGGGATTTGTTTGGGCTGACACTTGGCGGTGGGCAGATCAACAATCCGGGGCGGTATCTTGTGCTGATTCCGCCAATCAATGGAGAGACGGCGATAACAGCGGCCACCAATTCGCCGTACTTTACAGGTAATCCGGGAGACCCGTTTAAGGCGTGGGATTCTTCGATTACGTTTGACTACATGCCGAAGCAATACATCACGTTCCGGGCGGAGTATGACTACCGTCATGCGAGCGTGCCGTATTGGACGGGACAAGGCGGGATCACGCCTCCAGGCGGGAATACCGGTTCGCCACAATTTTTCGTTTGCAGCAACGGGTCGTCCTCGGGGCAGACGAGCCTGGGTGCGGCGGAGACGGCCTGCGGAGGGGGAACGAGCAGCGTTTGGTTTCCTGATTTGAGGAAGAACGAGTCATTTATTGATCTTTCGATTATGGTGAAGTTCTAAAGAGAAAGCTGTAGTCGTGTTGACGTCGATGAGAACGGGTTTTAGTTGAGTGGGAAAGAGAAAAAGGCGCCTCGAATTTTGAGGCGCCTTTTTTAGTTTGACTCGTCGGAAGAAATCGTGGGTTGATACCGGCTCAGGTAGCTTGCCGAGTGAGTGTTAGAGAGCCAGTTCGAGTCCCCGATAGGTGCGAAAGCCGTAGGACTTTCTCATGGTGACTTTAGCCTTGTTGTTCAGGAAGTAGTTAAGAGCGGCGGAATCGAAAATACTGAACGACTGATCGGGTGGAATCGACCGATGCGGATATTGATATGACCAGGCGCAAAGCATTTCCGGCCAGTATACGACTGTGGGACCCTAGCTACAGAAAACCGAGTGAGTAAGTGCAGTGGAAGGCCCCTTAGGGCTTTGCGGGCAGCGGCTGCCAGAGCTCAATCTTATTTCCATCCAGATCATAGATCCAGGCAAAGCGACCGTAGGATTCATCCATTCGTTTGGGATCAATCTTTACTCCCTCTTGTTTTAAGCGGTCGAGCAAAGCATCCAGATCGTCCACGATGTAGTTGATCATGAACGGTGCGTTGCTGGGACCGAAATAGTCAGTGGAGGCTGGAAAAATAGTCCAAACTGTAACGTGTTCCTTTTGCGGGTCGTCGTGTTCGCGCCACGGGAGCATCACGCCTTGGCCTTTGTCAGCAAGTCCAAGATGCTTCGAATACCATTCGCGCATCTGATCACGATTAGCGGACTTGAAGAAGATACCGCCGATTCCAAGGATACGCCCGCGCTGCTCCATTTTGACAGGGGGTTTCGACTTTTCGGGTTGAGGAGATTGCACTTCCTGTCCTCCTTTTGAACAGACTGAGATGAGCAGCAGCGAGCCGAGCGCAATTGTGCCCCACGATATTCCTTGCATGTGCGGATTGTACAAGTTTTTTTGGATTATACAAGTCTCGATTCGAATGGAGAAAGCAGATCGATCAAGGTTCGCCGCGATTCACCCTTTCTAGATCGCGCATGAGGTCTCCATCGGAGCGTATCAGTGACCGACAGATTTCTCCGACGAGGCTTTATTTTGCGGATGGGGGTTAGCTGGCGCCCATTTCGGTGTAGAGCTTGGAGATGGCGCCGGCGATGCAGAAGCCCCAGGCGAAGACGGGGAAGGTCTTGAATTTGTCGGGGATGACGTATTGGTCGGTAGCGTCGGAGACGGGGACGCCAGCCTTGTGCATCTTTTCGGCTTGCATAGCGAGGTCATCGAAGAGGTCGCGGAGGCTTTGGATACCTTCCTGGCCGCAGACGGGGCCGTGGCCGGGAACGAAGAGAGTGTCTTTGTCCCAGGAAGCGAAGGTCTGGAGAGTTTTGCGCCAGCCGGACATGGTGCACTTTTCGTCGAAGCAGGCGGGATAAGCGTGACTGAAGACGAGGTCGCCCGCGTAAACAACTTTTTGATCGGGAACGCGGACGATGAGGTCGGTGCCGGAGTGGCCGGGGAAGTGTTCGATGACGATGGGGAAGTGGCCAAGGTCGAGGTTCATCGGGAGTTTCGCGGGATCGAGAGGCTTGTTGGGGAAGGCGAGAGGGGTTTTGTTGGCCAGGTCGAACACGTTGCCGACAGCGCCGAGATCGCCTTGGGCGTGCTGACGGGCGACATCGGTTTTGGCGTCTTTGATGCGTTTTTCGATGGGAGCGAGGACGGCGGCGCGATCGGCTCCTTGCAGGGAGACGTAGGATTCGTTGATGCGCTTGGGAACGGAGCTGTGGGCCCAGAGCTGAATGCCGTTGGCGCCGTAGAAGGAGCTGCCCATGGAGTGATCGAAGTGATAGTGGGTGAGAAGCGCGTTGGGAGCGGGGACCTGAGTAACTTTGCGATAGGCGTCCATTTGGAAAGCAGCGCCGGGGGCGGAACCGTAGGCCTCGAGGAGGAGGCCGGTGTCTTTGCCGACGAGGAAGCCACCGTTGCAGATGGTGGTGAAACCTTTGGAGGTGTCGGAAATGGTGGCGTAGAGGCCGTCACCGATTTTGCGGACGGAGGCGAAGCCGGCGTCGGCAATGGGAGTTTGGGAGACGCGCGGGTCATCGGCAATGGCGGATGCGAATGCGGGAAGTGGAAGCGATCTGGCGAGGGCATAGAGGGCGCTGAAGCGTGAAGCATTCGAGAGAAATTGCCGGCGGTTGAATGGGGCGAGCGAGTTCATTTGGGGACTCTCCAGGAGCGAAAGTTGGTGCGCGGAACAGGTCAAGTTTAGCAGAGGAGTGGGAAGGAGGAAAACCGGGGAGAAAGGTGGAGGTTGCGAGAGGGGAGATTCCAATTTGGAACAGCGAAGAAGGTAAGGCTTGGATTCTACGGGAATTTATCCAGTGAACATCCGGAGATGGAGAGGGAGTTGCAAGAGTTTCCTCGCGGCTACCACGAGATTAACCCGGGGTGCGTCCGAGCCCGAAAGCACAGAGGAATGGCGTACTCGGAGTGCATCCGAGGCTTGCGCGGCCGCGGGTAGAAACGTTTTTCCGATTGGGTTGGCCTCGGGAACGGATGACAAAGCGTGTTTTGATGATCCAAAACCTCAAAAAGTGCGCCGAATACGTGAAGGGGCAAAGTCCTCCTCGAAGGGGCATTGAACGGCCGGCAGCAAATGGACTTGAGCCGGAGAGTGGCCAGGCAAGAGAGAACTCGCGCGAGCCGGAGACGAAGCAACGTACCACGCTCCTCAAACAATTGTTGGTTGCTGTGATTTTCATCGGAGCGTTCCTGTTTACCGACGGATCGGCAACCGCCTCGCAGGGGTGGGAGGGCTCGCCGCCCTGTTATCTGCCGGTGGGATTATCGCTGGCCCTGATGTTGTGGGGAGGGAAGCGATACTACCCGGTGGTTTTTGTCGCGAGCCTGACGGCGGCGATTGTGAACTATCACCGGCCGATCCTGTCGTGGTGCGGGTTGCCTGGGGCGATCCTATTGTATGTCGCCTACATGGGCGGGGCTAACCTGCTGCGGGGGCGATTGCGAATCGATCCGCAACTTGGGTCACTGCGCGACGCTGGTCGATTCGTGGCAGTGCTCCTGACGGCGGCGATTATAAGCGCAATCATCGGAACACTAACGTTTTTGGGAGACGGCCTGGCCACGAGTTCGGAGGCGTTGGGGACAGCGGTGAACTGGTGGACGAGCGATACCAATGCGATTATCACCTTCACTCCGTTTCTGCTTTTGCATGTGATGCCGCGAGTGGAGGCCTGGATGAATTCCGGGACAGGAATTCAGGCGCGGCCGAAGAACCGGCGTCCGGTGACGGCGCGGACATTCCTGGTCCCAGGTGCGCAGATTGCGTCAGTGGTCGTGGCGATCTGGCTGCTTTTCGGATTTGCACCGGCGATCCCGTACCAGCCACTGTACCTCCTGTTTATTCCAGTGATCTGGACGGCGGTGCGTTACGGCCTGCCAGGAGCGGCGCTGACAACTTTTGGAATAAATCTGGGCATGATGTTCGCGGCGTGGGCAACGAAAGCACACCCGGGAGCCATGCCGCGGCTGCAACTGGCGATGCTGGCACTGGGGCTGACGGGATTGTGTCTGGGAGCGGTGGTGAGCGAATGGCGGCGCGCCGACCGAGAATTGGCGAGGCGCGCGCTGCTGGAAGCATTCGCAGGGGAGATTGGCGCAGCGTTGACGGGGGGACTCAGCTTGAAGGAAGGATTGAGTTTGAGTGTGGCAAGTTTTGAACGGCATCTCAAGGTGTCCTTTGTGGGCGTGTGGTGCCTGAATGAGCAGAGCAAAGCGATGGAACTGCAGGCGAGCGCGGGAAATTGCGACGGGAGGGAATTGCGAGAGGCGGGAACAGCGGCCATGGGGCGAATTGCGGGGCCGGGGAGAGCGGATTGCGTGAACTACGCTTCAGAGTTGGCCAACGGCGACAAGTTTTCGCGGGCACTTTCGAGCGAAGCGGCGGCATTCACAGGGCAGCCGCTGCTGATGGACGGCGAGGTGGTGGGAGTGGTGGGGATGTTTGCGGGGGCGCCGTTGGGAGAGGACGCACTGAAATCCGTGGCGGCGGTGGCGGTGAGCATCGGGCATTTCGTCGGACGAATTCGCGCGGAGGAGGAACTGCGGCGGGCGAAGGAGGCGGCGGAACTGGCGAGCCGGGCGAAGAGCGAGTTTCTGGCGAATATGAGCCATGAGATACGGACTCCGCTGAATGGAGTGATTGGGATGACGGAGTTGGCATTGGATACGGAGTTGAATGCGGAGCAGCGGGAATATTTGCAGACGGTGAAGATGTCTTCGGACTCTCTGCTATCGGTGATCAACGACATTCTGGATTTTTCGAAGATCGAAGCGGGGAAGACCGATCTGGAAATGGTGGATTTCAATTTGTGCGAGTGCGTGGAAGCTACGCTGAAGACATTTGCGTTGCGAAGCGAGGAAAAGGGATTGGAGTTGCTTTGCGAGATTGAGGCGGGAGTGCCGGAGATTGTGGAAGGAGACGCGGGGCGGCTGCGGCAGATATTGACGAACCTAGTGGGGAACGCAATCAAGTTTACGGAACAGGGAGAAGTGACGGTGAAGGTGGGGCCGGAAGACAGGGAGGATGGCGTGCTGCGGTTTACCGTTGCGGATACGGGAGTGGGAATTCCAGAAGAAAAGCTGAAATTGATATTTGATCCGTTTTCGCAGGCGGATACTTCGACGACGCGGAAATATGGGGGGACGGGGCTGGGGCTGACGATATCGGCCCGGCTGGCGGGGATGATGGGGGGAAGAATCTGGGTGGAGAGCGAGGTAGGAAACGGAACGAAATTTAATTTTACGGCACGGCTGAAGCGATCGAGCGGGTTGATGAGCGCGGAGGCGAGCGGGGCGACGGAGATTCCACGAGGCGCGAGGGTATTGGTTGTGGATGACAACGAGACGAGCCGGCGGATTCTGGAGGGGATGTTGCGGGGTTGGGAGTTGAATGTGAAGAGCGTGGAGAACGGAGAGGCGGCGCTGGCGGAGTTGAATGGCGGGGAGTATGCGCTGGTGGTGACGGACAGGAACATGCCAAGTATGGACGGATTTGCGTTGATCGCGCGAATGCGAGCGACGGAGGGGCTGGCGGGGACGAAGATATTGTTGCTGAGTTCGGCGGGGCAGCGGGGGGATGGGGAACGATGCAAGGAATTGGGCGTTGCCGCGATGCTGGTGAAACCGATTCGGAGATTGGAACTGCGCGAGACGCTGGCGGGACTGTTGGGAGGGACGAAGGAAGAAAAGGCGATTGCCGCAAGTGTGAGGGTGCCGGTGCGAGAAGCTCGAGCGTTTAGGGGCGGATTGCGAATCCTGCTGGCGGAAGACAACCAGGTGAACCAGCGGCTGGCGACGCGGATGCTGGAAAAACGCGGGCACGTTGTGGAGGTTGCGGTGAACGGGCGAGAGGCGCTGGAGGCTTTGGAGAAATCGAGTTACGACCTGGTACTGATGGATGTGCAGATGCCCGAGATGGACGGGATGGAGGCGACGACGCGAATCCGAGCGAAAGAGAGATTGAGCGGAGGGCGGCAGCGGGTGGTTGCCCTGACGGCGCACGCGATGAAAGGCGATGAAGAGAAATGCCTGGCGGCAGGGATGGACGGGTATCTGACGAAGCCGATCCGGCCGGATGAGCTGGATCAGCTACTGGAAAAGTGCATGGAGAATGCTGCGGTGAGAAACGATGCTCCGGCCAATGTGGGGGCGAAATAGGACGGCTGCTTGCGTGGGGAGAGTTGGCGTGAGAACATTTAAAGCTGTCGCGAACGCGGCGAAAACGGCTGCGAACGACAATGGCGATATCGTCTAGGGGTCCAGGACGCCGCCCTCTCACGGCGGAAACCCGGGTTCGAATCCCGGTATCGCTACCAAGAAGAGCCGACAGCTATTAGCCAACAGCCGTAAGTTTCGGAAAAGGAAAAGCAAGAAGTGTAGATTTGATTTTTGGGAAGGCGCCTTTGGGCGCCTTTTTTGTTTTTGGGCCTGGCTAACTGATCAAACCGAAAGCTAGTTTTACCTGATTTTCGATTTGTTGCAGCTTGGCTGCCGGGACCGTCGATTTCAGGCAGTGTCGTTCGACATAGTAGTAGGCGCTGCTGCGCCGGCGAAAGGGAGACAATGAAGCTACTTACTTATGTCAACTTTAACGGCAAATGCGCCGAGGCGTTCCGATTTTATGAGAAGCACCTGGGGGGCAAGATCGCAATGATGAAGACCCATGGGGAGTCACCGACACCGAACCCGAATGTGCCCGCAGATTGGAAGAGTGCGATTCTGCATGCGCGGATCGACATTGGAGGAACGTCTCTGCTGGGGGCGGATATTCCGAATGCCGAGCCGATGAAAAGCACGTATCTATCACTGATGATCGACACGGTCGAGGAAGCGGAACGCATCTACGCTGTGCTGTTGGAGGGCGGGCAGGTGTTTATGCCGATGGAGGAGACGTTTTTTGCGGCCCGGTTTGCGATGCTGCGGGACAAGTTTGGGGCATCGTGGATGCTGTTAAAGGAACGTCCGCGGGCTTAGAAGAACGGATTGTCTGTCGGACGGAGAGGGCTCGGCGGGGATGCCGAGCCCGTTCTGCTTGAGCGTCGTGCGCTACAGGGATGGGGCGCAAGAGCTTTGACTAAAAATTGGATAGGAGTTTTTGGACGCCTTCGCGGAAAACATCGGTGGGGGTGATCAGACTGAGGACTAGGTGATTGGTGGAGGGGAAGTCGTAGAAGTGGCCGGGGTGGAAGAGGACGTGGTGGTGGCGGAGGAGATGGATGGCAAGGGCTTCGTCGGAGGGGGGACCGGAGGCGTGGGTGGAGGTGTTGGCGGAGTAGCGGAGGGTGGCGTACCAGCCGGCTTCGGCGCGGAGGAGTTCGACCGTGGGATGAGAGCGGAGTTGGGATTGGAGGTGGGAGAGATTTTCCTTGATGCGGGCGAGGAGTTGCGGGCGAAGGGAGTGGCGCTGGGCGAGGAGCACGGGGAGGGCGGCTTGGGAGGGGGCGCTGAGGGAGAGATATGTGTCGGCGATGATTTCGAGGCGGTCAAGGGCGGGGCGGACCTGGGAGGCGGGGCCGGTGATGGCTAGCCAGGCGATTTTCATTTGGGGAAGAGCGGAAATTTTGGAGAGGCCGCTGAGGGTTAAGGTGAGGATTTCGGAGTTGGCGGCGAAGGTTTTTCGGGGAGCCGAGTTGAAGGGGAAGTCGAGGAAGACTTCATCGACGATTAAGGCGAGGTTGTGTTTCTTGCAGATGGCGTTTAGGCGGGTGAGCTCTTCGGGTTGGACGTAGGAGCCGGTGGGATTGTTGGGATGGACGAGGAGAATGGCGCGGGATCGGGGGGTGATGGCGCTTACGAGGGATTGGAAATCGATGAACCAGCCGTGGGCGTAGGCGAGGGAGTAGGGCTTGAGGTGAACGTCCTGGAGGCCAGCGAGAAACTCGAAGAGGGGGTAGCTGGGTTTGGGGAGGAGGAGTTCGTCGCCGGGATTGGCGAGGAGGCGGAAGGAGTAGGAGTAGGCTTCGCTGGTGCTGGTGGTGAGGAAGAGGGATTCGGGATCCAGGGAGGTTTGGTGGTCTTCGAGGTAGTAGCGGGCGACTTCGCGGCGGGCGGCAAGGGTGCCTTTGGGTTGCGGGTCGTAGGTTAGCGTAGTTGGATTTTGGAAGGCAGAGAGGATGGCGACGGAATCGTAGTGGAAATTGCATCGGGTGGGATTCGACGCGGTGAGATCTAACAGCGGAGTGCCAGCGGCGCGGAGTTCGTCAAGCGCGATGGTGAACGGGTTGCGGGTAAGGGGCCAGTTGGTGCGGGTGGAGAACATGGAAGAGATAGTTTTTAGTTAGGAGCCGCCAGTTAACAGTCAATAGCTTACAGCCAAGGAACCGGAACCAAAAACTACAAAGAAGGAAAAACGGATTTCGAACCCGGTTTAAAAGACGAACTGGGTTCGGAATGACAAATTTGCAGTTTATTCCGTACACTGTAGGCTCACACCATGACGGAAACTGTGCGGACACGTGTTGCTCGAAAGGCGATTGATCTTACAGGGATAGTGCAGGGCGTGGGATTCCGTCCGTATGTTTACCGGCTGGCGAATGAGTGCGGGCTGACGGGGTTGATTGCCAATACGCCGGCGGGCGTGAGCATTGAAGTGCAGGGCGACGCGGAGGCGGTGGAGAGATTCCTGGAACGGCTGACTAAGGAGATTCCGCCGCTTGCGAAGATTACCGGGATCGCGCCCCGGGATGCGGAGTTGCAGCAAGAGACGGCGTTTCGAATCAAAGCGAGCAGCACGCGGGCCGCGGCGAAGGCGCTGATTTCCCCGGACGTGAGCGTTTGCGAGGATTGTTTGCGGGAGATGATGAACCCGCGCGACCGCCGATTCCGGTATCCCTTCATCAACTGCACGAATTGCGGGCCGCGATTCACAATTATCCACGACATTCCCTACGACCGGGCGCGCACGTCGATGGCGAAATTCAAGATGTGTGCGGCTTGCCAGGCGGAGTATGAAAATCCGGCAAGCCGGCGATTCCATGCGCAGCCGAACGCATGCTGGGATTGCGGGCCACAAGTGGCGCTGCTGGGCGCGGATGGAGCGCGGATGGACGTGGCGGAGCCGATTCGCGAGGCGGCGCGACTGCTGCAGCAAGGCTCGGTGGTGGCGATCAAGGGGCTGGGGGGATTCCACCTGGCGTGCGACGCGCAGAATGAAAAGGCAGTTGCGAAATTACGGGAGCGCAAACGCCGGGTGGAGAAGCCGTTCGCGATCATGGTGCGGCGGGTCGAGGATGCGGCGCGGCTTTGCGTGGCGGATGAACTTTCGAAAAAGATGATGGGTTCGTTTGAGCGGCCGATCGTTTTGCTGCCGCGGCGCGCGGAAGTTGCGCATGTGCCGGGGATCGCGCCGGGAAACCGGTATTTGGGTTTGTTTTTGCCGTACACGCCTCTGCACCATTTGTTGTTTCAGAGCGGGAAGTTTGAGTCGCTGGTGATGACGAGCGGCAACCTGAGCGAAGAGCCGATTGTGATTGATAATGAGGAAGCGATCCGGAGATTGAACCGGATTGCGGACGCGTTTCTGGTGCACGACCGGGATATTGTGCGGCGGTGCGACGATTCGGTGGTGCGCGTGGCGGCGGGGCAACCGCAGAAGCTGCGGAGGTCGCGGGGATTTGTGCCGGTGCCGGTGCAGTTGGAGAAAGAATCGCAAGCCGTGCTGGCGGTGGGCGGGGAATTGAAGAATACGGTTTGCGTGGTGCGGGGGAGCGAGGCGTTCTTGAGCCAGCACGTTGGGGATTTGGAGAATCTGGAGAGTTACAAATTTTTTGAGGAGGCGGTCGCGCACCTGCAGCGGATTCTGGAAACCGAGCCGAAGGTGATCGCGCACGACTTGCATCCGGATTATTTTTCGACAAAGTGGGCGCAGGAACGAACTGGCGTGGAGTTGATGGGCGTGCAGCACCACCATGCGCATGTAGCGTCTTGCATGGCGGAGAATCATCTGGACGGGAAAGTGATCGGGATTGCGCTGGATGGGACGGGCTACGGGACGGACGGAGCGATCTGGGGCGGGGAAGTGCTGGTGGCGGATTACTCGGGATTTGAGCGGGCCGCGCATCTGGAGTATGTGCCGCTGCCCGGAGGGGCGGCGGCGATTCATGAGCCGTGGCGGATGGCGGTGAGCTACCTGGCGAAACATTTCGGGAAGGACGTGGAGAAGCTGGGATTGCCGTTTCTGGCGGAGATTGATTCGCGGAAGTTGGGCGTGGTTCTGCAGATGATGGAACGGGAGATCAATTCGCCGCGGACATCGAGCTGCGGGCGGCTCTTTGACGCAGTGGCGGCGTTGGTGGGGCTGCGCGGAACGGTGAATTTTGAGGCGCAGGCGGCGATTGAACTGGAGATGGCGGCGCGGGATTCGGGGAGCGAGTCAGCGTATCCGCTGGATTTGAATTTACGCGGAGGGACGTGGGAGATCGGGACGAAATCGTTGTTTGAATGGCTGGTGCGGGACATCCAAAGGCAGGCCAGCGTGGCGGAGATCAGCCGAAAGTTTCACAACGGGCTGGCGCTGGTGCTGGTGGAAGTGGCGGAAAAAATTCGGGAGAAGACGGAGTTGGACCGGGTCTGTTTGAGCGGGGGATGTTTTTTGAATGCGTTGCTGCTGGAGACGATGATTGCGGAAATGAAGGAGAGGTCGTTTGAAGTGTTTTTTCATACGGAAGTGCCGGCAGGGGATGGAGGGATTAGTTTGGGACAGGCGGTGATTGCGGGACGGAGAGTGGGGGCGTAATTTGCGGGAAGAGAAAGAAAGAGGGAAAAGGATAACGCAGAGACGCAGAGGGCGCAGAGATTTCGCAGAGAAGAGAAAGCGCCCGCCTCGGAAGGCGGACGCTACAGGGGCTTAGTGAATTTGCGCCTGGCGGTGATGCCTTGGGATTCGGTGATGGTGACGGTTTGGCCCGCGGGGATGCTGGAAAGTTTGTCGATTTGACCGCAGGGCCAGTGTACTTCGAGGTTGTCGACCTTATCGTTTTGGCCTAGGCCGAAGGTGAGGATTAGTTCGCTGGCGGAGAGATAGCTGGAGCCGCTGCGGAGCATTTGGGTTTGGGTTTCGCCGCCGGCGGAGATTTTTACGATTGCGCCGATGCCGTCGCGGTTGGATTTGGTGCCTACCAGTTTTATGCGCAGGCTTTTGTTGGTTGTCGATGTGCCTGTGGCTTCATTCAGAAAAAGATAGACGGAGCCGCCGTTGGTGGAGAGAAGCAGGTCCGGGCGGCCGTCGTTGTTGACGTCGGCGTAGGCGGCGCCGCGGCCTACGCGCGGCATGTTGAACGATTTTCCCAGTGAGTTCGCGACTTCCTGAAAATTTCCTTTGCCTAGATTGCGGAAGAGGTGCGGCGGCATGGCGTATTTCACGTTGGGCTGGACGCGCTCGATGTCGCGGTCGATGTGGCCATTGGCGATGAAGATGTCGGGCCAGCCGTCTAGATCGTAGTCGAAGAAAAAGCAGCCGAAGCCGAGGGTGAGCAGGGAAACGCGGCCGACGTCGGAGCGCGGGGCTTCGTCGACGAAGAGGCCTTTGCCCTCGTTGTGGTAGAGCGAAACCATCTGATTGGAAAAATTGGTGATGAGGATGCTGGGGGCGCCGGAGTGGTCGTAATCGGCGGCGTCGACGCCCATGCCGGCGCGGGCTACGCCGTCTTCACTGAAGGCGATTCCGGCGACGACAGCTTTTTCGGTGAAAGTGCCGTTGCCGTTGTTGCGGTAGAGCTTGTTGGGTTGCGTGTCGTTGGAGAGAAGAAGGTCGGGCCAGCCGTCATTGTCGTAATCGAGGATGGCGATGCCGAGGGTTTTGGAGGTGGGATCGGCGAGGCCGGCTTTTTTGGTGACGTCTTCGAAAGTGCCGTCGCCGCGATTGTGCCAGAGGCGGACGGAGGTGCCTTTGTAGGATTCGGGCGTGCAATAGGATTTGCTTTTGCCGTCGAGGGTGCAATAGAGGTCGGATTCGATGGACCACTGAACGTAATTGGCGACGAGGAGATCGAGTTTGCCGTCTTTGTCGTAGTCGACCCAGGCGGCGCTGGTGCTGAATTCTTTTGGACCGAGGAGGCCGGCTTTTTGGGTGACGTCGGTGAAGGTGCCGTTGCCGTTGTTGTGGAAGAGATGGCTTTGGCCGAGGGCGGTGACGAAGAGGTCGTCGAAGCCGTCGTTGTCGTAGTCGCCGACAGCGACGCCCATGCCGAAGAGTTCGATGTCGAGGCCGGCTTTGTGGGTGACGTCGGTGAAGGTGCCGTCGTGATTGTTGTGGTAAAGCTTTGGGGTGGAGTGTTTGGAAGGCTGGCCGGGCCAGTTGGTGCTGTTGACGAGGAAGATGTCGGGCCAGCCGTCGTTATCGTAATCGATGAAGGCGACGCCGGGGCCCATGGTTTCGGGAAGATATTTTTTTCCAAAGGCGGCGTTGTTGTGAAGGAAATGGATGCCGGCTTGGGCGGTGATGTCGCGGAAGGTGACGGAAGGCGGAGATTTCGGAACTTGGGAGGTTTGCGCGCTGACGATGATTGCGGAAGATAGGAGCAGCAGCGCGGTGGCAAGTTTCTTCATCGAGACTCCATCGGAATGTCGCGGCCTACGCCGAGGGCGTCGGCGACGCGGTTGATGTAATTAAACCATGAGGCGATAAGTGTGATTTGGAGGATGCCGCGATCGTCGAAGCCGGCGGCGCGGAGCATGTCGTGGTCGGCGCGGCTGCATTGGGTGGCGTCGCGCGTGAGTTTCACGACGTATTCGAGCATGGCTTTGTCCTGAGCGCTGATTGGGGCGGTGCGGAAGTCTTTTTGCAGCGCGGCGACCATTTCATTGTTGAGGCTGGTGCGACGCAGAAACTCTGCGTGGGATTCGATTCAATAGAAGCACCGGTTGGTGACGGAGACCACGGTGGCGATCATTTCGTGCTGATAGCGCTTTAGCGGGAGATCGGGGGACATCATGGCTCCGAAAGCGCTGAAGGAGTGGAAGAGGACTTCGGGGAAAAGAGTGTGGGAGCCGACGATGCTGTTTTCGAAGCCGCGATCGACGGAGGGGGCGGGGGTCGAGTATTCGATTGGATAGAGCTGGCGCTGCTTCAGGACTAATTCGCGGACTCGTTCGTCGTCTTCGAGACGTAGGGTTTTGATCCAGGTCATACGGCATGCTCCTGATGAAGATTGAGATTCCAGCTGACGAGAAAAATCTTTGAGCCTCGCACGGTGTTGAGGTGCGTGGTGCGGGCTGAAGGCGCACAGGCAGGAGTGCCTGTGCCACATTGGATCGAGCGAATCATGGGGTTAGCGTCCGGCTCCTGCGGCTGATTTTGGTGCGGGAACTTTTTTGGATTGGAGGGGGACGGAGCTGTGTTCGTGGATGGATTGGCGCTCGTTGTTGTCTTCGGGATGGGCCTGGCGATAGGCGCCGGTCAGGGCTTGGGAGGATTCGTCAGCTTTGAAGCGGAGATAGCGTTCCTTGTGCTCGTTGGCGCGGGCTTCGTCGCCGAGGCCGGTGTAGCAGAGCATCAGATTGTAGTTTGCCTGGAGATCTTCGGGATCGATGGCGAGCGTTTGCTGGAATTCCTTGACGGCGTCGGCGTAATGCTTTTGCAGGAAGAGGACGCGGCCGAGTTCGTTGTGAACGACGCGATCGCGGGGGAATTGGGCGAGGACGGATTGCAGTGCTTGGACGGCTTCGTCGTAGTGGCCTTCTTCCTTGAGGACGCGAGCGTAGAAGAAATTGGCGCGGGAGAGATTGGGCTTTAGGGCCAGGGCTTTGAGGAGGACGACCTTTGCGCCTTCGGTGTTGCCTTCCTGGACGCGGACGCGGCCGACGTTGGTCCAGCCGTCGAAATTGTCGGGCGCCATTTCGGTGATTTTGGTGAAGGCTTGCTCGGCGCCGCTGAGATCGCCTTGGAGGAAAAGGCCGATGCCGTAGTCGTTCCAGCGGGTCCAGTCGTCTTTGGCGAGGTTTAGCTGCGGCTTTGGTGCTGGCGCTGAATTAGGGAGGACGCGAAGGGCCTTGGTGTCTTCGGCGACGGTGATGATGGGGAGATCGGGGATGGATTTGGATTTGGCGGAGACGTCGGAGAGATCGCCGTTGAAGGTCCACTGACGATCGTCGTGATCATTGGCTACATCAGCGTAATGATTTGGATCGGGAGTTCCGCCGAATGAGAAATGGGTGTTCCACCACTGGAATTTGCGGTAGTTGAGTTTCGAGTGGAGCGTGATGTGTTCACCTACGCTCTCAGGGATGTGCAGGTGGAAGTGGGCGGTGTCGGCGGCGCCGGGAGCGATGAGATGGACGTAAACGACGGCGCGGGTGGCCCAGGCGTTGCGCTTGTTGATGGGGTTGCCGTGGCCGTCGATTTGGAGCGATTTGTAGAAATGCGCGCCGGGTTCAACGGGACCTTTGCCGTCGTCTTCGACTTTGCCGCTCCAGAAAATGGTCTGGCCTTTTTCGTCGGTGGCCTGGAGTTCGAGCCAGACGTCGAAGGCGTCGACTGTGCCGCCGGGGAAGAAGTGGCCGACTTTGCGGGTGCGGACTACGACATCAACGAGGACATCGTCGCCGCGTCGGACGGCGGCGTCTACGCGGCCGAGTGGGGCGGTGATGGGGCGGGCTTCGCCAGCGGGGCCGTGCGGAGTGGAGATGTCGGATTCTTCGCCGACCGCGAAGGTGGTGGAGAGTTCCTGTTTGGGATAGTCGGATACTTTCTTGACAGATTCGTTTTTGTAAATTGGGGAAATCGCGAAGATGTCCACGCTTAGTTGTTTGTCTTGGAGGAAATTGCGGCTGGCTTCGAGTTGGGTGGAATCTTCGCTGGCGACGGGCACGGCGGTGTTGGCGCCGGGGAAGCGGTGGGAGTGGACATAGCCGTCGAGATTGCCTTCGTCCTTTGAAGGGACGAGTGGCATGTGACAGTCAGCGCACATCATCGAAGTGGCCGGGTAATAGAAAGCGCGGGCGCCCTGGCCGGAGACGCCGCTGGCTTGCCAGTTATCGTATTCGTTGAAACCACGGAACCACCGATAGTTATTGAAGGGTTTGTCGAGATGAACCTTGTGGCAGCCGGAGCAAAACTCGGGAACCTGTTCGCGCATGAAAGGCTTTAGAAAGACGCGGCGATGCGGCTCTGGATTCAGGCGAACCATGAAATCGTGCAGGCTGCGGATGACCGGATTTTCGCTGGCGGCGAGTTCGTGGAGCTTGGGATATTCGAGAACGAAATCGCCCTGACCCATGGTGCTTTTCACCTGGACGATGCTGTGGCACATCATGCAACTGAGGCCGGCGTTGGCTTCTGGTTTGTGGATGTTTTGCTGGATGGGCGTGTCCATCATGCCGCTGAAGAGGAGAGCGGGATCGTGGCAGCCGGCGCACCATTTGGTTTGTTTCACTCCGTCAACTTCCTGCATGTACTCGATGCTTTTGCGATACCACTGATTGTTGAAGGAAGAGAAGTGGTGCATAGAGCTTTGCCACTGTTTGTAGATGTCGGAATGGCAACGCTCGCAGGCTTGCGATTTCAGGAAGTAGTCGGAGGGAATGTACTTGCCGTCTTTGGTTTGCACGGAACTGGGGAAAAATTTGCCGTTGGGACCGTCGCCTTCCTGATCCATGGTGGCGGGAGCAAGAGCGGGATTGTTGACGCGGTAGGCATTTTTCCATGCGATGGTGCGGGTCCACCAGGCCGCGGAGGAGATGGCGGCGATGAGAAGCGCGATCGTGGTGAAGCGGATAGATTGCTGGAGGAATCCGGTGTTGAGCCAGCCGCGGGAAGCTAACCAGGAGGAGGCGAGGAAGAGAACGCCGAGGAGGCAGAGAGCGATGTGCGTGTAGAGCCAGAATTTGAGGCGATGAGGCGTGCCGAGTTTTATGAGGAGGATACCGAGCGCGCCGCCTGCGAGGAGGAAGAGCCAGCCGAAACGCGCGAGCAGCGGTTCTTGGCTCAAGCCGCGAAAAAGAAAAAAAAGGAGGCCAATCGTGGCGAGAACGCCTAGACCGGCGTGAAGAAGGACCGCGACGGCATAGGGGATGTTGGCGGCGGGAAACGCGTAGAGATAAACGGCGGTGACGGCAAGAACAAGAACGCTAAGGGAGCGCCAGCGTTGCATGCATTTCCCCCCAGGGAGTGGTCAAAGTTTATCAGGCGCCGTCGCCATTAAAAAATGCGGCCGGGGGTCGTTGGCCCGGCCGCAATGTTTGTTGGGGTGCTTCCAGTCTTGGCTAGGGATAGCCAGGTGGGAAGCGACTGCTTGTTGGGACATTTATATTCGCGGTGGGGAGGGGACGCAATACTGCGAAAGTATTAGCGGGGCAGAGATTCCGTAATACCTTTGGATTCAGTGAGTTGGTAGGATTTTTGGGATTTTAGTTTGGAGTATTCTTCGGTTTTGCCACTGGGCCAATCGATTACGATTTTCTCGATTTCGTCTTGTTTGCCTACGCCGAAGGATAGAGGCAGTTCGGATTGGGAGAGATAGCTGGAGCCGCTGCGAACCAGGCGGGATTGGACCTGGCCGTTGGAGAAGAGACGGACGGTGGCGCCGATGGCATCGCGATTGGATTTTGTGCCGACGAGGTGGAGGCGGACGCTGCGATTTCCAGCGAGCTGGTCGTTGCGATAGAGATACGCGGGGCCGTTGTTGGTGGTTAGGAGGAGATCGAGATCACCGTCGCGGTCAAAATCGGCGACGGCGAGGCCGCGGCCTACTTTGGATTGAGCGAAGCCACCGCCGAGTTCGGCGGCAACTTCTAGAAATTTCGCGTCGCCTTGATTTAGAAAAAGCTGCGGAGCCTGGGCGTAGCCTACGTTGCCGCGGATATTGCGGACGGTGTCGTCAATGTGGCCGTTGGCTACGGCTAGATCGAGGCGGCCGTCGAGATCGGCGTCGAAGAAAACGCAGCCGAAGCCGAGTGTGTTGCGGGAGGCGGGGCCGAGGCCAGCTTGCATGGCGACGTCGTCGAAGGATTTTCCGTTGGAGCGGTAGAGACCGAGCATTTCATTGTCGAAATTGGTGATGACTATGCCGGGTTTGCCGGAATTGTCGAAGTCGGCGCAGTCGACGCCCATGCCGGCGCGGGCTTTGCCTTCGTTGCTGAAAGCGAGGCCCATTTCGACGGCGACATCCTTGAATTTTCCGTTGCGAAGATTGCGATAGAGCTTGTTGGGCTGGGTGTCGTTGGCCACGAGGAGATCGGGCCAGCCGTCCTGATCGAAATCGAGCATGGCGACGCCGAGGGATTTGGAGCTGGTGTCAAAGATGCCGCTGGTGGAGGTGACGTCTTCGAAGGTGCCGTCGCCGCGATTGTGGAAGAGCCAGCAGGTGTCGCCGCGATAGGCTTCGGGCGTGCAGTAGGATTTATTTTTGCCGTCGAGGCTGCAGAAAACGTCATGTTCGGCGGACCAGCGAACGTAATTGCAGACGAAGAGATCGAGGAGGCCGTCGTGGTCGTAATCGAACCAGACGGCGGAGGTGCTGAAGGCCTGCTTGTTGAGAAGGCCGGACTTTTGGGTGACGTCGATGAACGTGCCTTTGCCGGTGTTGTGGAAGAGGCGGCTCTGGCCGACGCAGGAGATGAAGATGTCGGGGAAGCCGTCGTTGTCGTAATCGGCGACGGCGACGCCCATGCCGTAGAGTTCGACGTCGAGGCCGGCGGACTTGGTGACGTCGGTGAAGGTGCCGTTGCGATTGTTCCGATAGAGCTTGAGGGAGGAGCGCTGGCGCTTGTGGCCGGGCCAGTCCATCGAATTGATTAGGAGGATGTCGGGCCATCCATCGGCGTCGTAATCGAGGAATGCGCAGCCGGAGCCGAGTGTTTCGGGGAGGAGTTTGCCGCCGTAGGAGCCGCTGTTGTGCTGAAAAGTGATGCCGGCTTTCGCGGTGACATCGGCGAATTGAAACCCGAGGGAGTTTGTTGGAAGCGAGAATGGAAAACCTGTCGAGAGAATTCCTGTGCCAACGGATTGTCTTAGGAAATCTCGGCGCTTCACGGAAGGTTCACCAGACCGTTTTTGATGGCATAGACGACGAGTTCGGCGGTTTTGTGGAGGCCGAGCGCGTCCATGATGTTGGCTCGATGGACGGAGACGGTGTTGACGCTGAGGCCGAGTTCGGCGGCGATTTCCTTGTTGGATTTGCCGGCGACGATGTGCTGGAGGATTTCGAGTTCGCGCGGGGTGAGGCCGGTGTCGCGTTCTCCTTTAAGATTGCCGGTGAGGGTGATTTGCGGATCGAGGACGGTTTTGCCTTCGGCGATTTTCTGGATGGCGGCGACGAGGTCGAGATCCATCGCGTTTTTGAGGATGTAGCCCTTCGCGCCGGCTTCGAGAGACTGGCGGACGAGCGTGTCCTCGGAGTGCATGCTGAGCATCAGGATCGCGATGTCCGGAAATTTGGCGAGGATGCGGCGAGTGGCTTCGATGCCGTTGATTTGGGGAAGGGCGCAATCCATGACGATTACGTTTGGATGGAGTTGTTCGGCTAGCTGAACTGCTTCGAGGCCATCGCTGGCTTCGCCAACGACTTGGAACGAGGGTTCGTCTTCGAGAATGCGGCGGAAGCCGCGGCGGACGAGGGCGTGGTCGTCAACGAGGAGGACGGTGAGTTTATTCGGCATGGGGTTCCACCTGTTCGCGAGGGACCTGGAGATGAACGAGGGTACCACTTGTCGGGAGTGGGGAAACCTTGATCGAGCCGCAGAGGATTTGAGCGCGTTCACGCATGGCGACGAGGCCGATGCCGGTCTGGCCTTCAGCGGGGCGAAAACCTTTGCCGTGATCTTCGACTTCGAGGATTAGCGCGGTGGAATCGAATTGCAAACGAATCCAGGCTTCTTTTGCGCCGGAATGGCGGATGACATTGTTGAGCGCCTCCTGAAGCACGCGATAGATTTGAACGCCGGCGGATGCTCCCACGGGGTAGATGTCTCCTGACTTTTCGTAGTGAAGCACAAGACCAGTTTGCCTTTCCACTGTGGGAATATACCAGTCGAGAGTGGGAACGAGGCCGGCTTCGTCGAGAAGGACTGGATGCAGAGCTTGGGAGAGGCTGCGGATGTTATCGAGCGTGGATTGGGCGATGCCCTGAACTTCCTGGAGGTCGGCGTGGACGGACGAATCGGCGGGGAGATTTTTGCCGGTGCGGCGGACGAGGGATCCAACGGCGGTGAGCACCTGACCGAATTCGTCGTGAAGTTCGCGGGAGATGTGGCGGAGGGTGGATTCCTGAGTGGCGATTAATTTGTGCGCGAGATCGCTGCGCTGGGAGGAGAGTTCGGCGACTTGGGCGAAGAGGCGACGGTTGTTGCGGATGAGATAGAGGCTGGTGAGGACGATGGCGAAAAGGATTGCTGCGAGGAAAACGTAGAGTTGGCGCTGGACGCGATCGTAGATTTGAGAGATGCGGGCGGCGGCGCGTTCTTCGGCTTCGTTGTTTTGGACAAGGAGGCGGGAGACGGCGGAACTTAGCGCGGCCTGGCGAGGTTGGAGTGTTTCGCGAATTTGTTGAGCGGCATCGGATTCGAAACCGGCTTGCGCGAGAGAGAACATGCGATTGACGGAATCCCAGAATTGGGCGAGAGATTGATTGAGGTACAGGAGTTGGTCGCTGGTGGGAGTGGCTTGGGTGAGAGCGGATTCGTGTTCGATGGCGTCTTGGAGGTCGGTGCGGATGCGTTCGAATTGGGGGACCCAGGCGATGATGGGGTAGGGCTCGGAGGGATCCTGCATGTCGCGCATAGCGAGGCCGAGGGAGTTGAGGTCGTTCTGGATCCGGAGGAGTTGGAGGGAGTCGCGGCGGTTGCGGTCGACGAGGTCGCTCTGCATTTTGTGGATGCCGGCGAATTGGAATGTGATGTAGGCGGCGTAGGCGAGGACGGCGAGGACGGTGATGACGAGGCCGAAGTAGAGGCCGCGAGTGGGAGCGTGTTGAGGGGGAGAGGAGTTTTGCACTGGGGAAAGGATATAACGCGGGGGAGGGTGAGAGAAAGGCGGGGGAGAATTTTGGCAGGGGAGTTTGGGGCTGGAGGGGAATGATGGTGCGCGTAAAGAAGAATTGGGTGACTGGGTTGAGGTGCTGAAAGCGGAAGCTTTGCTTCCGCACTCGAAAGGAGAGCGGCCCGCCGCAGACGGCGGGCCCTACGCAGCCGAGCGGTGTGAGGAGGTGGTACACTTTTCGCGCGTTGCGGATCACACAGGAGATGCAACTTGATTGATGTGGGGCTGGTGGGGTTTGGGTTGGCGGGGCGCGGGTTTCATGCGCCGGTGATTCAGGCGGTGGAGGGATTGCGACTGGCGGCGGTGGTGCAGCGGTCGGGGGATGAGGCGAAGAAGATTTATCCGACCACGCGGATTGTGCGGAGCATCGAAGAGTTGCTGGCGATAGAGACGATCCGCTTGGTCGTGATTGCTACGCCGAACCAGACGCATTTTCCTTTGGCGATGCAGTGCCTGGAGGCTGGGCGGGATGTGGTGGTGGACAAGCCGTTCACGAATAGCGTGCAGGAAGCGGTGGAGTTAGTGCGGGCAGCGAAAAAGTTGGGTCGGATTTTGACGGTGTATCACGACAGAAGATTTGACGCGGATTTTCAGGGGCTGCGGAAGTTGGTGGCGAGCGGGGAATTGGGAAGGATCGTGCGATTTGAGGCGCACTATGACCGGTTCCGGCCAAAGTTGAAACCCGGGGCGTGGCGGGAGGTGCCGGGGCCGGGGAGCGGGGTGCTGGCGGATTTGGGACCGCACTTGTTGGATTATGCGTTTACGTTGTTTGGAGCCCCCGAGCGAGTGACTGCGGATGTGCGAATCGAGCGCGAGGGTTTTTTGACCGATGATGCGTTTGATATCTGGCTGCACTATCCGGGGAGTTTGACGGTGGTGCTGGGCGAGTCGATGCTGAGCGCTGTTTTGCGGCTGCGGTTTGTGGTGATGGGGACGAACGGGACTTATTTGAAGAAGGAGTTTGATCCGCTGGAGAGTGTGCTGCGGACGAGGACGCCGGGGCCGGGGGAGTCGTGGATGCTGGAGAAGCCGGAGAATTTTGGGGAAGTGACGCAGGTGAACGGAGAGAGCGTGCGGAAGTGGAAGGTGGAATCGTTTGGGGATTGGCGGGATTTTTATGCGAATGTGCGGGATGCGATTTTGGGGAAGGCGGAATTGCAGGTGACGCCGGAGCAAGCATTGCGGGTGATGGTTGGGTTGGAGTTGGTGAGGGAGAGCAGTGAGAAGCGGTGTTCGGTGTCGTGGCGAGAGGTGGCGTTGTGATTTTTCCGAGACGAAGCGGGTGGAGTATTTTAAGTTGAGGTCCTTCGCCTATCCTTATTGGATAGGCTCAGGATGACAATCGATTGATTTTGTTGCGCACAAAATGCGCCCGCCGCGGACGGCGGCCGCTACAAAAGAGTGGCCACGTGATTTTGGAGGCTACGGCGTATAATTTGGGCTTGGAAGAAGGAGCGGGAAGCCTGCTATGAAAATTGAACTTGCGCCGTCGATACTTTCGGCGAATTTTGCCCAGCTTGGGAACGATGCGCTGCAGGCCATTGAGGGCGGCGGAACGATTTTGCATGTGGATGTGATGGACGGGCATTTTGTGCCGAACATCACGCTAGGGCCGCCGCTGGTGAAGAGTTTGCGGAAAGTGGTAAAAGTGCCGCTGGATTGCCATTTGATGATTGAGAATCCGGATTTGTTTGTGCCGGAGTTTGCGGAAGCGGGGGCGGATTGGATTTCGGTGCACCAGGAGGCTACGGTGCATCTGGACCGGACACTGCACCTGATTTCTTCGCACGGGTGCAAGCCGGGGGTAGTGATTAATCCGGCTACGCCGGTGGAGACGCTTACGGAGGTTTTGGATATGGTGCATCACGTTCTGGTGATGAGCGTGAACCCGGGATTTGGCGGGCAGAAATTTATTCCGAATGCATTGAATAAGATTGCGGCGCTGGCGCGGTTGCGGGCGGAAAGGAAATTGGATTTCCGGATTGAAGTGGATGGCGGCGTGGACTTGGAGACCGTGGCCGATGTGGTGAAGGCAGGAGCGGAGTTACTGGTGGCGGGAAATGCGGTGTTTGGGCACGGGGATATTCGGGGGAATGCGGGGAAGTTGCTGGAGGCGGCGCGGGCGGCGGTGATGACGCGGGCGTAGGGGGTAAAGAGCACAGCGAGGAATTGCTGTGCCTCAGGCGACGACCCGCCTCGGAAGGCGCGCCCTACACGAGCTTAAGCGGCGAAGGTGATTACTTTGGATTTGGAGCGGGATTTCTTGGATTTGGGCGCAGTGGTCAATTCGCGCTCGGCTTGTAGCCAGTCTTGCATGGGGTCGCCTGGCGTGGCGCCGCGTTCGAGGTAGATCCCATAGGCGCGGGCGGCGATCTGGTCTTGAGTGGGTTTGGATTTTAGGGCAGCGACTTTTTTTGATTTGGGCGCTGGGGCTTCTTTCGTCTTCGACATCCTTCTCTCCTTGCAGAACTTACACTTCTATTTTAAACCCGGCGGAAGCAGGTGCGCTTGGATTGATTGTGACGCAGTTGTTGTTAGGGATACGCCGGAAAATTTCGATGGGGTGGAGAAAGAATTTGGATTTTTAGGAAAAGAGGGGAATTACACGGAGGACACCGAGTCCAGAGAAGCGGGCCCGCCTCAGAAGGCGGCCGCTACAAAGGCAGGAGGACGGGGCAAGCCCGGCCCCTACAACCCGGCAAGAAGACGGCGTAAAGCCGCCCCTACACTATCAGGTGATCGGTGGGCGATCGTGATGCTAGGCTACGGTGACGGAGGGGCTCAGGTAGACATCCTGGATGGTGTTTAGGAGTTTTACGCCTTCGGCCATGGGGCGCTGGAAGGCTTTGCGGCCGCTGATTAGGCCGGTGCCGCCGGCGCGCTTGTTAATGACGGCGGTGGTCACGGCGTCTTCGAAATCGTTGGCGCCGGAAGCGCCGCCGGAATTGATGAGGCCGGAGCGGCCCATGTAACAGTTGGCAACCTGATAGCGGGTGAGGTCGATTGGATGATCGCTGGCGAGGTCAGTGTAGATGCGCTTGTCGAATTTCCCATAACTGGAGTCGCCCATGTTCAGGGCCGCGTAGCCGCCGTTATTTTCGGGAAGCTTCTGCTTGATGATGTCGGCCTGGATAGTGACGCCGAGGTGATTGGCTTGCCCGGTGAGGTCGGCGGAGACGTGGTAGTCCTTGTCTTTCTTGAACGCATTGTTGCGGAGGTAGCACCAGAGAACCGTGGCCATGCCGAGGTCGTGGGCCTTGGCGAAGGCTTGGCTGATTTCGATGATCTGGCGGCCGGACTGGTCGGAGCCGAAATAAATGGTGGCGCCAACAGCGGCGGCGCCCATGTTGTAGGCCTCTTCGACGGTGCCGAAGAGGATCTGATCGGCTTTGTTGGGGAAGGTGAGAAGTTCGTTGTGATTGATTTTGACGATGAAAGGAATTTTGTGCGCGTATTTGCGGGCGACGGAGCCGAGCACGCCGTATGTAGAAGCGACGGCATTGCAGCCGCCTTCGACGGCGAGCTTGACGATGTTTTCACCGTCGAAATAGTCGGGATTCTTGGCGAAACTGGCGCCGGCGGAGTGCTCGATGCCTTGATCCACCGGGAGAATCGAGAGATATCCGGTGTGGCCGAGGCGGCCGGTGCCGAAGAGGCGCTGGAGATTCGTCAGGACGCGGACGTTGCGATCGGTGAGCGAGTAGATGCGATCGATGAAATCGGGGCCGGGGAGATGCAGGCGTTCCTTGGCAATTTTGGGGGATTTGAAGCCGAGGAGCGATTCGGCCTTGGAGCCGAGGAGTTGTTCGATATTGTTTAGTGTGGCGGTGGCCATGGGGTTCTCCTGGAAGAGTAATCAGTTTTCAGTAATCAGTGTAAAAGAGCAAAACGGCTAACAGCGATCAGATAACAGTTAACAGGAACTGGGGCTTGCCGGTCCATTTCGGTCTAGCGAAATTCTACTCTTTTATTCCTACCGTTAGCATTTTAGCGGCGTCGCGGTCGATGAGCCAGAGGGCGTGGCCGCTTCGGGGCTGAATGAACTGAGCGGGAAGCTGGTCTGGTTCATAGGGGCCTTCGAGAACGGCTTTGAGCGCCGGGGCCTTGTCCGCGCGGGTGATCATGAACATGACGCGGTTGGCGTGATTTGCGGTTTCCGCCGTGATGGTGACGCGCTCGGTGAAAAACTTGCCAACCCAATTGTGGACCACGATGCGGCCGCCCGGGTGCAGCGCCTTGGTACCGGGAAAAAGAGAAAGTGTGTGGCCCTCATCGCCCATGCCCAGGAGCACCAGGTCAAAGCGGGGATACTCGCCATCCTTTAGGTGAAAGTATGTGCGCAATACCAATTCATATTCCAGCGCGGCTTTTTCGGTGTCGGGATATTCGCCCTTGATGCGGGCGGTCTGCTCTGGCTTCAAGAGGCCTTTGGAGAAGAGGGCTTCGCTGGCCATGCGGAAATTGCTGTCGGAGTGGTCGGGCGGAACGTGGCGCTCGTCGCCGAAGAAAACGCGCATTTTGTCCCAGGCGATTTTGGCGCGATAGGCGGGATCGTCGGCGAGCAGGGCATAAAGCGATTTGGGAGTGGAACCACCGGCGAAGGCGACGTTGAAGACGCCATGTTGCGCGACGGCTTCAGAGGCGGCCTTAACGAATTCGTCAGCGGCGCGGCTCGCGATTGCAGCGGGGTCCGCGAGGATGCGGATGTCGCGTTGGGGAGCTGGCATCACGAGGTGGTTGCGGCCTTTTTATCGGCCAAGTGTTTGTTTCTTATGTCGACGTCTTCTTCGCCGATGCGGCGCCATGTGCGGCCGTCGCGGGCGAGAAGTTCGTCGGCTTCAGCGGGGCCCCAGGAGCCGGCGGCGTAGTTCGGGAAGTTGCGCGCGGGGAGAGCGTGCCAGACGTCGAGAATGGGTTGGATGACGCTCCAGCCGGCTTCGACCATGTCGGCGCGCTGGAAAAGTGTGGCGTCGCCAGCCATGCAATCACGGAGGAGGCGTTCGTAGCCGGTGCTGTGTTCGGTGCCGAAATAGGTGTCGTAGTCGAAATCCATGTTGACGAGGCCGAGGCGCATGACGGAGCCGGGGACTTTTGCGCCGAAGCTGAGGGAGATGCCTTCCTCGGGCTGAATGTGGATGACCATGCGGTTGGTTTCGATATTTTTGACGGTGGTGTTGCGGAAGAGGACGAAGGGAGTGCGGCGGAACTGGACGACGATTTCGGTGGTGCGCTTGGCGAGGCTTTTGCCGGTGCGGAGATAGAAGGGGACGCCGGCCCAGCGCCAGTTGTCGACCTGAAGCTTGAGGGCGACGAAGGTGTCGGTGTTGGACTGTGGATTGACGTCGGGTTCATCGCGATAGCCGGCGAGCTGCTTGCCGTTTACTTCGCCGGGGCCGTATTGGCCGCGAACGGCGTTGGTGAGGACTTCTTCAGGGGTGAGGGGCTGAATGGCGTGCAGGATTTCGGCCTGCTTGTTGCGGACTTCGTCAGCGTCGAAGGAGATGGGCGGTTCCATGGCGGTCATGGTGAGCAGCTGGAAAAGATGGTTGGGAACCATGTCGCGGAGAGCGCCGGCGGTTTCATAGAAGCCACCGCGATGTTCGACGCCGACGGTTTCGGAAGCGGTGATCTGAACGTGGTCGATGTAATGGCGGTTCCAGAGGGGCTCGATGATGTTGTTGGAAAAGCGGAAGACCATGACGTTCTGGACGGTTTCTTTGCCGAGGTAGTGGTCAATGCGATAGACCTGTTTTTCGGTGAGAACTTTCTTGAGCTCGGTGTTGAGCTGGATGGCGGACTGCAGATCGTGGCCGAAGGGTTTTTCGACGATGACGCGGGCCCATTTGCCGTTTTCTTCCTTCGTTAATCCGGCGGCGCCCAGTTGCTGGACGATGGGGCCGAAAAAGCGCGGGGCGACGGCGAGGTAGAAGAAATTGTTGCCGGTGCAGCCGTGGGCTTTGTTGGCGGCCTCGATCTGAACCTGGAGGCGTTTGTAGGTTTCGGGATCGGCGAAGTCACCGGAAACGAAATAGATGCGCTCGACGAGCCAGTCCCACATCTTGAGGTCGATGGGATCGGGGGCGAATTGCGGGATCTCGGCGGTCAGCGACTTGCGAAAGGATTCCGTGGTCGCCCCGCCGCCGGCGACGCCGATGAT
>Ga0210406_10000685_pt1 | contig 45170 bp, 46 predicted proteins | sample IncBWC30MmetaG_FD_155454 | JGI IMG/M metagenome (GOLD analysis project Ga0210406, IMG submission 155454) | Forest soil microbial communities from Barre Woods Harvard Forest LTER site, Petersham, Massachusetts, United States - Inc-BW-C-30-M | ecosystem: Environmental > Terrestrial > Soil >...
CCTCAATCGTCGGATTCATACGGTCCAGCAGCTCCAACAACTCTTGTCGACGTCGACTGGCCCAAGGAGCCAACGAAAGTTTCTCTAGTAGTCCCCGTCCTTGTTCGCTGAATAGTTTTTTCTTCCAACGATAGCCCTCGTTCATCGCCAACGCCTGAAGCTGATTCATGATCCGCGTGCGCATCTGCACCAACCGATGCCGGTGCCACAACAGTTGTCGCAGATCCCGATTCTCCGGACCCGGTACCCAGATTTGCGGAAAGTTATTTTCCCGCATTAGTCTCAGCAGGAGTCGGGCGTCCTCACGGTCCGTCTTCTGCTTCTTCACTCGCTTCGCCTTAATCTCCGCAGGATCGCCCATCCATACTTCGAGCGCTAACTCCACCAACAGTCGCTCGAACCAGCGTGAATAAGTGCGTAAAATGCAGGCACTTAAGTATGACTTTTTCACTATTCAGCCCACTTCGTGTCATAGTATAAATTTCGCGAGAGGTAATCATGCGCATCGTTTCCACGCTGCCCATCCTCCTTACCCTTTTCAACTGTCAGAATACAACGGCACAAGAGCCTGCCATCGCTCCCAACGCCCAACCGGTAGGGCCACAAAAACCAGTCCAGCAATACTATGTCGAAGATGGGGGAGCTCGCGGTGGAGTGCTCGAAAGCATTGTCATTCCGCCGAAAGTGAATGCGCCTTTTACTCTGTTGCTGCAGACCGAGTGGGTCAGAATCCTCCCTGATGGCGGTACGATAACGACCGTCAACCAACGGCGCATCGCGCGAGACACCGAAGGCCGCATCTACGAGGAACGGTGGGTTCTGGTCCCAAAGAATGGCAAAGTGGAATCACAAATGACCACCATTCAAATCTCGGACTCTAACAACCACACGCTATACAACTGTTTCATGCTGGAGCCCAAAAAACAGTGCGTGCTCACCACCTTTACACCGTCGCCGAATGCAATTTTCAAATTTCAGGGGCCGCCGCCAGGTTCGGTTTCCGGTGGCGAGGGCGGGGCCAAACACGAAGATCTTGGCACTCAAATTGTGTTCGGTGTCGAGACGACTGGAACCCGGGATACCGCCATCTACGATGCAGGTTTATTTGGAAATGACCGAAAAATAACAATCGAGCGGGAATTCTGGTATTCGCCTGAATTGGGATTCAATCTGCTTTCCAAACGTTCCGATCCGCGAATTGGCACGCAAACATTTACCGCTACAAATCTAGTCCTGTCCGAGCCGGACCCGAAGCTGTTCGATTTGCCAGAAGGGTTTAAGGTCGTTGATCGTCGCGAGACCGCGCCATCTCAGTATTGATCGAGCCACTTACCCCAAATACTTTAGCTTCTGGGCATGGACGAAAATTTACCGTGGATGGAAAACCCGATGCGCCAGAAGAGAAACGAAGAGAAGGACCCAGAACGAAGACCAGTAAGCCGTTCGCGGCGATGCTCTTTAGGCGCTTGGCGTCCATCTACAGAGTTTATGCTTAAATCGCTGCATAGTGTGCGTTTCGTTCTGAGGGGCGTTGTTGAGTACGACTACTTAAGTAGAAAAAGGGCAATTTTGAGAGTAGGGAATTGACCACAGGCTTGACCACGGGAAGGCAGTTCTGGGGGCAGGTTTTTGCTGCTAACCGATGCCGAATCAGCGTACAGCAACTTAGGCTACTCGCCCACGAGCAGCGACTGAAGTTTAACAAAGGATAGGATTGATTCCAATACGCGAAAGGGAATCGCATTTTCAAAATGATGCTGCGCAGCTTGCACGACTTTAATGCGCGAAATCAGCCGATGAACTATGGCTGATCGATTCCGGTGCCGGTACGCTGTGCGACAATCTTCCTTGCGTTCTGGTACAGCGCGCGTGCCTGCGGCATCGCTTCGATTCCTTTTTGCAGTTGTGGATCGGCTTCCAGCAGCACTTTGAAGCCTTCCTGCATGCCAAACGTGGACATGAAGACTTCCTGCTTGATCTTGCGCTTGATCCAATCCTGATTCTCGGCGATCTCGGTTTCAGAGAAACGCACGTTATGCTTGGTCAGGTAGTTGCGGAATTGGTGCATCACTTCATCGTCCGCAGTGAACTCGTGCGTGATCGTGGGCCGTGTCCCCAGGTACGCGCGCGTGAACCCCCCAACCCCTGCCTCCGCGGGGTAAAACACGTCCGCGCGGAAAAGTTCCTGCTCGAACTTGCTGTACTTCGGCGACGCCACGATGATGTCCGGAGTGATTCCTCCGCCGCCGGTCACTTGCCGTCCGCTGTCGGTCAGCTTGATTTCCGTTGGATGCTCGGGGACTTTGCGCTCGTAGTGATATTCGTAGAGTGAAACGGTCTTGTAATCGCGCTGAATCAGCCGTCCGCTGGGCGTGTAGTAGCGCGCCGTCGTGAGGGCCAGTCCGGTGTTTTCACTCAAAGGCTGCACGGTTTGTACCAGCCCCTTGCCAAACGTGGTTTCCCCGACGATCAGGCCGCGATCATGATCCTGCACGGCGCCGGAAACGATTTCCGTGGCCGAGGCAGAATTATTGTTCACGATAATTACCAGCGGAATGGTCACGCCCTGATTGCCGCGTACTGCAGTGTAGCGACGTTCAGGGGAGCTGCGCCCGTGGTGGGAGACGATCAGCTGATTCTTGTCGAGGAACAGATCACTTACCGCTACGGCTTCGTTTAGGAGGCCGCCCGGATTTCCGCGCATGTCCAGAACCAGCCCGTCCAGATTGTTGACGTTCAGTTGCTTCAGAGCTTCTTCGATTTCGCGATCGGTCGTCTCATTGAACGATGACAGCCGGATGTAGCCGATTCCCGGCTTGATCAAGAATGAGATGTCCACGGAGTGGCGGGGAATTTCCCCGCGGGTGACAGTGAACGAAAGTGGATCAGTAAAGCCTTCGCGCGTGACGACGATCCTGACCACGGTGCCCTTCGGCCCCTTCAGCAGATCCGCAACTTCGGTGGTGGAAAGATTGTCGGTGGACTTATCGTCGACTTTTACGATCATGTCGCCGGGGCGCAGGCCAGCGTTGTAGGCGGGCGCGCCGACGTAGGGGGCCATGACTACAGTGTGATTCTCGCGCGGCGCGACGATCATGCCCACGCCGTAATATTTGCCGCGCTGATCTTCGCGCAGCAGTGCAAACTGGCGAGCATCAAAAAAGCTGGAGTGTGGATCGAGGACGCGCAACATGCCGGGGATGGCACCCTGGTACACTTCTTTGTCCACGTCCACCGGTTCGGCGTAGTTCGCCTGAACGACATCAAGGACGGTGGTGAATTCGCGGACGGCAGACTGGCTGTCCTCCGCCGCCGTAGAGGTGGCCCGGACCGAAGGCCCGTAGATCCATCCAAATACGGCAGATGCGACCAAGACTGTGAAAATGACTACAAAGCCGCGACGATTCTGGTTCATTCAGCCCTCACGCGACCAGCGATTTGCCCGCTGCGATAAGAAAGTATAGCACGGCTGAGAAAAAGACTGGTTTGACAGTGTCCAATACCCTTTCTATGATGCCAGAGAGGCCTATTGCGGCTACACCTGACCCTCCATGTTCAGCGTTCCCCATCTGGTGATTATCTTTATCGTAGTGCTGGTGGTCTTTGGACCGCACCGCCTGCCGGAACTGGCGCGCGGCTTGGGCAAAATGATGGCCGAATTTCGCAAGGCGTCCACCGACTTCAAGATGGCCTTCGAAGAAGAGATGCGGACTATCGAGAGGCAAGCGCGGGAGACGGAATTCAAGAAATCTCAGGAAGCTGCCGCTTCTGCTAGCCGCGAACAACAAAGTGCGACACTCGGAACTCCCGCTGACGCCGAGACGCCGAAAATCCTGCCGGAACCAGTGACGCCCCCTGAGCCTGTCATTTCGCCGGTGACCGAGGCCGTTTCGCGCGAAGCACATTCCTCTGTCGAGTCCGGCTCCGTCGCCGCTACCGAAGCAACGGTCACGGAACAACCCGTGAGCGACGAACCGGTTACGGAAGGAACTTCCGCAGCGTCCCATACGACCGATCCTAGCCCGCGGCCCGCCAATGACCAGCGACAATCAGCTTGAAACCACCACCAGTGAACCCGTCGTGCCCGAAGAGGGCGGCGGGCAGATGACGTTTTTCGAGCATCTGGTTGAGCTGCGCAAACGTATCATCAATTCGTTAGTAGCGGTGCTGATCGGAGCGGGAATCGGATGGGTCGTCGCGCCGAGATTCGTGAACGTCATCACCGTACCCATTCGCGTAGCACTAAAGGCGCATAACCTGAATCCGCAGCTGGTATACACCGGACCGACCGATTATCTGAGCCTGCTGATCAAGTTGAGTATCTACATCGGCATCGTTCTGGCTTCGCCGGTGATCCTGTACCAGGTCTGGCTGTTCGTTGCTCCTGCCTTGTATCGCAACGAAAAATCGGCAGTGACAGGATTCCTGTTTTCGACGGTCTTTTTGTTTCTAGCGGGAATTGCATTTGCGTATTTCCTGGCGCTGCCTCACATATTGAATTTTCTTGTAGGGTTCCAAGGGCCAGTGGTGCCGCTGATCAAGATTGACGATTATTTTGACTTGGTGCTCCTGGTGATTGTGGCGCTCGGCTTGGTGTTCGAACTGCCGGTGCTGATTTTTTTCCTGACGCTGTTTGGAATCGTTACGCCAAAGTTTCTGATCCAGAACACGAAGTACGCGGTATTGGTGATCACGGTGGTTGCGGCGATTGTCACGCCAACTCCAGACGCCGTTACGATGCTTCTGGTAATGGGCGTGATGACCATTCTATATTTCGTAGGCGTCGCGGTTTCCTGGGTGGTGGTCCGGCGCAAAGAAAAGCGGTTGGCAGCGGAAGCAAGGGGCTGAAAATGAAAAGCGAAATGTGCCGGCAAGCCCGGGAAGCACTGTGTTTGCGCTTGGTGATGTGCGGCGTATTGCTGTTGCCTGCGCTTGCCGGCTGCAAGAGCAGCGAAACCAACGATCACGCCAACGCGGCCGGAAAGCCAGCGGCTGCAGCTCCGGTTGCGGTTGCGCAAGTTCCGAATGATGCGCTGCCGGCCGACAAGACCGGCGGCTTTGACGGAACGCTCGCCTACAACCACGTCGCGAAACTGGTTTCTTTCGGACCACGGCCTTCCGGTTCGCAGGCAATTACCCAAGCGCAGGATTACATCACGTCGCAGCTTTCCAGTTTCGGATGCACGGTGGACACGGATTCGTTTTCGTCGGACACGCCCGCCGGACGACTGGCGATGAAAAATATCGTGGCGAAAATTCCCGGTGAGCGGGAGGGGATTATCTTGCTGGGGACGCACTACGACACTAAAAGACTGGATAATTTCGTGGGCGCGGATGACGGAGGATCTTCGACCGGGTTGATGCTGGAAATGGCGCGGCGAATGTGCGAAATGCGCCCGCGCTATTCGATCTGGATCGCATTTTTCGATGGTGAAGAGGCGGTTCGCCAGCAATGGCAGGATCCGGACAATCGTTACGGAAGCCGGCAAATGGCGGCGAAAATGGCGCCGAGCGGCGGTCTGAAGAAAGTTCGCGCGATGATCCTGGCCGACTTGGTTGGCGGAAAAAATTTGACGCTGGAGCGGGAACAATATTCGACGGTGGCGCTGATGGATGTGATCTGGGGTACGGCGAAGCGCCTGGGGTACGGGTCGATATTTGTGGACCAGACCATGCCGGTCGACGACGATCATTTGTCCTTCTTGCAACGCGGCGTGCCGTCGGCGGACATCATTGACCTGGTGAACTCCGCGGGCTACTGGCATACGCCTCAAGACACGATGGACAAGGTCAGCGCGAAGAGTCTGGGAATTGTCGGGCACGTGATTTTGGAAAGCGTGCGCGAATTGCAGACAAAGTGAGCAGGGAAATAAACAGCGATCTGCGACCAGCGGTCCGTATTCGGAAAGTAAGCCACGTAGGTTGGATGACCCTGTCGAACCGGGATAAGCGGAGCGAACGGCGCGCTGGCTGCTCGACACGTATGAACGTTCCTAGTTGATGGAGAAGCCCCTGGGTCCCCTCCCCTTTTCCCTACGCGCAGGTTCTAAAGCCGCTGCCAGGACCGTTTTGGGTAACTGCAGCGCGGAGCATTCTGATCACTGCAGACAATACAGGGCTCAGAGGAATCCGCGCGGGCTGCCCGTTCCGCGATTAAGATGTCAAAGAGCTAAAGGGAGTCAGCGCAGCTGGATCGTAAAGCAAACCGCAGCCTGGCCCGAATGAGTACATGTCAAGAGGGTTCGAACCGGAAATGCAATCGAAATCAACCCTAAGACCCACCTTCACTAGCAAGGGTAGGGGCTCTGGCCATGCAAGAGCAGAAGGAACGGAATCAAAGAGTTAAGCGACCATGAAGCCGCCGTGCGATGAGTTGGCGATTCGTTCCGGAAGCACGGGCGAAGATTGCGCGGAGAAAGCCGGGCCGTGGATTCTGGCGACGACGATTCTTGGTTCGAGCCTGGCATTTATTGACAGCACGATCGTCAATGTTGCTGCGCCGAAGTTGCAGGGTACGTTTCAGGCTAGCGTGGTGGACGTGCAGTGGGTGATTGAATCTTATGGGATATTTTTGTCGGCATTGATCCTTGCGGGTGGGGCGTTAGGAGACTGGCTGGGACGGAGGTTGGTGTTTCTGATTGGAGTGGGAGTATTCGCGGCGGCATCGGCTGGCTGTGGTTTGGCGCCCAGCATTGGCGTGTTGATCGTCGCACGGTCGGTGCAGGGGATTGGAGCGGCGCTGCTGATTCCCGGCAGCCTGGCGATTATCAGCGCGTCATTCAACGAAAAGACACGAGGCCGCGCGATTGGAACCTGGTCTGGCTTTACGGCGATAACTACGGCGCTGGGCCCGGTGCTTGGCGGCTGGCTGATCGAGCATGCATCCTGGCGATGGGCATTTTTCCTGAATGTTCCGTTGGCTGCTGCGGTGATTGTACTTTCGCTGTGGCGCGTTCCGGAAAGCCGGAATCCGCAAATGAAGCGACTGGATTGGGTGGGAGCGTTGCTTGCGACGGCGAGCCTTGGCGGCCTGGTTACAGCACTTCTCGAATCGTCGCAAAACGGATGGGGTAGCGCGATCGTTGTAAGTAGCTTCGCCGGAGGCTTAGTGCTTTTGGTCGGGTTCTTGTGGTTCGAATCGCGTGCGGCCTCGCCGATGGTTTCGCTCGAATTGTTCCAGTCGCGTTCGTTTCTTGGAGCGAACACTTTGACACTTCTTCTCTACGCGGCGGTCGGTGTCTTCTTCTTTTTGTTTCCTCTTGCGCTGATGCAGGTATATGGATATTCGGCAACAGCCGCTGGCGCGGCGAGCCTGCCGGTGATCGTGCTGATGTTTTTGTTGTCGCGGTGGTCGGGCGGGTTGGTGGGGCGATATGGGGGGCGAATTCCATTGATTGTGGGGCCGCTAGTGGCCGCTGCGGGGTTTGCATTTTTTGCCCTGGAGCTGACGAGCGACGGTGGCTACTGGCGGACCTTTTTCCCCGCGACGGTAGTGCTTGGGTTAGGAATGGCGGTGACGGTCGCGCCGCTGACAACTGTGGTGATGAGTTCGGTGGACAAGGATCACACTGGCGCGGCGTCTGGAATCAACAATGCGGTGGCACGTTTGGCTGGAGTGCTGGCCATCGCAGTATTCGGGATCGTGATGGTGAAGGTATTTTCGACGCAACTGGAAAGGAGTTTGCCGCGGCTGTCGATGGCGCCGGAAGTGGCGCAGCAAATCCGGTCGAAAGAGATTGAACTCGCTGGAATAGAGTTGCCAAACAGTCTGCATGGCGATGGGAAGGCCTTCGCTAAGAAGGCCGTATCGGAGGCGTTTCTGGCGGGATTTAGGGTAGTTCTGTTTTCTTGCGCTGGGCTGGCAGTGGGGAGTGCCGGGGTTGCGTCGGTTCTGGTGAGGAAGAAGTAAGCGGAAACCGGCACGCTTTCGAAAACCACACTCCAAGGGTGCGTCGTGCAAGAGGCCCTTCGCACCGCAGGGATGGGCCAGTCGCGAACAAAGAGAGTTTTCGACGCTCTACGGTATTTACCTGAGGAAAAAGCGAGGGTGCGGTGTGAATAAAGTTCGCGCTTATAAGGCGGATGGGACGCTTTAGATTTTGGGAGATTCGCGGGAGCGGATGAAAAACGGGCGTTAGAAGGCTGTGGGTCGAGGGAAGTGAAGCGCTCCGCACTTTTTTGCACACTGCGACGGATAGTCTCGGAACTGGAAAGGAACCTGCATAAGACTTCCGACCCCACCCTCCATTCACAAGGAGGCATAAGCCTATGTCTATAATCCGGAAAACTATCTCTTGCGCTTCTCTCGCCGGCCTGCTGGTTCTGGGGGTATCCGCGAACCTCGGTTCTGCGGCCCAACAGCAAGGAGGGAAACAAGGCGGAGAGACCCAACAGCAGGCGGTGAAGTCCGTCACTGGAAAGATCTCGGCCATTGGGAGCGGAGGCAGTTCATTCAGTCTCGAAGTAGCCGGAAACAGCAGCAAGAAGATGGACTTCGTCGTTGACAAAAATACTCAAGTGAAAGGTCAAGTGCGGGAGGGAACAGCCGTGACCGTGGAATACCAGGCCATGAATAGCGGTCAGTTTCTGGCTGTGAGCATAACCGCGCAAGCCTAGCGATGGGAGGTGCCGGAATCGCATCGGTGCTGGCGCCCAAGGAGTGAGTAACTAGGTGGCCAGCAGGAGGCATGTAACAGCGAAAGTTAAAAGCCCCACACGTAACAGCGACGTGTGGGGCACTAAAAATCGCGCGAGCGTCAGGGTTCGAAGGTTACGTCTTTGGAGCGTTGGATGCGGGAGTGTTTTTGGAACAGGTCGTCGTCACGGTAGGGGAAGTCTGAGCGATAGTGGCTTCCGCGGGATTCTTCGCGGGCCAGGGCTGAGCGGGCCATCAATAACGCCAGACTGTGGAGATTGAAGAGTTCGAAGTCGTGGCGGCCGGGATGTTCGGAATGTGGAATCTTCATGCTTTCGAGGAATGCGACTGCGGCGGAGAGTTCTTTGCCGTTGCGCATGATGCCGACGTGGCGCCACATGAGGTCACGGATTTGCGCTAGGGCTGTTGCTACGGCGGGCGAGGAGGATTGCGCTTCGGGGGAAGTGGTAACGGCTACCGTGGATCTTACCGAGTGAGAGGCAGACGCAGAGGCGGCCGGCAGCGAGGACTTTGGAGCGTGCGCGGTGGCGGAACGCGAAGCGGCTGCGGCGAGCAATTTCGCGGAGTGAGCAATGGTGGAGCGCGACGCAGCCGGCAAACTCGGGGACGAATTTGTCGCTGAGTGGGCCGATGAGTTCGAATGGTTCGCGCCAGAAGCCGCGTGCTCGCCCGCTCCATCGTGCGAATGTCCGTCGGGTCTTGGAGCTGGGCTGCCGGGTAGAGCGGACGCTTTGTACTTTACAGGATGCCCGCCATTTTGCAGCTTATCCGAAGAGTGGTTGCGCTCGGCAATCATGGCCTGGCCGCTGCGCGCGCCGAAGACTAAACCTTCCAGAAGAGAATTACTGGCGAGGCGATTCGCGCCGTGAACGCCGGTGTCGGCGGTTTCTCCCGCGGCGTAGAGGCCGGGGATCGAAGTGTGCCCCCAGAGATCGGTTTTGACTCCGCCCATCATGTAGTGGGCAGCGGGGCAGACTGGCGCCATGTCGGTGGCCAGATCGAGACCGTAGCTGAGGCAGGTGGAGTAGATGCGCGGGAAACGTTTTTGCAGAAATTCAGCGGACTTGGAGGTCATGTCCAGATAAACGTGTTGCGCGGTGGTGCGATGCATTTCGCTGACGATAGCGCGAGCGACGACATCGCGTGCGGCGAGCTCCTGGGCTTCGGCGTAGCGCTTCATGAAGCGCTCGAGAAGAATATTGCGGAGGATGCCGCCTTCTCCGCGGAGCGCCTCGGAAAGCAGGAAGCGCGGCGCGCCCTTGACGGCGAGAGCAGTGGGATGGAACTGCATGAACTCCATGTCGGACAAGACCGCACCGGCTTGGTAGGCGATGGCCAGACCGTCGCCGGTGGCGACTTCAGGATTGGTGGTTTCGCGATAGATTTGGCCGAGGCCTCCGGTGGCGAGAAGAACGGCGGGGGCGCGAACTTCGTGAAGCGAGCCATCGTTTTCGTCAAGGAAGCGGACCCCAACGGCGCGGCCGTCTTCAAGAATCAGGCTAGTGGTGAAAGAGTGTGCGCGAAGATGGAGATGCGGAATCTTGTGCGCGCGAGCGAGAAGAGCGCGGCTGATTTCGCGGCCGGTCGAGTCCCCGTGGGCATGCAGGATGCGGGAGCGGCTGTGCGCGGCTTCTCGGGTGAAAGCGAGTTTGGTGCCGGCACGATCGAATTCGGTGCCCCATTCGATGAGTTGTGTAATGTATTTAGGGCCTTCTTCGACCAGGAGTGCTACCGATTCGGGGCGGCAGAGGCCGTCGCCTGCGCTGAGAGTGTCTTGCTCGTGCAAACCGATTTCGTCTTCGTCGCTGAGCGCTACGGCGATGCCACCTTGCGCCCAAGCTGTGGCGGAATCGCTGAGATTGGATTTGGCGAGGACCAGGACGCTGCCGGCGCTGCTGAGTTCAATGGCGGCGCGCAGGCCGGCGATGCCTGAACCTACCACTGCGAAGTCGGCGTGGTAGGTATTGGGTGACGAGGTCATGAGACGTTTCTAGCGGACGACTGCAAGCTAAGGGTTGTAAACATAAAACGCTTAGACCTCAAATATGGTAGGAACAATTTTGGAATCGTGCAAGGGCGGGCGGCGTCGGCCGAGATGCTGCGTGTGCTAGAGTTGAAAAGATTTCCATGCCGAGAACAAAACGCATTTTGGTGAAGGCCGCGGCGGGAACGTATGCGGTGGTGTGCGGCGCGGGTGTGATGGCGCGACTGTCGCGCGAGATCGCGAGAGTTGGAAAGTTTTCGAGTTTGCATGTAGTGACTTCGCGAAGAGTGTGGGCGGCTGTAGGAAAGAAAGTGTTGAGAGGACTGGGTGGAGCGAAAACCGCGCGCGTGCATACCTTTGACGATGCGGAATCGGCGAAGAATTTGCACAGCGTCGAAGCGATTGCGCGGAGTCTGGTGAAAGCTGGTGCGGACCGCGGGGCGGCGGTGATAGCGGTGGGTGGCGGAGTGGTGGGGGATGTTGCGGGGTTTGCGGCGGCGAGTTATTTGCGGGGAGTGGCGTTGATGCAGGTGCCAACAACGCTGGTGGCTCAGACAGATAGCGCGATCGGAGGGAAAACCGGTGTGAATTTGCCGGAAGGAAAAAATCTGCTGGGGGCGTTTTACCCGGCACGGCGCGTGGTGGTGGATACCGAAGCACTTGCGACGTTGCCGGAAAGGGAATTTCGCGGAGGGCTGGCGGAAGTGATCAAGTATGGCGTGATTGCGGATGCGAAGTTGTTTGAGTTTTTGGAAAAGAACTTTGAGAAATTATTGGCGCGCGATGCGCGAGCTTTGCAGCACGTGATTACGCGGTCGGTGGAGATCAAGGCGGAGGTCGTGAGCAAGGACGAGCGGGAATCCGGGTTGCGCGAAATTCTTAATTTTGGGCATACCTTCGGGCACGCACTGGAGAGTGCGACCGCTTACAAGAAATATCAACATGGCGAAGCGGTAGCATGGGGAATGATGGCGGCGGCGTTATATGGACACGAGATTCGAGTTACGCCCGCGGCCGACGCTTCGCGGATTATTTCGTTGATACGACGGATGGGGAAATTGCCGGCGTGGCCCGACGTTCCGGCGAAGCGGCTGATTGAGTTGATGGGGTCGGACAAGAAGGCGCGCAATGGGAGACTGCGGTTTGTACTGACACCGCAGATCGGGAAGGCGGCGACTTATGCGGCGCAGTCGCTGGAAAAATTGGACTTAGTTTTGCGGTTGACGGCGCCGGTGGCGGAGGCGCGGCCGGTGCTGCATGGGTAATAGGCACGACCCACACGTAAGTTCGGCGCGTGGGGCACCAGCGAGCGAGGGAACGCGTCCGGAAGGTGCGGCGAATGAGACGGATGCGTCGCGCAAAGTGCGCGAGATGTTTACGCAGATTGCGCCCCGGTACGACCTGCTGAATCACATTTTGTCGCTGCAGATGGACCGGATGTGGCGAGCGCGTACGGCGAAAATTCTGCGACCGATTCTGGAGCGCGACGATGCGAAAGTTCTGGATTTGTGCTGCGGAACCGGTGACTTGGCGTTTGCTTTGACCCGGCGAGGGAAAGCTCGCGTGTGGGGCGCCGATTTTGCCCACACCATGCTGGTGCGCGCGCGCGCGAAAGCGGCCGAGGCAAGAGCGGAAAATGGAGCGCGGGCGATTCCGTTTGTGGAGAGCGATGCGTTGCGGTTGCCGTTTGCGGATGGTTCGTTTGATCTGGTGACGACGGCGTTTGGATTCCGCAATCTGGCGAATTATGAGGCGGGATTGCGCGAGATTCGGCGGGTGCTGAAGGCAGGCGGGACGATTGCGATTCTCGAGTTTACCGAAGCGAAGCCCGGATGGTTTGGGGATTTGTACCGGTGGTATTTTCGCGCGGTATTGCCGAAAATCGGTGCGATGATTTCCGGAGACAAGTCGGCGTACACGTATTTGCCCAAGTCCGTGGCTCGGTTTTTTCAGCCGGCGGAGTTAAGAGAACTGATGAGCGGCTGCGGATTCGAAGCGGCCGAAGCGCGGCTGTGGACGGGCGGGACGGTGGCGTTGCATACGGGGCGGAAGAATGCGGGCGTTTACGGTTCAGAGGAATAATCAGTTCTCTAATCCTGTGGCGCGCATTTTGCTCAGCAAGGTTTTGGGCGCAATGCCCAATTTTTCGGCGGCGCGAGTTTTGTTCCAACGACATTCGCGGAGAGCGTTTTCAAGAAGTATGCGCTCGACATGCAGTTGCGCGCGATGGGTGACGTCCTCGAGGCTGCCTTCCCAGGAAAACGAATCGGGGACGAGATTTGCCGGAGCGCTTTCGGTTCGATTCGGAGTTGCAATCGACGGCAATAGGTCCGGCGTGATTTCCGGGCCGTCAGTGAGGATTGCCGCGCGTTCGAGCGCGTTTTGGAGTTCGCGCACGTTGCCCGGCCACGGATACGCGTGGAGTTGACGGCGCGCGCTTTCGCTTAGGGAGAGCTGTCCTTTGCCGAATTCGCGGCCGAACGTTTCCAGGAAATGCGCGGCCAGCAAAACAAGATCGCCATCGCGTTCGCGCAGCGGAGGAATCGTGAGCGGCACCGCCGAGACCCGGAAATAGAGATCTTCGCGAAATAGTCTTTCCCGAACTCGGGCCGCGAGATCGCGATTGGTGGCGACGATGATGCGGACATCCACTTCGATGGACTGCGTGCCGCCCACGCGTTCGAAGCAACGTTCTTCGAGAACGCGTAGAAGCTTGGCCTGGCTGGCGAGAGGTAGTTCGCCAATTTCATCCAAGAACAAAGTGCCGCGCTGAGCCATTTCGATCTTGCCGGCTTTGCGATTGCCGGCTCCGGTAAAAGCTCCGCGTTCATGGCCGAAGAGTTCGTTTTCGACCAGACCTTCAGGGATAGCCGCGCAGTTTAGGGCGATGAAGGGCTGTTCGCGGCGATTGGAGAGGTGGTGAACCGCGCGCGCGAAGAGTTCCTTGCCGGTGCCGCTTTCGCCGAGGAGTAGCACGGTTGCCTCGGTAGGCGCGACGCGTTGCAGTTGATGGCTGACCGCTTTCATGACATCGGATTCGCCGACGATGCGCGGAAATCCGTAGCGCGAGGAAAATTCCTCGCGAAGAATCAGATTTTCGCGCAGCAATTCCTGCTGGCGGGTGGCTCGCTCGACGAGAAGTTTCAGATGATCAAGGTCGACCGGTTTCTGGATGAAGTCAAACGCACCTTCCTTCATGGCGGAAACGGCTTCTTCGACCGAGCCGTAGGCAGTCAGTAGAATGACGGGAATTGTGGAATCAGCTTGTTTGGATTCGCGCAGTACGTCGAGGCCGGAGGCGCCGGGCATTTTTAAGTCTGTGACGACCATCTGAAACCGTTTCGCGCGGATTTTCTGAATTGCCGCGGAACCGTCCGCCGCTTCTTCAACCCGAAAGCCATTGCGCTCCAACGCCTTGCGTAACATGGCGCGGAGTTCGGTTTTGTCTTCAACGAGAAGTAAAGGTTCCATCGGTTCCAAGAGTTTCGAAACTACACGTGCAGTGTGCCAGCGCCGTAAATCGGGGTAGCCTCCGAGTGTTTCCGCGCAACCGGCTAGCGTGCCCAGCCTGGATCGCCTCCGACAGCGCGAAGCTGGTCTTCCATATCGCCGAGTTGTTGCTTGAGGTCGGCGATCTCCTTTTTCTTCGCGGCTATCTTGTCATTCTTTTCGTTAATGTCCGCACGCGTATATTGTTCTTGCATCGCCTTTTGCGGATCGCTGTAATACTGCAGGTCCGCCTTTTCGGCTTCACGCTGAAGCACACTTAGTGCCTCTTCGGCGTCGGCTATCTTCCTGCGTTGTGCAGCAAAGCGCTTGCGCCATGCGGTTTCGGAATTGGGGTCTTCGTTTTTCTCGGACGCGTCGGTCTTGGAGCCCGGAGTTTTGGCTTGCGCGGTGCGATCGCCGGATTTATCGGAAGTCGATCCGTTCTCGGAGGAAGCAGGGATATTGGCCGCTGCTTTCGGCGCGACATCGTCTTCGGTAAAAACTTTCTTCGGCTTCGGCGCGGTCTTTTTCTCCTCACGCGCTTTGCGAGCGGCGTCAGCCACAGGATCTCCGGTGTTCGACTGGTCTTGTTGGGCAAGAGCAGCGGACGCGGCAAAACTTAAGCTGAGCAGGAAAATAGCAGTTAGAAACAATTTGATGGTGCGCACGGCATTGCCTCCGGGGCGCGCATTGCGTCCCAATTCCCTTAGATGGTGACCTCTTTTGATTCTACTGCCTCTGAAAACGTACGGGTCGCGGGTAGCGTAACGATAAACTCCGCGCCGCCTTCCGGACGATTCTGCGTTTCGACCCGGCCGCCATGTTGCAACAGAATCTTTTCTACGACGGCTAATCCGAGACCGGTGCCATTCACTTTCGTCGTGAAGAACGGACGAAAGAGCTTGGGAAGAGCGTCAGCCGGGATGCCCGGGCCATTATCAAGGATGCGAAGCCGCTGAAAGTTTTCCTCGGCGGAACAAACGGTTTCGCCGCGCAGAATTACCGACGGGATGGACGTGTGGCTAGAGGCGGCTTCGGCGGCGTTGCGAGCAAGGTTCAGAAAGGCCTGACGAAGCAGGCCTTCGTCACCGGCAATCTCGGAAAAATCGCCGTCTATGGTGATTTTTACGAGTGGCTGAAGTTCCGTTAGTTCGCCAACGATGCGATCGAGAAGTGGACGAAGCGCAACCGCCTCCTCCGAAATTTCGAGCGGCCGGGCGTAACGCAGGAATTCTGTAACCACGTGGGTGATGCTGCGGGTTTGATCGAGAATTTTCCCAGCATTTTCAGGCGTGTCGGCGGCGTTGGGATCGGATCGAATCATTTGCGCATACCCGGAAATCGTGGCTAGAGCGTTCTTGAATTCATGAGCGATGCCGGCGGAAAGTTCGCCGAGGGCGGCGAGATTCTCGCGGAGTTGCATCTGCTTTTGCAGCGACGCCAGTTCGGTGAGATCGCTCAGCAGGCAGATGGCGCCGGTGGCTTTTTCCTGGCCGCGGCGGATCGGGGAGATGGTGACGCCCAGTTCGCGATGGCTGCCGTCGGGCGCGATGTGCTCTGCTTGTTCACGGCGAAAAATCTTTCCTTCGGCGAGGCAGCGTTGAATCAGTCCGGTCAGCGCGCTTGTTTCGCCCAGCGCTTCGCTGAAGCGGCGAAATACCAGACCTTTGATGCCCAGCGCCTGTTCGGCAGCGGGATTGGAGCCGGAAATCAGGCCGTTGACGCCGATCACAAGCAAGCCAGCGGGCATATTGCGCGTGACTTCTTCACTGAGGCGCGCGGTATTTTCGGCGCGTTCACGTTCCGCTTTGTGGAGGCGCTCTAGTTCTTTTTCCTGTTCGCGAAGTTTTAAAATGACCGCTTGCATGGAGGCGGTCATAAATGCCGGCACGTTTTCCGCGCGCGGGACAGGAGCGTGGTCGCGTACTTGGTTGCCGCCGGATTGACCGAGGGTGCGACGGAGCAGGAAAAACGCGAGGCCCAAGCTGCCCACAAGGATCAGTGCGGTCATTACAAAAAACAGCCAGGGAAAGGGAACCCCAGCTTGGTGTGGAAGCGGCGCGAAAATGAGGAGTTGCGAAGGCATGCGCGATGCTCTAGCCGAGTGGCAGTAAAGACCAACGTGAATGGGTCCCGGGCCCAAAGAACATGATCAAGAACGCGGCGATACCGAGAAAAGAGCCGAGGGGAAGTTGATACCGGCTGGCGATGGCCCAGCGCAGACTACCGATCCCGCCCAGACCCATCTTGCTGGCCCTCCGGGCCAAGGCGCTTTTCCATCCGGAAGCAAACAAAAATAAGATGACACCCACGCCGACGACGGTCCCAAGTAACGTTCCCAAGAGTATGGTCAGGAAGGCGCCGCGCACCCCTAGAAACGTGCCCACCATGAACATCATTTTGACGTCGCCGAAGCCCATACCCTCGCGGCCGCGAACCGCTTTGTAGAGAAGCGCTGCCACCCAGAGAAGGCCGCCGCATAAAAGCGCGCCGAGGATGGCGTCTAAGACTCCGGGAGTCCAACGCGGCAGAGTCCCGCTCAGATGGCGACCGAGGAACATGCGAGCGACGCCGTCCGCCGGAGGCACGCGAACCGCAAACACGATACCGAGGCCGGCGCCAAACCAGTTGACAAGATCGGGCAAGATGCGCTCGCGATAATCGGTGACGATGAGTACGAGCAGGATGCTACTGAAAAAAAGCCACTTAAGGGTGACTACGGTCAGACCAAAACTCAGGTAGCAAGCGACAAAAAGCATCCCGGTAACGAATTCGATGGTCGGATACATGGCGGAAATCGGTGTGTGGCAATTGCGGCATTTGCCGCGCAGCAGGATCCAACTGAGCACCGGAACATTGTCGTATGCCTTGATTGCGGAACCGCACTCTGGACAACGCGATCCGGGCAACACAATCGAGACACCTGCAGGAATCCGCGTGATGCAGACGTTCAAAAAGCTGCCAATCAAGAGTCCGAACAGGAAAAACGCGGCAATGATCACACGTTTACATTGACATAGGAGTGGGTAGGCCTCAATTGCGACGCGCCGAAGCGTGTCTGATGCCTAACGAGGAAGAGCGATTTTGTGCGCATGGACAGCTGGGCTATATTGATTAAAGAGCGCTATGAATTGGTTTGAACAAAGAATTCGCCGCTATGAACACCGGCGATGGACGACCGATGATAACCGGCGCGTGCGTCCTTTCGAATGGGGCACAGAGCACGTTGGGGGCAGCCCCGAAGAAGCCAATCCGCGGGGGTTTTTTGCGTTGTGCGCGCGCCAGGCGTTAGAAAACAGCAAGGATTGGTACGAAACTGGCCCGGCGGACGATTACCGGCTCGATCCTAACAATGTTCTGACGTTTAGCTCGTCGATCAAGTCTCCCTGGCCGGAAAACAACACGGTACATGCGCAATTATTCCCCGCCAAGCAGAAACGCGCGGCGGTGCTGATATTGCCAAATTGGAACGCGAAGTGGCATGGGCAGCGCGGTCTGTGCGAATGGCTGCAACGGCTGGGTATTTCAGCGCTCAAGATGAGTTTACCGTATCACGACCGCCGGATGGCGCAGGGCCACGAGCGCGCCGACCAGTTGGTTGGGTCGAATATCGGATTAACTCTACAAGCGAATCAACAAGCGGTGCAGGACGCAAAGCGGTGTTTGCGTTGGCTGGAGCAGAGCGGATACACGCGTATCGGAATTTTAGGCACAAGCATCGGCTCTTCGGTGGGCTACATCACCATGGTGCACGATCCGGGAGTGCATGCTGGCGGATTTTTCCATGTCTCAACGTACTTTGCCGACGTAGTAAGCGGCGGAATGACGACCAATCACGTGTGGGAGAGCTTGCGCCAGCATGTGACCGTGGACGAGTTGAGAGACTACTGGGCGCCGGTCAGTCCCATGCCGTACGTGCAGATGGGGATGGGAGCAAATCGCAACACCTTTATGGTGTACGGCAAGTACGATCCTACTTTTCTGCCTGAGCTCACGGAGAACATGGTTAACGCGCTGCATGAGCATGGTGCCAACCCCCGAACGTTGGAGTTGCCCTGCGGGCACTATTCGCTGGAATTGGTGCCGTTCAGCTACATTGCCGGCTATCGGATGCTGACCTACCTCAGGTCTGCGTTGCGGTGAGCGCCTGCAGGGGTAACTGACTCGCAGAGTACGAATCGGCAATGCATTGACCACCCCGATTACGTCGCCTACTCTGAAAGAAAGCAACGACTGGATTTTTGACAGCAGGGAATGAGTGTGTATTTAGGAGAATCGTGTGCCGGGCGGAAGTGAACAGAGTTTCGAACTGAGGATGAAGCAATTGCGTGCGGGTAAGCGCGTAAACTCTCGCGTTCCCGTGGCGATTGAATGGGAAGAAGCTCGCGAACGACACTCGGCGCAGGGATGGACTGTGGATATCAGCCCGACCGGCTGCCTGGCCGTGGTGCCGCAAGGATTTCCGGTGGGACAAAAGATGGATTTGGTGAATCTGGTGAACAAGAACGTTTGTAAGGCGATCCTCATTTGGCGTGGGCATGAAGGGCGCACAGGCTGGGAATTGGGGCTGGAACTGCAGAATCCGCCCGAGGATTATTGGGGCCTGGATTTCTAGACGCTTGCTGCGCTAACGCCTCAGAATCGTCCGCACTTTCGAGTCCTTCCATGGGTTTTCCACCGCTCAACTGCTGAAATTCCACTTTTTCCTTGCGCTTCAATCGGTTACAAACGTATTGTAAGCCTATCTATAGGGGGCTCATCACGGACGGCACCTACATCTGGGAAGCCGGTTGCCGGAGCGCAAGACAAATTGCGCGCCGCGCGAACGGAGGCGCATCGGAATGACCGCCATCATCACGATTGCCAACCAAAAGGGTGGAGTCGGAAAAACTACAACGGCGATCAATCTCTCGGCAGCTATCGCAAATCGCGGCAAACGAACACTCCTTATCGATCTCGATCCACAAGCCAATTCCACAATTGCATTTTTCGCGTCAGGCGAAGTGTCGGCGTCGATGTTCGATGTATTGAGTGATACGCGCACTCCGATGGCGAACATCATCAAGCCGACGAAAGATCCGAATTTGTTCATTGGCCCCGGGCGATTGGCGTTGGCGAAGTTGGAACAGGTGCTGGCTGGACAATTCGACGCGCCGTACCGGCTGAAAGATGCGTTGGCACCTGTGGCGAAAGATTTTGATTACATCGTCTTGGATACGCCGCCTTCGCTGGGAATTTTGACTGTGAACGCTCTGGTGAGTTCGACGCACCTGCTGGTGCCGATTCAAGCGGCCTATTTTGCGATTGAAGGAACTGACGATCTGCTGGAAACCTATGAGCGGATTCGCGCGCGGCCGAATCCGGGACTAAAGGTTTTGGGCGTGGTCATCACGCTATTTGACAAGCGGACAAACATTTCGCGCGACACGCACGGACAGATCCGGACCGTGTTTGGCGAAGTATTGTTCAAAACCAAGATCAGCAAAAATGTGCGGCTTGAAGAGAGCCCGGCGTACAAAGAAACGATTCTTACGTTCGCGCCCAAATCACCTGGTGCGATCGAATACAAGAAACTTGCCGCGGAGGTTATCCAACGTGTTGAAGAAAGCAGGGTTGCCCGTCACGCTGAAGATGCGGCATGACGCGCACTACATCGAGCAACTGACCAGTTACAGCGGCGCCGCAGTGGGCCGCATGATTCGCGTGGATGAAATCCGCCCGAATCCGGAGCAGCCACGAAAAGCGCTGGGCGATCTGCGCGAACTTACCGAATCCGTCCGCGAAAAGGGAGTTTTGGAGCCGTTGCTGGTGCGCTTTATCGCCAGCGAAGGCTGCTTCTATATTATTTCCGGCGAGCGGAGATATCACGCGGCGCGCGCGGCGGGATTGCGCGAGGTACCGTGTATCGAAAAGACGGTTGACGACGCGGAAACGTTGGAAATCGCGCTGATCGAAAATATTCAGCGCAAGGATTTGACCCCGTTCGAAGAAGCTGACGGGTTGCAGCGCTTGGCTTCACAGTTCGAATATACGCACGAGGATATGGCGAAGAAGATCGGTCGCGCGCGCTCGTCAGTGACGGAAACACTGTCGCTGCTGAATATCCCGGAGCCGTTGCGCAAGAAGTGCGTCGAGAATGGCGTAACCTCGAAGTCGCTGTTACTGCAAATTGCCCGTCAGCCGACGGAAAAGAAGATGATCGAAATGTTTCAGCGCATCCTGCAGGGCGGGCTGACGCGCGATGAGGCTCGCCGCGAACGGCGCGAAGAGCAGAATGGTCCGCAACGGCCGCAGCCGTTTATTTTTCACTTCGAACCGCAGAATGACGCTTTCAAGTTTCGCATTCAGTTTAAGAAGAGCCACGTTTCACGCGACGAGTTGATTTCAACGCTGCGGGAGATTCTCTCGCAGCTGGAAGGCACGGCCTCCGAATCGTCGGACGCGGACTCCACAGCGGCCTAGATTTCAACAAACCATTTCCGCAGTACAAATCGGGCGCGGGGCTTCGGCTTCGTACCCGATTTGCATTTCCGGCAGTCCCTCGGCAAACTAAAAATCTATGAAGAAATACGATCTGATCTGCATTGGAGCAGGCCCCACTGGCCTGGCGTGCGCGATTGAAGCGACTCGCGCCGGAATGACGGCGCTGGTGATCGACAAGGGCGCGATCTGCAACTCGCTGTACCACTATCCCGTGAACATGGTGTTTTTCACCACGCCGGAATTGCTCGAAATCGGAGACTTGCCACTGGTTTGTGCCGCGGAAAAGCCAACCCGCATGGAAGCACTTAAATATTATCGCAAGGCTGCGGAGCACTTTGCCTTGGAGCTACGGCTCTATGAACAGGTAACGAACCTTGCCGGAAGAGATGGGGACTTTGTGGTCTCCACAAAGACAGAAAACGGATCGACAGCGGCGTATCACGGGGCGAAAGTCGCCGTCGCTACCGGCTACTACGATCTTCCGAACGAGCTTGGCGTACCGGGGGAAGATCTTCCCCACGTCTCGCACTATTACACCGAACCACACGCATATTGGAATCAGGACGTGGTGGTGGTCGGTGGAAAGAATTCGGCTGCGGAGGCTGCGCTGGATTTGTGGCGCAACGGCGCGCGGGTCACCATGGTGCATCGCGACGCGGAGCTCGGGTCGACCATTAAATACTGGGTCAGGCCGGACATTGAAAACCGCGTCAAGGCTGGGCAAATTCCGATGCACTTTAACTCGGTTGTGAGAGAAATCAAGCCCGACGGCGTGATGATCGAAAATTCGCAGGGGAGGAAGATCCTTCCGGCGAAACAGGTTTTTCTTTTGTCGGGATATCATCCCGACTTTGCATTTATCGAGAGTCTGGGAGTGAAGCTTGATCCTAGGACGAAAAAACCAGACATGGACCCACAGACGCACGAGAGCAATGTTCCGGGTGTATATTTGGCTGGAGTAGTGATCGGCGGAAGGCATACAAGCGAAATTTTCATTGAAAACGGCCGATTTCACGGAAAACAGATTGCTGTGGCGCTTACTGCTCGGCGTTCGCAGACCGCATAACCGGCGCTTGTTTGCCCGCCTTCCTGGTGTTTGCTAAACTGCTTTCATGGCATCCCCGATTCGTGAAGTGTTCGACGTTTTCAGGACCATGTTCAACGGTTTCAGCGTAACGTTCCGGACCATGTTCCGGAAATCCGTGACGGAAAGTTATCCGGAAGAGCCGGTAAATTTCCAACCGCGCTATCGCGGAATTCACGTTCTGCATCGCGACGAGAATGGCCTAGAAAAGTGCGTGGGGTGTTTCCTGTGCGCGGCGGCGTGCCCGGCCAATTGCATCTACATCGAAGCCGCGGAAAATACCGATGCCAACCGCATCTCGGCTGGGGAACGCTACGCTTCGGTTTATAACATTGATTATTCGCGTTGCATTTTCTGCGGTTATTGCGTGGAAGCGTGCCCGACCGACGCCATCACTCATGGCCACGGATTTGAACTCGCTCCGTACGATATAAATTCCTTGGTGTATCGCAAAGAGCAGATGCTCGAAAAAGACATCCTGCCGAAGGCTCCAGCAGCGCACTAGTTGCCTGCCCGGAGTCTTATGCGAGCAGCTGTATCTCCTTCATAGAATCTTAACGAGATATATAAAGTACCCATGACAGAAGCCGGAAGTTGGGCCATCGGCTGTTCGGGAAGAGTTGCGTATGCAAGAACTGAAAGCATAGCTGCCGGCCGCCGCTGCAACGTGACATGTTGCGCGACGTCATGTTACCGAGCGGTGTCTCACACAGAGTCAGAGGACTTCAAAGCACCAGCGCGTCGCCGACGCGCAGGAGTTTGCCCTGTTCCGTCGAGGGGACGCGGGTGTTGGTGGACAGGCGATAGTAGTGATCGAAGCGTTCCGCGGGCGATGACGCCGGCAGGGAAGCGCGACGCATTTCGCTGAACATTTTCTGGAAGCCGACCAGGTCTTCGCCGGTGCGGGGGTTGCGCGGCGGGACCGGACAACGTGCGCAAGGATTGCTGCCCTCGAAGGCGATTTCGCCAATCCTAAATCGAACTGGGTAATTTTCATTCTCTCCGAAAAGTTGGTCTTCCCAGAACGCGGGTACGCCATCCACTTCGAGCGTGGCGCGGAAGCGTTCGCGTGCTTCGTGCAATTCAATGCCAGGAAAAAGTTCACAGACCCTCTGCAGCGAAGCAGTCGAGACGATGGTCGGTCCAGGGGCCAGGCCATCGTCAGGAGCGCCTTCCGGTATGTGACGCACAACGACGGCCTGCTGAAAATATTCTGAAAACCACACCGCGGCTCGTTCGTAATCCTTTGGAAATGCAAAGTGCGCCGGCTTCAAGCCGTTCGATGTCTTGCCGGCGCCAGAAACCGAGAGCGTGACCATCGAAACCAGGGGGTCATATTCGGCGCGAATGTGATGAATGGCGGTGGTGCGTTTGCCGTTGATCCATTGCCCATCCACGGAAAACATCGCCCACACGCGATCCAGCTCGAGTCCGCCGTTGGGGCCGATGCGCGCTTCGGGCACACTGATAGCGTCGAGACCTTTGATCGGGTGGAGGCGAATGTTCGCCAGCCACGCAGTACGCGGGTCACTGCACACCAGTGGATTTTAACAGGGCCAGGCCCCATCTGTTGCGGCGAGTTTACAGTTTTGGTTAGAAAGACTTGAAACGCATGCCATCCACGCTGTCGGCAAGACACCCGTTCGTCGTACCCCCCCGCGTAATTTCCCTGATTGACAATTCACTCATAACTAATATAGATACGCAACCTAAGCCCAGCAATTCAGCGGGATGGAGGCCTCGATGTTCAGAAAGCTCTGCTTGCCGGCGTTAGTAGGAGTATATCTGTTGTTTTCCGGAACGATCGCACGAGCGGCGCAGATCGAAATCTACGGCGCGTGGCATTGCAGCAATGATTTTTGTACCTGGGGCACGGTTCGGAACATGACCAATTTCGACACTGCGAATCACTGGATGATCGACCGCGGCGACACCACGCCATCGGTAAACCTGGTGGTGCTGAGCTTCGTGAACCCGCTGAAGCTGCTGAATCAAACCAACGATTCGCAAACCGTAAACGGCGCGCCTATCGGGATGAACTCGGCGGTTATCAGCTATTTCACCAGTCACAACATTCGTGTGATGCTTTCGATCGGTGGCATTACCTACACCAGCGACTGGGACACGGCGCTCAGCAGCAACGGGGCGCAACTGGGAACCAACGCCGCGAATCTGGCAAAGCAGCTCGGCGTAGGAATTGAAATCGATTACGAAAACAATACCAGCCCGAACCTCACCGGCCTGCAGTCGTTCATCAATGCGTACCGCGCAATTCTTCCGTACGACGCGACCGGAGCAAATCCCGCGGCGCGCCTGACAATTGATCTGGCCGCCGGCGATCAATACTTGGTGCCGCTTGCGGCAAAGGCCACCACAGACTGGCTGAATACCAGCGCGCCGGTGCTGGACTACGCCAACGCGATGGTGCCCAACAAACAGCCAAGCACGTCGTCGGCAGAGTCCAACTGGCAGCAACACATCAGCGGCTATCCGCGTATCACGCCACCGGTGCCGCCCCTGGCTCCCGCGAAAATGACTGGGAGCATCTACATCGTCACCGGAAAAAATCCTGCTCCAGAGTGCACGACCTTCAGCAGTTCGCTCGAAGAATCGACCGGAACGTACGTGGAAACAGTCGCTCCGGCCGGAGCGGGGAGCACGCCGGGAATGTTGGGCATGATGTTCTGGGCCGCCGAGTGCCAGGGCGCGCATTCTGTCTGCACTACTCCGCCGAACTCGTGCCAGGGTGGAGTGGGCGTGGGATCGAAGACGTACAGTATTCCGTTCCCGATGCCGGCGCTGCGGCAAAACTAAGCGTAGTTAAGCAGACTCGTACTGCCGGGCAAGCTGGGGCGCAGCATGCTGCGCCGCGGCTTGCCTTGTTTTTATTTTTAGGGCCAAGAAGGATTTGTGCCGAGAAAAGAGAAGGGGGGGCGCGGGCGATTGTCGCCTGAAACCCGCGCCCCATGGGACGCTTAACGATTCGCGGCGGTCGCCGCTTTCGCTATTGGTTTGTAGCCGCACGTCGCGGCTTTACGCATTGCGTCCTGAGCTTCTGCGGCAGTCAGCAGGGTGGTGGTAACGCAATTCCTTACCGTGCCGCCACCGGCAAATGCCAAAGCGATGGCTGCAGCGGAAATATTGTCCGGCATCTCGGTGATGAGCACAGCATCATGTTCGCCAAACGCGAAATAGCCGTGCTCCACTCGGCCGCCCAGTTTTTCAATCGGGGCGCGCACTGCTTCAAAACGATCCTGCGGATGCGCGATGAGCTGCGCCATCGCTTCGGGAGTGTAGCTGATTTGGTGCAAGAAACACGGCATGGTAGAACTCCTTTCGAGCGAGGGCTGGCACCAGAGGTAGACACGAAACATGCTCCCGCGCAAAGTGAGTGTCAAGAGGGAAGTGAGATAATAATTGTTGAAAATTATTGGAAGAAGCTAATCGTTGCCGGGCAGCGAAGCGAACTGGCGAAGCTGGCCTGTGAGCAGCCAAGGTAAGTACGCGTGCCGTCATTTCGAGGAGAGAAGCGACGAGGAATCTCCCTTCCTCTCGCGTCGCCACCAAACGAAGAGAGATTCCTCGCTTCGCTCGGAATGACGGCCCTCTGAAATCCTTGCCTCATTCAATAAGTGTCTTTTACCGGCGGCGGATTTGATCGGCTGGCTGGTGGCACAATCCCGTTTAATCGCAAATAAATGATCATCTGTCCGTAATGGTCGGCGTTGTGCCAGATAACTACAACCGCGAGGCCCATGCGGGTATTCGGCCCGGCGTACGGGCCTTCGATCGGATCAAACTGATTCTTCGCGGTGATCGCCGTAAATGATTTGCGAATAGCCACAAACGAGTTGCGAAGGTAGATCAGAAGTTCGCGCTTCGTTTTGGCCGGGTCCGGACCACCCTTGTCGCAGGCCTCGGGCGGCTTCTCGCCATTAAATTCTGCCGCAAAGGCAAAGTTCGCGCAGGCGACGTGCTTGACCTGTTCGGCGAAAGTACGCATTTCGGCGGGCCCAAATTCGGGCTTCTCGTTCTTGAATTTCCCCTCTGCCGGGCGGTATGTATACAACTCTTCCGGCATGGCTTCGGCCACCGAGCGCACTTCGTATTCCTGGAACGCCATGCTGCGAAGGAAAGCGGAGGCTACGGTCTCTTTTTTGCTTAAGTCCGCCGCGGTCGGCTCCTGCGGCTGCTGGCCTGTGATGGGGAGAGCGAAGCCTGCCCGTGAGAAGGTCACCGCTAAGAACGTCATCGTGAGGATGGTGCGGCTGGCAAAGACGGGAACAGGAGAGTTCATCGCGTTGCTCCTGGAGTCGGAGTTTAGCACGGTCAGAAATCGCGATATGGGTCTGCCGGCCATTGCTGCGTGTGACGTGTCCGCCAGAGTTGGTGCGCGATGCGTTGTTATCGGCAATCGGCGCAATCGCTGGAAGATATTGCCGCCCGCGCGCACGGCGAGCGCCGTAGCGCAACGGACCACCATGGGATATTTCCTGTGGACCGATGGCAGGCTCGGCGCTTACGTGCGCTAGGTTGCCGGTTCGCTGCTGCTGAGGAACAAAAATCCAAATACGCCGACCAGCGCAATACCGAAGAACTGGAGCTCTCTGCTGTAATCCAATCTGTGCAGCAGCACTAGCACCAACGTAGTGATAATCAGTGCGATGCCGGAGGCGACGCGCCGACCGTCCAGATTTCCCATAAACCCTTCATTTACAATGAAAACAATCAACCGCAACCGTGATTGCAGTCCCGTGATGCCAGCGATCTTATTGGCTGCAGGCTTTCAAGTCCAGAGCCTCGTCATGAGCATGCGCTAAAGGATTCACATCGTGCAGGAGGCGATAAAACACTTTGAAGTTTGGCCGATGCCGCAGATACGGTAGCACGGGCAAGATCGTCTTTGATCGCGCAGACAATCTCTTCGGCGGGGACCCAGGCTGGCCTAAGAGCGTGCACAGACCGGATTCATTTCGCAAAAAAAAACGCGAGATACCGAACAGCTGTCTGCGCTACCGAAAAGATTCAATCATCGAGCAACTCGCTCCCCGGAACGTGCCGGCGAATCATGCGGCGCAGTGCGAGCAATTCCTGGCAGTTCGTGAAATGCTTCTTTTCGATTACCTTGCTGATCCCGCGGCCGCTGTAAAAGCTGAATTGCTCCTGCGTCTCAATGGCCCTGCTGAAGGAATCCCACCGCATGTCGGAGTAATCGACCGCGCCCTGCACCGGGCTTGCGGCGCCCTGGAATGAGGTGACTACGTGCTGCTGCCGTTGGGCATTGCGTTCTTCCTGGCGCGTGATCTCGTATTCCTGCAGGACATGCTCGTCGATCGGATTTGCCCCGTACAGGGAAGCCCCTTGCCGCCGATAGGTGCGGTTCAGGATCCAAACAAGAATTCTGACAAAGATTTCCATAGGAGCTGCTCCCGAGCATATCACCGCCTAGGCTGGCCAGCCTCCGCTCCGTGCGTTCAATACCGTTGTTTAGAAAGAAGGCAACAGGATAGTGAGAAGGGAACTCGAAAATGCCCGCTTCGGCAATCCTAGGCAGCAACCCCTTCCAAGCCCCCATCCGTCAAGCTATTAGTCCAAGTCAAACAAGAATTCCAGCAACCTGGTCAGGATTTGAAGTCCGGCAACCTTTCGCAAACGCAAAGCGATTTTGCCGCTCCGCAACAGAGTTCTTCGCTGCTCGGGTTCCGACAGCTGTAGGTCCTGCGTAAAATCTTGGCACGCGGCCTTTTTTAGCGTCGGTCTGCGTCACTGGCTGGGAGAGTGGCGGATTGCTCGGCGGGATTGTGTGACGGAGCGGCGGAGGGTCGAGGTTCCGGCGTCGGTTCTGGGCGAAGTTGCAGGCCCCAAGCTCAGGCCATCCGCGCCGTCTACCATATATCCACAGCCGTGACCCACCCAGCCATAATTCGCTTGACATAGCGTCCTATAAGTTATATTATGTTAACTACAAAATAAGACGCAACTTCGCTTCTGTGGATTGCCTGTGGCAATCCAAACAAAGCCCTTCTGACAGGCCTTCCCCTCTTGAAGTTGTCTCGCTAATTCTTCTTCGCGGGATGTTGCATTTCGTACTGCAGCAGCTGTTCAAGTTGGTGCGGATCCGCTCCCACAATTCGCCGCCCATTCACAAAGAGCGTCGGTGTGCTGCTAACGTCCAGCAGCTTGCCGTTGGCGATGCTCGCGTCCACCGCCGAAGCTGCCTGCGGAGCCGTCATACAGGACTTGAAGGCGTCCGTATCAAGACCGGCTCGGCCGGCATAGTCCGTCATCTTGTCCCAGGCGTTCTCAGCCGAAATCAGGTCCTGGTTGTCGTAGAGGAGGTCGTACATCTTCCAGAAGGCCTTTGGTTCCTGCTGGTAGGAACAGCGTCCTGCCAGAGCGCCGGTACGAGCCCACGGGTGCACCTGCTCCAGTGGAAAGTCCTTGAACACCAGCCGCACCTGCGGATATTTCGGCAGCAGTCCCCGAAGCGCCTCATGCAGATTCCGGCATACCGGACATTCAAAATCCGCGAACTCGACCACTGTAATTGGCGCGTTCGGGCTACCTGTGGCCGGAGCATTCTTGGTATCCAGCTTGGCTCGATTCTCCGCGAATCCGTCCCTGCTCATATCGTTCAATTCGCCGCGCAGCAGGAACTTGCCGTCCTTGCTGACCCACATTTTGGCGTCTTGTTTGTTGTCTTCGATGGTCACGACGATTGTCGTCTCCAGGAGCCCGGGCAGCCCAGTCTCCTTGAAGTCGCCGACCACCAGCTTGGTCTCCGGTCCGAACGCGAACAAGTTCCGCAGGTACGCCTCGAGCTTATGTTTCAGTTCCTCCGGCGAAGGATTCTGCGCCAACACCACCGGTGCTACAAGGCTCGAACCGGACAACGCCGCTGCGAACAGTAGGATCAGCTGCACCAGACCTTTTCTCACGATCTCTCCTATCGCACTTGCTTCCCTAGTTTTTGTCTTTCCTTTTGTCCGAACTCCGTGTCTCAGCGCCTCTGTGGCAAATCCTTCCTTCTTGCCTCTTCGCTAAGGCACGAACCGCTGCGCGATCGGAAATGGCCGCCCAAATCCAAATGCGCGCGAAGTAATTTTCAGTCCTGGAGCCGCTTGTTTGCGTTTGTACTCGCTGCGATCGACTAGCAGGGCAATCTCGCGTACCAGCTTCAGATCGAAACCATATTTATCTGCAATTTCCTGGGGACTGCGCAGGTCTTCGATGTACGCCTTCAAGATCCGGTCCAATACGTGATACGGCGGCAAACTATCTTCGTCCTTCTGATCGGGGCGCAGCTCCGCCGACGGTGGCTTTTCGATCGTCGAGCGCGGAATGATTTCCCTTTGCCGCGTGCCCGCCTCGCGCGCACCTTTCAAGTTGATGAATTTCGCCAGCTCATACACCATCAGCTTGGGCACGTCGGAAATCACGGCCAACCCTCCCGCCATGTCACCGTAGAGGGTGCAATACCCTACCGCAAGCTCCGATTTGTTTCCGGTGCTCAAGACCATCGAGCCAAATTTGTTCGATAGCGCCATCAGATAATTTCCGCGAATGCGCGCCTGAATGTTTTCTTCGGTCACGTCGGGCTTACGCGTACCGAACGCCGGCTTCAACGCCGCTCGATAAGCATCAAACACGGTGGAAATCGGGATAATCTTCAGTTCGATCCCCAGACTCTCGGCCAGCGCCTTGGCGTCGTCAACGCTGCCTTCCGATGAAAATGGCCCAGGCATCGCAACGCCCAGCACGTTTTCCGCGCCCAATGCTTCGACAGCAATCGCCGCCACCACCGCAGAGTCGATTCCGCCGCTTAATCCAACCAAAGCCTTCTGAAACCGGCACTTGTGCACATAATCGCGCGTCCCCATGACCAGCGCCTGAAACGCGTAGGCAATCTCTTCCGGTGGCTGCTCGTGAACTTCTCCCCGCCCGGTTGCCGTATCGAACAGCACCAGGTCTTCTTCAAACGCAGCGGCTTGCGCGGCCACTTTGCCGTCCATCGTAAGCGCCATGCTGGCGCCATCAAAAATCAGGCTGTCGTTGCCACCCACCTGGTTCACATAAACAATCGGCAGCTGGTGGCTCAGCGCAATTGAACGCAGCATGTCGGCACGCAACGAACGCTTGTCAATGGTGTAGGGCGAAGCCGATATATTGATGATGACGCTGGTTCCCTGCGCGGTCAGCTCCGTTACCGGGTCGCGGTCGTAGCGCCGCACCGCCCAAAAATTCTTGTCGTTCCACACGTCTTCGCAAATCGTGATGCCCAGCTTCTCGTTTCCGTAGCCAAATACCTTTTGCTCTGCCGCGGGCTGAAAATAGCGCGACTCGTCGAAGACGTCGTAAGTCGGCAGCAACATTTTGCTTTGCTCAAACACAACTTTGCCGCCGCACACGAGCGCTGCTTTATTCGAAATGCCGTTGCCGGTGCCGTTCTTGTTTTTGCCGACGAATCCAACAATGGCGGGTAAGGCGATCTTTGCCGCCAGCTGCTTCAATTCTTTCTGGTTTCTGTCAATAAAAGCAGGACGTTCCAGCAAATCCTGAGGAAGGTAGCCGCAAATACAAAGCTCGGAGAAAACAGCGAGGTCGGCTCCCCGCTGCTTGGCCCGTTCCGCCAAAGCGAGGATGCTTGCAGTATTGCCCGCGAAATCCCCAACGGTGGGATTGAACTGCGCCAGCGCAATTTTCATGTTTACACTCTAGAATACGTTTGCCGAGCGGCCTTTGCAAATCACCAGGGCCATCTCTTGTAGCAGCCAATTTCTGAAGCGGGTTCCGCGGTAGCACAGCCTCTCTTGGCAGCGCGGCGGTTTAGGCGGCAGCGAGCCATAGCCCTAAGAGGCATCGGTCAGCAAGTTTTCGCACCAACGCTTTCCTATATACCCGGCACGGCAAATACAAAAAGGCTCCTGAAATGGGCTCTACTTCCCTCTCAGGAGCCTGGAAAAATTCAGGGACGCCAAATTGCTGCCCTGCTAAGAATTAAACGCTGAACGAGCTGCCGCAGCCGCAGGTGCTCTTCACGTTCGGGTTATTGAACTTGAAGCCCGCGCCCTCAATCGTTTCGATGTAGTCGATCTCAACGCCTTCCAGATACATCGAACTCATTTGGTCCACGGCAACTTTCAAGCCATTGAAATCCACGACTTCGTCGGTATCATTGGTCTGATTCTCGAATGCCATGTGGTACTGAAATCCCGAACAACCACCGCCAACTACCGCTACGCGCAGCGCCGTAGGAATAGGGTTTTGCATTCCCATGATTTCCTTCACCTTGGTGCTTGCTGTAGGAGTAAGACTGATCATTTTCTGGCCTCCGCCGCGGCAAATCCGCGGAATACTTACCGACTTAGTTTATCAGAATGGGAATTATAGTGCATCTCTCGTGCCCAGGCTTTTGCATTGGTTTCCAGGAAACTCACGACCGCTCGCCGCTTCGACAACCCTAACCTGTTCCCATACAATTAGATGCACCTATGAGACACAAAGTAACACTATTGCCCGGTGAAGGAATTGGTCCCGAGGTATCCAACGCGGTTCGCCGTATTCTGCAAGCTGCCGGCGTGCAAATCGACTGGGAAGTGATTGACGCGCGAGCCGCGGTCGGTTCCGCCGAGAACGGTCAAGTCGTCAACGAAAAAGCCATCGAATCGGTCCGCCGTAATGGAGTCGGCCTGAAAGGCCCAATGGCCACAGCCGTTGCGGGCGGAGCCCGCAGCGTCAACGTCGCTCTGCGCAAAACCCTGGATCTTTACGCGAACCTGCGCCCTGTGAAAAACTTGCCCGGGCTGAAATCGCGTTACGAAAATGTAGACGTGGTCATCGTCCGCGAAAACACCGAAGACTTATACTCCGGCTTGGAACACGAAGTGGTTCCCGGCGTTGTCGAAAGCCTGAAAATCATCACCGAAAAAGCTTCCACGCGTATTGCGCACTTCGCTTTTGCCCATGCCAAAAAAGAAGGCCGCAAGAAAATCCACGCCATTCACAAAGCCAACATCATGAAACTTTCCGATGGCTTGTTCCTGAAATCCATCCGCGCTGTCGCCGCTCAATTTCCTGAAATCGAATACAAGGAAATGATCGTCGATAACGCCTGCATGCAAATTGTCATGAATCCGCAGCAATTCGATGTGCTGCTTCTGCCCAATCTCTACGGCGATGTGATGAGCGATCTGGCTGCCGGGCTTGTCGGCGGCCTCGGCGTGGTTCCCAGCGGCAACATCGGCGACAACGGAGCGCTCTTCGAGGCAGTTCACGGCACCGCGCCGGACATCGAAGGCAAAGGCCTGGCAAATCCCACAGCCCTGCTGATGAGCAGCATCCTGATGCTCGACTACCTCGGAGAGCGCTCCGCCGCGCGCCGCATCGAGACTGCTCTCGAACAGGTTTACACCGAAGCCGAACACACCACCCACGACGTAGGGGGCAAAGCCGGCACCGACGAATTCACTGACGCCCTCATCGCTGCCCTGCCTCTGAAGGTAGCTTAAGGAAATTTTTCTTTCAACGGAAGCCAGAGCAAACATGAGCGATGCCTGAAGGAATTAGCGCCCGACTTTGTCGCATACCATCAGGCCAAGCAGGATGGGTATATGAACGATGGTGGCGTGCATCAGCCACTTTGCGCGCACATTAGTTTTTTCCGCCGCGGCCCACAGGCAAACTTGCACCAGCGCCATACTCAACACCAGCGCGCCAAAAAAGTACAACACGCCAGCCAGTCCGAGCACCGACGGCAGCACGCTGACGCCAACCAGCATTCCAGCCGTGATGATGATCTGACGAAAAGTCCGCGTGCCATCGCGATCGACCACCGGCAACATTTGTATTCCGGCGCGCGCGTAATCTTCGCGGTACATCCAGGAAATCGCATGGAAATGGGGGAACTGCCAGAAAAACAAAATCAAAAACAGCAGCCAGGCGCCTTTGTCCAGCCGCCCGCTCGCCGCCGCCCAGCCAATCATCGGTGGAACCGCGCCAGGAAATGCGCCAACAAACGTGGCCCACACGGTGCGCTTCTTCAGCGGCGTGTAGGCCAGCAAATAACTCAGGCAGGTCACCACGCCAAGCAGCGAAGTCATCCACCCGCCAACCAGCCACAAATCCGCGGCACCCGCAATGGCCAGCACCACGCCAAACCACAACGCTTCCCCAGGCTGCAGCAAGCCGCTGGGCAGCGGTCGCAACGCCGTACGCCGCATGTGCCGGTCAGATTCTCGTTCAATATAGTGATTTAGCGCCGCCGTGCCCGCCGCGATCAGCAACGTCCCGAACACCGTGTGGATCAGTTTCACCCAGTCCACCGGCCCGCGCACGCCCATGTAGAAACCCGCAGCCGTAGTCATCAGCACCAGAAAGGAGACGTCAGGCTTGGTCAGCGCCACGTACGCGCCGGCACGATGCACGAAGGTCGACTCGGTGGTAGGAAGAGTGCTCATTAAACCGCGGCTCGCCGCTCCGAAGGAACCGTCACCGCTCCATGGCGTGGCACTAAGCGGTAGCACATCAGCACGACGAGAATCGAACTTGCGAAAACCAGCGCGCCAAACACGGTGTGAATCACCGTGAGCCAAACCATGACCGGCGCTGGCTGTGGCGCGCCCTGCGTCACCAATCTCGACCAGTACGCCGCAAAACCGAGCAGGATTTGCGTACCCACCAGCGCATGCAACAGGCTCCGCCCGAACGTCAACTCCCGCGAATCATCGAATCGCCGTCGCAGCGCCGCAGCCACCCATATCATCACGCCCAGAACGGCCGCCGAACCCACTAAATGCGGCCAAATAGCTATTTCCTGGTGACGGAACCCGGCGCCCAGAAAAACCTGCAGGAAGGTGACCACCGCGTTCAAAATTGCCAGCGAATGAATCGAGGGGCTCCCGCTGTCTTGCAGCTGGGGACGGTCTTCGATCCACCATTTGCTGGTAAAAACCGCGATGCTCAAAACCGCCCCGAACATCACTTGCGCAAAGCATGCATGCAGAACTGGCAACCAGTAATGCAGCAACTGGCGGACGACTTCGCCTCCCAGAACGCCTTGCACCACCACACCCCCCACCGCCGTGACGCCGAACCAGCGTATCCACGGCCGCGAATCCTTTTTCCAAAGCGCCAACGCCAGAATCAGCACCAGAACACCCAAAATCGCGGCGATCACACGGTGGGTATGCTCAAAAAATGCTCCGCCCGCCAGCATCCTGAGAGACGGAAACCATGTTCCGAACGACTTTGGCCAATCGGGAACCGAAAGCGCCGCTCCATTAGAGGTCACCAGCGCACCAAAAATGAAGAGAAGGACTGTCCACAAGCACACAAATACGGAAAAACGGTGCAAACCGGGATGATAGGTCTTGTTCATCTCAATTTTTTTCGACCAAGAGTATACCTCAAGCTCGCGGAAGCGGCGACCTCAGCCGGCGGCCCGCAGTTGCTCTTCGGGTTTCGAAATTCCAAGCGACTGCAGCACTACATCCTGCAGTGCGGCGATAAACGGCGGTGAATCGCCTACCGCAGGCATCATCCTGAATCGCTCGATTCCCCACTTTTTCGCGTCAATACGGCCATCAATGTTGATTTCGTGCAGCGTTTCGATGTGCTCCGTCACAAACGAAATCGGCGAAACCAGCATTTCCTTTACGCCTTCGTGTCCCAGTCTTTCCATCGTGCCCAGGAACGGCGGCTCCAGCCATTTAGATGGTCCGACGCGGCTTTGGTAGCAAAGGAAATGTGTCTTTGGCCACCCGGGATACTGCTTGGCGCCGTTTTCGCATACCAGTCGCACGGTTTCGGCAATTTGCTTTGGGTACGGATCGCCTTTTTCGACCAGGCTCATCGGCAAGCCATGCGCGCTAAAGAGCAAATGAATCCGTGAACTATCCGGAAATTGCCGCAGGCAAACGCCAATTTTTTGCACCACCGCCTGGATGTAGGACGGATGCGCGTAAAACGACTCGATCGCGCGCTCCGGCGGTCCGCCAACCGGATTGCTATAAACGCGACGCCATTCTTTCATGCTGCTGAGCGTCGTCGCGTAAGAATAGTGCGGGTAAAGCGGAAGCAAAACCAGTTCGTCCAACGGTCCTGCGGCCTGCAATGCCTTCACCGCGTCCTCGGTGAATGGCTTCCAATACCGCATGGCTGTAACCACCACCGGATCCATGTACGGCGTCAACGCCGCACTCAGTTTCTTGCGTTGCCGGTCGGTGAGAATCGCAATCGGCGAACGCCGTCCAATCATCGCGTAACGTCCGGCCACCGGCACCGCGCGCTTTTTCGCAATGTACCGCGCGAGCGGCCCGCGCAAGAATCCTAGCGGCCCCATAGGAATGATGTCCGGATCAAGGAAAAGGTTCCGTAAAAAAGGCTCGACGGCTTCGAGCGAGTCTGGCCCGCCCAGCTGAAAAAGTACCACTCCGACGCGCTTCTTCCCTTCCGCCACTCTATTTCTCCCGCGAATTTCCCGGCGCCGATTTTTTCAGACGGTCCACTTCGGCGCGCAAATCGTTCGAGCGTTTCGCGATGCTTAAATAAAAACCGAAGAAAATCGCCCAACCCAGGATGTACGCCCAAAAAATGCTGTCGAGATTTTTCACGTTGCTTCGGCCTCCTGGCGCAGCAGCTCCACGTCGTTTCGCATCTTCTCCAGCGAGTATCGTTCCGCGATCAGGAACCACATCAATATATGCATCGCAAATACCGCGAAGAAAAATGTTCCGCGCATTCCGGGCGCGAGGCCTGAATTCGGTCCGCCCATGATGACCGGTGCGGGATGTTGTGTCCGCCACCAGCGAATCGCGCCGAAAACGATAGGCACGTCAATGAACGCAAAGATTCCGAACAGCGCACTCAGCAAAGCGCGGCGGTCCGGCTCTTCGATCAGCGTACGCAACAACAGATAGGAGATGTAGAGAAGCCACAATATAAATGTCGACGTCAACCGCGCGTCCCAGGTCCAGTAGATTCCCCACGCGGGCTTGGCCCAGATCGGTCCGGAGATCAGCACCACTGTCGTAAACGCAACTCCAACCTCGGCGCAGGATACGCCGAGCCAATCGTATTTTTCCTTGCGCTTCCATACGTAAACTAGATTGGCCAAAAAGCCGATGGAAAACGCAGTCAGCCCAGCCCAGGCGCAGCTTACATGGAAATAAAAAATCCGCTGCAGCGCGCCCATGGTGCGTTCTTCTGGTGCCACAAAGAAGGAAGCATACGCGGCTGCGATCACCAGCAGCACCGCCGCAGCGCCCAGCAACACGCGTTTGGCCATTCCCGCTTACTCCTCCAGAAGATATTCGCCGAAAAGCCACAGCGCCGTCAAAAACACCACGTCAAACACGGCAAGAAAACCGATTCCCTTCCATTGCATGAACGGTTCCGGCCCCATCAAGCCTACGGTGACTTCCGTGCTGGCGACTAAAATTGGCGCAAGCAACGGCAACAACAGAAGTGGCAGGAGCAATTCGCGCATTCTGGCCTGAGCAGAAATGGCCGCCAGTGCCGTGCCGGCAATCGAAATTCCCAGGCTGCCAAGAAAAAACGTCAACAGAATTCCCGGCCATTGGCCGCGAAAGCTGACATTGAAGAGTGCCGCGAAAACCGGCAGCATGAGCAGCTCGGTCAGCAACAGAAACAGCGTGTTCGCACCAATTTTTGCGAGAAAAATCGCAAATGGATCGCTGACCGCTAGCCGCAAAGCGCTCAATGTGTCGTTGACCTGCTCACGCAGAAAGCACGGTTGTAGCATCAACGAAGCCGCAAACAAGAATGCCAGCCACAATAGCCCCGGACCAAAGCGGTGCGATTCGTTCGCCGTGGGATCGAACGTAAAACTAAACAGCACCACCACAATCAGTACAAAAACGATGGTGGTGCTCAGCAGTTCGCGCGAACGGAATTCCGTGCGCACTTCCTTGCCGAGCAGCGCCGCCGCGTTGGAGAGAAGTCCCATTCACGCGCCCGCGAACGTAAACACGGATTGAAACGTAGCCCCGCTGCGAGTATCCGCGACCACGCTCCCGGCATCGAGACGCACAGCACGCGTGGCGAGCCGCGCCACTTGCGATTCGCCGTGCAAGCTCATGACGATGGTACAGCCGGAGTCGCGCAACTCGCGCAATTGTCCGGTAAGCCAACTTGTGGCCTCAGGGTCGAGGCCGGTGGCCGGTTCATCAAACAGGAGCAGCGATGGATTAGCCAGCAACGCGCGCGCAATCGCCACGCGCTGCCGCATCCCGCGGGAAAATGTGCGTACCAGCGAATCCTTACGTTCCGCGAGCCCGACCTCGCACAGCAGTTCATGCACGAGCCGCCGCCGATCGGCCACACCGAGCAGCTTCGCGAAAAACAAAAGATTTTCTTCGGCGGTCAACTCGTCGTACACCATCGCAGCATGCGCTACAAAGCCAGCTCTTGGGTTTTGATTCTCGGTGACGCCAGAGAATGAAAGCGTGCCGCGCGTGGGCCGAGTCAGACAGGAAGCAATTCGCAATAAGGTAGTCTTGCCCGAGCCGTTGCGGCCCGCCAGCGCGACACATTCGCCGGGGGCAATCGCCAGCGTCAGGTTGCGCAGCGCATACACTGCGCCATAGCGCTTGTCCACTTTTTCGAATCGCAAGCCGATGGAAGGTTCCGCAGCTGCAGCCACAGCTCAGCCCCGGACCAGGTCTCGCAGGACTTGTTCGGCCTTGGCCCGTTCGCGCGAATATTCATCGTCGCTGATGGTTCCGGCCTGGCGGCGCAGTTCCAGCCGAAAAAGTTGGTCCTTCAAGGCATCCAAACTGTTGGCGGTCGCGCGATCCAACGAGGCCAGCGACTTTCCGTTGCTCGAAGGTGACGTTTCCGCGGATTTCGTCACAGTGACTGGCGCGCGATGCGGTTCTTCAGCGGAGTGCTGGGCGCGAAGATTTGGCCCGGCGACCGTGACGGAGATAGGCTTTTTCCAGAGGAGAACCGCGGTGAAAAAGAACAATACGCAAAAGCCGCCCACCAGCCACCATTTGTATTGGTCAAGGCGCCCGGGAATCGATTGAATCGCCGCTGCCGGCGCATCGCCGCCTTGTACATTTTCCGCGCGTCCCGGCGCGCCACCAGCTTGTGGCGAACTTGCAGGTGAAGGAGGAGGCGCAGTCCCGGAAAGGTTAACGGTAATCGTCGTTCCCGTCGCAACGCTGGCGCGTTCGTAAATATTCATTCCCTGCTCTTGCCCGGCCATTTGCAAGCCATCTCCCGAAAGTTGCACCGATGGCGGCGCCACCACGATCAATCGCCCGCCGCCATACAACGTCGGCAACTTGACCGCGATTTTGTTGTTCGGGTACGGCAGCTCGTACGACAGCCGCACTTCGCTTTCGCCCGGCCGGAACGCGAAAGAAATCGCGTACTTGTTTTTCCCTTTTTCGATTGGCGCTTGCACCACCGGCATTCCTGACGGACCAGATGCGGCAATCTGTTTCAGTTCGGCGTTGTCCGGCAAGGCCGTTTCAAAATTTCCGTCGAGTTTGAAGAAGGCTTGCGGAGGCTTCGAATCGTTTTTCACGCCGTATTCTTCGCCAACCAGCAAGGAAGCGCCGTTGGGCTGAAAAATGACCACGTGCGAAGGAACCGAGATCGTTTTTGCGTCGTCGGTCGGCTCGAACACTTCTACGCTAATAGAATCTTTTCCTGGCGGCAGCGGCTGGTGAAAATTCACGCCTTTGTACACGGCGCGAATCAGCATAGGCTGTGCGCCGATGCTTGGATTGTCAAAGGTAAAATTTCCTGACGGGTCGGTCTTCGTATTGGCGACCGGCTGCATGCCGCCCTGCAGCTGAATCAGGACGACTTCTACGCCCGTGCCGGGCTTGCCGGTCGTGCCGTTATTCACCTTCCCGTGAACAGTACCCGCCGGAGTTGATTGCGCCAACGCGAGAATCGCCAGCGCCGCTGTGAAATAAAACGTAAGACGCTTCATCGCGGGCCTCGATCTGGCGCCACACGCGGCCCTCTCGGACGCCTCACTCCCGCTTCGGTCACCTGATCGATTTCCGCCAGCACCAGTGCGGCTTCGGTCTCCATCGCATTCTTCATCGCTTCGAAGTCGGTCTCAGAATATTTTCCAGCGCGGTATTCAAATCGCAGATCGCGCAGGTTGTCGTAAATGGCGTCACGGCGTTCCATTAGTTGGTCCAGCTTCGAACGGTGCGGCGCAAGGTCGGAAGCGTCAGGTTGAATGTAGAAAATAAAAAGTACGGTTGCGGCGGCGAGCGCAAAACAAGCGCCCAGGACGGCTCCGTTGGGGGAAAAAATCAGAAAAACAGCAACGAGCGGTACTGCGATCAATTCATTCCTCCGTCTCGCGCTGCGCCTGTTTGCGCGCTCGAGCCAGAAGCTCCGGCGAAACGTGAACTCCATTTGCGCCCGCCATTGAAGCGACTGCTACCGGCCGCTTTCTCCAGCGCTTCATCACCACGACCACCAGCGCAAGGCCGCCCAACAGATACAGAATCGGCATCAGCCACGCGACCAACCCAAAGCCAGTCTTGGGCGGCTCGACGTATGCCAGGGGACCATATTGTTTAATCATGGCGTCGAGAACCTGCTGATCGTTCATACCCGCGGCGATGTGCGTGTCAATTTCTTTCAACATGGTTTTCGCGGTGTCGCAGGGGCCGGAATATGCGCCGCCCACGTGGTAGCACTTCCCTGCTGCCTGGTCGCAGCCGTTACACATACACTTTATCTTGGAGCCGATCTGGTGCGTGCGATCGGATTGATCGGCCAGCAGTCGCGTTGCGCCGGGAAGCAGCGCCGCGTACGCAAATAAAATTCCGGCCGCGATTCTTGTGCGATTCTTCATGAAATCAATCCTGGCCTTCCCGCAGCGTCACTTGCGCAGGCCGCATTCCGCTCAGTTCCCTGGCTCCCGACGGTGCCGCGGCACGCGCAAGCACCACCACCGCCGCGCGGTTCGGCACCAGCGCGACGATTGTGCCCATCACGACGACCATTCCGCCCCACCATACCCATTTCACCAGCGGATTGATAAAGGCATGCACCGTCGGTAAATTGGTTTGCGGATTCATCCCCGCGTACACGACATACAAATCTTCCTTCAGCGTGGAATAAATCGCCACCATGGTCCCGGATTCCTGATTGGTTGGAAAATTTCTGCGCTCCGGATACAGCATCATTACCGGTTTCTGATCTTTCATCACTTCCACGATCATGCGATCCGCGACGTAGTTTTTCTCCTGCTTCTGGTCCATGCTCTGCAGGAGCAGGTCGTATTTGCCGATGCTGATCGTCGATCCGATCGGCAGCTCTTTCTCCACCTCCTTGTTAAAAGCCTGTCCTGCAAGGCCGATGAAAATCATCACCATGCCGACGTGCACGATATAGCCGCCATAGCGACGGGTGTTGCGTAACGTCAAATCTACGCACGAAGCCAGCCACGAAGCGCCAGAGCGGATTCGAACGACGCGCGCGCCACGATAAAACTCCTGCACAATCGTGGCGGTCACAAAGATGCACAGTGTGAAACAGATCAGCGAAAACATCTCGCGGACGCCAAAAATAAAAAGCAAAACGCCGCCGATGATGGCTGCTGTTAACGGTCCCTGGAAATTGCGCCTTATGCTGTCAGTGGAAGTCTTGCGCCACGCCAGTAACGGGCCGACGCCGGTCAGAAACATCAACATCAGACCGAGTGGAATATTCACTTTATTGAAAAACGGTGCGCCAACGCTGATGCGCGAGCCGGTGAACCACTCCGAAAACACCGGAAAAAGCGTGCCGGAGAGCACCGCCACACATGCCACGAGCAAAACTAAATTGTTGAACAGAAAACTCGACTCACGCGACACCATCGAATCCAGTTGGTTTTCACTTTTCAAATAATCTTTGTTTTTGAAGTACGCCGCCAGGCAAACACCCATCACGATGCACAAAAATCCGACGAACCAATTTCCTATACTCGACTGCGCAAAGGCATGTACCGAACTTACTACACCGCTGCGCGTCAGCAACGTCCCCAGAATGCAAAGCATGAACGTGATGAACACCAACCACACGTTCCACACCTTCATCATGCCGCGCTTTTCCTGCATCATCACCGAGTGCAGAAACGCCGTGCCCGTGAGCCACGGCAGCAGCGAAGCATTCTCGACCGGATCCCAGCCCCAGTAGCCGCCCCAACCCAGAACTGCGTACGCCCAGTGCGCGCCGAGCAAAATTCCCATGGTCTGGAAGCACCACGCGATCATGGTCCACTTGCGCGTCAGGTGAATCCATTTTTCGCCGGGATAGCGGGCAAGCAGCGCAGCCAGCGCAAACGCAAACGGAATCGTAAACCCGGTGTAGCCGGAATAAAGATTGGGCGGATGAATCACCATCTCCGGATACTGCAACACCGGATTCAGTCCGTTGCCGTCGGCGCGCGCGACAAGATCGAAGCCACCGGCGGCATTTGCTACTCCCAACGCCTTGAACGGGCTCGCCACGAAATTGCTGATGGTCAGGAAAAACAATTGCACGCCGGCGAGAATTACTCCGACGTAAGGCATCAACTCACCATTTTTGTTGCGGTAAGTCAGCAGGACGGAAACAACATAGATCGCCAGCAAGAAGCTCCAGAATAGCAGCGAGCCTTCCTGGCCGGACCACAACGCGGCAACCTTAAAAAACGTCGAAAGATCGCGGTTGCTGTGCGAAACCACGTATGCGATCGAGTAGTTGTCAGTGAAGAAAAGATAGACCAGGCTCAGCGTGGCGGTGAAAATCAATCCGCAAACCGCAATGCCCGCCTGCCGCGCGCTCTTGATGAGCAAAGGATGCCGCGTGATGATCGCCGCTATCCCGCCAACAAACGCGTACACCGCGCACACGAACGCAAGAAGCAGCGCGAACGAACCAAATACATCCATGCAGTTCCCGCCTCTCCTCTAGAGATTTCCACGGTCAGCAGCGCGGCGGCTACCCGGAAGTCTACGCCTGAAATCTACATCGAGCTGCGTTGAGTCGTACCCGTCGGCGCGGTTTTCGGCTGTTCAGATGGTGTCGTGTTCGGGCCCCCGGGCGCTGCTTCATACTTGGACGCGCACTTCGCCTGTACGTGGTCGGCGACGAACCGTCCTTCGGCGGTGGGCTTGCCTTCAATCAGCGCCTGCGATTTGTCCACGAACGTGTCAGGGAGCGGGTCGCTCCCGACATAACTCACCGGAAGCGCTTTGCCTTCGCCTTCCAGCACAAAATCCACTCGTCCGGTCATGCGGTGAATGCTGCCCGCTTCGACAGTTCCGCCGAGCCGCATATGTTGATTGCGTTCCGCGCCCTTCAACCCATCGAGTTCTGCAAGCGTATGGTAGTAAGTCTTGCTCTCGCCGTATCCAAGCCACGCCAGGCACGCCATCGAAATTACGATGACTCCTATGCCGATTCCAAACTTGGCTTGCTTCTGCATCGCAAAATACTCCCCAAACGTCCGATTTTCTCCATCCTATCACAAGGCTCGCAAGGGTGCGGCCAGTTCTTTGGCCAACCAGCCGCCGCCAATTTCACTCCATTCGAGCGGCCGGCCGTCGCGCAAAATCAGTGCCGCGTCCAGATTTGCCGCCATAAACTGCGGGATAAACTCGGCCAACTCCTGGCCGAGCAGAACCACTCGCTTTGGTTTGAACGACCGCCGAATTCGCGTCAGCGTCGCGGGAATTCGCCGTCGCAAAACTTCCGTACCGACCGCGGTGCCCTGCTCCTGCGGGCATTCAATTAGATGCGCCAACAAGTATCCGCGACGTTGAAAATCTGCCAGCGTCGCTTCCAGCGAGCGTTCCGTGCTTTCGATGTGCAACGCCCGCAACAGGATTTCGCCTTCTCCTTGAAAGGCGTCTCGCGCCGAATATAGGTAGTCCCCGGTGTTCGCTGGACTTGCCGCGCCCAAAAACAATGCCTGCACATGAATTGGCCGGTACCGCGAGGCGTTCTCCAGCCGCTTCAACCGCCTCGTAATATGCTCCTGCGAAGCCGGCATCCCACACCCGTCGCAAATCACTCGACTCACATTCGGCATGATCAATCCTAGAGGAGTCGGGGCAATCACACAAATCAGTTGGTGGTGGTCGGCGACGGATGTTGCGGCGGGTCCCAAAATGCTCGTGTGTCGGGCCAAAAAAAAACGGAAAGTTCCATCCACATACACGAACGCGGCCCTGATCTTCTATAACCACCCGAGACGGCCGCCTACGGGGGGCGTCTCCTTCGTGTTGCACCCCGCAGAGCTGGCGTACCGAATGGTCTGGAATGCGGCCGTCATTGCGAAATAGTTTTATTTTTCGTAATTGGCGAAGATTTCCTTGTCTTGCGTCGAAAACCCACCAGGATGGCCATTTACCAAAACCAGGCTTGCTTGTTGAGGTCGGGCAGTCAACGAAAAAAGGAAAAAGCCGTAACCCGAACGGCGCCCGGGCGGAGCGCCATTTCTCTGCACGTCAGAAATCGCACGGGAAGGTACAGCTAAATAGCATGGCGAGTCATAGAAGGGCTGGCTGATGGGCTACTCCTGATTCACGGTCTCATCCTGAGGCAGCTTGGAGCGCAGGCACCACTTGAGTTCCTGGCTGAGCTCGGTGATTTCCATGCCCGGCATCACAATGAATTTGCAAGCCAGCATCTCGCGCGAATCGTCATCGTCGGGCAGTTGGCAGGTCACCCGGCAATACTGGCAATCCTGATTCCAGCAGAAACGACCGTAAGGAATCGTCTCCGGGCTGATAAATTGAAAACAGCGCAACAGTGAATTGCGCTCCGGCACCTGAAATCTCTTGCCCAGCAGTGTGATCTCGACGAGTTTTTCGTAAGGACGGAAAGGTTCCGACATGACGCAATCCAGTTTCCGCGGGTTTCTATAGTTGCTGCTGGGCGCAACGGCCAACTTCCAAGATTTCAGGGTATGTGCCTACAAACCCTGAGCTGAGAAGGACTACCCGCATGTTCTTTTACTAAAATTAGGCTAGCGCGCGAGGCCGTCGGAACGCACAATTTCCTGCCTGGCGTTGCCTATCTGCCACTGGGAAGTACTCTGACTCGGAGTTAATTGATTGGATGTGGGAACAAAAATCGTCCGAGACGAATGGCAAACCGAACCTTAGAAATCCGCGCGCTGCAGTTACGGCCGTAATCACGCCTGAATGTCGAAAAATTGCCCCATCTGACGAAACTTCTTGTACCGCGCATCAACCAGAGCCTTTATCGGCTCGCTGGCCAGCTCGACCAGTTGCCGGTCCAGCACTTCATCCAGGAATTGCGCCGCCGCCTCAAGGTCAGTGTGTGCCCCGCCCTCAGGCTCTTTCACGATTTCGTCAACGATGCCTAATTCCTTCAAATCCGTTGCGGTAATTTTCATCGCTTCGGCGGCCGTTTCCGCTTTCGCAGAATCGCGCCAGATGATGCTGGCGCAGCCTTCCGGCGAAATTACCGAATAAAATCCATTCTCCAGAATGTTTACGCGATCGCCCACGGCAATCGCCAACGCGCCGCCCGAACCGCCTTCACCCGTTACCGTAACAATCACCGGCACCGGCAGCCGCGCCATCTCCCGTAGGTTCCGCGCAATCGCCTCGCCTTGACCGCGTTCTTCCGCATCAATTCCCGGGTAGGCGCCCGGAGTGTCCACAAAAGTCAAAATTGGCCGGCCAAACTTTGCCGCCAACTGCATCACGCGCAGCGCTTTGCGATAGCCTTCGGGCTTGGGCTGGCCGAAATTTCTTATGACACGCTGCTTGGTGTCGCGGCCTTTTTGCTGGCCGATCACCGCCACCGCACGACCTTTGAATTTTGCCAACCCCGCGATCAGCGCGCGATCATCGCCAAACGCCCGGTCCCCGTGCAGCTCCACAAAATCCGTAAACAGCAACGGGATATAGTCGGTGAGATAGGGACGCTGCGGATGGCGCGCAATCTGCGCTCTCTGCCACGGACCGAGATGGTTGTAAAATTCGCGCCGCAATTCCGCAACTTGTTGGCGCAGACGTTCCAGTTCCGCATCGGCATCTTCGGTGCCGGCCAGAAGCTTCAGGTCGTCAACCTCTTTTTCCAGCTTCTCTAGTTCTCGCTGGCGCGCTTCTGCCACGGTATCCGCGGTTTTTTTCTTTTCTTTAACTGACATGCACTCCCCTAGGCCGCAGCGCCTACTCGCGGATTCCTCGCACTGCTTCCATCAGCTCCGGCGACGCCGTTACGCGTTGTTGCGATGGCACCACTGCAACCGACCCATCCGGCGACTCCAATTCAAACACAACTTGGCTCTTTCCGGGGGCTGCAGCGAACAATTTCTCCAGGCGATCCAGCGTGTCCTCGGTCATCGAGGCCATTTCAATCGGCACGCGAAACTCCTGCTGCGCCGCGGCCCTCTCCGCGATGTCCGCGATTTTCCGCGCTTCCTGCAGCGACAGCCTGGTTCCCGCCTCTTCAATCTGCACGCGCACCTT
>Ga0210406_10000687_pt1 | contig 45151 bp, 47 predicted proteins | sample IncBWC30MmetaG_FD_155454 | JGI IMG/M metagenome (GOLD analysis project Ga0210406, IMG submission 155454) | Forest soil microbial communities from Barre Woods Harvard Forest LTER site, Petersham, Massachusetts, United States - Inc-BW-C-30-M | ecosystem: Environmental > Terrestrial > Soil >...
TGCTTTACGACGAGGTTGGCAATCGATTTACTCCGTCTCACGCTACGAAGAAGGGTCGACGCTATCGATACTATGTCTCGCAAGCTCTGACCCAAGGTAGATCTAAAAACCCGACAGGCCAGGGTCGTCTTCCTGCCGAAGAGGTTGAGGAATTGGTCTTGTCTCAACTCGCCGCTTTTTTGCAATCAGCACCGAGAATCCTCGATCTCTTGCAACCCCACTCCCTCGACATGACGGAGGCTCAGCATGTTGCAAAAGTCGCTCGGGAATATTTGGCTTCACAGGAAAAGGTCCGAAATGACCTGCAATCGATGGTGACGCGGATTATCGTGCGACAGCAGAAGATTGAGCTGCAGTTGAGTAAACACGCCGTCCTGAAAACTTTCCTCACTCCTCAACAAGGCGAAGAGATCGCCGGCACTCTAATTGCTTCTGAAGATCTGATCATCCTCGAAGCGGATGCCCAACTCCGTAGGTGCGGAGGAGAAGTTCGCCTCTTACTCGCCGACGCCGAGCAAAACAGGGCACGCCCTGTTCCCTCTTTGGTCCGAGCTGTCGCACGAGCACATGACTGGATGGATCGATTCTACGCGGGGAAATACCCCATCAGCGCGCTTTGGCAAGAGAAACTGGCTTCGATGAACGCTACATCAGCAGGATCATCCCCTTGGCCTTTCTAGCGCCGGACATTACTGAAGCGATCCTCGATGGCAAGCAAGATCCGGATCTTTCGCTGGAGAAGTGTGCCGGCGAAATCCCCTTTGAGTGGTCCTTACAACGAGCCATCCTCATCACAAGCATGGCTAGCTCCCGCTCCAAACGCGACTACATGACGATGGGGCATCAAGCACCTGATGGTTTGGTCTAACGTTCTATCGAAACTGACTGAAGGTTTTCAAAAGCTTCATCGTCGCGTCATAATCTAGCTTATCGCCTGCAAATTCACACCTATAAAGTCCTTGCAAGTTGGAGGGCAGGGTGACGCCGCGTTCTACCAGCAATATCACCTTCTTCCCATAAAGTGCGATTGCCGCGCCTATTTCGATCAGGACGTTGTCGTTTATCTTTGTATGCTCGGCACCATCAGCGTCCAGATACTTTCCCTCCGGTCCGACATGGATGACGCCTGCACCGCATGCGCGCATATCCTCAAAAACCTTTTCGGGAACAGGGACGGCAGTCGATTCGCGTTCGACTGAAACAAACGGCTCAAAGTTTCCAAAAGTCAAAAGCTCTTTCAGCTGAGTCACGATGGCTTTTTGCTTACCGTGCGAAATGAAAACGCGATTATTCGTCGGCCGAGGAACAGGGGTATTATCGCCCATGGCCGCAACGGATGCGGCCTGTGCTGCCAACGCTTCCTCTTCATCTTTATCGTCTGGAACTGGAGTTGTGTCCTGTCCGGCCGTGCGCCCGGAAACGGCCGGACCCGGAATACCGGGAGAGTCGAGGTTAACAAATGGACCGGTTGGGGTATCCCTGATAATCCCGGCGTATTTGCCATTTTCACGGAGGACATCGACGGCCGTCTTGAGCCGGTCGGCAGGAATGCCGAGGGAGCGAAGAACAGTCTCAGCAATTTGGTCACTTGGAAATTTAGCCCGCTTATACTTTTCAAAGAACTCGCGGCAAATGCGAGGCTTCAAGATTGCTTCACGTCTAGCTGCGAGGTCCTCGCCCTCAGACTCTGGAGCGACGAGCTTCCGTCCTAGTTCTGTGAGCTTGATGACTGCGGCATTCACGCCACCATCGCTAAGACCATACGCAATCGAACTTCCAGTGATGGTTGGCCAGGCGCTGCTAGTTGGGCTGATCTTCGCTGCTAGGGCGATATCTGGCGGCGAACCTTCCTTCCGCCGAAGTCGTTGATCAACGCGGCGGCGATCTTTTGAGCCTCCTGCAACGTTGTTTGGGGAAAGTCAGTCTGTCGGAAGTACACTCGTTTTCGTATCTGACTTGCATAGGGACACTACTCTGCTTGATAGCCCTCTTATTCGCCATTCCTGTCGGCTCCCTGTAATCTCACTGATTATAAAGAGCTTGATTAAATGAACCCCGAATAATCGGGCGACGAGCCAAGGAGAGGCTGCTAAGGACTGAAACAGCGCGACTTAGCAGTCCACACTGTCCGACCTACCAGGTAATGGTCGGTGACAAGCGTTCCCAGTTGAAAAATTCGCCGATGCGTTGTTTTGTGGTTCCGGGCAACGGCCAACGATCTTAGAAAACTGATAGGCACGCTCAATTGCACATTCTCTAGACCTGGGAGAATGGGCAAAGGACGCCCTGGACCCAGCCAACAGAAGCTCTCTGGAGAGCACAACCTTGTTTTGGGAATCCGATATTTTTGGGGGAATTTCGTGAGTATTGCAAGCAGTTCGAGCGGATATCAAACACGCTTCGACTGTCTGGCGGTCGGGCAGTCATCCGAACCCTCGATAGAACTTTTTGAGGAAAGTTCGCAATGTCTGGCCGCTACGGAGCAAGATTCGAACTCTCCGTCCGGTTTTTCACTTCGAAAATCAGATTTCGAGTCGGGTCTTTCAGAGAGAGAAAAGGGACAGCTGAGCGTGGCTCATGCCCTCTCAGGAGATTCTCTGATTGGAGAGAGAGTCGCGACTTGCCGGCAAATTGGGGGAGTTTATAGGATATAAAGTGATTTTTATGAACAACTTAGACTTGATGGCGGAGAATGGGGGATTCGAACCCCCGATAGAGCTTTCGCCCTATAACGGTTTAGCAAACCGCCGCCTTCAGCCACTCGGCCAACTCTCCGTCTCTGTTGCGCGGGCACGAACCCATGTTTCTGTTTGTTGCTTCGCCCTTGGCTGAGGCAATTATAACTTGCGGATAGGGGATGACGCCAAGGTCGCGTAGATTTGTCTCTATCCCATGTCAAAGGCAAGAGGAGGCGGGGTGGCGAGAGGGGCGGGTGGCTCGAAGAAGATGCGGCTGCTGCTGCTGGTCGCGGCCACTTACTTCATGGTGTCGGGTGGACCGTATGGGTTGGAAGACATTATTGGGAAGGCTGGATATGGGCGCGCGCTCCTGCTGCTGGCGCTGGTGCCGTTGGTGTGGAGCCTGCCGACCAGCCTGATGGTGGGGGAATTGGCTTCGGCGCTGCCAGAGGAAGGCGGGTACTACTGCTGGGTAAGACGAGCTTTGGGTGGGTTCTGGGGATTTCAAGAAGCCTGGTTGAGTATGGCGGCGAGCGTGTTCGACATGGCAATTTATCCGGTGATCTTTGTGACGTATCTGGGGAGGCTCGAGCCGGCATGGACGGCAGGTTCACGCGGGACGTGGTGGGCGCTGGCGGTGGTGGTGCTGTGTGCTGCCTGGAATCTGCGCGGCGCGAGAGCGGTGGGTGAGGGGTCAGTAGGGATGTTTTGTTTGCTTCTGTCGCCGTTCGTGGTCCTGACGGCGGTGGGGTTGTGGAAGGGTCTGGCGGGGCAGCACGGGGGTGGAAATTTTGGAGCGGGTTCGTGGCTGAAGGCTCCTACTATGGGAGCGGATTTTGCCGGGGCGGTTTCGGTGACGTTGTGGAACTACATGGGTTGGGATAACGCTTCGACAGTGGCGCAGGAGGTGCAGGAGCCGCAGCGGAATTATCCGTGGGCGATGCTAACGGCGGCGGGGGTGGTGGCGTTAACGTATGTGCTGCCACTGGCGGCGGTGGCTCTGGCGGGGATTCCGGCGGACCAGTTTTCGACGGGTGCGTGGACGGATGCAGCGCGCGAGGTGGTGGGACCCTGGCTGGCGCTGTGCGTGGTGCTGGGTGGAATGATCAATGGATTTGGGATGTTCAACGCGTTGATGATGAGCTATACGCGAGTGCCGTATGCGCTGGCCGAAGAAGGGCTTCTGCCTAGAGTGGTTGCGCTGAGAACGGAGGCGGGGGTTCCGTGGGTGAGTGTTGTTCTGTGTTCGGTGGCGTGGGCGCTGGCGCTGGGGATGTCGTTTGAGCGGCTGATCTCGATTGACCTGGTCCTGTATGGGGCGGCGCTGGTGCTGGAGTTTGTTGCGCTGGTGGTGCTTAGGGTAAAGGAGCCGAATCTGGTGAGGCCGTTCAGGGTGCCGGGCGGGGTGCCGGGTGCGATAGCGGTGGGAATAGGTCCGGTGCTGCTGATCGGGTTCGCCCTGTGGGCGGCACGAGGGGAACGGGTAGCCGGGCTACCGGCGTTGGGGTTCGCGGCGATTGTTGCGTCGGTGGGACCGCTGATTTATTCGGTTACACGGGCAATACAACGGCCCGGTTAGTCCGAGGCCCTACGCTTTTGATCGGCGGTGGGCTCTGCCTTTTGGGGAACGGGCTTCGGTTTGGGGTTGGTTTTGTTGTCGATGAAGTTCTGTTGGGCCTCGGCTACCTTGGTGCGAGCAAAGGAGGCGTCGCGCCAGCCTCGGACTTCGACGCGCTTGCCCTCGAGGTCCTTGTAGATAGAGAAGAAGTGGGTGATCTCCCGGAGCATGTGGGGGTAGATCTCAGAGAAGTTCCAGACATCCTTGTAGCGAGGGTTGTTTTTGCCGACGCAGAGGACCTTCTCGTCGCCGAGACCCTGGTCGAGCATCTCCAGAATGCCGATGGGGCGGACCTCCATGACGCAGCCTGAAAAGCTGGGAGCGTCGACGAGGACGAGGACGTCGAGGGGGTCTCCGTCGTCGGCCAGGGTGCTGGGGATGAAACCGTAGTCGCCAGGATAGTGGACGGGGGAGTAGAGATTGCGGTCGAGACGGAAGACTTGGAGTTCCTTGTCGTATTCGTATTTGTTGCTGCCCTCGTAGGGGATTTCGATCACAGCGTTGATGACCTCGGGGCTGTTAGACCCTATCGGAAGTTCCAGGTAATTCGTCATAAAATCGGGATCTCTTCTCTTCTGAAAAATTTCGTAGTTGCGGGTGGGATGCAGGAGTGGCCTCAGAAACACCTGAAAGCCATGCAATCGTAAGAGGGCAAAGCGGCACCTTGTCTATAATCAGACAGGATGAAGGCTCATGTCTATGTCACGCTGAAACGAACGGTGTTGGATGCCCAGGGGCAGACAGTTGCAGATGCATTGCGGCGGATGGAATATCGCGGCGTTGCCGATGTGCGGCAGGGGAAATACTTCCTGCTAACTCTGGACGATAAATTGGAACAAAACGCCGCGCAGACCGAAGTGGAACGGATTGCGCGTGAAGTATTGACCAACCCTGTGATTGAAGAGTTTACGTTCCGGCTTGAGCCCTGAACCGGCGCTTTTTGGGCGGCCCTTGAGTACTTTCTGGGCGAAATGTTAATTCTTGCCCTGGCGCCAACCTCGTGCGACGGATGCGCGTATGTGGGTGCGGGTGCTAGGCTGAAAAGAGGATAGAGGACGGGTCTTTTGAGTGATGCTCTTGTAGATAGTGCGGCAACGCAGGCTATCGACGAGGCGGCGGGAGGAAGCCGCTTTGTGCGGGCATGTCTGCGACTTCCGGTAGACCGCACGCCTGTGTGGTTTTTGCGTCAGGCGGGGCGATATATGCCCGAGTATATGGCCGTGCGGAAGTACCACACTCTATTGGATATCTGCAGGACGCCGGAGATTGCAGCAGAGGTGACGATTACGGCGGCGGAACGGCTGGGCGTCGATGCGGCGATCATCTTTGCCGATCTGTTGTTGCCATTGACGCCGATGGGGCTGGATTTTGAATTCATCGCCGGTGAGGGCCCGGTCGTGCATACGCCAGTGCGGACGCTGGCACAGGTGCAGGCGCTCCGGACCGATCGGACGGACGAATTACTGTACGTGGCACGAGCGATTGAGACGGTGGCGAATCACTTTGCCGGGCCACGGGTCGATGGAGATACGCTGGGAATTATCGGGTTCTGCGGAGCTCCGTGGACGTTAGCGGGGTACATGATTGAAGGCGGGAAGCAGAGCGGCGGGGATCGCAACTACATCGAGACCAAGAAGCTGATGTACTCGAATGGAGCGGCCTGGTCGTTGTTGATGGAGAAAATTGTAACTGTTCTGGTTGCTTATGCGCAGCAGCAGGTTGAGGGAGGCGCGGATGTCATCCAGGTCTTCGATAGCTGGGTGGGTAAGCTCAGTGTTGCGGATTATACGCAGTACTGTTTGAGTTGGACGACGGAGATGGTGCAGCGGATCAAAGCTTTGGGTGTTCCGGTAATTTACTTCGGCGTGGAGACCGCTTCCCTGCTGCCGGCGATGAGTGGAACCGGCGCGGATGTGATTGGGTTGGACTGGCGAGTCCCGCTGGAGGTTGGGTGGAAGGCCGTAGGCGCGGGCTGCGCAGTGCAAGGGAATCTCGACCCCATTTTGCTCTTCGCTCCGGAAGAGGTGTTGAAGGAGCGTGTGCGTGAAGTACTGGACGCAGCAGCGGGACGGCCTGGGCACATCTTCAATCTGGGGCATGGCATTGTGCCGGGAACGCCGGTCGAGAATGTGATTCGCGTGGTGGAGTGGGTGAGGGAGCTTAGCCGACCGTGAGTCAAGTGGGGACAGCTTTGGAGGCGGGAAAGAGAGCTGTGTTGCTGCTTGCACATGGGACGCCGGACGTGCTGGGTGAGATGGCGGAGTATCTAAGCAAAGTGACCGGGGGGCGGGCTCTGCCTCAGGAGGTTGTAGAGGAACTGCAACATCGATATGCCCAGATTGGGCTGGGGAAGGCTCCGGGCATGGAGGCTCCTCCTCTAACGAAGTGGACGATGACCCAGGGACATCTGCTGGAGCAGGCACTGGGTGGGGAAAAAGTCTATGTGGGGATGCGGAACTGGCGTCCGTATATTGCGGACGTACTTGCGCAGATGCGGATCGACGGCGTGACGCGCATCAAAGCGGTCTGCCTTGCACCGCAGAACTCTCGGACCAGCGTAGGGCTGTACCGGCGGGCGACGCTGGCGGCCGCCACTGGGCTCGAGGTGGAGTTCGTTGCCGGATGGGCGGAGAGTCCGTTGCTGGCGGAGGCCTTTGCAGAGAAGCTGCGTCCGGTTTGGGCTGAGGCCTGTGCTGAGTCGGGCCGGCGGGTGCCCGTTCTGTTTACTGCGCACAGCGTGCCGTGCCGGACAATCATGACGGGCGAGGCTTCGATTGCAGGCGCAAGGCCGGGAACGCCGGTGCAGAGTTCGCCCGATCCTTACCCCGTTGAGGCGAAGCGCACGGCGATGATGGTGGCGAACCGTATGGCTGCGGTTGGATTCGGCGATAACGACTGGTTTTTTGCGTTTCAGAGCCAAGGCGTAAGCGGCGGACCGTGGATTGGTCCCAGCGTTGAGGAAACCCTGAAGGCGATCCGGGCCCAAGGGCACGTGGGCGTAGTGATTCAGCCCATTGGGTTTTTATGCGATCACGTGGAGATTCTTTACGACATCGATATCGCATTTCGAGAGATGGCAAGCGAACTGGGGCTGAAACTAAGGCGGGCGGAGAGTTTGAATGACTCTCCGGTTCTCGTGAAGGCACTGGTGCAGGTGGTCTCCGGAGAGTATAAGGCTACAGTCGACGAGGTGACGGTGCCGGCAGGAGTATAGGCTGTCGTGAGGGCCGGATGTGGGGTCCAGCTCCGCATTTTTGTAGGCTCTTCGTTGGAGAAGACAATGAAGCGGGTTGCAGTGGTTGGCGGTGGAGTTGCGGGTCTGGCGGCTGCTTATGAACTGGCGCGGCTGACTCGCGATGGCGCCAACTTGCAGGTCGTGTTGTTCGAGGCCTCAACGCGGCTGGGTGGAATTGTAGAGACCGTGCGTGAAGGTGGATTTGTTATTGAGTGCGGGCCGGATGCGTGGGTGACCGAAAAGCCCGGGGCACGTGAGCTGGCGGAGGAGCTTGGACTAGGCGATGAGGTGATGGCCTCTAACGACGCCGGGCGGAAGACTTATGTATTGATCGATCAGAAGCTGCAGGCGATGCCGGATGGAATGCGGATGATGGTGGCGGCAGATCTCGATGCGCTGGATGCGTCGGAATTGTTCAGCGCAGAGGCGAAGCAGGCATATCGCGAGGAAGTGGCGCGGGCAGAGGAACTGCGGACGAGCGCTCCTGGAGGGGATGAGAGTGTTGCGGAGTTTGTGCGGCGGCACTTTGGCGAGGAAGTGGTGCAGAAGATTGGGACTCCGTTGCTAAGCGGTGTGTTCGGCGGCGACGCACGCAAACTGAGCGTGCGGGCGGTCATGGCCCCGTTTGTGGCGATGGAGCGGGAGCACGGCAGCTTGGTTGTGGCGTTGCAGTCGAAGACCGTTGCTGCGAAGACTACGTCGGTGTTTACTACGCTGCGCAGTGGGATGGGGACACTGATGGATCGAATGATCGCAGCAATTCCTCAGGATTGGGTGAGGTTGGCGGCAGAGGTGCGGTTCGTCTCGTACGGCGAAGAGGGCTGGCTCGTGGGAACGGCGCGAGGCGTGGAGCGGTTCGATGCGGTGATGATGGCGGCACCAGTGGACGTGGCCCGTTCTCTGTTGGAGCCAGTGGATGAGCGAGCGGCGCAGTTGATGGAGATGGAGGCGAGCTCGGCGGTGGTGGTGGGGTTTGGATTTGCGGAGGCCGCCAAATTCGAGGTGCCGCAGGGGTTTGGATTTTTAGTGCCGCAGGGGTCGGACAACCTGTTGCTGGCGTGTACCTTCGTGGATCAGAAGTTCGATGATCGAGTGCCGCAGGGTGGGCGGCTGGTGCGAGCATTCTTCGGCGGGAAGGCTGCCGAAAGGTTGATGCGTTGCGGCAACGATGAGACGGCTGCGGTGGCTCGGATGGAGCTGGCACGGATCCTGGGGCCGCTGCCGGAGCCGCAGATGACCGTCGTTCGGCGCTGGCCGCGCAGCCTTCCACAGTATGGAGTGGGGCATCTGGAGAGGATGAAGGAGTTGGACGAGCGAGTGCGTGCGCTCGAGGGATTGTGGCTGCTGGGCAATGGGTATCGGGGTGTGGGCCTGCCCGATTTGATCCGGGATGCGCGAGCCGCCGCGCGGCGCGTCGTCGAGCGAGAGTAGCTATTTTCGCGCTATCGGCGTTTTGTAAAAATTTGACCCCCGGATGTGGGCAAGATACTCTTTTCCTAATCTGGTGTTGGGAAGACGGTGTGAATCCGTCGCTACCCCGTAACTGTAAGCGTTGAGAGTTTTGACAATTTTCTAAAGCCACTGGGATGTGTGTCCTGGGAAGGCCAGTCAAAGCTCGGTGAAGCGCAAGTCAGGAGACCCGCCGGAGGCCTATCAGGCTTGATTCAGCTTCGCTGGGAGAGCTGAAGAGCATTCTCGCTGACCTCCAGAGGGTCTGCCCGAGCGCTGCCTAAATTTATTCCCGCTCTGCTTCATGGATTTTTGCATTCATGGGCAAGGAGCTGACGATGCAGGAGACGCGCCAGGGTTCGGTGACACTCGTGCTGGGTGGTGCGCGCAGCGGCAAAAGCCGTTACGCACAGCAGCTTGCCGAGCAGTCGCGCGATGTTGTTTTTATTGCGACGGCGAAGGCCTCCGATGAGGAGATGCGCGCCAAGATCGAGCGTCATCGTGAAGACCGGCCTAAAGAGTGGCCGACGGTTGAGGAGCCGCTGGATCTGCCTAAGGTGCTGGCGGAGCATGAACTCGCAAGCGAGGTGATCGTTGTGGATTGCCTGACGATCTTTGCAGCGAACCTTTTGGAGGCAGAGGGCGAGGACAGCAACGCGATTGAACGCAGAGTTGAGGCGTTGTGCGAGGCGTTACGGACCGCTCGATGTACCATCGTGCTGGTATCGAACGAGGTTGGCAGCGGGGTGGTTCCGGCTTATCCGGTGGGTTGCAGATACCGCGATCTGCTCGGCGAGATCAACCAGAAGATCGCCAGAGTCGCTGACGATGTTGTGCTCATGGTGGCGGGATTACCTCTCGCCTTAAAGGGACACGTAGAGGTGACGCTATGAAGGGGTTATTGATAGCCGGCACTGCAAGCGGCGTCGGGAAGACAACCGTTGCGCTGGCCATCATGGCCGGGCTGCGACAGCGTGGGCTTGCGGTGCAACCGTTTAAATGCGGGCCGGACTTCCTGGATACAGGCCATCACACACGTATATGCGAGCGGACTGCGCGGAATCTCGATACGTGGATGCTGAGTGTCGAGGCAAACCGGAGTGTTCTGCGCAATGCAGCCCGTGGAGCGGATCTGCTCGTCGCCGAAGGCATGATGGGCCTGTTCGATGGCAAGAATGGGAGCACCGAGATCGGCAGCAGCGCGGAGATCGCTAAACTCCTGCAGCTTCCGGTAGTGCTGGTCGTCGACGCGGGGAAGAGTGCGCGGAGTGTGGCTGCGGTGGTGCTGGGGTTTGAGACGTTCGATGCGGATCTGCAGCTTGCCGGAGTGATTCTGAATCGGGTGGCGAGTGAGCGGCACTACGAGATGCTGCGGGAGGCGATTGAATCCTCCTGTAAGACAAAGGTTCTAGGATGGCTGCCTCTCGAGCCCGCGATTGCGATTCCGGAACGCCATCTTGGCTTGCACGGGGCTGCCGAACTGGCTGCGATTGGTCAGGCCGCTGCGATCCATGCGTTTGCGCTTGCAGCGAAGAACCTAGATCTCGATCGCTTGCTTGGCCTTGAGTGTGGCTTGGAAATGACTGGGGCTAAGCCGGCGCGGATGGCCACTTCTGCTTCTGTTCATGCGGTGCGTGTGGGTGTGCCGTCCGATCATGCGTTCTCGTTTTACTACGAGGACAATCTGGATTTGCTGCGGGAGCAGGGCGCGGAGATCGTCCAATTCAGTCCGCTGACCGATGCTTCTCTGCCTCCGGGACTGGATGCCTTGTACCTCGGGGGCGGATATCCAGAGCTGCACGCGAAGCAATTGAGCAGCAATCGGCAGATGCTCGAAGAGGTGAGCAAGTTCGCCGCTTCGGGCAGGCCAGTATATGCGGAGTGCGGTGGGATGTTGTATCTATCGGAAAGTTTGAGCATGAATGAGAGTAGCTACGTCATGGCTGGGGTGCTGCCGCTTTCGATGCAAATGACAGACAGGCTGGTTCAGTTTGGATACGTCACGGTCGAGTTCACCGAGGACTGCCTGCTGGGCCGAAAAGGGACGGTCGTTCGCGGGCATAGCTTCCATCACTCGCGGATCGCATCGCAGGGCAACGTTGCGACGAATTACCATGTGCAATACTCCCTGTCGGGCGAAAAGGAACTGGAGGGATTTCGGCAGGGCAACGTGCTGGCGAGCTATATCCATTTGCACTTTCGGGCGAACCCCGCGGTGGCGGAGAACTTCGTCGCGGCGATTCGGCAAGCGCGACCATTGCAGGCGGTGACAGCATGAAGCGGCTTCTGTCTCTGCTCTGGTTGACTGCAATCCTGGCGGGGCCGTGTTTCGCGAGCCGCGCGCTGACTGATGAGATGGGACGGAAGGTCGTGGTGCCGGACCATCCGCATCGCGTGATTAGCCTGATGCCAAGCGTGACCGATACCGTCTTCGCCCTGGGCGCGGGCGATGATGTCGTCGGCATCAGCGATTACACGAAATATCCCGCTGCGGCGCTGACGAAGCCCAGCGTGGGCGACCTGATTAAGCCATCTATCGAGACCATCCTTGCATTGCACCCCGATCTGGTGATTGGATACCAGCCCGCAGGACCGATGGAGGTGACCGATCAACTAGAACGGGTCGGCATTCCTGTTTTTCTGGTCAGACATAACGCACTGCATGGCATCGCTGGAATTATGCATTCGGTCGAAACCATCGGACAGGCGCTGAATCGTACACCGCAGGCAGATGCGCTGGTGCATAGCCTCCAGCGACGCGTAGATGCAGTAAGGGCGAGGACCAAGGATCTGCCCGCTCCGAGAGTCTTTATGCCGATCTGGTACGACCCGATCACGACAATCGGCAAGAACGCCTTCATCACGGAGGTCATTGAAGCTGCTGGAGGGCGTTCCGTGACTGATGATCTGACCTCCGAATGGCCACAGATCAGCATGGAGGTCGTGCTCGAGCGTGCGCCCGACGCATTGCTGCTGGTGCGCGGCGGTAAGACGACACTACAGGTATTGCAGGATCGTCCGGGCTGGAGCAGCATGACGGCGATCAAAGCGCGTCGCGCCTACTACGTGGACGACCGAATCAACTTCGCCAGCCCGGCGGCGATCGATGCACTGGAGGACCTCTCGAAACAATTTCATCCTTGAGCTGAGCCGTTCAGCTCTTATCCATCCACAAACAGCAAGGTGTCGGGAAGCGCGGTGCGAATCCGCCACTACCCCGTAACTGTAAGCGCAGAGAGCCGCGGCAGGGATGCACAACGCCACTGGAGAGTAGCCCGGGAAGGCAGCCACGGTTCAAAGAAGCGTAAGCCAGGAGACCGGCCTTGCTCCACTACCCGAGGGGGAAATATGCATTACTCAATTCATAAATCGTCTGCGGTCATCTGGATCGCCTGCCTGTTTGTTGTCTCTCTGCTTTTGTCGCCCGTTTCTGCGCGCGCGGCAGAGCAAGGATCTCTACGTGGAACAGTGAGTGACCCACTTGGCGCACTCGTTGCAGGTGCCAAAGTCGAACTTCTAAATGGCGCCGCAGTCGTCAAGACAACAACGACCGATGGGTCTGGCAACTACGCATTCGATATTCCAGAGACCGCACGTTACCGTGTCCGGGCCGTCGCGTCGACATTTCAGAGCACGACCAGCGAGTCGGTCTACGTCACCAGATCAACGAAGGCGGATGTAGATATAACACTCGCTACACCGACCCTGACCCAACAAGTCTCTGTAACAGCTTCCGCAACGCCGACACCAATCGCGCAGATTGGGGCCTCCGTGACAGTGTTGACCGCCGACAATTATCGTCAGTACACGGAGGTGCAGGAGCCACTGCGTCAGATTCCGGGGCTACAGGTGACGCAGACCGGACAACTTGGCGGTGCTACAGGATTGTCGATTCGCGGTGGCAGTACGAACGCCAACAAAGTATTGATAGACGATGTGCCCGTGAACGACATCGGCGGCGCAGTTGATTTTTCCAACTTCGCCACGGTCGGCGTTCAGCAAATTGAGGTGCTGCGGGAGCCGAACAGTGCGCTGTATGGCTCGGATGCACTGGCCGGCGTCGTCAGCATGACGACTGCGCGCGGCACAACGAAGCTGCCACTATTTACCTATGCCGGCGACGGCGGGAACTTCAGTACCTATCACCAGGAGGCGACCGCAAGCGGCGTCGCGCGGCAGTTCGACTATTATGGCGCCTTCGGGCGCTTGGACAGCCGAAACAATCTACCGAACGATGCCTTCCACAATGCGACGTATGTCGGCAACTTTGGATGGGACCCAAACACGACAAACGATCTCCGCTTCACTGTGCGCCATCTCTCGGTTTCCGGCGGACAGCCCAATGGAATTCTGCTCTATGGCATTCCGGACGACGCGGCCCAGAAGGCGCAGAATACCTACTACAGCGGCGCATGGAACAACCAGGCGACCGCGAAGTGGCACAATGAGATTCGCTATGGGGGATTGCGTCTCCGATCCCAGTTCAATGACTTTGCGCCGACCGGCATTCCCGATGGTTTCGGCGATTTTCTTGGCGCGCCCATTACGATTAACGGAGGAAATGGATACAGCGTCACGGGCCAGGCGATCTTTCAATTCGGCGGAGAGTATCCCAATCAGTTTGCCGCCATTACCCACCGCGACTTTTTCTATGCCCAGACTGACTACCGCGTCAATCCGCATATCGTGGCGCTCGGCGGCTTCAAGTACGAGGCCGAACGCGGCTCGACGCAGTTTACGGGTTCTCCAGCAAATGGGATCAGCCGCGGCAATTACAGCTACACGCTTCAGATCTCCGGGGACATCCATAACCGCCTTTACTACAACGTAGGAAGTGGCATTGAGAACAATGGGCTCTTTGGCGTAGCGGGGACACCACGTGCATCGGTTGCCTATTATCTTGCTCGCCCTTCGGCAGCAGGCTGGTTAAGCGGAACCAAGCTGCATGCAAGCTTCGGCAAAGGCATCAAGGAGCCTACCGTTTCACAGCAGGGTAGTTCTATCTTCGATATTCTTTCGGCGCTACCTAATGGAAGTCAGTTGATCACGCAGTTTCATATCGAACAGATCGGCCCGGAGAACTCGCGGACGTATGATGGCGGAGTCGACCAGGAGTTATGGAATGGTCGCGCCAGAGTTGGCTTAACCTACTTTCATAACGAGTTTACGAATGGCATTGAAGACGTTCCACCATCCGGGCTTCTTGCACTCGGAGTGCCGGTGGCTAACCTCCCGGCTCTGCAGTTCGGTGCCTTCATAAATTCAGAGGCGTTCCGTTCGCAAGGCGTGGAGTTCGAGATGGAGTATAGGATCAATAGCCGGCTCTTTGCACGTGGCGGCTATACGTATACTGACGCTGTCGTACAACGCTCTTTTTCAAGCGATCAAGCGGGCGGAGAGTCTTTCAATCCGGCGTTCAACTTCGCCAATATTCCGATAGGTGCGTTCTCACCACTGGTAGGAGCCCGGCCTTTTCGTGTTGCTCCCCATTCGGGATATTTCGGCTTGAACTATACGCACTCGAGGTTCTACGGCTCACTGACGGGAACGCTGGTAGGACGGCGGGACGACAGCGACTTTCTCTTCGATTCTAACTTTGGACCAACGATGTTGCTGCCAAATCGCGACCTGGACGGGGCCTATCAGCGGCTTGATCTTGGCGGGGGTTATCAGTTGACCTCGAAGCTGACTGCCTACGCGAATATTCAAAATCTGCTGAGCGAGCACTATGCTCAAACGTTTGGCTTCCCTTCCCTACCGTTTACGTTTAGGTCAGGAATAAAGATCACCTTTGGAGGTGAGTCCTGGGGACTGAAGTAACTCCTGAAACAAACCGGATCGCGGACTCCCCTTTACCGTCTGCTCCTGAGTTCTCTAACGGGCAGACGCGTGCCTCGGACAACCAGTCGCCGAAGGGCAGGATAGGCTTTGTTACGCTGCTCTCGCTACTGGTTGTTGCGCTGGTGACGGTCGTTCTGTTATCGCTCGCCACAGGTGCTGTTCGCGTCTCGCCCGGAGCGATTCTTGCTTCTCTCTTTGGGCGTCATTCGCTCACCGCGACGCAACAGATCATCCTGCTCCAGATTCGTCTGCCGCGGGTGTTGGCATCGGGGGTGGTCGGCGCTGCGCTCGCGATCTCGGGACTTATGTTTCAAGGTCTGTTTCGAAATCCGATGGCCGATCCTTACGTGATCGGCTCGTCGGGCGGCGCGGTACTAGGCGCATGCATTGGTATCTTTTTCTTCTCCCAGCTTTCACTATTTGGCTTTAGCGCCACAGCGCTTTTAGCCTTTATAGGCTCGGTGATAACAATGGCGCTCGTCTATTCGCTGGCGCGCTCGAACGGAAGAACAAACGTGATCACTTTGTTGCTTGCGGGATTTGCTGTAAGCACAATGCTGGGCTACTCCAGCTACTTTTTTGAAGCATTCGATAGCGGCAGCGGCTCGAACCACTTGATTCTTCTCTCGTGGCTACACGGTGTGATTGGGATTCCCCACTGGACGCAACTCTCTGTGAGCGGCGCACTCCTTCTGTTTGCAGCCGGAGTTGCAATGCCGCTGATGCGACGACTCAATACCCTAGCGCTGGGCGACGAGTATGCCCATCAGCTTGGTCTCAAGGTCGAATACACGCGTATCGGAATCATTCTGACGGGATCATTGCTGACAGCTGTTGCCGTGTCGCTCGGTGGGCTTATCAGCTTCGCCGGATTGATTGTGCCTCACGTCGCGCGCTTGCTTCTCGGTCCGGATCATGTTCGCCTGCTGCCGGTTACTGCTTTGTCCGGCGCCATTTTTTTGGTTGTAGCAGACACACTTGCTCGTTCGATGTTCGCCCCTAGCGAGATTCCTGTCGGAATCCTAATGGCGTTTCTCGGCGGACCATTCTTTCTCTATCTGCTGCGCAAGACCAAGCGGAGCTACGTGCTATGAACCCTCTGCTAAGGTTTTGCGATGTTAGTTTCGGGTATGGCGGACACGACATAATTCGGTCCGCGAGCTTCGATCTGCTGGCAGGAAGCTGTACCGCTCTGATCGGACCGAATGGTGCGGGCAAAACGACGATGTTACGCCTTGCTGCCGGCACGCTGCACTGCCGATCGGGCGACGTGATTCTGAACGATATACCGTTGCACAATCTGGCGCTCAGGAAGGTGGCGCGCACGGTCGCGCTTGTTCCGCAGCAACTAGACGTCCCGTTTCAATTTACGGTCCGGGAGGTGGTGGAGCAGGGACGCACGCCTTACCTCCGTTTCTTGCGCGGGCCGATGAGTGAAGATCGCATAGCGGTCGACCGCGCGCTGGATCTTGCGGATGTGACCGGGCTGCAACAGCGAATCTTCAACGAACTGAGCGGGGGAGAGCGCCAGCGCGTGAAGATTGCACTCGGCCTCGCGCAGGAGCCGAAGCTGCTGCTGCTGGATGAGCCGACGCAGAATCTGGATATTGGGCGGCAGGTTGAGCTAATTGACCTGTTGCACTTCCTTCGGGGGGAAGGCATCACCATCTTCGCTTCTATTCATGATCTTCAACTGGTGGAGGGTAACTTTTCGTCCGTTCTACTGCTCACCCCCGAGATGCCGCTGATGGACGGGACGCCGGAAGAAATTCTGAAGCCATCCATCCTGGAGAAGGCTTTCAACTGTCCGCCACGGCGCCATCCATTATTGCTCGAACGAATGCAGCCTCATGCCAAGAGGCCTGGATGAACATAGCGAGCCGATCGATTGTCTCAAAGATTGTCCCTGGGATACAGTCGCCGAGCGACCTGTGGCGTACACGCGCCCGCGCTCACCTGGATGTGCTGACCAAGCCGCTTGGAAGCCTTGGCATGCTTGAGGACATTGCAGCGCAGATGGTCTCGATTCGACAGGGAGATTTTGCTGAAGCGCTGAGGAAGGCGGTCTACGTCTTCGCTGCAGATCATGGAATTACTGCAGAGGGGATCAGTGCCTATCCCAGCGAGGTGACTCACCAGATGGTGTTGAACTTTCTCGCTCAGGGGGCTGCTATCAATGTATTGGCGAAACTTCATCGTGTGGAGATGAACGTCGTCGATGTAGGCGTAGATGCGCATTTTGAAGGAGTCCAGGGGTTGCTGGACTGCAAGGTGCGCAAAGGGACACGCAACATGCTGCAGGAAGCGGCGATGAACGATGCGGAGTTGGCTCAGGCACTCGAAGTCGGATCCAGGCTGGCAGCGGAGGCGGCGGCGAAGGAACAGAACCTGTTGGCCGTCGGCGAAATGGGCATCGGCAATACTACGGCAGCGAGTGCCATCACTTCTGTTCTGACCAAGATGCCAGTGGCGGTTGTCACCGGGAAAGGAGCTGGTTTGGATGTAGGTGCTCAGGCGCACAAACGGCAGATTATCGAAGCCGTCATCAAGAAACATTTCCCAACTGCCGGAATGGATTCGGCTCCAGACCCACTCGAAGTGTTGCGTTGTATCGGTGGACTGGAGATTGCCGCGATGACCGGCCTGATACTTGGCGCGGCGCAAAGAGGGATTGCTGTGGTTGCTGACGGATTCATTTCAACAGCTGCGGCAGCGATCGCATTTGCGATTGAACCACGTGTGCGAGGCTATCTCTTCGCCGGCCATCAATCCGAGGAACCAGGACACCGGGTGCTGTTGGAATACATCGGATTGAAGCCGATCCTCTCACTCAACATGCGCTTGGGAGAAGGGACCGGTGCGGTGCTCGCCATGCCGATCATTGAATCCGCGATGTGTCTTTATAACGAGATGGCGACGTTTGCCTCTGCGGGTGTCAGCGAGGCGAACCTGTGAATGCGACACAACAGATTCGCCGGCTGGGTAATGAGATAGTAGTGGCGTTTCAATTTCTAACGCGAATTCCCATGCCATGGGTTGCGTTCGAGGCCGATTCGCTGTCGCGTGCCACCAAATTCTTTCCATTGGTGGGACTTGTGGTCGGTTCTGGCGCTGTACTCCTGCGAAGGCTGTTGACGTTCCATATGAATCGTCCGCTGGTCGCAGCGATTTTGCTTCTCTACCTCGTGCTGATCACAGGGTGCTTGCATGAGGACGGTCTCGCAGATACCGCCGATGGGTTTGGCGGCGGGCGGACCAAGGATCAGATTCTCGCCATCCTGAAGGACAGCCGGATTGGCAGCTACGGCGCGACGGCTCTGGTGTTGTCCCTGTTGGTGCGCTACCTTCTGCTGGCGTCGTTGCCGCTGGAACACTTTGCGGCCTATGTTATTTCGTCGCATGTATTGTGCCGCTGGAGCTCTCTGCCGTTGAGCTACTTTCTTACGCCTGCGCGGGAAGAAGATGGGCAGGGCGCCCGCATCGCCAAGCTGACGTCTTTGGCTTCGGTGACGTTCGGGTCGGTCTTCAGTTTTGCTGTAGTTGCTTTTGCGCTTCGATGGTCTGCTCTGGCTCCAGTCCTGGCAGCGATTCTCGCTGTCCTACTAAGCGGGTGGCTTTATGCAAGAAAAATTGGCGGAATGACTGGCGACTGCTTCGGCGCGACGAATCAGCTGACTGAGATCGCTGTTTATTTTTGTGGAGTGTGGATTGTATGAGCGAGCTTCTCTTGATTCGCCATGCAGAGACGGATATGGCGGGCACCTTTTACGGACACTCCGATCCAGAGTTGAATACGCGTGGCCGTGCTCAACTTGCCGGCCTAATCGGCAGGCTTCGTATGGATCAGATCGGCGTGGTTTATACGAGTGACCTGCGCCGTGCCTACACGACGGGGACGGCGATCGCCGAGGCATTTGGTGTCGACTGTCATGTGCGCCGCGCGTTGCGCGAGATAAACTTCGGCCAATGGGAGGGGGTTACCTGGAGCGAAATCGAACGACGAGATAATGCTTATGCTCGCCGATGGATTGAGGAGTATCCCAGCCTGCCGGCTCCGGACGGTGAAAGCTTTCACGACTTTGAGCGACGGGTGCTGGATGAGGTAAAGGTTCTCTCTTTGAAGGCAGAGGCCGCAGGCTGCGCTATCGCGGTCGTGACTCACGCGGGCGTGCTCCGAGCCGTGTTGTGCGCGTTGCAAGGATGCTCCGAAGAAAACGCATGGGAGCAGACGAAATCGCACTGCTCTGTTGTTCGCCATACCACAGCTGTTGGCGATTTCGTGCAGACTGCTGAGGCGGGCTCTTGAGTTCATCAAACGTTGACGTGCATGAGCTGATTGCGTGGGGACTCGATGAGTATCCCTACCGCGACGCCGCGATGGACCTTGGACGAGAGGGGTTGGCGAAGAAGGTTGAGCGCGGGCAAAACAAATTGGCTGAGCGCGAATGTGGTGCGAATTGCCCCGCTTTGCTCGCGGAACAGACTGAAGCAATCAATTACTTACTCGATGAGTGTAGGCAGCGACCCGATTTGCATGCGGAATATGAAGGCCTTGACTGGACGCTGGGCATAGTTGATTTGCGTCGTCTACTGGCCTTTCAACGCAGATTAGTCTTTAGGGCCAGGCAGCATACTTCCCCCACCCTGCAGCAGGACGACTGGCCTCAATTGATCTCGTTCACAGTCGGCCCGCAAAGAAGCACGGAGCATTGTTTTGTACGTAATTGGAGCTCCAAGGGTGACCTGGATATCAGTCTGCACGCTAGCAATCCCGACCTTGAGGTGCGCTTGAGCCAAAATACAGGGCCGGGCTTCCAGTTGCCTCTTTCACTTTATGGAGGCAGCCCCTGTTTCGAAGTAGCCGAGCTTCGCGGTCGCTGGTTTTTGCGTGATGGATACCATCGCGCATATCGTCTGTTACAAGCAGGAGTACATCGAATTCCTGCCATCGTAATTTATACGCGAACCATCGACGAGCTTGGCGCGACCGAGCCATGGTTTTTCAGCGAAGAACAGTTGTTTTCGGAGCGTCCGCCCCACGTCACGGATTTTCTTGATGAAAACCTGGTACTGCGATATGAACGGACAGCTCTTCGCAAGGTAATTCGTATTCGCGTTGAAAAGTCCATGCAAGCTTTTGATGAAACAGATGACGTACAAGGAGATGAGATATGAGTATCGCAACAACACGTGGAGACGGTGGACAGACCGGGTTGGCCGGCGGCGTGCGCGTCTCGAAGGCAGACCTGCGCGTTGAGGCGTATGGCACTGTTGACGAGCTGAATACCGTGCTGGGCTTTGCCCGCAGCATATGCACCAACAAGGAGATCTACGACTGGACCGAGGGGATCCAGCGCACGCTGTTTCGTCTGGGGTCGGCATTGGCGACTCCGCCGGAAAGTAAGAAGGCACCGCCGTCTATCACGCCGGCAGATGTTGAAGATCTGACGAAGCTGGTTCATCAGATCGAGGCGACTGAGGGAATTCTCGGCGACTGGTCGCTACCGGGCGCCCATACCGAATCAGCTGCGTATGAAATCGCCCGCACCGTATGCCGTCGTGCAGAACGCAACACGGTTCGGCTGACATCCAGCGGTGTAGAACTTAAGCCAGAAATCCTAGCCTACTTGAATCGGCTCTCCGACGTGATCTGGCTGTTCGGCAGATTGATCGAAGTAAACGCAGGGATCGATGCGCGTCTGCGCAGCGGCGAGACCCCAGGGCCCAAGTGGTCCAGGGCATGGAAATGACGAAGGCGGCAGGCTTCGACGAGGGTGCGCGCCAGGCTGTCTACCGGGCAATCCGCGAACGCAGAGATGTGCGCCGTGGTTTCCTGCCAGAGCCGATGTCGGACGATCTGCTGGGCAAGCTATTGGAGGCCGCACACAACGCACCGTCTGTAGGCCTGATGCAACCGTGGCGTTTCATTGTCGTCCGAGATGTCGGTGTGCGTCAGACGATACACAAGATCTTCCTCGATGCGAACCGGCAGGCGCTTGGCTTCTACGAAGGCGAGCAGCAGGAGAACTACGCGGGGCTGAAGCTTGAGGGCATACTCGAAGCGCCGCAAAATCTCTGTATTGTGTGCGACACACAGAGTCATCAAGGACGTCAACTAGGACGGCGTACCATGCCGGAGACAGCGCTCTACTCAGCTGTCTGCGCAGTGCAGAACCTTTGGCTCGCAGCGCGGGCGGAAGGAATCGGCGTGGGCTGGGTCAGCATTCTCGAACCAAACCAGCTGCGTCGCGCCTTGAAAATTCCGGACCACATTACACCTGTGGCGTACCTGTGCCTGGGGTACGTTGAGGCATTTGCCGCAGAGCCCGATCTCGAACGTGCAGGCTGGGAGAAGCGAACCCCTCTGAGCAACGTCCTCGCATTCGACCAATACGACGAGAATTGGGATGCGAAAAGGTGAACACCGTGAAGGCGCGTGCAATCATGGTTCTTGGAACGGGCTCGCATGTCGGCAAATCGCTGTTGACTGCGGCGCTTTGCCGCATCTTCGCTCAACAGGGCCATCGAGTTGCTCCCTTCAAGTCGCAGAATATGTCACTAAATTCTGCTGCAACCGTTGAGGGGCTGGAGATTGGCAGAGCGCAGGCGTTACAGGCAGAAGCCGCCGGAGTCGCCGCATCGGTCCACATGAATCCTATTCTGATCAAGCCATCAGGTGACACCTCGTCGCAGGTGGTCGTCTGCGGAAAGATATGGGGATGGGTCACTGCCTCGGACTACCACCAAAGGCGCGTAAAGGAGTTGCTACCGGTCGTCCGCGAAAGCTACGAGGCGCTGGCGTCACAGTACGACGTAATTATTTTGGAAGGTGCTGGATCGCCTGCGGAGATCAATCTGAAGCGACACGATATTGCGAACATGCGAATGGCAGAGATGGCCGATGCGCGGTGCTTGCTGGTCGGCGATATCGATCGGGGCGGAGTCTTTGCTTCGCTGTTAGGAACCTTGGAACTGCTTGACCCTGAAGAACGCGAGCGCATTCGAGGATTTGCGGTCAACAAATTTCGCGGTGATGCCAACCTGCTGACGCCAGGGATTCGGATGATCGAAGAACGTATGAGGAAGCCGTGCATTGGAGTCGTTCCTTACTTACGCTCGCTGATGCTGGAAGAAGAAGACAGCCTGGGGCTGCCGGCTGCAACACAGACGCGTTGGGGACGAGATACCCTTTCCGACCGAGCATCCGACCGTCCATTACGCATAGCCGTCATAGCATTGCCATCCTTTTCGAACTTCACCGACTTCGACTCGCTGCGTGCGGAGCCCTCTACCTCGGTGCTGTTCTGTCGAACGGCTGAGGCCATTGCACAAGCCGATGTCGTCATTCTGCCTGGAAGTAAGCAGACAGTGGACGATTTGCTATGGATGCGTGACCAGAACCTGGATGTTGCGGTGCAGCGGTATGCACGGACGGGCCTCGTCGTGGGGATCTGCGGCGGTATGCAGATGTTAGGAGAAGTGATTACCGATCCTCATGGTATCGAGCATGGTGGATCGGCCGCTGGACTGGGGCTGCTGCCAATCCAAACGATCATGCAAGCAGACAAGGTAACCCGCAATGTGACCGGCAACATGGTGGCGCGGTCTTTATTTGGCCAGCCTGTTGTGGACAGCGTGGTCTCCGGGTACGAAATTCACATCGGACGGACGATCTACCAAGCGGGGGCAATGCCCTTTGCGATCCTGTCATCGAACGTGCGATCCGTCGATGATCACAACGATGGGTGTTTGAGTACCGATGCACGCTTCTTCGGAACCTATCTGCACGGACTTTTTGATGACGATGGTTTTCGCCATCAATTCCTTCGCGCTGCACGCGCCTTTCACACACTTGGCCCGCCGGACGAACTTTATCCTTGGAAGCAGCTTCGCCAAGAGTCGCTGAATCGGCTTGCCCGCGAGGTCGAGAAGGCACTGCATATGGAGACGATCTTCGGCTGGGTTGGTCTTCCTTACAAAAGCACTAGCTCTGTAGAAGTTCTTGATCACTCGCAACGAGAAGGCATGTCGCGATGATCAATCCAAGAGTTCTTGGAGCAGCTTATCTGTTCGACTGGATCGCCGGCGATCCAGAGTGGCTTCCGCATCCTGTGCGGCTGATCGGCAAGGCTGTGGAAGGAGGAGAGCGAATCCTACGGCGGCCGGGTCAGGCACCAGCAATTGATCTCGCAGTTGGTGGCATATTGACCTTCAGTCTGGTTGCCGCTGCTTACGTGGGAACGGCAAAAGCGATTGCAAGGATGCACAGGGGAGGTCGTTCCCTGGGATTCGTCACGGAAGCGTTGCTCGCGTGGACATGCTTGGCGTCACGCAATCTGTATGACGAGGCCTCTGCCGTAGTTGCATCGTTGGAGGCAGGCGATCTTGTTCTGGCGCGGCGGCGGTTGGCCAGGATCGTCGGACGGGATACCCAGCATCTGGATGCGCACGAAATCAGCCGCGCAATCGTCGAAACCGTTGCTGAGAGTTGTTCCGATGGCATAATCGCACCACTCTTCTATATGGCCGTCGGAGGAGTGCCGCTCGCCATGGCCTATAAGGCAATCAATACGCTTGACTCGATGATCGGCCACACGGACGAAAAGTATTTTTATTTCGGGAAAGTAACCGCGAGGCTGGACGATGTAGCCAACTTTCTGCCCTCCCGCCTGACGGCGTTAGGTATCGCCGCGGCCGCTGCAATCGCCCGAGGTGCGAACTCCGCGACCGCGCTGGATACATGGTTAGATGACGGCATGAAACACAAAAGTCCAAATGCGGGCCAGCCGGAGAGCGCGATGTCCGGTGCACTGCAGGTGCGTTTGGGAGGTGAGAACTTCTATAAGGGAGAGCTAGCAGCCGCGCCCTTGATAGGAAGGAGATTTCCTCGACCTTCAACGCAACAGGCTAAACAGGCGATTCGGATCGTCGCGACAGTCTCTGCTCTTGGAATTGTCACAGCCCTATTCCTTGGAAGGAGGGCGAAATGAGCGTGGTTCCTAATGTTCTGCCTCCGGCGCATGGGGGACAACTTTGGCAAATCGCCGCGCAGTATGGGATTCCCGCTGAACGACTCCTCGATTTCAGTGCCAATATTAATCCGGCGGGACCTCCGTCATCGGTGCTGTCCGCGATACGAAAAAAGCTCGACGAACCGGCGACTCTCGCGATGTATCCGGATCTGGAGCTGGTCGACTTGAAGCGTGCTATCGCGGCGTATACGGGCACTCAGCAAGAGAATATAGCTGTTGCGAATGGCTTCGTACCTCTGCTTGACGCCGCTCTGCGATCACTGAAGATCAAACGATGCCTTCTGCCAGTCCCCTCTTTCAGAGAGTATAGAAACACCCTTGAAAACGCCGGCGTTTCCATCACTCCCTATCATCTTTCGTCCGACGAAGATTTTCGCTATGTGTCGGATGCAATCCTGAATGCTTTACTGAAACACTCCTGCGACGCGATTCTTCTGGCGAATCCACAAAATCCTTCTGGGGCGCTCTGCGATCTCGATACCATGCAACAACTGATCGAGATGGCTGCACAATCCAGCATCGTGATCCTGCTGGACGAGGCCTTCATTGACTACTCTCCGGACAGTTCCTCAACTCAGCGGTCGATCGAACAGCGGAATGTGATCGTGTTTCGTTCAGTTACCAAATTCTTCGCGATCCCTGGATTGAGAGTGGCCTATGCGGTCAGTACCCCATCGAACGTCCATGCGATCAATCCTTTTATAGCACCGTGGCCGATTGCAAACTTTGCTTCGAATGCAGTTTGTATCGCTTTAAGGGATGAAATCTACGTGGAAGAGTCGCGACTGGCGAATGATCGACGACGTCTATCGTTGGAACAGGATTTTGCACGATTGAAGGTTGCGACATATCCATCGGGCGCAAATTTCCTTCTGCTGCGATTTTCTCCAGACGCTAACGTTTCCTTTCTTTGGGAACGATTGATCGTCGAGGAACAAATTGTTCTACGTTCTTGTGCGAATTTTGAAGGGCTCAAATCAGGACATCTGCGGATTGCAGTTCGTTCCCAACTTGAAAATGAAAGAATGATTCACGGCTTGGAACGAGTACTTGCCAACTTCGGAGGTTGATGCCCGGGTGAATGTATTCGATGACGAGTCCCACCATTCGCCATGTTTCCGCATGTAACACCCAGAAAATAAAGGACTCGTGAGATCGGAGGGATCCCCTTGGCCTATGGGGCAGACTTCGTCGTGAGCGTGCAACCTCTTGCTCAGCGACGTGGTCGCAGGGTCACGTGATGGAACCCGGCGCGGACAGCAAGGCGACATCACAATGTCGAAAATAGTCGACCTCTGTCGAGGTTTCGACGGAAATCCTGATGTATTTCAAACAGGCTGAACCCTCTACGGAACAACGCTCCCGAATTCAGCCACATCGCAGATGTCCATTTCTATTTGGTTATGGCAATGCAAATGCATTCAAGCTATGGAAGAGCGGAGTCAGCCTTCAATATCCCAGGAGGACACAATGCGTTCCGAGCTCATTTTTGGCGCGATGGCGCACGTTTCAAATCGTTTTCTACTCACTAAACTCGCCTCGAAGGCGACCCGCAAATTTCACAGGCCAAATACTCGTATCCAAGACACGGCCAACGATGTATTTCTGCGCTTCAGCCGGTCTAGCCCAATACCAGCCGTGCGATATATCCCGCAGAGGACAGACATTCCGTTGCGCCGCGCAAGCTGAAAGAAAGAGGTTGAATATGCTGGAGCAGCCTAGGTACTTCTTTGACGAGAGAGCCGCAACTTATGCAGCAGGTACAGACTTCTGGAATATCTTGACCGACGAGATGCACAGTCTATACCTCTTGTCGTTCCTTCTCACCGCTGATCTCGACAAAGCCGGTCAGTGTTTTGCCAGCGGGATGGGAGAATGCGAGGAGGAAATCGGTGTCTTCATGGCATGGGCGCAAGTACGGGCTCGACGCACGATTCTCAATCATGCGATCTGGATGATCAGGCCTGCGCCGGAACGCGCCGAGGATTTTTCATCCGCTCTTCGCAAAGGATCGGCAACATCCGAAAGGATCAAGCTCTTCGAGGCAATTCTCGGACTCAATGCGTTTGAGCGTTTTGTCTATGTGATGTCGGTTCTAGAAAAACAGTCCGATGACGATTGCTCGACTCTCTTGAGATGCTCGCGGCGGGACGTCATCATTGCGCGCGCGCTGGCACTCGAACGTCTGCCAAACGCCCACAATAGCTGGGATCAACCGGTTGAGGCAGTGGTGGCCTGGCGAACAATGTTCGCAAATCATTACGCCTGACCTGCAAGTCATCTTCCGCGCAGGAAGGTGGCAGTCAATCCGACTAGGCTGAGGAGCCCGGAGGATTGCACCCATCTGAGCGCGCTAAAAACAGGCTTCTTCCCGGCGTTGTCAGATGGCGGCCGTCTGCGATTCATTTTTTGCAGATTCTCCTGATGCCCGGTCGATCACACCTTGTGAGCGACTCTCATTGGATTCCTTCCTCACTCTGATTCGCTCTCCGGCGGGATGGTTTCTTAAATACCCTCCGGAAACCTTCGCTGCCCTAGTGGCACCTTCACGCCTTCAGACGGACAATGAAGAATGCATGAGAAACAACCTCGCTGGGGACATGGTGGTCGACCGGCGATGGAAACACAGCGAATATGTCGAGGAGAATCTGGCCTGTCGAGAGCCAAAGTTCTAGATCGACAAAGAGAGGCCCGCATAGCAGAATCGATGTTGTCCGGATTCGTCTTTGGGCTCGCTCCCAATGAGGACAATTCGGAGGAGGCGTGACGCCATGGAATGGCAGGGCACTCTATCGGCCGGCCCGTCACTGAATCGCAACGCGGCCGCTTGCGGGGCTGCTGGCACCTGTCCGCATGGCGCAAGTTTTTTTTACTTCACCCCACCGCCCACCAGAATGGAGCCTGGGAATGACGCCTGAAGACACGTCTACAGTGTATGTCATCGACGACGATGCGGCAGTGCGTGCGTCGATCCAAGGCCTGCTAAAGTCAGAGAATTTGCGGTCCGAAGCCTTCGGGACGGCGGAAGAGTTCCTGCGTAGCAAGCGACCGGACGGCCCCGGTTGCATTGTTCTCGACGTGAGACTTCCTGGAATCAACGGTCTGGACTTTCAGCAGGAGTTGGCTGACGCTGGAATCCGGATTCCCATCATCTTCATCACCGGTCATGGAGATATTCCGATGACGGTGAGGGCAATGAAGTCCGGCGCTTTGGAATTCCTCACCAAGCCATTTCTGGATCAGGACTTGATGGATGCAATTCACCAGGCATTGGAGCGCGACCGGGTGGTGCGACAACAACAGAGTAACCTTGCTGAGTTGCACGAGCGCTACCGGTCGTTGACCGCGCGCGAGCGCGAGGTCATGGGCCTGGTCGTTTCGGGCATGCTCAACAAGCAAGTAGCTTACCAGCTCGGTACCAGCGAAATCACCGTGAAGATCCATCGCGGAAACGTGATGCGAAAGATGCAGGCCGAATCTCTGGCCGAATTGGTTAGAATGGCGACAAAACTTTAACCTCCAGTCGGCGAGTATCGCAAACCTCATGATCTGCAGCTGCCTCCCCGATCGAAGTGCTCATTGGGGCATATACCTAAGTATGATTGCGCTTTTCCCAGGCCGCTACTACTCTATCTGCCATGGCCGCTCAGAGGAGCAAACTGGTTGCGATCGTCGACGATGATGATTCGGTGCGCAGCGCATTGCATGGCATGTTGAAAGCGGTTGGATTGCCGACCCTCGCGTTTGCGTCGGCAGAAGAATTTCTTCAGTCCAGCCAACAGCACCGGACAGCTTGCCTGATCGCCGATATCCGTATGCCAGGAATGTCCGGCCTGGAATTACAGGCCAAGCTAAACGCTGAGCACTGCAGGATTCCCACAATCTTCATCACCGCACATGGCGACGCACAAATGAGGATGCAGGCGCTGAGGGCGGGAGCTGTGGAGTTCCTGACAAAGCCGTTCGACGATGAAGCCCTGCTCAAGACTGTTCGAGCAGCTCTGGAAAGTTGAACCCGAAAAGTAGCGTCCTACTGGCGCGCGTGAGGTTCTCTTGTGGAAACTTTCGAAAATCTCGGGAGTGGTGATCAAGTTTCTTATGAACGCCGATTCGAGCAACTCATAGGCAATAGTCTTGCTCTGGAGGCGGTGCTCCAGCAAGTCGAATGCGTCGCGCCTACAGATTCCACCGTTCTTATCCAAGGCGAAACAGGCACGGGTAAAGAGCTGATCGCGCGTGCGATTCACAACATCAGCTCGCGGTGCGGACGTTCATTCGTAAAACTGAATTGCGCTGCCATTCCGCTGGATCTATTGGAAAGCGAACTGTTTGGCCACGAAAAAGGAGCCTTCACCGGAGCCATAGCGCAAAGGATTGGTCGTTTCGAACTGGCCGACAAAGGTACGCTCTTCCTCGACGAAGTCGGCGATATTCCCTTGGCGCTGCAGCCAAAACTACTGCGAGTACTACAGGAACAGGAGTTCGAGCGCCTGGGCAGCACTAGGACTCACCAAGGGGACGTTCGGCTGGTAGCAGCGACCAACCGTGATTTGACGGAGATGGTGAACCGCGGCGAATTTCGCAGCGACCTCTACTACCGCCTCAATGTATTTCCGATCATGCTGCCACCACTGCGGGAGCGCCGTGAAGATATTCCGGTCCTAGTGACGCATTTTGTCGAGATTTTTTGCCGGCGAATGGGTAAGCAAATCAAACACATCCCTCCGGAGACAATGTCTGCGCTCTGTTCGCACTGGTGGCCCGGTAACGTCCGCGAGTTGCAAAATCTGATCGAACGTGCCGTGATCCTTTCTAACCTTGGAGTATTACCCAATCCTCTGCCAACCACGGTGTCTAAGGATGCCACCGCATTTCCTGCTGCAACGACTCTGAGGGACTCGGAGCGCGCTCTGATTCTGCAAACGCTTGAAGCAGTTGGCTGGGTGATCGGTGGCCCCAAAGGTGCCGCTGCCAAACTCGGCTTGAAGCGCACGACTCTGATCTGCAAGATGCAAAAGCTCGGGATTTTTCGACCTGGCCTCCAAAGCAGCCAGGATGCGATTTGGCCTGCGCCGCAGGAACCAGCCCCGTTGCCGCAATAATCGCCAGCGCCGCCTTCCCGATTGTATTGCCGAGAGAACATGTGGAGTGGAGCTGGACTATTTGCCGCGACGCATGGCTGTTTGGTCGAGGCAAAACCGTGCGTTCATCTGGGAGGCAAGATCGGGCCGCAGGAGTCCATTGTTCGCAATCGGGACAAACTGATTCTCTGGGGTTATGCAGACAAAGCTGGCTATGTATTTCCTGACTATAGCGGTATTGGCTCCTGTCAGTCTCTGGTAACAATCAGTCGAAATGTAGTCGACGTCTGGCGTTTTGTCGACATGCACGAGCGCAAAAGCTCTGCCCACTAGAAGTGCCAGGGAGGCGACTCCGACTAGTGAAAGATATGGAGAGAAACTAGTTAAGTTCAATTTGTATAGCTAACTGAGAAACCCATCAAGAATGGCATTACAGGTGCTCCTAGAGGAAGAAGCAATGCGATAAGCAATGCGAATGAAATCGAGGATATCTTATGAAGAACCTAAGCAAACTAGTTGTAGGGATGGGGTTGCTCTCCGTGTTGTCCGTGATGCCTCTCGCCGCACAGATCGCGAACGGCGTGGATTTCACAACCTCATTTCCGTTTTACGCAGGCAACGCCAAGATGCCGGCGGGCTCCTACAAAATCACCCAGTCCGATATGGATGAAAGCATATTGCAGATCCAGAGTAACGATGGCTTGCATTCGGCGCTCGTTGAATTCATACCGACGCACTCTGCGCAGCCTCATCCCCACTCCGATGTCACCTTCCATAAATACGGAGGCACCGAATACCTGAATCGGGTTTGGGTCGAAGGTCAGGAATATGGGATGAAGGTTGATCCCACTAAGGCCGAAACAAAAGCAGCCGCGAACGCTACCGTTGTGGAACATTCACTCTCCGCCAGCCTACGGTAGCGAACGACGCTCTCACTTAGGTCTCATCGAAGCGTTCGGGGTTGTCCGCCGCACAAACGAAGCCGCGTTTGATCGGGAACCAGCGGCGGCGGTGGAGGGGTAGTGATGATGTGGAGCCGCTTATTGATTCCACATCATCACATGCCGCCGGGGGTCCATGTAGCCTCGAATGCGAGGCCAGCAAGCTCGCGTATCTGGAATCTTCAGCACAGCTGGATATGGGAACAATGTGAACGAGCCGTCACCCGTTGGCCTGATATGTGTTGCTCAACGCAAATTTCGACCGGAAGCCGATATCGAGAACCTCCATTCAGAAAATTCGTACTCCTCGAATCAAAACGATCGAAGAGGCGTCGATATCCGAGTGGCTATACAGTCTCAACGTAATGAAACTCAGTCAACTTGCGCGGACTTCAGAGCCCCATTAACGAGCGTCTTTCACTCTTTTCGCTACGCCGCTCCCTCGCGGGCCTCTCTCCAGAGATCAATCGCTCCCTCTTGCGCGTAGCGATCAATCTCGCTCAGCTCTGTCTCCGTGAACTGGAGTTTCCTAACCGCATCGAGCGAGTTGTCGAGCTGCTCCACATTACGAGCGCCGATCAGCGCCGAAGTGACCCGTTTGTCACGTAGCACCCACGCAATCGCCATCTGTGCCAACGTCTGCCCGCGTCCGCTCGCAATTTCGTTCAGCCCCCGCACACGTTCCAGATTTTCCTCGCTCAGGAAGTCCTTCTGAAACGAACCTTCAGTGTTCGCGCGCGAATTTTCAGGCACCCCGTTCAGATACTTGTTCGTCAGAAGTCCCTGCGCCAGAGGCGAAAAGGCGATGCAGCCGACGCCCAGCTCCTCCAGCGTGCCGAGCAATTCCTTCTCCACCCAGCGGTTCAGCATGGAGTACGACGGCTGATGAATCAGCAGCGGTACCCCTTCGCTCTTCAAAATCTGTGCCGCCTCACGCGTTCGCTCGGGACTATACGACGAGATGCCCACATATAAAGCCTTGCCTTGCCGAACCGCCTCCACGAGCGCACCCATCGTTTCTTCAAGCGGCACATCCATCGTCGGCCGGTGCGAGTAGAAAATGTCGACATACTCGAGGCCCATGCGCCGCAAGCTCCCATCCAACGACGCCAGCAGATACTTGCGCGAGCCGCCCACGCCGTAAGGCCCAGGCCACATATCCCATCCCGCTTTCGTCGACACGATGAGCTCGTCCCGATAGTCGCGAAGGTCCTTTCGCAGAATCTCCCCGAAGTTCTCCTCGGCGGACCCATACGGCGGCCCATAGTTGTTCGCCAGGTCAAAGTGGGTCACGCCACGATCAAACGCTCGCCGGATCACCGCCCGGCCAGTCTCGAAGACATCCACGCCGCCAAAATTCTGCCACAGCCCAAGAGATACCGGCGGCAATACAATCCCCGATTGCCCGCACCGCCGAAACTGCGCTCCGTCATACCGCTTCTCATCGAACACATAACTCATCTGCACAAATCTCCTCTTCTTGCTTTTTACTCACTCCGAAAGTGGGTCTTCAGATGCCGAGAAGCCGGCACGTTCGCTCGCGATTCGCAGAGTACCCTATTTTCGAGTTTGACGGCCTCTCTCCTCATCCCTTAGACAAACCTCAAAGCGATAGGTTGCATGAAAGATCGCAGGAGGAAGAAGTGCGCTATCTCCAGCATCGGCCTTTGTGGTCGGCACGATCAGACTCGTTCTCATTCTGCCACCGCTCATCTGCCCGCTCCTGGATGCACTCCCGAGGCTGTGCGTTTCCGCAAACTCGTGCTAGCCACTTGCCAATTTACGTGTCGAAAGATTTTGGGCGTCTGTCGACAATTCGACTCATACCGCTGCCGCGTTTATAAACTGCTTTAGCCTGTTCTACCCTAACACTCCTATATCCAATGGCTTCGCAGGTTCACCGCCTGCGCCGACTCTGGCATTGCGAATGCTCTTAAGACCTTGATGACGGCAAAGGACCTCCAACGTCCGCGAGGAGATAACGTGACAGCCACACCACAAGACACAATTAATAAACGCACAGCCAGAATTGGATTTATCGGCCTGGGTCTTATGGGGAGCCGCTTAGCGCGACGCTTGCACTCATCAGGGTGGAACGTTCAAGCATGGAATCGTAGTCTGGATCCTGCAAAATCTCTGGCTCGTGATGGAGTAGCGATTTCATCGTCGATTGCGAAGCTCGTCGCCGATTCGGAGATAGTCCTGTCCTCCTTGGCCGATGACGTTGCTGTTCACTCTGTATATTTGGATGACGGCGGTGTTTTTTCTTCGGCGAAGCCCGGAACCATCATTCTTGAGATGAGCACGATCTCGCCAGAACTATCTCGCCTTCTCCACCAAGAAGCATCCGCCAGAAGCATTGACTTACTGGATCTCGCTATCTCAGGTTCGACGCCGGCGGTCGAGGCAGGGACTATCACACTACTCGCTGGCGGCGACCAGGATACCTTCAAGAAATGCACATCGATCTACGAATCCCTTGCCAAACAATGGTTCCTAATCGGGCCCGGTTCTTCTGGCATCATGATGAAGCTGGTTGTCAATCTTCTCCTCGGAGTCGACATGCAGGCAATTGCTGAGGCAGTTTCACTGGGAGAGCATCTTCGAATTGATAGGAATGTCCTGCTCGATGTTTTATCCAGAACAACGGTAATACCTCCGGCGTTTGGAGGAAAGTTTCAAAAGATCAAAGACAACAACTACTCCCCGGAATTTCCGTTGCGGCTGATGAGCAAGGACATGGATCTGGTTATGGAGGCCGCAAAGACTGCGGGCGCTGATTTGCCCGCGGCTAGAGTAGCCCAATCGGTGCTCGCCTCCAACCTGCCCTCTAATGGCGATCGAGACCTGTCCGCAATAACGCCTTTCATCGTCGCTGGACAGATGAGTTAGGCTTACGCGCTTGGGGTGAACGCAGAAGTCGACGGGAGTATATGCCTGACGAGATCAACAAGGTCTACGCCATTCGACGCCGCAACCAATCCGGTCCAGAGCGGAACGCCCTGTTCGTTCTCCCCAGGAAAGCCATCCCCATCGCCCAGTTCTACATCGCTTCTCACCGCGTCAAGCCTAAAAGTTACCACTTTTCCCTGGAACAGCCCTCTTGTCTTCTTTCCACATCAGCTAGCTTGCCTATATTCTGTGACTACAAATAATTTCCATGCCCTTTCCCACACCCTCCCGCATTCTTGCGGGCATTCGACTTTTTGGACAAGCGGCGGTAGATATGGGTTGTGCCAAGCCGCGATGTAACCCCCTTTCCAACCAGACTTCTCTGCGTTCTCCTTCTTCTGATTGTTCCCTGCGAAATAGATCTTCTCGCCCAACAACAACACGCGGCGACCCCCGCCATCCAACTACCCGATGCCCCCAGCGCCTCTGTGCTCTCCGGCACCGATGAAGCCACCATCTCCAATGCGCAAATTACCCTCGAAGACAGTGAAACCAAAATCTCCCGCACTACGCGCTCCGACGACACTGGCGCATTCTCGTTCCTCGCAGTCGCACCCGGAAGGTACTTCGTCAGGATCACCGCTCCCTCGCACCCCTAACCTCTATTCTTTGTCCCTTTTCCCCGGATGCCTGCGCTTCCACCACCACACCACGAGCCCTGCCACAAACGCGAATCCCGCGCCCCCCGGCAGCAGGTATTTCAGCAACCCAACCGGGTCGTTCCAGAATAGATACTTGGCCCACTCCCACACACTTCCCACCTGCACCGAAACGTCGGCTGTATAGCTTGTAATCTCCACGGCCGCCTTGCTCGGATCGTTCGGGTAGATCAGCAACGCTCGAATCGTCAGCTTCTGGTCAGTGGCCGGCTCCTTCGGCGTCACCTTCCACTCCCACCGCGCGGTGCCATCGATCGGCACCAGTTGCACGTCCTCCGTCCCAACTGGCTCAATCTTGAATTCATTCGGATTCTCCTCCGCGCTCAACTCGACCCGCATTCGCTGCGACACCCTAAGCGATGCCGACTGGGCGCCCACTGGGACCGGACCGACGACATCTTCGTACCCATGCACTACCACACTCACCGTCGTTGCATCCGGCAGCGACATCTTCGTCGGGAGGTTGTACTCAATCTTTCCCGTCTTCAGCTCCTTTTCCCACTTCTGAATTGCCAAGCCCTCGGCATACTCATTCGTTCCCGCATCTGCACTGGGCTTCCCATCAGCAGAAGTGGCTCCAACGGTTTGCACAGGCCCTGGCCCGGGCGCAGCTTTAGAAGTACCCTCCGCTTTTTGTGGCGCTGGCGGCTTAGCGGCCTCCGCCGGCGGCGGCACACCGCGCTTCGGAGCTACGACCGGTGCCGGAGGTGGTGGAGGAGAAGGAGGAGGCGCAACGTTCTTCACCTCCGGCACCTCAACCTTCTCAGCGTTTGGAGAGCTCTTCACAGTGGTAGGCGAATGTGGAGGCAATAACCCACCCACAGTATTCCCGCTGCCTAGATGAATCATCTTGCTGTAGGAAACTTTTCGTCCATACCTATCCACCACCACGCACGTAACATGGATCTCCCGACCACCCGTCACGCCCAAGGTATCCAGCCGTGCTGTCCTCGCATTCGCGCCCGCAACGGTCAGCTTGCCTGCGCTAGTCTCAAAGGTATACTCCAGCCCCGCCGCATTGCCCCGTACTAACCGCGTCGTCACCTCCACGCTCTGCCCCGCCGACACGTTCGCCGCCGACACATCGCACGAAATTGTGGGAACAGGAGGAAGGGTCGCATGGGATGATGGCGGAAGCTGCTGCACGTTCGGCAGTGTTACCTGGGCACCAGCCTGTCCCGACGGCACAACAAACGCGACTAACCCAATCAGAAGAGGAGCCAAATAATCTGGTCGCATCGCGCGCCCTCCCCGTCGGTGCCTTGCCAAACATTCTTCCTGCCAGCCCCTCACAAGTCCAGTCCCAATCGGAATACTGGCACCAGGAAGATAGAAAAATCAACAATACCTCTAACTGGTTCCATAGACCGGGACAGCCGCACCATGGATCACCGCAGCGTTATCACTGCACAAAAATAGGATCACCTGTGCAATCTCCTCAGGCTTCGGCCATGCGGCAAAATCCCCATTCGGCATCGCTCGCCTGTTAGTGGCCGTATCGATTATGCTTGGAAGGACGGAGTTCACCCTCACACCCGTGCCCTTGACGTCCGCCGCCAGCGAATCCATCAGCGCTACCGCCGCCGCCTTCGAGGCAGCATAGGCAGCTGCACCTGCTCCATGATCGAGCGCCGCCTTCGCTGCCACATTCACGATGGATCCATGCCGTTGTTTCAGCATCGCAGGCAGCACGGCACGCGCCAGGGCGTAGCCCGAACGCAGGTTGAGCGAAAGCATCGCGTCGAGTACCTTCGTCTCCAACTCCCACAGCGCCACACCACCTGCGTAGCCGCCGACCGTATTCACTAAGGCATCCACCCTGCCGTGTCGAGCGACGATGCCAGTGACTAATTCCGCCGTCGCACGCTCGTCGGTAACATCGGCGATAGATCCCTCTAGTGCTGCTGCTTTCCCACCGGCAGCTATTTTCAGTGCGGCGTACTCCTCTTCTTTTCGATAGGTCACCACTAGTCTCGCGCCTTCTTCGAGAAACGCGAGACTAACTGCGTTCCCCAAACCGCCCGTTCCACCGGACACCAGCACAATCTTGTCCGAAAAATTGATGTTCATAGTCCCTCCATCCTAGTCCGTCCCACGATTATCCTGAAAACGAACGCGGGTAAATCTCGTAGACGATTCCATGCTGCCACCGGATCGACTCCTGCATCTCACCTAACTTCTGAGGGTTAATTTGCAGACTGGAAATTTGCTCACATGATCAATGATCTTTGGTACAAAAATGCAGTCATCTACTGTTTATCTGTTGCCACTTATATGGATGCAAATGGCGACGGTATAGGGGATTTCCAAGGACTGTTGCGCCGGTTGGATTACCTGCAGGGACTCGGAGTCACCGCCCTGTGGCTGATGCCGTTTCAGCCCTCTCCCTGCAAGGACGACGGTTATGATGTAGCGGATTACTACGGTGTCGATCCGCGATATGGCACTCTCGGCGACTTCGTCGAATTTACGCGAGGCTGCGAACAGCGCGGAATGCGTGTCCTCATCGATCTCGTTGTGAATCATACCTCGAACGAGCATCCCTGGTTTCAGGAAGCATGCCGCGATTCAAAGTCGAAATACAGGGACTGGTATGTCTGGTCAGCCACAAAACCAAAAAATGCCGGCTCAGGCATAGTTTTTCCCGGCGTGCAGAAGTCGACATGGAACTACGACAAGAAGGCGAAGGCATATTATTTTCATCGCTTCTATGACTTTCAGCCCGACCTCAACACCGCCAATCCGGACGTGCAGGCAGAAATCCTCAAGATCATGGGTTTCTGGCTGCAACTAGGAGTCTCCGGCTTCAGGATGGATGCCGTTCCATTTGTCATTTCGAAAAAAGGCGCCAGCGTGACCAGGCCCACCGAGCAATACGACATGCTGAGAGCCTTCAGCGAATTCCTGACTTGGCGAAAAGGAGAGGCGATCATCCTGGCTGAGGCGAATGTGCTGCCGAATACAGACCTGAAATACTTTGGCGAATTCGGCGAGCGATTACAAATGATGTTTAATTTCGAGGTGAATCAACATCTATTCTTCGCCCTCGCCAGCAGCGACTCCAGGCCGCTCGTCAAAGCGATCACTGATACCAAACCTCGTCCCGCGACGGCGCAGTGGGGACAATTCCTTCGCAACCACGACGAGTTGGATCTCGGACGTCTCAGCAAAAAGCAGCGCGAAACTGTCTTCGCGGCATTTGGTCCCGACGAGGACATGCAACTGTATCAACGCGGCATTCGACGCCGGCTTGCTCCCATGCTGCACGGAGATCGGCGGCGTCTGGAACTCGCCTACAGTCTGATGATGACGCTCCCAGGAACTCCTGTCATCCGTTACGGCGATGAAATTGCGATGGGCGACGACCTTAGATTGCCGGAACGAAACTGCGCGCGCACAGCTATGCAGTGGTCGACCGAGCCGAACGGCGGCTTCACGAAAAGCGACAAACCTGTTATGCCAGTTATCAGCGACGGCCCGTACAGTTTTCAGCATGTCAATGTCGCAGCCCAACGTCGCGATCCTAACTCGCTTCTAAACTGGATGGAGCGCATCATTCGTATGCGCAAGGAAGTTCCCAAGATCGGCTGGGGAGATTTTTCCTTCCTCCCATCGGGAGCCCCGGAGGTTATAGCGATGAGGTATGCATGGCGCAACAATTCGGTTCTGTGTGTGCATAATCTGAGCCCCGAGCCGCAGGAGGTCAACCTTTCCGTGCGAGAGGAAGGCGAAGCCGATTGCACACTGGTAAATCTTCTGTCGGAGGACCACAGCCATCCTGAGAAGAACGGGAAGCACCGTATCCTGTTCGAGCCGTACGGCTACCGTTGGTTTCGCGTTTGTGGGTTGGACTATCTCCTGAAGCGATCCGCAACTTGACCTACAGCTGAGAAGTGGCATCGTCGTTTGGCCCCGACCTACGCTCAATATGGGGCTCGTTTCCGAAGAATTGGTTCAATCGGCAATAACCGAAAGATTGAAGGCTCCCTGCCATTGCAATCGGCGTACATTCGCAAGTAGACTGGATCATGTCGGGTAGGGCACGTCGTGCCGCTGCAGCTTAGACTCCCAAATTGTGTTAAGCCGATGTAGCTCAGTTGGTAGAGCAACTGATTCGTAATGAGTTTTGGGCTATTTCGCACCACTTTGCACCATTCAGCACCGTCCCCCTAAACGCCATAAAATGAGTGTTTTTACCCCTCTAGCCGTTGCGCTTGAGTTGCACCGTTCAGCACAAAAATACAAACCCAACTGGCACCGCAACTGACACCAGCTTTTAGCTGCTTTGCAAACAGCGAGGAACCTGAGGGTTGGCAATACAGCATGTTGAAACCCCACCTCCATCCCTGACTCTGGGTGGAGGTGGGGTTTCGCTCTTGAATGAAAGGAATGTCACATGGCGAAATCGCTGAATGATCAACTGGAAGAAATTGATGAGGCGATCTCCGCACTTGAAGATCGCCGCACATGCATAATCCACCGAATGGACACCCAATGAGCAGCAAACGTCGACTAAAGCGAAATCATTGCACCGGGAAGGCGCAATATCGGAGTGAAAAACGACGCCGGATACGCAGCCGCCATCATGCGCAAGAAAACTGGTGAACTCATCTTGCCTTACAAATGTAAATTCGGAAGGCACTATCACGTGGGGCATCCGAGCGGAAGAAGAGAACTTACATGACCGCAAGTCGACGCGCCATCGAAGGCGACGAAGAAATCAAGCAGCTAGTCGAGCACACCATCCAAATCCCCCAGGCCCCCGAACTCCTCCTACCCGTCTTAGAAGTAGTCCCCATCCAACTGCTCGCCTACCACATAGCCGTCCGCCGAGGCTGCGACGTAGAACATTGATATGTGACAGGTCCTAGCGGGCCACGAAAATGCCCAATAAATGCGCGTCAAAGGTGGTCAGAATTGGAATGCCGAATCAGGAAAAGAATAATATATCCTCTCTCTAAAGATGGTGTTGCATCTCAAATGACCACAGCCCAGGCTTTCAATTATGGCAACCAGCAGGAAGCTAGCGGTATGCGATCCGGCGGCGTTCGATCCCTTTCGTAGGCTTGTCGAGGGTCCGCTAACCGGTCCAGACGATCTCGAAGCAGCGGAACGATTTATTCGGACTGTTGTCCTTCACGACGACCTCGCGATGGGGTCGGAAGAACTCCCATACAGGGCTGAAGATTACGAAGACCAGAGACAGGCAATTAGAGAGAGGGCGTCCGCCGCGGCTGCCGCTGGTAAGCCATTTGCTCCTGGAAATATTGCAGGACTCGTCATCATGTTCACTTCGAGGGCAATTCAGGTCGAGAAACTCGGGTATGGACTGTTTTGCGGCGATCTAATAGACCAAGCGGTTTCGACGACAGAACTTTCTCCAAGCCAGTTGGAAATCGTTTCCAGATACTCTAATGCAGAAGAAGGAAACCCCTTCTACGCAAGTCACCTGAAGTACTTAGAACGCCTGTTCGGCGTTGTGAGAGACGGTGGAAGTGTATTGTGCGAGTTTCCATTTCCGAGAGCAGCCTTGGATAGGGCGACTCAATTTCCGACTGCTATCTTCGAATCTCTAGATAGAGATTGGAAGAGTTACGCGCAGGAACTTCAAACGGGAACTCCCGGTCTAACTATTCCGCCCGTACTTTCAATCATTCTGAATAACTGCGCACGCAGAGATGCTATCCCAGCGGCAGTAATTGACCTTCGAAATGATTGGGCAGCAGCAAGGCATAAAGTTTGGCGGTTGGTCGAAGATCACAGGAGTGCTCGAACACTCGGTGAACTGCGGACGATCGAACGCGAATTTGCTGAGGCATCGAAGAGTTTCACCCCGACAGTAGAGAACTTGGGGACGTCTCCGCGTCGGATGTTGTGGGATATCTTCGCGGCCGCGGGAAGTGGCGCGGTGACCGCAACACTCGCCGGAGGAAATCCTAAAGTGGGTGCGATAGTTGGTAGTTTAGCTGGAACCCTGAATCGAGCCATCCCACAAATAAAATCGACAGGCGATGCCAGGAAACTATTTCGGCTCGGAGCATTTGATTTAGCTGCTCATGTACGCCACGCGACCATGAGTGTGACTCCTGCCCCCGACCAGCTGTTGCAGTTTCTGAGCAATTCGGAGAAACGAGCGCTGGGATACACAAGTCCGAACTGAGCAAGGGTGGGCGGGTGGCCCATACATAAAATCTAACCGATACTCTGGGTCCGCCATTCATGCAGTCTCATCGCATGAGTGGGCCATCTCGCGGAAGCGCGATCCACTTTCCCCCCGGCCAAAGAACTCCTATAAATCTCCAGGGCTAAGTGCTCCCTAGAGACCGTACCTATCTAGCGTCTTGCCTTCCATATAGATGTTCGCAGAGACTGCGACAATCAAACAAGACAAGAGCGTGACTGTGGCACGGTCTTTTGGTCGGGTTTTGCTCCAGCCAAAGGATCACATGTCCGATATTGCTGTACCAGAAACGCGCTGGGGGCTAGAGTGTTTGACTATGGACCCGAAATCGTATTTGGATTACCTGGACAAAGAGATGACCATAATGGGCATTCTGTCCGCATTTTCGGTAGCGGCCCCCGCCGGAGTCTTAGTTACGGTGATGGGGAAAGATGGCCAAGTGGCTGCATTGTGGAACAGCGCATCACTTTTCGTGATAGCCGGTTCGGTCTTCTGTGTATTGGCAGCGTCCTTGTTTTACAAGGAACGCTCGAACCTTGCATGGTTCTACGGCCAGATATCACTCGTACAAGCACGAGGTGGTGACGAAACCAAATTAGCAACTCAACTGGCCGATTGGTTTCGAGACGCTGACGCATGGAGTACTTGGTTGCCGTACTTCTGCGGATTCATCTTGCTCCTCACAGGCTTCACAGAGTATTTGTTGGCAATCATTTTCTTCGCGGCGCCCCCGCATTGGAAATGGCTTGCGGTCCGCATACATGATGTGAAAGTCGTAACGTTTTTCCTCTGTCCTGTAATAGCTGCTTTTGCATGCATACTAGAATCCTATGTTCGAATCCGATATGAGTACGAAGACGATGCGTGGCTTGAATTTCGGCGAGCACTCACCAGAAGGAAATAATGACAATCTTGCCGCATCATGGCGTCTACACGCGGTTGCAGCCCTCCACAATCCATGGCGTCGGTGTTTTCGCAATCCTACCGATCCCTGCGGGTACCTATATCTTCGAGCCTGACGACGACGAACTTGTCTCTATCTCAGAGAGGGAAGTTACTGATCTACCGGAGCCTCTCCGCAGGCTTTACCAGGATTTCTGTCCGAAGGAAAATGGGAAATATCAGTGCCCGTCGAATCTCAATAAACTGACGCCTTCTTGGTTCCTGAACCATTCAAACCAACCGAACGTTGCCGCAGACAAAGAATTAAAGTTCTATGCGTTACGAGATATTTCCCCCGGAGAAGAGCTAACCTCCAATTACTCGACCTATTCAGACATTTAGGATCAGGCGGGTGGCCCAGATCTGACCCACAACAAATTTTGTGTGGCGGGTGGCCCATACATAAAACTCAACCCATACCGCAGGGTGCCCCATTCATGCAGTCTCATCGCGTGAATGGGCATTCGCGCGTTATCTCTTCCTCGATACCAGTTGAGCCGAGGCTGGGGCTAGACTCTGTTGATTGAAAATGAGACCTCTACAGCGCCACTCTCGATAAATCAATCCACTTTAATTGCTGCGGCCGGGGAGTACTACGTTCTCGCCCGCTTATCCGTCTGCGGCAAGATCGCCGCTCAAGCGCCTCGCGGTGCCCCAAATGCGGACATCGTTGTCACCTCGATAAATAGAGACCGATTGTGCGCGGTTCAGGTGAAAGCTCGCCAAGGAAAGGGCGCGGACGGCGACTGGCACATGAGCAAGAAACACGAGACGATCAAAGCGCCGGGGCTGTTCTACGCGTTCGTGGATTTTGGCAGCACTATTGACCCGAAGCCTGTCACTTACATCGTGCCAAGTGAGGTTGTGACGGTCGTGATCCGAACCATGCACGCTGCATGGCTTGCAAAGCCGGGCCAAAAGGGTCAGCAACGTAATGATTCAGACTTCCGTCGGTTAGCACCACGCGGCAGTTCCCTTCTACTTAATCAGGTCGGCCTCCCTCAGTGGTTCCAAGACGCCGTTCTGGAGCTTGCTCTTATCGAACCCTGCTTCGGACACAGCCCGGATGCTGACCTCAACCTTTCCAGCCATGTCGGCGAGGTTGCAATTGCGTTCCAGGCGCCATTGAGCTCGTCGCGATTGGGGTCAAACCCAGTTGAACAACCTTTCCGTGGCTGTCGGTGGGGTGGGACCCGGCTCCGGCCCAGGAGCAGGCGTAAAGCTCGTCGGCGGAGTTGGACCGGGGAGACACGAGACCGGTTACCAGCTCAGGCACAGCCTCCGCGGGAATCGCTTCGGGTATCCGGCTGGCCCGCAGAGCTTGGGGGCAAGCCAACCCCACAGGGTTTGTACTCTGAAGCTATCGATCTCCAGGCCTTGCGGGGCGTTGAAGAACTGCCCATCCACCACTGCGACCCGAACTCCCGTGGGACTCATAATCGGAAATAGGGTTCTCTGCACTGATCTGCATCGAGGCTCTCCGACATGCGTAACACCCAAGATCACAAATACTTAGAGGCACAATCTCTCTGCACTGAGCCGCACGGATGTGTGCGGCTTTGCAGATCCAACCGGCACCAGAACCGGCACCACTTCACATCTACACTGACCAACCTTTTGTTAGACGGTCGCGGGCCCGTTGGGTGCCATACCCACCGAGACCCTGCCACCGCGCCAAACAAGAGGGTGATGTGTCATCAGCCGTAATACATCGGGGCGTTTGCTTGCCTCCTGCTCGATGGCTGCGCTGAGCTCAGCGATGGTCACGTTCCATCGATCCACCAGATCCAATAGTTCCTGCCGGCGCCGTGTGGCCCACGGGCCAATAGCAGCGACTCCAGTACTCCGCTTCCACAACGTCTTCGCTTATTATTCGCCTATGGGCGGCGAACGTGGATCTACGGCTCGGCAACGGATGTCCGGAAAGATTTGCTGCATGTGCTCCAACTCCCTTCCCCCTGATCCCAACCACCACGGGGAACGGCTGTGCGCGAAATGTGCTGAGGCTCGTCAGCCACTCCGAGATGTGTACATGTACTACATGCTCCGGGATGGCTGGTACTGTCAGTTCCTTGAGGCTGACTTAAAAACCGCCCTGCCCAGAACATTCACCTTCGCCACACCTGAGAAAGTGGTGGAGTTGGCAGAGCGTGGTCGTGGATTAAAAGACCTCGCGACTAAGCATGCCCTCGAACATGGCATCGGAATGGGACGGGGAGGCATTCATCTCCATCTGACGCAGGAACAGTACAACAAACTGAAACGAGGCTGAGTTTGGCAACCGGCCAGACGACTTCCCCGACGTGAAAGCGTCCGGTGCAGTGCCCTCTTCAATGCGTCAGGAACCCACCATCCTCTTTGAAAAGGAAGGAGTAGCGGCCTTCCCTAACATATTGGATAATTTCGAGGTCGGTGCCAGTGCGCTCCAGGATCTCGCGCACGAAGAAGTGCAGTATCTTGCCGTAGAGTTCGACACGGGGCTCTTTGAATATCGTGACTCCGTCGGGGAGAACACTTTCGATAGCATAGTCGCCAGTCGATAGGTCAATGTTCGAGACGTACTCTGGGCGCGGCTCAAAGCTGAGATTCCAGTGACAGATTTTTGCCAGTAACCCTCGGCCTTGAAGCATTGTCAACGGGCCGGTGATGTTGTCCAGTATGTCGATCATCGAATTGAGCACAATGCGGGAGTCGTTCAGCACCGCAAGCACCATCAAGCCGCCGAACCGGAGCATGATGGACGCGCCATCCAGCATATTGGCAAAGTCAAACTGCTCCCCTCCCTCCGCATCGCTTGCCGGGAGTACAAGGATCGAACCGTAAACCATGTCTTGCAGGAAAGCAGCGGTGTGAAAGGAGCGCACGATGCAATGGATGTGGTAAAGCTCGGTCCAGTCGTACCGATCAGCGATCCGTGTGTCGCCCATTTTCCGGTTCAAGTGCCAGCGTAGTTCCCGGTGCTTCAGGTGAGCCTTAAGGAAGATTAGCGCGAGCCAGTGCCAGAGGAGATGGCCGCGGTCTTTTCGAATTAGGTCCGTTACGCCTTCCAAACCTCCCGCAAACGCAGCGCTGATTGGGGTCTCGAAGATGTGAGCCATTTGAGTGTTGCAGTCTGAGCAACAGGGCACAGTATAGCGACCGTACATTACCGCACCTTTGTTCGGCAGGGCGATGTTCCCCGAGTGCAGGCCCCTGTCCCGCAGCACCCATTCGGGGATTACATGCTCTTGGTTGAACTCCTTCGTGCCAGGCTTAGCGCCGCAGATGAAACACCCGTCTCCATTTGCTATTTCGTCGATAAAACGAGCCACGCTGTACAGGATGATGCGGCCATCCATTGACTCGACAGAACCATCCTCAAGACGTTTGAACTGCATAATCAGATACGCAAATTCTATCCTGCGATCGTGAGTACGAGCTAGGAACTTGGCGGGAACAGCCGTCCACTTCTTGCAGTTAGTGGGGTGCTCATTCCTGGATCGATGTTCGTCAACAACTCTTTGTTGAATGACAATCTCTGTAGGGCCTCTTCGTGTGAACAAGCACGTCGATCGAAAAGAGATCGGATGATTGAGTGCGCAAATGTCTGGGCCGAGACAGCGATTGAACGTGTGAGTTTAGCCGAGAATGTCCCGTAACTGTGGGCAGAGTCGTTCCTCACGTCGAAAAGATCGTAGTAGAAGTCAAAGTAGCTCTTCCCAGCTAGATCGAACGTTGCGTCGGGATCCAGCGGAATCCGTTCTATCCAACGTTGCTTGGTTCGGGTTCGGTTGGAGCCAGGCTTCCCAAGTAGGGCCTCAGCAGCACGTGTTGCTTGAACGATCGCACTTTCCATTGCGGGAATCTTTGCGACTATGCTCCACGGGTCTGGCTCCGGGTGGTCATGGGGCCTCCTTTCGGGAGGACGTAACGCGCACGCCAAACAAAACCAGTGATTTCGAAAAGAGTCGCAAACCAGTTGGGAGGCCACAAAGAAAGTTTCATCCCTCAGGAGCAACTCGAGAATCGGGGCACGTTGGAACCAATCTCCTACGCGCTCGAGCGTTCGACTGCTCAGAATGAGTGGGTCCTCGCCGCCCAAGAGATTCTGCTCGCTGATTGACCGACGTTGCTTAAAACGATAAATCCACGCGTAGTCGATAGTCTGAGCATGTTCTTGCATCGATGCCAATCCAATCGAGACCGACATGCTGGTTGCAAGTGTTCGCCAGAGGCTCGATGGAACCTGGACGGGATCAACCTCGACAAGGAGGACGGTGTAGTCATCATCCATGTGGGTCCAAAGGGATGCCATCTCTGGCCCAAATCGGAAGAAATCGAACCTATCTCCCTTTGTGGGTATTTCGGGGTGTTGGTTGTTCTTCCAAGTCTGATTCTCGAACCCAATTCCCGTCAGCACAGCGTGATGGCATTCGGCGTTCGGCACGTCAAGAGGATAGGATTCATCTATTGTGGCGCTGATTGAGCGCCATTCGTCCGTCATTTGCTGAATGATCACAAAATAGTCCGGAGAGTCCAAATCGACTGAATCTATTCTCAAAC
>Ga0210406_10000688_pt1 | contig 45149 bp, 45 predicted proteins | sample IncBWC30MmetaG_FD_155454 | JGI IMG/M metagenome (GOLD analysis project Ga0210406, IMG submission 155454) | Forest soil microbial communities from Barre Woods Harvard Forest LTER site, Petersham, Massachusetts, United States - Inc-BW-C-30-M | ecosystem: Environmental > Terrestrial > Soil >...
CTGCAAGTGCTCGAAGAGGCGCCACAGCATCAGGAGGCGACGCAGGCGCTTGGGGACTTGTACGCGCGGATGGATCAGCCGGACCGCGCGGCGGTGTACTACGGCCTGCTATTCGATTTGCTGATCGAGCCCAAGGACGAGACGAAGGCGCTCGCCATCTACAACCGGTTTTTGCGCGGGGGTCTTAGCCCGCAGCCGCCCGAACGCATTGCGCGATACGCTTTTCTGCAACAAAAACAAAATCACCCGGATGAAGCCATCGAGCAGTACAACAAGGCCGCGGAGTTATTCGCGGCGGCGAACCGCGACGAGGATGCGCTCTTCTGCTGGGAACGGATTGCCCAGCTCGATCCGGAAAATCTTGGGCGGCAGCTTCGACTGGCCGAAGGAGCCGAACGTATCGGCAAGAATGCGCTGGCCGCCAGAGCGTTTTTGCGAGCCGGGCAGCTGGCCACGGCGAGCGGCAATTCGGCCGACGCGCTGCAAATTCTCGGGCGCGCGTACAAGCTCGCGCCGCAAGAACGCAGCGTGGCACTGCTCTACGCGCAGGCGAACTTGCAGGCGAGCAATGCGGTGCGTGCCGCGGCGCTGCTCGAACCATTTGTTACAACCGAGAGTGACGGCGCGTTTCTCGCGACCTATAGCGATGCACTGATGCGCTCAGGAAACCTGGAGAAAGCGCGCGAACTGCTCGATAAGCTGCTGCGGGAGAAAAATGAAGGAATGACGCAGCTATTCGAGCTTGCGGACCGCTACGTTGCCGCAGGGCAGGATCAAAAGGCCGCGGAAATTCTTCAAACTTTGAAACGGCGCATGTTTGCCGACAAGCGGCAGAATGATTTCGCCACGCTGATGGATGGCGTGGGAGCAAAGTATCCGCACTCGCAGGCCATCCTGGAGTTCTGGGCTTCCGTTCACAGCGAGCTGAATCGCGAGTCGCAATATTTCGAAGTGCTGATCCGGCTTTTCGACGTGTACCTGACTTCAGGGAACGTCCGGAAGGCGGCGGAATCTCTCGAGCGGCTGGTGGACATCGACGCGTACGACTATCGCAACCAAGAGAGGCTGGAACTGCTGCGCGGCAAAGTGGATGAAACGCATTTGAAACGGATCGCCAGCCGGCTGATGAAATCGAGCACGCCCTCGCCGGGGCATACACAGCATGCAGCAGCGGCACAGGCTCCGGCGGCTCCTTCTCCGGGCAGCGAAGAGGGGCGGCAGTTGCAGGCGCTGGAAGACTTGATCGTGCAGACAGAGATTTTTTTGCAGTACTCGCTGCAGAACAAGGCGCTGGAGCGGCTGCAGAGAATTGCGGCGATGTTCCCGGGGGAAGAAGAACGGAGCGCGCGGCTTTCGAATTTGTATCAGATGGCGAATTGGTGGCCGCCAGGCTCGCCGAAGCTGAAGACGGATACCGCGCCTGCGGCGCCCGTGGTAGCCGCGTCGCCGGTTGCACCTCCCGCGCCTGTGGCTGAAGTGCCATCGCCCATCACGACGAAGACGGGAGTTTATTCGGCGGAGACGCTGCGGGATCTCTCAAAAATTTCAGAGGTCAATCAAAAAATATTTCGGCAGCAGACGCCGCGGGCGATGCTGAACACGGCGGTCAGCGAAGTCGGGGCATATTTGCGCGGGACGCGTGCGCTGGCGGTAGTGGGAACGCCGGGGCGTCCACCGGAAATGGCGGCGGAATTTTGCGCGCCCGGAGTGAAACCCGCACCTGGCGCGCAAGTGGTGCTGCTGCTCGCGCACTTTGAGAAAGCCGAGCCGGACGAACTGGGCGGGCTGGTGGTGAACGCGACGGAAGGATCGATTTTGAGCGATCTGGGGTTGGCGACGGCGCTGGGCGTGATGATCACGGACAAAGAGACGCAGATGCCGGCGGGGATGCTGATTATCGGGCACGCCGAACCGCACAAGTGGCGGCCGAATGAGGCTTATTTCTTGCAGGCCATTGGCGATCAGATGCTGATGAGCGTGAGCCATACGCGGCTGCGTTCGCTGGTGCGGCGCATGGGAGTTTCGGATGAACGCAGCGGCCTCTTAAGCCGAAGCTCTTACCAGAGTTGTTTGCTGACGGAAGCGGATCGCGCGCGGTCGCAGGGAACGCCGCTGGCGCTGACAATTTTGCAGATCGATCGTGGGGCGGAGTTGCTCCGGCAGCAGGGAGAATCGCCGTTGGAGCGGTTCCTGGAGCAACTGGCGCGGTCCTTGCAGCCGATCGTGCGGCAGAACGATGTGGCGGTGAAATACACTTCGTGGTCGCTGGCGTTTATCTTGCCGGATACGACGCTGGCTGGTGCGCAGAACCTGGCGGATAAGTTGCGACGCGCGGCGAGCGGGCTGCGGCCGCCGTGGGATTCGACGCAGATTACGCTGAGCGCGGGGATAGTCGAGGCGGTAGCCAAGCACGATTACGACAGTGAAGATATTGTGACGGATTTGATCAACCGTGCGGAGTTTTCGATCGAAGAGGCGCGGAAGCGCGGCGGGGATACCGTGGTGGCGCTGGAGACGCCGAAGCTGTAGAGCTTGCTTGCCTTCTTGTCGTTGGTCCCTGCTTAAAATCACGGAAGCGGTTCGCCAAAACCAGTAGGCTCATTGCCGAGCGTATGTGGTCGTGGTAAAATGACCATGGTCGCGAAGAGGACACTATGAAGCAGATGAAAGCGAGCATCTTCAAGGCGCAATGTCTGAAAGTGATGAATCGCGTGCAAAAGACCGGTGAGCCGGTTGTGGTGACAAAGCGCGGAAAACCAGTGGTCAAAGTGGTACCAGCCGAGCGAGAGAAAGACGATTTGTTTGGATTCATGGCGGATCAATTCGAGATCGTCGGCGACATCGTGTCGCCCGCTGTACCGCTGGAGGACTGGGAGATTTTGAAAAAATGATCCTGCTTGACACACATGTTTTGCTTTGGCTGGCGAAAGATCCAGCGAAGCTATCGAATAAGGCTAGCGCAGCCATTCGCGAAGCGGCCCGCAGTGACGGAATCGCCATTTCGATGATGACCGTGTGGGAGTTGGCGGTCCTTGCTGCTCGGGGCAAAGTGAATCTAACCGGGACGGTGGAAGCGTTTGTGGAGAACATTACCGCTAGAACGGCCATTCGGCCCATAACCCCGAAAGTGGCGGCTCTGGCGAGCCAATTTCCGCCACACTACCCGAAGGATCCCAGCGACCGGCTAATTGGAGCCACGGCTCTCGCCGAGGGCATGGCGCTGGTGAGCGCGGATCAATATATCCGGCGCAGTGGAATCGTACGGACCATCTGGTAGCGAAAACCTAGAGGCGAGAATTTGAGCAACATCGTGGCCGGCAGTGCGAGGCGCATTTCCACATTTTGAGTCAAGCAGCAAGCTGGAAAACTGCGATTCATTGAAAGAGAGGCAGGCATGTTTCCGACGGATGTGGTGATTGTGGCGGGGGCGCGGACGCCGATGGCGCGTTATACCGGGGCGTTTTCGGAGGTGAGCGCAATTGAGCTGGCGGCGCATGCTTCGAGAGAGGCGATTCGGCGGTCGGGTGTGGATCCGGGAGAGTTTGATCACGCGATTTTTGGGAACGTGATGCAGACAAGCGCGGATGCGCTTTATGGGGCGCGGCACGTGGGATTGAAAGCCGGGCTGAAGATTGAGACGCCGGCGGTGACGGTGAACCGCTTGTGCGGGTCGGGGATTGAGGCGATTGCGCAGGCGGCGCAGCGGTTGCTGCTTGGCGAAGCGAACATGGTGCTGGCGGGCGGGATGGAGAATATGACGCAGGCGCCGTTTGTGGTTCGCGGGGCGCGGACGGGATTGAAGCTGGGCGGCGGAGCGTTGGAAGATTCGCTGATGGCGGGGTTGACGGACACGTATTGCGGATTGCCGATGGCGCTGACGGCGGAGAAACTCGCGGAGCAGCATGGAATCAAGCGAAAGGATGCCGACGCGTATGCGTTGCGCAGCCAGCAGGCGGCGGACGCGGCCTACAAGGCTTGCCGGATCAAGGAAGAACTGGTGCCGGTGGAAGTGAAGCAGGGAAAGAAAACGATTGTAGTGAGCGAAGACGATCATCGGCGGCCGGAAACGACGATGGAGACGCTCGAGAAATTGCCACCGTCGTTCAAGAAGGATGGGATCGTTACGGCGGGAAATGCCAGCGGGATTGTGGATGGCGGAGCGGCCGTAGTGGTGACGCGAGAGAAAATTGCGAAGGAGCGGGGATTGAAGCCAGTGGGGCGCATCGTGTCGTGGGCGGTGGCGGGAGTGGATCCAAGCATCATGGGGATTGGGCCGGTGCCGTCTTCGCAGAAGGCCCTGAAACTTGCAGGGCTCACGCTGGAACAGATGGATCGCGTGGAAGTGAACGAAGCGTTTGCGGCGCAGTATCTGGCCGTGGAAAAAGTGCTGGGGCTGAACCGCGAGAAGACGAATGTCAATGGCGGGGCGATCGCGCTGGGACATCCGCTGGGAGCTTCAGGGACGCGGCTGGTGATTACCATTTTGAATGAGCTGCGGCGGAATGGGTTGCGTTATGGGCTGGCGACCGCGTGCATCGGCGGCGGTCAGGGCATTGCGATGATTGTGGAGGCGCTACAGAACTGATTGGCTGCAGTTCGTGCCAGGCGCGCCATAGAAAAAACAGAAAAGATAACGCAGAGACGCAGAGTGCGCCGAGGAAACGCCGAATCACGAATCGGGCATTTCTGCTACACTTTCGCATTCACGGTAAGAGGTTTCCAGTTTGGCCCTTTTCCGCCGGATGGGCGCGAAATCATCTACGAGGAAAGCATGGCGATTCGAAGAGTGGGTGTCGTGGGGTGTGGACTGATGGGTTCGGGGATCGCGCAGGTGTCGGCAGTGGGGGGATTCGAAACCGTGGTGCGCGAAGTGAGCGCGGAGTTGGTGGAGAAGGGGATCAAGGGCATTGAGAAGAATCTGAATCGGCTGGTGGAAAAGGGCACGATTTCGGAGGCGGTGAAAAGTGAAATCAGAGGCCGATTGAAAGGTTCGACTTCCATCGACGATTTGAAAAGTTGCGACTTGGTGATTGAGGCGATCATCGAACAGCTTCCGGCGAAGCGAGAACTTTTCGGCGCGCTGGATGCGCTCTGTCCGCCAGCGACAATTTTTGCGAGCAACACGTCATCCTTGACGATCACGGAAATTGCCACGGCGACGAAGCGTCCGCAACGATTTGTCGGGCTGCACTTTTTCAATCCCGTGCCGGTGATGAAGCTGGTCGAAGTGGTGCGGACGATTGCGACGGAACCTGCCGTTTACGAAGAGATGGTGGCGTTCGGAGCGAAGCTCGGCAAGACGCCGGTGCGCGCGCACGACAGCACCGGCTTCATTGTGAACCGGCTGCTGGTGCCGTATCTCTTGGATGCGATCCGGGCGTTGGAAGAGGGCGTCGGGTCCATCGAGGATATCGATAATTCCATGAAGCTGGGCTGCGGGCACCCGATGGGGCCGCTGACGCTGCTGGATTTCGTGGGGCTGGATACAACGTATTACATTTCACAGATTATGTTTGAGGAGTTCAAGGAACGGCGATTCGCGGCGCCGCCGCTGCTGAAGCGCATGGTGCTGGCGGGTTGGAATGGGCGCAAGGCCGGGCGCGGGTTCTATGATTATTCGGACCCGCAGAATCCGAAGGCGCAGAAGTTCTAGTTAGCAGAAGAAAAGAAATTAAACGCAGAGACACAGAGTACGCAGAGCCAAGAAGGAAGAGAAAGATGGGCTACGAGAATATTCTGTACGAAAAAAAGGACGGGATTGCGTACATCACCTTCAATCGGCCGAAGGTGCTGAATGCTCTGAATCGCAAGACGGTGGAAGAGCTGCAGCATGCGCTGCTGGACGCGCGCGCCGATGACTCCGTGCGCGTTTTGATCCTGACGGGCGCGGGCGAGAAATCTTTCGTGGCCGGTGCGGATATCGGCGAACTAGCCGTTCAGACGCCGGTTAACGGCAAGGAATTTTCGCTCTTCGGGCAGAGTGTTTTCCATTTACTGGAAACGATGGGGAAGCCGTCGATCTGCGCGATCAACGGATTTGCGCTGGGAGGGGGCTGCGAGCTGGCGCTTTCGTGCACGATTCGGATCGCCAGCAAGACGGCAAAACTCGGGCAACCGGAAGTAAAACTCGGGATTCTTCCCGGTTACGGCGGATCGCAGCGTCTGGCGCGGCTGTGCGGCAAGGGCGTAGCGCACGAACTTTGCCTTACCGGTGAGATGATTACGGCGGAGGAAGCGCTGCGTATCGGGCTGGTCAATCACATTTACGATCCGGCGGAACTGATTCCCGCGGCGGAAGCGATGGCGAAGAAAATTATTGCCAACGGGCCCATCGCCGTGAAATTCACCATGGAGGCGATTGAGCGGGGCATGCAAATGGCGCAAGAAGAAGGATTGTTTCTGGAGGCGACTCTTTTTGGCGTGGCTTGCGCAACGGAAGATATGAGGGAAGGCACGAAGGCGTTCTTGGAGAAGAGGGCGCCACAGTTCAGAGGGAAGTAAAGGATTAGAAGCTCGAACGGTGCGGATGGGCGATGGTGGATAAAATACAACCTGGGAAGATGGATGGCGGCTTGAGCGCAGCGGGTTTCCGCTTTGGGCTTGTGGTGAGCAGATTTAATAGTTTTATTACTGAGCGGCTTCTTGCAGCCGCGGTCGATGCGCTAGAGCGCGCGGGGGCGGGCAGCAAGGATGTTGATGTGGTGCACGTTCCGGGGGCATTCGAATTGCCTCTAACGGCCAAGAAACTGGCGGCGACCGGGAGGTACGATGCGCTCATTGCCATCGGGTGCGTGCTGCGCGGCGAGACGACGCACTACGATTACGTTTGCTCGGAAACGGCGCGCGGGTTGCAGCTGGCGCAGATGGACAGCGGCTTACCAATTATTTTTTGTGTGCTGACGTGCGACACGCTGGAGCAGGCCATTGATCGCGCGGGACTCAAGGGCGGTAACAAGGGATTCGAAGCCGGGCTCGCAGCGATTGAAATGGCGCAGTTGTCGCGCAAGCTGCGGGCCGCCCATTCGAATGCCGCGCCATCCGGAAAGCCGCGGCGCAAGTAAAGTGTCACTCCGCACAAAATCCCGCGAGTTCGCGATGCAGATGTTGTTCCAATGGGACATGAGCCAGCAGGATTTCACAAAGCTGGAGTCCAAGTTCTGGAAGAGCGCCAAAGCAGCCGACAAAACGCGCGCCTTCGCCAACAAACTTTTTGAGGGCGCGGCGAAAGATATTGCTGTTCTCGATGCACTAATCGTCGGGCATTCTGACAATTGGCGATTCGAACGGCTCTCGGCCATCGATCGCGCCATTCTTCGCTTGGCGATCCATGAAATGATTAGCTCGGACACTCCTCCCAAAGTCGTGCTGAACGAAGCGGTTGACCTGGCGAAGAAATTTTCCTCCGAAGAAGCCGGGGCGTTCGTCAACGGGATCCTTGACTCTGTCCATAAGTCATTGAAAAAAAGCTAGTTATACCATTTCCCCTGCTTTTGAATCCCTTCCGGGGAAACTATGCCTGGGTGCCGAAACTTTGCGGCGCTCCCTGTGTTCGATTTCGTAAGTGTGGTGGTAATTCCAGGAACACATTCAAGAGGAGAGAAGATTATGAAGGCAGAATTCATAGTTCGTCGAGGTGTGCTCGCGTTTGCTTTTGCCGGTTTGCTCGCCGGTGGTGCGTTTGCCCAGAGCCAGGATCCGACCCCGCAGAAACAAGACATCCAGAACGACAAGAAAGACATTCGGAACGATAAGAGAGACCTGGCGAAAGACCGCGCGGATCGCAACGCAGACCAGCGCGATATCAATCATGATAAACGCGACCTGAGCAAAGACCGCGCCGACCGCAACGCGGATCAGAAGGACATCAATCACGACCGCACGGATTTGAACAAGGATCTTGCGGACCGCAACAAGGATCAGCGCGACATCAATCACGACAAAAATCAGCTCGCTCGGGATGACAAACAATACGGCGCCAACAGCGCGCAGGCGCAGGCCGACCGCAAGGACCTTCACGCCGATCGCGTCGACAGGAACAAAGACCAGAAGGACATCAACCACGATCGCACGGACTTGAACAAGGACCGTGCGGATCGCAATGCCGATCAGCGGGACATTAACAAGGACAAGAAGGACCTGTCCAAAGACCGCAAGGACCGCAACGAGGATCAGAAGGACATCAACAAGGACAAGAGAGACCTGCACAAAGACCGCAAGGATTTGAAGCAGGATCGCAAGGGACACAAGTAGGTTTTCAATCTGCAATGAAGAAGGGCCGCTCGGAAATAAATCCGCTCGGCCCTTTTTGTTATTCAGCGAGAATTTGCTTCAGACGTGAAACGTGCCTTCGAAAACTTTCACGGCGGCGCCACTTACGCGAGGGATCAGTTTCTTTCCAGATTGGGTTACTTCCACCTCGAGGTGACTCGGGCGTCCCATCTCCACGCCTTGAAGGATGCTCAGAGTGTGGCCGGGCGCCAATTTTCCGTTTCGCACCAGATATGCGCCCAGCGAACCGGCGGCGGAGCCCGTTGCGGCGTCTTCATATTGTTCCCAGGGCAGCATGCCGCGGGAGAACGCTTTGCCATTGCCGCTGAACGCGAAGCAATATGCCATCGCGGCGCTCTTGCCCTGAAGGCGGCGAAGCTCCGTCATGTTCATGACGATCTTGCCAAGCGCGGCGCGATTGCGCAGCGGCACCATCAAGTTGAAAATGCCGGTGGAGACAAACTCAGGCTGCAGCTTCGGATCGAAATCTTTCGGTGAAATCCCCAGCGCCGCCGCAAGTTTCTTTTTGTCGATTTTCGCGGGCTTGAAGAAGGCTTCTTTCTGAGTCATGGTGACGCGCTGCGGGCGGCCGTCCTTGAAACGGATTTCCACGGGCAAGACACCTGCTCCGGTCTCTTGCAAAACATGCACCCCGCCATCCTGCGCGGGAACGACGCCCAGTTCCGCGAGCAAGAACCACGTCCCAATCACCGGATGGCCAGCGAGTTTGAGTTCTTCTTTTGTGGTGAAGATGCGCAAACGAGCGAGCGCTTCTTCATCCGTCGGTTTCTGAACGAAGACCGTTTCGGAAAGATTCATCTCGCGGGCAATGGCCAGCATTTGGTCGTCCGAAAGTCCGTCGCCATCGGTAAATACGGCAAGCGGATTGCCTTCGAACCGGTTGTTGGTAAAAACGTCGAGCGTGTAGAACCGATGTTCCATGGCTGGTCGTGGATCGCCGCGCGGGCGGATTTTCAAATGCGCTCGAGCTGAGCGACCGTCCTTTCGTTGGTGATATTTCCCGTGTTCAGCGTCGATTTTGGTTCGATCAGGATAACGTGGACTTCTTCGTCCGCAACGGGACAGTGTTCGACGCCATGCGGGACGACAATGAATTCGCCCTCACGTACCAGGCGCTCGCCATCGCGGAATTTCATGCGGAAGGAGCCTTTCACGACGAGAAAAAGTTCGTCCTCGTTGTCGTGATGATGCCAGAGAAATTCTCCTTTGAACTTAACGGCTTTCACGAGGCAATCATTGACTTCGCCGATGATGCAGGGCTTGTAGTGCTCGGAAATAAGGTTGAATTTTTCTTTCAAGTTGATCGTGTTCATGGGGCACCTATAGATTGTGAACCATCTTTGTTACTGCTTTGAGAACGCGTTGCGTCGTCTCGGGCCGGGAAGTTTCGCAGTAAACGCGCAAGAGATTCTCGGTTCCCGAGGCACGCACCATCACCCATCCGCCATCGCTTAAATACAGCTTGATACCGTCCATATCCTCCCGATGCACCACGGGAAGTTCGAGGATGCTGCTCAACTTGCGATTCGAAAAGTAGGCGATGGCTCTTTCTTTTTGGCCCGGCTTCAGGTCAAGGTCGACGCGGCCGTAATGATATTCGCCGAATTCCGCGGTAAGGACGGCGAGCAATTCTCCCAGCGATTTGCCATGCCAAGCCATCAATTCCGCGAGGAGGAGCGCCGAAACTGTGGCGTCCCGTTCGGGGATATAGAGGTTCGTACCGATGCCGCCGCTTTCTTCGCCGCCGATTAAAATGTTCTGTTCGAGCATCAGCTCGCAAATGTATTTGAAGCCGATGGGTGTTTCGTGGAGTTTGCGGCCGAATTTTGCAGCGACCTTGTCGATGAGTTTCGTCACCGAAAAGGTTTTTGCCACGTCGCCGGGCAGGTTGCGGGTTCCCGCAAGATGCCAGAGGAGCAATGCAAATATCTGGTGAGGATTCACGAACGTACCGTCGCGATCGATCGCTCCGATGCGGTCGCCATCCCCGTCGGCGCACAATCCGGCGTCGAATTTTCCGCCGAGGACGGCTTGACGCAAGGCGTCAATGTGCGGCTCGATCGGTTCCGGATGCACGCCGCCAAAACGCGGATCGCGTGTGCCGCGAATCTCGTCGCAGGTGATGCCATTGCGCCGCATGAGCTTGGGGAGCAGGCCTGCAGCCGACCCGTGCATGGGGTCAGAAACGAAGCGAAATCCCGAGTCGCGCAGCTTTTTCCAGTCCACCAGTTTTTCAAGCGTGTCGAGATAAGGCTCGCGCGGCTCCAGCGGCTGAATGAGATTCCTCTGAGTTGGCAGCGGCGGCACGTTGGCACGCTGCAAGATATCGAGATCGCTCTCAATTTGCGCCACGATGGAAGGCAATGCCGAGCTGCCGTAGCTTGCTTTGTACTTGATGCCATTCCATGGATAAGGATTGTGGCTCGCGGTGATCATCAGGCCGCCGGCCGCACTGCGTTGCCGCACGAGCAGAGAAACTGCAGGGGTGGGGCAGGGTTTATCCATCAAGAAAGCGGGTGTGCCAGTGGAAGAAACCATATCGGCCGCGGCGGCGGCGATTTCGTCCGAGGCGAAGCGATGGTCGTAGCCGATGATGACGCCCTTGCGCGCATCCTCGCAGCGCACGACGTAGCGTGCGATCGCCAGCGCCACAATCCGCGCATTCGCGAACGTAAAATCCTCCGCGATGATGCCGCGCCAGCCATCGGTGCCAAACTTTATTGCAGTCATAGCGAGCTGAACAAAGTATACGCGAGGCGAACTCTTCGCCAACAGCCGGATTGGCCTGCTACAGGAGGTCTTTCCGCCGCTGCGCTTCCAGCCATTTCACGATTTTGCCGACGTCCTGGGCGCGTTCGCGCGGGCAGATGAGCAGCGCGTCGGGCGTGTCCACAACGATCAAGTCGTGCACACCAATCAGGGCGGCAGTTTTTCCCGGGCATGAAATGAGATTGCCGCGGGCGTCGAGGGCATAGCCCGGGGTGGCGAAGACGTTGCCGTCCGCAGAGTTCTTGTCCAGGAGCAGTCCGTGCACTGCCGCCCAAGAGCCGATATCGCTCCAGCCGACTTCTGCGGGAATCACAAACACGCGCGGCTCGCCTGCCACCCGGGTGGCAGGCTCAAGGACTGCGTAATCCACCGAAATATTTTCGAGTTTGGAATAAACGGAGCGCAGCTTGCTCTCGTAGCTGCGAGTTCCGATGAATGCAGAAAGTGTTTCCAAGGCATCGTACGTCTTCGGGAGAAAGCTTTTCAGATTGTCGAGAAATGTGGAAACGCGCCAGAAAAACATTCCGGCATTCCAGTGATAGTTGCCGGCCGCCATGTATTGCAGCGCGAGTTTTTGTTCGGGTTTTTCCGTGAAGCGCAGGACGGGGAAAACCGGAAAGCCTTTGGTGCCGATCGATTCATTCATGCGCTCGACGTACCCGAAACCTGTTTCCGGACGTGTCGGAGGAATGCCGAGCACGACCATGCGTCCGGGATGGCGAGCGACTTCGAGAGCGGTACTTACGATCTCTCGGTACTTTCCTGCTAGTTCGATGTAGTGGTCGGCGGGGAGCACGGCCATCAACGCGTCGCTGCGCGCGGCATGGCGCAAATGAATGGCTGCGAGGCCGATCGCGACAGCTGTGTTCATCCCCATTGGCTCGATCAGCACTTGTTTGCGTGCCGCTGCCGGAACCTGCTTGCGTACGGCGGCGGCCTGTTCTGAATTCGTCACCGTCCAGATCCGCTCCGCCGGAATCAGCGGGCGCAGGCGTGCGACGGTCTGCTGTAGCATGGTTTCCTTGCCGACAATGTTCAAAAGTTGTTTAGGAGTGCGCGTGCGGCTGCGCGGCCAGAAACGAGTGCCGCGCCCACCGGCGAGGATAACGGCGTGGACCGCTAGTTTTTCCTTCGGCATCGTTGAAGACCTTAGTCGAAAATTACTTGCGCGAGCGCCGCCGCCGAAATTCCATCTTGATGCAATTCTGTCCTCAAGACGGGGATATCCGGCACATAGGTCCGGATGAGAGACGTCGGAGCTTCCGGCAATACGTCAATGCGCGCAAGCGACGCAGGCACCAGCCAGCATTCGCCGCGATGATACCGCCCCGCGCAATCCGGCCAGGCAAAGCCGCCCGCGCCTTCCAGAATCACGATGATCTCGAATCGCTCGGGATCGACTTGGATTTCGCATTTCTCGGAACACTCCCAGCGCTCCGTCGCAAAGTAGTGGCAGGCAGCGAGCAATGATCTCGACGCACCTCGGGCGGGAAGAAACACAGGAGTGACTTTGCCTCCCGCGGGCTTACCGAAGTTTGTTACCTGGAGCGCCTTTTCCACGTGCAATTCCCGCGGTTTTCCATTCGCGTCAACGCGATTGAAATCGTAGACACGGTAGGTCAGGTCGGAGTATTCCTGTATTTCGCAGATCACCATGTGCGGACCGATGGAGTGGGGCGTGCCCGCGGGGACAAAAAACGTGTCCCCGGTTCGTACTGGCTGCACTTCGAAGAGGTCTTCCAGGGTGTGTGCCGCCAATCCTTCGCGGAATTTCGCTTCGTTCACCCCGGGCTTCAGCCCGAGTTGCAACTGCGCTCCAGCTGTCGCGGAAACGGCATGCCACAGCTCTGTTTTTCCGCGGCCACCCGCGGCTTTTTCGTGGACGGATGCATAAGCGTCATCAGGATGAACCTGCAGCGAGAGTTTTTCCGTCGGAAAAATAAATTTTACAAGCAGAGGAAAGCTGGCTTCGTCCGTGAGTTGACTGCCCCGCCACTCCGTGGGCATTTCCGTCCAGGCCGCGCCGAGCGTTTTTTCAGCGAATGGACCGGAAGCGACGCGGCAATCGACACCTGTGAGCCATGCCTCGCCTAGTGGATCTTGCAGATTCGATTTCTCGGGAAAGAGTGGCGCCAACGAGCGAGCTCCCCAGAGCCTCGGGCTGAAAATGGGATCGATGCGTGTGGGCGTGGGCCTCACGGTTTACGACGCGGCTTCAGCTCGCGAGAAGAAACGTTCGAGGCGGCGCAGACCTTCGTCGATGCGTTCGATGGAGGTGGCGTAGGAAAGCCGCAGGTAACCCGGCGCCCCGAAGGCTTCGCCGGGCACAAGCGCAACGTGCGCCTTCTCTAGCAGCAACTTTGAAAGCTCGGTGCAAGTTTTGGCATGTGCGTGCTTGCCCTCACCGAGATGAGCCGAAATATTCGGAAAAGCGTAAAACGCGCCGCCCGGCCATTCGCAGGTCACTCCGGGAATCGCGCGCAGGCCTTCCACGATACGTTTGCGGCGCTTTTCGTATTCGGCGAGCATCACCGGAACAGTTTCCATCGTGCCGCGCATGGCTTCGAGAGCAGCGTACTGTGCGATCGACGTGGCGTTGGAGGTGGACTGGCTTTGCAGCTTGATGAGCGCCTGGATCAACGCTTCCGGCCCCAGCGTATAGCCGATGCGCCAGCCGGTCATCGCGAAGGTCTTCGAGACTGAGCCAACGATGATGACGTGCTCTTTAGCGCCCGCCGCGCTGGCGATCGAGTACGGCTTGTGCGGTTCATAAGTGAAATGCGAGTAGCACTCGTCGCCAAGCAGCCAGACGTTGTGCTTTTTGCAAACCGCGAGAATGCGTTCGTACTCTTCCGGGGGAACCACACCGCCCGTCGGATTGCTGGGCGAATTCAGAATCAACAATTTCGTCCGCGGAGTAATAGCCTTTTCGATAGCCGAAGCGCGCACCGCAAAGCCATCCTCCGGCAGTGTCGGAACAAAGACCGGCGTGCCGCCCGCATACTTAACGATGTCCGGAAAGCTCACCCAGTAAGGCGCGGGAACAATGACTTCGTCGCCCTGCTGAACCAGCACGCTCATCACATTGAATATGGAGTGCTTGCCGCCGACGCTGACGACGCATTCTTTTGCTTCAAATGACGAGCCCAGTTCGCGTTTGTGCCACGCGCAAATCGATTCGCGCAGCGGCATGATGCCGCCGGTAGCCGTGTATTTCGACCTGTTTTCCTCGATCGCTTTGATCGCCGCCATTTTGATGTGGTCCGGCGTGGCAAAGTCTGGCTCGCCGGGGCCGAAGTCCGCGATATCGATGCCGCGCGCTTTCATCTTCTCCGCTTCAGAGATGACCGCCGCGGTGGGCGAGATTTGTATGCGATTGATCCGGTCCGTGAGTTGCACCTTTGCTCCTCGAATGAAGTTCCCGTGTGGGGTTGACGACAAAATCGCTTAGGAAACTTTGGCGCGCATCCGTTGCTCAACCACTTCCGGCACCAGGCCCTTGAGCGAAGCACCTAGTTGGGCGATTTCGCGGACCAGCTTCGAGCTCAAGTAGCTGTACGTCAGACCCGGCAGCATGAATACCGTCTCAAGCCGCGGCTCCAGCTTCCGGTTCATCAGCGCCATCTGCAATTCATATTCGTAGTCGGAAACGGCCCGGATTCCGCGCAAGATAACGCCGGCGCCGCGTTTTCGCGCGTAGTCCACCAGCAGTCCATCGAATACGTCAATCTCCACTCCCGACCACTGTTTGGTGACCTCACGAAGCATATCGACGCGCTCGGCAACCGAGAACAGCGGCTGCTTCTCGGCGTTCCGCAGCACAGCGACGATCAACAGGTCGAACATCTTCTCCCCGCGCTCGATCAGGTCGAGGTGGCCGTTGGTGACCGGGTCAAACGAGCCGGGGTAGATGGCAATTGAAGTTTTCATCGTTGAGTCATCAGTTTCGCAACGCTTGGTTTATTCTAACTCAGGCGGGGAAAACCGCGGCTTGTAAACTTGGCGTGAGGCCAAAGTGGATTCTTTTGCACGCGGAAGGAATCCTCTTCGCAGGACGGCGAAGATGTGACAGTATTCGGAAGCTGGTGCTACATAGCAGTTATTTGAGATTTGTTACCCTGCGTGGGAGGGTTTTCCAGACCATGGCTCAGAATGTTCGGTCGCGAGTTCTTGGCATACTTGTTTTTGGCGCTTTGTTGTACCCGGCGATGACCACAGCTCAACAGCCTGCATTGAATCTGATGCCGCTTCCCGCCACCGCCCAGTCCGGCACAGGGAGCCTGGCAGTGGACTCGTCGTTTTCCGTGGCGTTCACAGGCTACGCGGAGCCGCGCCTGGAGCGCGCTGGCGAACGATTCCTGCGGCAACTCGCGCGTCAAACGGGCCTCCTGATCTCACTCAAGCCAGGGAAGGGGACAAAAGCAACGTTGGTGGTTCAGACCGATCATGCCAGCAAGGAAATTCAGGAAGTTGGCGAAGACGAGAGCTACGTCCTGGAAGTCGCCACCGAAGGAGCGAAACTCACCGCGCCAACGCCTCTCGGCGCCTTACACGGCCTCCAGACTTTTCTCCAATTGGTGGATGTTTCTCCCAACGGCTTCGCTGCGCCTGCGCTCAAGATACAAGACCAGCCGCGCTTTCCCTGGCGCGGTTTGATGATCGATTCCGCCCGCCATTTCATTCCGCTTGACGTGATACGCCGAAACATTGACGGCATGGAAGCGGTCAAGATGAACGTTTTTCACTGGCACCTCTCCGAGAACCAGGGCTTCCGCGTCGAGAGCAGAAAGTATCCGAAACTTCATGAATTGGGCTCGGATTCCCTCTACTACACGCAGGATGAAATCCGCGACCTCATCGCGTATGCCAAGGATCGCGGCATCCGTGTCGTGCCGGAATTCGATATGCCCGGGCATAGCACCGCGTGGTTCGTCGGGCATCCCGAACTGGCCAGCGGAAGAGGGCCGTACGGAATTGAGCGCCGATGGGGGATCTTCGATCCAGCGATGGACCCGACGAACGAGAAAGTCTACAAGTTTCTCGATGACTTCATCGGCGAGATGGCCAAACTTTTTCCCGACCACTATTTCCACATCGGCGGCGACGAGGTGAACGGCAAAGAGTGGGACGCGAATCCGAAAATTCAAGCGTTCAAGAAGGCGCACGACCTCAAGAACAATGACGCGCTGCAGGCATATTTCAGCGGCCGCGTGCAGAAACTGGTGGTGAAGCACGGCAAAACGGTGATCGGCTGGGACGAAGTGTTGGTGGAGGGAGTGCCGAAAGACATCGTGATTCAGTCCTGGCGCGGACAGGCTTCACTGGCGAAAGCTGCCAAACAGGGCTACCGCGGAATTCTTTCGAACGGATACTACCTGGATTTGGGATGGTCCGCCGCGCGCCATTACGCCGTGGACCCCATGAGCGGCGACGCGGCAAATCTCTCCGCGGAGGAGAAGCAACGAATTCTGGGCGGTGAATCCTGCATGTGGGCTGAGTACGTCAATCCCGAAAACGTGGATTCGCGCATCTGGCCCAGGAATGCCGCGATTGCCGAGCGCCTATGGTCCCCGCAGGAAGTCCGCGACCCGGCTTCCATGTATGCGCGGCTGGATTTTGTCAGCGCCCGGCTGGAGTGGCTTGGGCTCACACACCGTATTTTTTCACGACACATGCTGCAGCGACTTGCCGGGCCTGCGTCCCCAGCGGAATTTACGGCGCTGCGCACGCTTACAGACGTCATCGAGCCGGTAAAGGATTACACGCGAGAACAGACGGCCCCTGCTCAACCCACCAGCGCCACGCCGCTGAACCGCGTTGTGGACGCGGTGCCCCTCGAGAGCGATGCCGGACGCCGGTTCGGGGAGTTGGTCGATCAGTTCCTTGCCTCCTCTTGCCACGATTCTGCATTAGAGGCACGGCTGCGCGCACAACTGACAACTTGGCGCGATAACGACGCGATACTTCAGCCGCTCGCGCAGCGCTCGTTCTTCGTGAAAGAAGTAGCCGCCAACTCGCAGGATCTCTCCGCCTTGGGGGCAGCAGGCCTTTCCGCGCTCGACGCCATCGCAAAAGGCCAGCCCGCTCCCGATTCCTGGAAGGCGCAACAACTCGCCATCGTTGAACAGGTGAAAAAACCGAAAGCCCAGCTGCTGTTGATTCCCACACCGGCGGTGCAAAGGCTCATCGAGTCCGCCGTCGCTGGCGGTGCGTGCGCAAGCCCCAAGCCTTAGACCTACCTGGGTCTGGACCTGTTTGTTGCTCATGTAACGGCCGGTTAGTCAGATTCGGTGGGATAGTTGTGGCAAGCTCCGCTTCCAACATCATGAAAATTCTTCCCCTCTTCCGGAATGAATTCCCATGCATATTTCCCGGGGGAGAGCGTGAGCTTCAGCACGCCGAACGTATCCCATTCCCGCACTTCGCTGTTCGCGGTAGCAAAGCCCAGTAGATCATGGCTGCGCCCTCCGGTCCCAACCACGAGTTCGCGGATGCCATTCACAGGATCGGGCTTGCCTTCAGGGTCTTGCGGCGCGAATCGCTCGTAAGAATGTTCATGTCCCGCAAGAATCAAGTCGGCGTGGGCGGCGTACAGGTCTTCCCATAACTGCTTCAGCTCCGGATGCACGGCGTGCTTCTTGAAGACCCCGCTGCTGAACAACGCATGGTGGCCATACGCCAGAATGCAAGCACTGGGCCGCTTCGCAAGATCCTTCTTCAGCCAGGTCTCTTGCGGTGAGCCCGCGCCGCACCCGCCCAGTTCCTTCGCGTAACAATTGGTATTCATCACCACAATGTGCCAGTCGCCCAGTTCGTAGCTGTAGTAGCCTTTGCCCCGTGGCCCCGCTTGCGCTCCCCAATATTGGAAATAAGCCGACGCGCTAGGATCCGCATACTCGTGATTCCCAAGAGCTGGCTTGGTCCGATCTTTAAAGCGCCCCCAAGCCGGGTCATAGCAATTCTTGAATTCTTCTGCGCTTCCTCTTTCGTAAGCCAGGTCACCGGCGGCAAAAACCGTTCCCGGAATCTGCTCGATCAGCTTGGCGGTTGCCGCGGCACCCTCTGGATTCTCGCAGCCGGCGATGTCGCCAGCCCCAACGAGGACAAAAGTCCCTTCCGCCCCGCGCTTCCTCTTTGGCTTGGCCTGAGTTTTTTTGGAGGATCCGGTCACCGGGGGCCCTTTGCTTTGCGCTCGCATACCTAGCTGAGTAGAGAGGACCAGCAGGAACAATCCACCCACGATTCGGCCTTTCCGCCATCTACTCTTCCCGATGTATCCGAGCAAGCGTCTCTCCCATCAAAAGTCTAGACTACCATGTTGCAACAGCAAACTCAGCGAGTTGCAGTTCAGCGCGGATTTTTCGCCGTTCGCTGCATTAAACGACCGCTCATTGAACTCTGCTTGGAACTAAGACTATTTCAGTCGTACTATAAGTTGCTGGAAATACAAGGGTTGCATTGAAAATGAGGAAGCCGTCGGGTTGACTTTTTGGTTCCTAGGGGGGTATACTCCATGTGCGACTGATTCAGTCGCATATTACGAAGTGTGAGAAGGTTTCTCGAACGATGTTCAAGCTTTCCAAGAAAGCCGACTACGGCCTGATTGCCGTCAAGCACCTCGCGATACACCGCGATCAACATGCTTGCAGCGCCAACGAAATTGCCGAGGAGTACGGGATCTCCGCGACGCTGATGGCCAAAGTGCTACAAAAGCTGGCACATTGCTCGCTGGTCGCCGCCAAGCACGGTTCAAGCGGCGGATATCAACTGGCGAAGGAGCCGTCGCAAATTAGCGCCCTTGATGTCATCTCGGCTATTGATGGGCCGGTGCTGATTACGTCCTGCGTGACCAGCCACGGGAATTGCGATGCCACGGAGAGGTGTTCGGTCCGCGAGCCGCTGCGCCGCGTGAACGAAAGCATTTTGAATGTTTTGAGCACGGTAACGATCTCGCAGATGAGCGAAGAGCCGTACGAGCCAGCGCTCGTTGCGCTGAGGACTTAGGAGAAGAGGGAATATGGCCGTCAAACTGCCAATTTACATGGACAATCATGCGACTACGCCGGTTGACCCGCGCGTGATCGAAACGATGCTGCCGTATTTCACCGAGAAGTTCGGCAATGCCGCCAGCCGCAACCATTCTTTCGGCTGGGCCGGCGAAGAGGCCGTGGAAACCTCGCGCCAGCAGATCGCTTCGCTCATCAACGCCACGCCAAAAGAAATCATCTTCACGAGTGGCGCGACCGAATCCGACAACCTGATGATCAAGGGCATCGCGGAAATGTTCCGCGAAAAGGGCAATCACATCATCACCCAGGCCATCGAGCACAAGGCCGTCCTCGATACCTGCAAGAATCTCGAGAAGCACGGCTTCGAAGTCACCTATTTGCCCGTCCAGCGTGACGGTCGCGTGAGCCTCGACGATCTGAAAGCCGCGATCCGGCCCACTACGATTCTGATCACCATCATGTACGCCAACAACGAAATTGGCGTGATCAATCCCATCGCGGAAATCGGGAAGATTGCCAAGGAACATGGTATCTTTTTCGCCGTAGACGGCGTTCAGGCCGTGGGCAAGATTCCGGTCGATGTCCAGAAGGAAAATATCGACCTGCTGGCCATCAGTGGTCACAAGATTTACGGGCCTAAGGGCGTTGGCGCCCTCTACGTCCGCCGCCGCAATCCCCGCGTGCAGCTTTCCGCCATCATCGACGGCGGCGGCCACGAGCGCGGCATGCGTTCCGGCACGCTGAACGTGCCTGGTATCGCCGGCCTCGGTAAGGCCTGCGAAATCGCACAGAAAGAAATGCCCGAAGAATCGGCGCGCATGCTGGCTTTGCGCGAGCGTCTCCGCAAGGGCCTGGAAGCCAAGCTGGACGAGGTTTTCATCAACGGTTCGATGGAGCACCGCCTGCCCAATAACTTGAATATGAGCTTTGCCTATGTCGAAGGCGAATCGCTGCTCATGGGCATCAACGACATCGCGGTTTCCAGCGGTTCAGCCTGTACTTCGGCAACCCTTGAGCCCAGCTACGTACTCAAAGCATTAGGCGTCGGCGAAGACCTCGCCCACACCTCGATTCGATTCGGCCTCGGCCGGTTCAACACGCAGGAGGAAGTCGACTACGTCATCGACAAGATGGTTCAGGTCGTCACCAAGCTGCGCGAACTGTCCCCGCTTTATGAAATGGCCAAAGAGGGAATCGATATCTCTAAAATGAAATGGCAGACAGCCTAAAGGACTGGAACAAAGAACATGGCAAATGAAGGAACAATTCGCATTCATCGCTCCATCGGCGGCACCGGCGCGGCTTTTCGCGTGACGTTTGTGCCCTATGGCGCGGAGGGAGAAGAGGCTTCCGTCGCCGGCGAGCGCTCTTTTCACGAGCTTCAGCAAGTGCGCGCTTTTCTGAAAATGCTCGGCCTTGGCGCGGAATTTATCAAGGACGCTCTTCGTCAGTTGACGGCGGGCCGCTCGGCATCCGTGCCGAACGTTTCGCTTTCGGACAAGGCAGTCAAGAGCGCTGGTTTCGGAAATCTCGTGAATCTGGCAAGGAGCAACAGCTAATGGCTTACAGCGATAAAGTGGTCGATCACTACAACAATCCCCGCAACGTCGGCAGCCTCTCGAAGGAAGACCCCAATGTCGGCACGGGTCTCGTCGGGGCGCCGGAGTGTGGCGACGTGATGAAGCTGCAGATGAAGATCAATCCGGATACCAATGTCATTGAAGAAGCCAAGTTCAAGACCTTCGGTTGCGGATCGGCCATCGCCAGCTCCTCGCTCGCCACCGAATGGGTGAAGGGCAAGACGGTCGAAGAAGCGCTTTCGATCAAGAACACGGACATCGTGCGCGAGCTTTCGCTCCCGCCGGTGAAGATCCATTGCTCCGTGCTTGCCGAAGACGCTATCAAGGCGGCCATCGGCGACTGGAAGAAGAAGAACGGCATTGCCGTGCCGGTTGCGGAAAAAGCTTCGCACTAAGGTCGAATCGTTATGGCTACTGAAGTCGTAAGTCCGAATGTCGCGAAGATCCACCTGACCGAGCGAGCCGCGCAAAAAATCCGCGCGCTTCTCGAAAAGGACGGAGTGTCTCCCGAAGTCGGCGGCTTGCGCGTCGGCGTGCAGGGCGGCGGCTGCTCCGGCCTCTCCTATGCCATGAGGCTGGACACGCAAGCCCGCGACCGCGACAAGATCTTCGAGGAATTCGGCGCGCGTATCTTTGTCGACCCGAAAAGTTTTCTATTCCTGAACGGCACGACGCTCGAGTACGAAGAGACGCTGATGCGCCAGGGATTCGTTTTCCAGAATCCCAACGCGGCGCGCAACTGCGGCTGCGGCAGCTCTTTTACGGCCTAGTAGAACAGGCTTTTGGCCTGTTCCCCGGTCAAACGCGGCGCAGGCTGATCCGCACAAGTGGTTGGCAGCCGCACTCGCCAGCCACTTTTTTTGTGCCCGCGCCGGGAGTAGCACATGCTGGATCTTCTGGGGGCCATTCTAGAACTCCTGCCGGATTTTGTGATTGAGTACGTTCTTGGCCGGTTGTTTCTGGGATTCCAGGAACTCTTGAACTGGACCCTAAATAAACTTTTATGAGCGCCATTCTATCGACGAACCCGCCTCTGGTCTGCTGGAACTGCCACGAGCGCACCCTCGGCACGCACTTCTGTTCGGGCTGCGGCAAACTCCTACAGCTGCCCCAGGCTGTCGATTACTTTGCGCTCTTCGAAATGCCGCGCCAGCTCTGGATCGAGATGAGTGGGCTGGAGCAGAAATTCCTGCAACTCAGTTGGAAGTTGCATCCCGACAATTTCGTCAACGCCACCGAGACCGAGCGTGAGCTCTCATTGAAGCGCAGCTCCGAATTGAATGACGCCTATCGCACGCTACGCGATCCCGTCGTCCGCGTCGAGTACCTCCTGGCCATCGAAGGCGCCCGCAAGGAAGGCCAGCACAAGCAGCAAGCTCCGCCCGAGTTGCTCGAAGAAGTCTTCGAGTTGAACGAATCGCTCGACGAGCTTCGCGAAGCCAGACAATCAGGCGGGGATCTCGCCGCGTTGAAAACGCGCCTAGAATCCGTCGAAAAGAATTTTCAAGAAAAGCTCAGCGAGGTGGACGCGCGACTCCAGGCGGCCGCGCGCGAATGGGACGCCGCTCTGCAAGCGGATGCCGCCACGCGACAGGTAGTCATGGCGAAGCTGAACGACTTGCTGAATCACCGATCGTACATCCGGAATCTGGTAACCAATGTTCAAAAGGAGTTGCTGTAGCTCAGGCCTTCAGGCCTGAGGCTTTTTCGAGGTACTTGGCATCCATGGGACGCATCGTCGGAATCGATCTCGGCACCACCAACAGTCTCGTCGCGTACACCGACCCGCAGACTGGCCAGCCGAAGTGTATCCAAGGTCCGTACGGCAGCACGCTTTGCCCCTCTGTCGTCAGCCTCGATCCTGATGGAACCATCGTTGTAGGCGAGGCCGCTCGAAGAAGGCTCCTCACCCAACCCGAGCGCACCATCTATTCCGTCAAGCGCCTTATGGGCCGCGGCCCCGCGGATGTTCAGAGCGAACTCAAACTTTTCCCGTTCCGCATCGATCCATCCAACAAGAATGTAATTCGCGTCATGCTCGGCGACAAGGTTTTCACTCCGCCGGAGATTTCTGCCTTCATCCTGCGCGAACTGAAAAACTGGGCCGAAGCCCATTTCGGCGAACCGGTGGACCGTGCCGTGATTACCGTCCCGGCCTACTTCAACGACGCTCAGCGCCAGGCCACCAAGGACGCCGGCAAAATCGCCGGCCTCGAAGTTCTCCGCCTCGTCAACGAGCCCACCGCCGCGGCGCTCGCCTATGGCCTGCACGAAAAGCAGCGCGGCAAAGTCGCCGTCTACGATCTCGGCGGCGGCACGTTCGACATTTCTGTCCTCAAGCTCATCTCCACCACCGACGGCGATATCTTCCAGGTTCTTTCCACTAACGGCGACACGCACCTCGGCGGGGACGACATAGACAATCTCTTGCAGGCTTTCGTTCACGAATTGATTTTGCAACATGATGAAATCGACTTTTCGCCGCACGGCGAACTCGCGCAAGAGCTTCGCAAAGCGCTCATCGACGTGAAGCACCAGCTTTCCGAAGCCGAAACAGCCACTATTCGCTTCGCTTTGCCGAACGGCAAGGTTTTCGTTCATGAATTCACGCGCGGTGCGCTCGACGCCCTCATTCGCCCCGTAGTGGATCGCACCATGGGCCCCGTCAAGCTGGCGCTTGCGGACGCGCAGCTCAAGCCCACTGACATGGACGAAGTCGTTCTTGTCGGCGGGGCCACGCGCACACCGTTGATTCGCCGCACCGTGCAGGAATTTTTCGGCCGCAAACCTCACATCGAGCTGAATCCCGACGAAGTTGTCACTCTCGGCGCCGCTGTCCAAGCCAATATCCTCGACCAGGGCGTGAAAACCATGCTCCTGCTCGACGTCACCCCACTCTCCCTTGGCATCGAAACTTACGGCGGCGCCGTCGCGAAAATCATTCCGCGCAATTCCACGATCCCCGCAAGCGCTCAGGAGCTCTACACCACTGGCGTCGACAATCAGACCGGCATTGATATCCACGTCCTCCAGGGCGAGCGCGAACTGGCCAAGGATTGCCGCTCGCTCGCCCGTTTCACGCTGAAAGTTCCGCCCGCGCCCGCCGGCTTGCCGCGCATCGAAGTGAAATTCCTCATCGACGCCAATGGCATCCTGCAAGTCGGCGCCAAAGACCTTCGCACCGGCGAGCAGCACTCCATCGAAGTCCAGCCGAGCTACGGCATCAACGATTCCGAAATCGAGCGCATGCTCGAGGAGTCCATCGAATACGCCGAACAGGATTTTGCCGAGCGCCAAGTCATTGAAGCGCGCACCGAATCCGAATCGATCCTGGCCGCCACCGCCAAAGCGCTGGCAAATTCGCAAGTTTCTGCTTTGTCTGCGGAAGAAGGCGCGAAAATCGCAACCGCCGTCGCCGTATTGCAGGAAGCTGCAGCCGGCAACGATTATAAATTGATTCGCAAGCGCATCGACGAGCTGAATCACGCCACCGAGCACCTTGCCGAACTCTTGATGAATTCAGCCATTTCATCGGCGCTGGAAGGCCGCAAGCTGGCCGAAGTTTAAATTTTCTTAGTAGGGGCGCTGTAAGCGCCGCAAGAATCAGGGGGAAATCATGGGCGGCAGCAACCCATATATTGAAGAAGTCAAATACAGACCCGCAACGAAGAAATACAAAGTCACTTTTCTTCCCAGCGGCAAATCCATCGAGGTCGATCCGGAAAAAATTCCCTATGGCCACAACGGCCTCCCCGGCAGCATCCTCGACATTTCCGAAGGCCTCAAAGCCGGCCTCGACCACGCCTGCGGCGGCGTCTGCGCTTGCTCCACCTGCCACGTCATCGTGCGCGAAGGCCTGGAGTCCTGCAACGAAGCCACTGACGCCGAACTCGACGAACTCGATGAAGCCCCCGGCATCACACCCAAGTCGCGGCTCGGCTGCCAGACCGTCCCCGACGGCACCACCGATATCGTCGTCGAAATTCCCGACTGGAACAAAAACTACGCCAAGGAACTCGACCACTAATTCTGCTGTAGCGGCGGGTTAAACCCGCCGACTTCTCTCTGTGAATCTCTGTGCCCTCTGTGTCAAATCTTTCTCAGGAGCAGACATGCCGCAAACCTTCGGCTGGGACAATTTCGAAGACATCGCTATCGGCCTCACCGACAAATTCCCGGACACCGATCCCCTCACTGTTCGCTTCACTGACATGCACAAATGGATCACCGAGCTCCCCGGCTTCTCCGGCGATCCCGCCGCCTCCAACGAAGCCAAGCTTGAAGCCATCCAGATGGCTTGGCACGAAGAGTTTCTCGACCGCCAGGGTTAGCCAATGCAACCTGCGGCGTGCCCGCGCCGTCTAACAGTATCTATCAGACTCTCTTCTCCTCGGGGGAGGCGCACCATGAAGCGAATTCCTTTCTTCCTTCTCTCCGTGTTCCTTATCCCGCCCATCTCTTTTTCCTTGGCCCAAGCGCCGCAACAACCGCCTCAGCAATCCCAACGACCGCCGGATGGCGGCACTCGCGAAGTCCTCATCAGTATTCTCATTCCCTCCATTGCAAATGCCCCCTTCGCTGCCACCGTGAACACCGAATGGATTCGGCAGCTCCCGGATGGGAGCGCCATCACCCTGAAGAATCACCGCGCCATTGCCCGCGACGCCGCGGGACGCATCTTCCAGGAGCGCCGCGCGCTCGTTCCGGACGACGGCAAGGCCAAGTCAGGTGTTACGCAAATCGAGATCAGCGACCCAGTTGCGCACGAACTCTACATTTGCATTCCGTATGAGCGTACCTGCCAGTTGGAAGAGCTTGTCCTCCCGGAGTCTATGCCTTACACCCCGCCCGCCAAGGCTCATATGGCGCAGGGTTCAACATCGGAATCGGAGGATCTTGGCAAGCAGTCCGTCGGCGGTTTCGAGACGGTCGGCACTCGGGAGACGACCATCATTCCAGCCGGCACCATCGGAAACAACGGTCCCCTCCTGTCCAAGCGGGAGTTTTGGTTTTCGCAGAAGCTTGGTGTAAACCTCATCAGCAAGCGTCAGGATCCGTTCTCCGGAACGCAAAACTTCGAAGTTTCGGACATCACAGTGGGCGAGCCCGACCGCAAGCTCTTTGAAGTGCCCAGTGGCTTCAAGATCTTGGACCTGCGAAAACCGCCGGAGCTCTCCTCGCCTCCGGCCTCCTCACCCAATTGATCCCGCCAAATCCAGTTATCGGCGACTCGGCTTGTCAAAGGTGAACTTGCCCGCATGCGCCGAAGCGCTTGAACTCTATAGAAGACTGTGATATGTTGTCACTTGGTAAAGTGTTGCTCGGCGCTCTCAGACAGACTCCGAAGCTGTGTCCGATAATAAATCTTGTAACTTATTTAGAATCAACACTTGTAGAAGTGTTCATCCTAAACAACTTAAACTTCTTTAGAATGAACACTTATGAAAAACGGGGGGAGGGGGCCTGGTTATTGTTAACCAGCCCAGATCCCAACCCTGCCTCCACCTGCTTGCTCTGTGACTTGCAAGGGAGCCACCATCAGGAGACATTTGACTCCTCCTTGCCAGCAGGGTTTTCCGCCGCGCTTGTGAGCGCGCGCCATTTCCCGTATCCTATTAAAGTCGTAACCGCAACTGTGGCGCTATGGTGCAACGGTTAGCACGTAGCCCTTTCAAGGCTAAAATACGGGTTCGATTCCCGTTAGCGCTACCAACTTACTCTTGAACTGTCTCAGCCCTGCGCCGGATGGCAGTTGATCAGCTCTATCCGCCTGTCCTCATTCGCCGCGGGCCTCCCAGATGGAGATTCCTGGACGCATCTTAAGGAGCACTTCTGAGTTACGCCGAAAAGCACCTCATCGCTGGCGAAACTGTCCAGTATGAGACCCGGTTGCACTGGATCGTGATGTTGGGGCATGCCCTAATCGCCATGATGCTGGCGGTCATCGGCTTGAGCCTGCTCTTCACTCCGTGGAACTCCATAAACAGCAGCGCTCCTGCTTCTGCGTTGCTGCGATGGGCCGGCGCCGCCTGCCTCGTATTGGGAGCGATCTTCTTTGGAATTGGTCTAGTGCGGCGCAATGCCACGGAGATGGCCGTCACCAACAAAAGAGTCATCGTAAAGTCCGGCCTCGCGGATCGCCGCACCATCGAACTTCTCTTGTCCAGAATCGAAAGCATCGCCGTCGAGGAGCCCGCCCTGGGTAGGCTCCTTGGCTACGGAACTGTCATCGTGAGAGGAACGGGTGGAACGCCGGAAGTCTTTCCTCAAATTGCTCGGCCCTTGGAATTTCGCGAACAAGTCCAGCGTCAAATTGCCGGCGAGCCAAAATCCTCCTGAAGGATTTCGTTTTGCATGGGCCGCTGGAAATGACGGACACCTGGAAGTAATATTTAGGATGGAAGAAAGAATTGCCGCGCGGACAAACCATCATCGAGAAGCCAGTTCTCACAAACCGTTTTGTGGAAGCGCTAGGGTATGCGGCGGAGCTACATTTGCACCAGCGCCGCAAGGGCAAAGGCCAGCCCTATGTCGGCCACTTGCTTGGCGTTGCCGCCATCGTCATTCAACACGGCGGCGGCGAAGATGAAGTGATCGCTGCGCTTTTGCACGATGCCGTTGAAGACCAGGGCGGCCTCCCGCGTCTCGACGAAATCCGCGAAAAATTCGGCGAACGCGTTGCCCGCATCGTCGATGGCTGCACGGATTCCTACGAAGCCTCTGGTGAGAAAAGAGATTGGGGCGAAAGAAAACGCGCTTACATCGAAAAGGTAGCGCACGAGCTCGAAGACGTCCGGCTCGTTTCAGCTGCCGACAAACTGGCCAATGCCCGGGAAATCCTCTCTGACTATCGCGTCGAAGGCGACGTAGTGTTCCAGCGCTTTAGCGGCCGCAAGACTGGCACGCTCTGGTATTACCGCACGCTGGTCAACGTTTTCCGCAAGGCGGGCTCAAACGCGCTGATCGACGAACTTGACCGCGTGGTGACGGAACTCGAACAACTTGCCAAGTAGGCCGCTCGGACCCGGCCGGAGCGCCCCTCCGGCTAAAAGGTCATCCGTAGGCTGGCTGCAATGCTCCGCGGCTCGCCAATCGCGGTCCCCGAAAATAAGCTCGCAAAGTTAATCACATTCAGTCGGTCTGCAATGTTTGTCACCTGAATCTGCAGCGCGGCGCTTCTCGATTCCTTATGATAGATTTCCGCGCCTGCTGCTGCGTCGAGCGAAAAATTCGGCTTCACTCGACCGCGAGCAAGATCCACACGATCCAGAATCTGTTGTCCGAACGCTGCCAGTAGGTCACTGAGGTTGGCATTCCCAATGTTCGCCGGCAACCCGCTGCCGTACTGCGCGCCCATCGCCAGCCAAATCCGGCGCGGCGCTTGAAAACGCACTCGCGCACGCAGCGAATTCCGTTGATCTTGCGTTACGGCAAACTTGCTCGTGTCCGTCAGCGCGTTGGCCGCGTCGCTTCCAAGAAATAATCCGCCGGTGATCGGCCCTTGTCCAGTGCCGGACTGATTCGCGTAGCTTAGGTAGCCGGAGAAGCGGCCCCACTGCGGAACTTCGATTCGGATTTCTTCGCCGAGAATCCGCGCTTTCGCAAACGCAATCGGAAAACTCACGCCGGTATCCAGCAGCACGTCGTCATCGGAGTACTGCCGAAAATCCCGGCGAAAAATGTTGGCATCCAGCCGCAGCTTGCCGAGAAATGCCTTGGTTACTCCGACTTCATAAAAGTTTCCGCGACCCGGCCTCACCGGCAATCGCAACACCGAGGGACTGATCGCATCGAGCAACGGCGAACTAGCGAGCAGCAGATTCTCCACCGCGGGGGTTTGAAAAACGCGATCGTACGCAGCATGAAATAGCAAGTTGATCGCCGGCACAAATCTCGAAACGCCGATTCTCGGACTCCACGCCGATTCGTGCACCACAAATCCGTAATGATCGAACCTCAGCCCTGCACTGACGTTCCACCGGCCGACGCGCATCTGGTCCTGCGCGTAAATCGAAGGCTCGACATCCCATTTCCGCTGATAGGGAAACTGAAAGTTTGAATTCGTCCCGGGATCGAATTGCGTCGGATCGGTGATCGTGTATTGCAGCGCTTCATGCACCGGACTGAAAATACTGTCCACACCGGTTTTCCAATCGTGGTGTCCGCGGTGCCCCGCGAGGTCTGCCCGAACGTACCCTTCGCGGTACCCGCGATCTTGCGAAACAATCACCGGCGTGGCCTGCGTATTTGACGTCAGCGTCGCGCTGGAATCCCGCACGCTTCCCGATAAACTCAGAAACAATTCCGCCGAAATCGTGTGCTGGAAGTAAATTTGTCCACTCGTCTCCCGGTTCTGAATATCCTGCCGCTGGCCCGCTTGCTGCTGTACCAATTCGTTTGGGACCAGGAAGCGCACGGCATTGTGCGTTACGCTTACGCGCAGCCGGTCGCTTGCGGAGAAGTCTCTTTCATAGGAAGCCGAGAAACCCGCCGCATTTCCCCTATTCGTGTAATTCGCCAGTACCGGTGGATCGAGGTAGCGCTCAGAATGAAATCCTTCACTGTTCGCCGAAAAACGGTCAGCTCCTCGCGCGTAGGAAATTCCCGCCGCTCCATTTACCGAGGAAAAACTTCCGCCGCCCGCGTCAAGCCGGCCATGCCATCCCGCCGCCACATCTTTCTTAGTAGTGACTTCAACAATGCCGCCCAGTTTCCGCCCATACTCTGCGGGAAAACTCGCCGTCAACACGCGCAGCGACTCTACTTCGCTAGAATCAAACGAAGGCGCAAACGCCGGCGACCGGTTCTGCGTGAGTGGAAGCCCGTCCACTACGAATTGCACGTCGTACTCAGAGCCGCGCGGATGCAGCACGCCGTTGGCTTCATAAAGCCATCCTGGTTGAGCCGCCACCAGGTCCAGCAGTTCACGCCCTGGTTGCGCCGCATTATGCTCTTCGATTGATTGTCGCCCAATGGAGTAGAGCGATCCCGTAGCATAGGGATCCACGAGCGTCGCCGAATCATTCACCTGCACCTGCGTCGTGACCGGCGCAACACCGAGCGTCACCGCCACGCGCACCGGCACTTCGGAGCGAATCTCTACCAAATCGCTCCAGGCCGCGAATCCTTCCGCCTGCAAACTCAGCCGGTAAACTCCAAACGGAAGATCCTGAGCGACGTAGCGCCCCTCCGGCCCAGCCACAAAACTCCTGCGAAAACCATTAGCTGCGCTGACCAGCTCGCCGGTCGGCGACAACGCGGCCCCGTGCGGGTCATGCACTTCCAGCCGCAGCTCTCCCCGCACGCGCTGAGCCCGCGCTGCCGCCGCGCACAAAAAGAATAGTGCGACGACTTCAATACATCTTATTGTTCTTCCAGAAAACATTTTCATACATCGACGCGGAAGCGCGTGGCAATCGTCAGTTACTCTTGTTCGATGCGGCGAGAAGCACATCGCGCGCCCCAAGATGCCATCTTTTTACGTTAACATGGAGCCCACTCAGCCCACGAACTCGAAGTCCCAGGAGCCTGTAAAATAGCAACAGAACTCCAATACTTCTTGGCGATTGTGGAGTTCGACATCTTTTCTTGACTTTTGTTTTACTAGAAATCGTTAAACTCTGGTGTGAAAATAAGGAACTAGCCGGAACAGGCCAGTTCGAAGAGGATCTTTGACGACTCAAGGAACTGCAGGCGATCACAAGTGTCAGCCGACGAATGCAGCTGAGACCTCGGTTGTTTCTTCCGCGGCCGCGACTGGCTCGCGGGTCATTGCAGCAGAGGAAGTAGATCGTGCTTTTGGAATGCCGGTGGGCAAACTTCGCGGACGAGCCGGGATCGCGTCGCTGGCTTACGCCGCTGAGGGCGAGAACGAACTTGTCCTCGGCGCGCGAGCGGCGGAAGAAGCTCTGCGCGCTGCTTCTTGCGGGGTGCACCAACTCGACTGGATCGTTGCCACCAGCGAAACGCACCACAATTACCCGCCGCTATCGGCGCAGCTTCATTCCCGCTTGCTCGCCAGAGAAAACTGCGCCGCGCTTGACGTCGGCGGGGCCTGCCTGGGCTTGCTGAATGCTCTCGCTGTTGCGCAATCGCTAATCGGTTCAGCGCAGGCCAAAACCATTCTCGTCGTGACTGCCGACGTTCATAGCCGCACCCTTACTCCCGGCCGGGTGGCAGGTGAATTTGGGGGCCTATTCGGTGACGGCGCAAGCGCTTTCCTGCTTCGTGGCGCCAATGCTAACGGGACGAGCGGAGGCTATCTGCTCGGAGAATTTATTTTTGGTTGCGCCGGCCAGTATGCCGCGGCGATTCAGGTCAGCGATTCAAAGGATGGAAACCTCCACGTGCAGTTCGACGGTGAAGCGCTTTCTCGAGCGGCCATCACGCGGATGGAAAAAGTTCTCGCAGCAGTGGAGCTGCGCAGCGGCATTCCGCGGGCTTCCGTTGGCAGTTTTGCGACCCATCAGCCGAACCCGCGCCTGGTGACGCTGCTCGCAAAGCAATGCGGTGTTTCGAAAAGCGCGTTTCCGCCGGTCGCCCGAGTTTCCGGGAATCTCGGATCATCCACTTGCGGCGCAGCTCTGCATGAGTCATTGCGCAACGCTTCAAAGCATGCGCCTGGCGATCGGCGGCCGATTTTTCTTGCTTCGCTCGGTCCCGGCTTGCTGTTTGGAGGGGGTTGGCTCGCTCCCCTCGCTTGAGTCGGGCCGAAATAACACTGACAACTCTCAGGGTCCGGGCCGCGTCCGGGCAGTGAAGCTGATGTTTGCCGCAGGCACCACGCAGCCTTGCAGCGGCGGCCAGCCTGGATCGGTCATCACGTTGCGGCAGAGTGAGTTAATCGCGTTGGTGATTTGCGACGGATCGACCACGCCATTCAGCGTTTCCGCGTATACGGTGTAGCTGTGTCCTACCGCCAGCGCATCAATTTCATAGGTTCCATCAAATTGCGCTGGCCCGGGCGAAACACAACTCCATCCGCCAAACGTTGCTCCCGCCACCGCCCCAGTGGCTGCATCCACGGCGACCACCTGAGCGCCGAAAACTCCCGTCACGCCCGGAGGCGAGGCGGGGAGGGCTATCGGATTCGCGGGAAAAATGCGTCCGCGGATCGAACCCTGATGCACCGCATCCACGGGATCGGGATAGAGAACGCGCAATCCAGTGCGGTCATCATCGCCAAGCGGGGCGTCAGGCTGCTGAGCCGTTGGCCGCATTCCGCTGAAGGTGCCGGGCGTCGGCGCGAAGGGAAACATGATCGCACTCCAGACCGCCGAATGGCTGAAGCCAAGGAAATGTCCAAGTTCGTGGGTCAGCAGCGACTCGAGATCATAAGCTTTCGGATTTGCTGCCAGCGCCAGTGGCGTCGCATACGCCGTATTTGAATCGCTCGGATTGAAATAAATATCCGCGTCGAGAATCTGTCCCAACTGAGTGGAAACCGCGCTGCTCCCCACTTGAACGCCGAGGCGGTCGGTTGTGATCACCCTCGTGAACGCCAGGACGCCTGGGGTAAAGGCCATGTCTGCCTGATCGAAACAGATGGAGTTTACACCATCGGGGCCGCAGGCGGTCTGCGTGGCCGTGCGCGACAGTGGGGCGAATGTTGCCGGAACGAGTGTTGTACCGCTGACGCCGCTCCACACTGCCAACGACTGCGCAATCCCCTGTTCAATCTCCGTCAGGCGTCCGCTTGCGGTCTGGTTCTGCGTCAAGATGGTTACCGGATTCGAGTTCAGCGCGGTGCTCCATCGAACCGCGATGCTACCTGTGGAACTGAGTTGATGCGCCCGTACGGGGCAGGCCGATCCGCCTGAAAGGGCAGCCGGCTGCCGGACGTCTGGGACGATCATGTCGAACGAATAGGCCTGTGCTATGGGCGCAAACCAAATCGCATAAAACGTTGCCAGAAGGATCGAGCAAATTCGATTCACGCACAATTTCATTTTTCCGCCCTTCTATTTTTAAATGATTAAGGGGTTTTTTCTTCCAGCGCCTTCTGAAGTTTCAGCTGAAAAACGGCGACAGGCAGGTTTCGAATCCCGCCGTGCCGGAACTGGCGTGTTCGAGGGTCGAACACCGGGTCGGCCGCCGAATCCTGGGTCACGCGTTCCACTCCGGTTCGCGGATCGCGATCGATTCGAAACGTCCCTTGCGACCAACCCAGTACGCGGAACGGTTCTCCTTCGTGCCCCCAGAGAAAAATGTATGCTTCCTCGCCCGGCCGAAACGCCGGCACTCCTTCGATTCGCGAATGCAGATTTCCAACACTGCCGCCGAGCATGCGCACGCTGACCACGCCGGGGAGCAGGCCTTTGTTTACCTCCACCGTTTCAAAGCGCGTTTCCGTCCAAATCTCTCCGTCCTGCCAGCGGCTTTCCACGCCGATGCAGCGAAGCCGCGCCACGGCGGTCGCTTGATTCACGAGTTCCTCGAAGCGCAGGCTCGAAAGTGTCGTTGCGTTAGCCGCCACCGCGAGCAGCGCAAGTCCCGCCAGGAACAAAATCCACAAGAATCGACGCCGTTGCACAAAGCTCATTTCAGTTCACCTCCAGAACGCCGCTCGCGGCGGTCTTATCGAGATTTGTGTTTTGTATGAAAAGCGTGCGCGCGCCGGGGGCGGCGTTTGCGGGGACTTGCAGAGTGAGGTGGATGATTCCGAGGCCCGCGGGTTGCTTGGTGATCACCGCGACGTCGCCGGGCCCAGACACGGTGTAGCTCATGCTGGTGTCTAGTCCGCTCTGCGAAAAAATGCAAATGTCAGCAGTGGAAGTGCCGCTTGTGGGTCGCCGCAACGGAATCGAGCTGCCACCCAGCGTGCATGCGTTACTAGCTGTGTTGAATTGCCCAAGCGCTCCGACGTTCAAGTCCACGTCGTTGCCCGGTACGGACACTCCCGCCGTGGTTGGGTCTACGACCACGATGTCTTTTCCCGTGGCCGCTGGAGCGCTACTGCTGAGGGCAATCACGTCGTCCGAGACATTTGGCGCAGAGACGATGAGCGACACAACATTTGATTTTGTCCCGCCAGAATTCTGGACCTGAATGGACAAGTTGCCGGCGGTGACGACGTCTACTGCCGTTACCGGCGCGGTGCATTCCAGTGCGGAAGTGCAGGTCGTGATGCGCGAAATGCCGCCGATGAGCATCGCGGAACCGGGTCCGGGGCTGGACGGCGTGAATCCGCTGCCGTCGACTTTCAGAGTGAAACCTTGGGCGGCGCCGGCGTAGACGCTGGAGGGATGCAAAGTGAGGATGTTGGCACCCGTGGAAATCGTCACGTTCGCGATGCCGGATTGGGAGGTGTCGTCGCTGCTGATGGCCACGACTTGAATAGCGTCAGGTGTGGGTGGTATGCCGGGCGCGGTGTAGGTCCCGTTTGCGTTGATCGCGCCGCAGATGCCCGGAGCCGAACACGCGGTACCCTGGATTTGCCAAACGACATTCTGATTGGCCGTTCCGAGGACCGATGCGGTGAAGCCTTGGACGGCGAGTGGCGCCAGAGTGATGCTTGCGGGTTGCACGGAGACGAGCACGTGATTGATCACCGTGATCTGCGCGCTCGTGCTTTGCGTGGAATCGGCCGCGCTCACTGCCGTGGCGCTCACGGGATTCGGCGAAGGAATGGCTCCCGGCGCAAGGTAGTCCACTTGTGGGGCGGAGGTGGTCGTCACCGTCTGGCAGGGATTCGAAGCAACTACGCAAATCTGCCCGAATGTGGTGTTTCCGCCAGCAACTCCGTTTACGTTCCATACGATTCCGCTGTTGGATGTGCCATTCACCTGCGCACTTAACGTCACGCGATGATTCGCGGCCAGCGTTGCCGTCGAAGGCGAAACACCCACGTTGACTCCCGGTAGAATCGCCAGGATCGCTTGCGTACTTTTTGATGGGTCCGCTTGCGGAGTTATTGTTACTGTGACGGTGTTCGGGCTTGGGGCCGTGCCGGGAGCTGTGTAGGTCGCCGAATCCGAAAGAGAATTTCCCCCCACTGTTTGCGTTGTGACCACGGTCAAAGTTCCGCAGGAACTGCCGCTGCAGCCAGGGCCGCTTAGTGCCCAGCTCAGCGCGGGATTGGGGTTCGAGCCGGGTACGGGTGTCAGCGTCGCAACGATCGTGGCCGTTGCTCCGGCTGGCACGGTCGACGGCGCGGCGAGTTGCAGCGAAAAACTGCTGGTGATGGCAACGGCTGCGGAAATTTGTCTCGAAGGATCGGCGACGCTTTGCGCGGTCAGCGTCGCGCTTGCTGGCGATGGCAGAGTTTGTGGCGCAGTGTACTTGCCGCTGGCATCTACTGTTCCGCACCCGGTGGTGCAAGCCGGGCCAGAAAGGCTCCAGCGCATTGAAGTATCGGGATGCCCGTTGCTGGTGACCGTGGCTTGAAATGGTTGGGACGCGCCGAGTTCCACACTCGCGGGATTCGGCGCCAAATTCAGCGAGATGTCACTCGTGATTACCAGGTTGCCGCTGCCGGATTTTGTGGAGTCCGCGTGGCTCGTGGCAGTGACTTGCACCGTTGCGGGTGAAGGCAGGTCGGCTGGCGCGGTGTAGACTCCGGCAGAAGTAATCGTTCCCAGTGTGGCGTTTCCGCCGGAAACGCCGCTGACGCTCCAACTGACTGCGGTGTCCGTCGTATTTGTGACTGTCGCTGTAAACGTCGCCTGGCCGCCGAGGACCAACGATCCGCTTGCTGGCGTAACGGTAACTGTGATGGATGGAAGAGGCGGAGGTGGCGGCGGGGGAGTACTTGCTGAGCCGCAGCCAAGGGTCCACGCTCCCTCTGCAAGCAGCGCGGTGAACACAATTGTCCTGGTCCTGAAACTTTTTTCGTTGCGTTGCGAGAGGGACCGCATGCCCTCCCAAAAGCAGGCAAAGGGCCAGCGAAGGGGGAGGAATTGGCGGAAGCAAATGTAGGATAGTCAAACCACTGCGCCTTGAAGAAACTGCGTTGAATCAACACTTTGGCGAGTTCCAAGAATCAAGCTTTGCCTTCCTGCCACGCATTGAGTTGGATCCCGACGAAGCTCTTGCACTTAGCTTCGTTCTGATTTGGAACCTGGCGGGTGCAGCCCTGTTTCAAATCGGAACCGGTCGTTTGGAAAAATTCCCACGTTGACTTCCATCCTCGTCCCTCCAATAATCCGCGCATGCCTCGCCCCGATGCTGTTCGCCGCGTCAAGAGCTACTCCGCTGCCGACGGTTACGTGTATCAGTACTACTTTTTTGAAGGCGATCGCGCGCAGCGGAATGGCGCACTCGGCGGCGAATTCACCTATGTGGTTTCCGTCGATCGCAAGTCGGCGTTCCCGTTCAAGATCTTCGTCGCGCAATCGGCGCTGGAGGCTTGGGCAAAGGTAAATGGCCGTTCCCTTACGAGCAGCGAAGAATACGCCGTCGCGAAGATGCGCCTTTTTCAGGCGTTCGATGATGGATCCGTCAAGCCCGCCTTGGAAGGCCAGCAACCCGGGGAAGTACTGGTCGATGAGTCCAACCTTGAAGAGATGCTTGGGCGGTTGGGGATTTAGCCCGAAACCCCTCTAGCCTCAGGAAACCCGCTTTTTCGCGATCGAACCTATTCTCAAGTGGCGGCGTCTGGTTAAGTGTACGGAAAGGGTGGGCGGTCAAGGCTCGCGCAGGAAAACCTATGCAGGAGCTGGTTCTGGTCCAATCAGGTCGCACGGTCGGGGAGGAACTGGAGCACGGAGCCGCCCAGGCTGAGACGCGGCGCGAATTCGAGGAGCGCCTCGCCGAGTGCGGCCCGCTGGCCTATCGCGTGGCTCGCGGGGTCTTGCGCAACACCGCTGACGCCGAAGATGTCGCTCAAGAAGCGATGCTGCGCGCCTATCGTCAGTTCGATCGGCTGCGCGATCGAACACGCTTTCGCGCGTGGCTCGTTCGAATCGCGTTTCGCCTCGCGCTGGACCGTTTGCGCTCCGGGAAGCGCCGCGAAGTGCGCGATACGCTTTGGTCGCAACCAGAATACCACCCGCCTGCGGCGAACGCCGAAGACCTCGCTGTTTCGAATGAGTTCCAGGCGCATCTCGACAATGCCCTCGCGGAGTTGCCGGAAAAATTGCGGCTGGTGCTTTTGCTCGCGGCGATGGAAGGCCACACGATCGACGAAATTGCGGGCATGTTGGGTATTTCCACAGGCACTGTGAAGTCCAGAATTTTCTACGCACGAAGACAGTTAGCGGAGAAGTTGCGATGCCATGCAAAAACTATAAAGACGCGTTGATCGAAACGGCAGCCAGCGGCGCTGAGCCACAAGGCGATTTGCGCGCGCACCTCGCCGATTGCGCTGACTGTCGCGCCGCATTCGAACAGGAACGATCTCTGTTCGCCTCCATCGATGCAGGCCTTCACGTTACGGCCAACGCCAAAGTTCCCGCCTCTCTTTTGCCGCGCGTCCGCGCCCTCCTCGATGCAGAATCCACGCCACAGCGTCCCTGGTTCCAACCTGTGGTCTTCGCCGCGGCAAGCGCCGCTCTCGCATTTGCAATCTTTCTGTTTGCACGGCCGCATCGCTCAGGTCCTGATCCCCAGGCTAAACAGACTCCCCAGGTCCCTGTTAATGAGTCACCAACGACCAATCAGAATTCAGGTCCGGCCCCGCATATCGCTTCGTCCAAGGTGAATAATTCTCAAACGCGAGGTCACTCAACTTTATTGCGCCCCGTGGCGTCTAGCCAACCAGAAGTCCTCGTTCCTGCTGACGAGCGCGAAGCGCTTGCCCGTTTCGTCACTACATTGCAGGAGCGCGGCGACGTGGCCGTTGCCTTGGTACCTCCGGCGCCGCAGACGAAAGACGAGCCGGCCAGCCTCGAACCACTCCAGATCAAAGAGCTGGAGATCAAGACGCTGGAAGAACGGCAAACCGAAGTGTCGGACGGAGCAAGGCAGAGACAATAACGGATGGTCGAATCAATTTCGAATGAGTGCGGAGGATAAAATGAAGAGATCGATGATTTCGTTGATGCTGCTACTTTTTGGAGTACTCTCGCCATTCTGCCTGGCCCAGGACAAGCAGAAAGCCGAGGATGGTCAGAAGCCAGAGGTGCGGACAACTCCCGTCAAAGTGCAGATCGTCTTCACGGAATTCGAAGGCGACAAGAAGGTCAAGAGTCTTCCGTACACTCTCTACATCAACGCTCTTGACGCACCCGAATTGAAACCGGGCTGGGTCAAGCTACGGGTTGGAAGTCGTGTGCCGATTTACACTGGCGGCACCAAGGAAAACATGACTTACCTGGATGTGGGCACCAATATCGACGCTCGCTCCGCCTACGCTGGAGAGGGCCGCTTATTGCTCTATTTGAGAATCGAGCGCTCGTGGGTGGAAGGCGGTGTTTCCGTCCCGGTGGCGAAATCGGATAGCTCCGCATCGGAAACTTCAAGCGGACATTTCCAGGAGCCCATTGTCCGCCAGTTTGTGTCAGAGTTCGACCTGAAATTACGAGAAGGACAACCAGTCGAGAGCACTATGGCTACAGATCCCCTTAGCGGAAAGGTGCTCAAGGTGGACGTGAGCTTCACGATTGTGAAGTGATTCTTGCTGGGTATCAGATTGTCTAGACGAGATTCTTCAGAGCGGCGGATAAATCGGAGTGCGAAAATCGATAGCCCGTTTTTTCTAACGCTCGTGGCAAGACGCGCTGGCTGGATAACAGCAGTGCGTCGGCCATTTCACCCAGCGCAAGTCGCAGCGCAAACGCCGGGGCAGGGAAGAGCGCGGGCCGGTGCATGGCCTTCGCCAGCACTTGCGTGAATTCCGCGTTTTGCAGAGGTTGCGGCGACACAATATTGATCGGCCCTCTCGCGGAATTCTTCTCGATCGCAAATCGCAAAATTCCGACCACGTCGTCGATCGCCACCCACGACATCCACTGTTGCCCCGAACCCAATTTTCCCCCAGCTCCAAATTTGAAGGGCACCAGCATCTTCGGCAGGGCTCCCCCCTCGCGTGCCAGAATAATTCCGAACCGCGCCAGCACCACGCGAATCCCCAGCGCCTCGGCCTTCAACGCTTCCGCTTCCCACTCCTGCGCCAGCGCGGCCAGAAAGTCCGTCCCCAGCTTGCTCTCTTCGGTCAGCATCTCATCGCCGCGATTGCCATAGACGCCGATTGCGGAAGCCGACACCAGCACGCTCGGCCGCGCATTCATCTTCGCCAGCGCATTCACCAGCGCACGTGTCGTATCGATCCGGCTCGTGCGCAACAACTCTTTTCTTTGCGCTGACCACCTCCCGTCCGCAATCGACGCACCTGCGAGATTCACCACCGCATCGGCGCCAACGCCTGCGCCCCCCAATTCTCCGGTCTCCGGATTCCACGCCACCGCGAATCCTTCGTTCGCTCCCTCGCCGGCCGCACTCTGCGGCCGAACCAGCCGGCACACGGTATGCCCAGCCCGTGCCAAAGTTTGTCCGAGCGCGCTTCCCACCAGCCCCGACGAACCCGCTACTAAAATCTTCATTTTTCCTCTGTGCTTTTCGGTGTTGGGGACTAACAAAATTCCAACTACTATCACGCTACGCAACCGGTACCCTACCGTCAAGCCATCGAAACGTTCAAATCTTGTCTCTCGGTTGAAAGAATTGAATTATTCGTCGTTGCAAACAATCGCGGCGTGGCAAAGCGCCGGGATCGCACGGGCTCCCGACCGGCCGGAACAAGTGCCGCTTGTGCTACTGGCCCCTTCCCGCGCAGCGGGTTACAATTCTCGTGTGCCACCCGTCTCACAAACGATTCGCGTGAAAGTCTTGTTTTTCGGCCGCCTTAAGGAACTCACCGGCCATGCCGAAGATTCCATCGAGTTCGCAGACGCAATGACGATTGAGCAACTCTTCGCTGTCTACGCGACGCGGATTCCGGATCTTGCAAAATACCGCTCTTCACTGGTCGCTTCGCGCAATCAGGAGTTCGCCGCCTGGGACACTCCTCTCCGTACCGGTGACGAAGTCGCCTTTCTCCCTCCCGTGAGCGGCGGCTGACGCATCGGCATGGCGACTCTCCCTCACGATGACATCTACCAACTGGTGCGCGAGCCCATCGATATGGCCGCGCTGTCCCGGCAAGTGCGCGCTCCCGAGGATGGCGCGATCGTTACCTTCGACGGTTTCGTCCGCAATCAATCTCACAATCGCACGACTCTCTACCTCGACTACGAAGCCTACGAATCCATGGCCCTGGCCAAAATGCGCGAAATCGGCGCACAACTCCACGAGAAATACCGCATTCACCGCGTCGCCATCGCCCACCGGCTGGGCCGCCTCGAAATCGGCGAAACCAGCGTTTTCATTGCCGTCAGCGCGCCGCACCGTGCCGCGGCCTTCGATGCCTGCCGCTTCGCTATCGACACCCTCAAGCGCACCGTGCCCATCTGGAAAAAGGAGTATTTCGCAGACGGCGCGGTCTGGGCGGACGGGGAACTGCCACCCGCACCCGTGGCGACAACCCGTGCGAAACCTGCATCTTAAACTAACAATGTCCATGACTCTCCCTCGCCCTCGCGCCACATTGCTTCTGGCCATCGCAGCACTCCTCATGGCCGGATTCTCGTTCGGTCAGGACAAGCCCGACCGTCCTCCCTGGGCGCAAAAGCCGAAGCCGGCCTCCACCCCCAACTCCAAATCCACTTCTACCGCGGCACCGACGTCGGCACCAGACGGCGAGCCTGGAAAAATTGTTCAGCCTACGCCGCCGGCCGCCGCGACAGACCCGCAAGACCCTTCGGGACAGCGGGGCCGCATCCGCGTCAACGTTAATCTCGTTAGTGTTCTCGTCAGCGTCCTCGACGACAAGAACCGGCCCTCCCCCGACCTCCCCAAGGAAGCGTTCCAGCTTTTTGAAGAAGGCGTCGAGCAGCAGATCAATAAGTTTGAGCCGGAAACCTCGCTGCCTCTGGATCTTGCGATCATGATCGACGCCAGCCTCAGCGCCCACAAGGAGATCAGCTTCGAGCAGGAAGCCGCCGCCCACTTTATCCGCCAAGTGTTGCGGCCCGGCGATCGCCTCGCTGTTTTCTCGTTTGATGAAAATGTGACCCAGCTCGCATCGTTTTCCGATAACGTCCCTGAGCTGCAAGCCGCGGTTCGCAAAATGCCGGCTGGCGCAGGCACTTCCATTTACGACGCTGTGATGCTCGGCGCGCGCGCGCTGGGGCGTCGAGGAGAAGACCGCCGCCGCGTCATTATCATGGTCACCGACGCCGGCGAAACCACCAGCCGCGCCGACTTCGACGCCGCTCGCAAGGAAGCCGTCCTCTCCAACGCGCTCCTTTACACCATCGTTATTCGCCCGGTGAAAAACGAGAGCGGTCGCAACACCGCCGGTGAACATGCCCTCGAGACCATGACCGACACTACCGGCGGCGCCATGTTCTATCCCGACACGCCCCAGGAACTCGGCGCCATCTTCGATCGCATCGACCGCGAACTCCGCACCCAATATCTCTTGGCCTACTACCCCACCCCGCGCGGCCCCGCCAACACCTACCGCTCCATCGTCGTCACCGTCGACCCCGCAACCTTCCACGTCCGCCACCGCAAGTCCTATCTCACTGGCTCGCAATAAGTCATTGCCTTTGTAGGGCCGTGGCTTTAGCCCGATATCTTCGCTCACGTGTCGGCTCTACTCGGTTTGGGTCGCAGGATTCGACAGGAGTCCATTCAGGATCGTTGCATCTGACAAAGAGTGCTTACTGGTTTTTCCTATATCGCTTGCAGGTATTTACCGGATTGACAGTTTATACGCGTTCTCTTAGGTTCCGCTATGCATTGGCGCGGACTCCGTCGGTTTTTCACCTTTAGGCGGTGGGTCCTCTCGCGCTGACGCATCCACGGTCTGTTAGTACGTTCAAGGTCACGTTCGCCCAGCCAGAGAAGGCACGACCATGAAATTAGGACACTACCTGCTTTCACCACGATGGGCGGGTGGCAGGCCCTTAGATCGCCGAAATGAGAGGGGTTGGCCGGTGGCAGCCCCTTTAACCGCTGGCACGATGGGGGTGCCGCACCCTTCGGTTTTAAGGGTGCGGTCTTTGACTTTGCTTTCTCGCCGTGTCCTCGATCATCCCCCGGAGTCAATCCGGATCAACCCATCCTCACCTTTCGCGTAATGCGACCAACTGCTCCACGGCCAGTCTTTCGGATGAACAACCAATTTTCTTTTCACCGGATTCTCATGCATATACTCCAATTTCTCCCTAACCTTCTTCCCGCTCCACACATTGAAGTCATAGAACCGCCGCTGCCAAAACGCCGCCAGGGTCGTGGCCTCAGAAAACGGCAACGACAACTGCCCCGGAGTCGACTTCCTCCCTTTCCCCCGCAGCGCGCGGGAGACCTTTTGTTTAAGCACCTGCAGCGCTTTCGACGGCGTACCTTTCTTCGGCTCACTGATCAGCAAGTGCACGTGTTCCGGCATCACCACATACCCGATCAATCGGAAGCCATTTCGAGACCGTACTTCCTCCAGGATTTTCACAAACCGATCCCGCGCCCGCCGCGTCCCCAGGAAGGATCTTCGGCGGTAGCAGCTGAAAGTAACAAAGTGGAGATCGCCTCGCCCGTAATAGCGTCGTAGCGGGTTGCGCATCGAAGAAAAACCCGCACCCTTGTATCTTGCGAAGTGAAGCGCAACGATGCGGTTGTGTTTCGGCGGGAGGCCGACCGCACCCTTAGGCCGACGTACGAGCCTGGTTCAAAGATTGGCCTCCGCCCCTCTCTTTTCACGCCGTTGAGAATCGGAGGCCTTTTGAGCCTGCATCGACAAGGTGGGCGCGAAGAGTTTGCCCGGGGCGGAAGCCGAACCACAGCCTAACTCTAGGAGGTTTTGTGGACAAGATAGCTTCGCAACCCGTGGCTTGGTGTGGCATTGATGTCAGTGCCCAACAGCTCGTCGTCGCATTGCAACGCGGAGACCGCGCTGTTCAGCATCGCACTTTCCCCAATCGTTCAGTCGGTCATCAAGCTCTTATTCGCTGGCTGGCGCGAAACACGGGCACTGTTCGGGTGTGTCTGGAGGCCACGGGGCTCTACAGCTTGGATCTAGCGCTGTCGGTGCACGCGGTGCCCGGCATAGAGCTTGCGGTCCTCAATCCCAAGGCGGTCTGCCGCTTCGCGGAAACTTTGCGGCGCAGCAAGACGGATCCTGCGGATGCGCTGGTGCTGCTGGACTACGCGCGGCGCATGCCGTGGCAATCCTGGCAGCCGCCCAGTGCGACGGCACTGGTGTTGCGTTCCATCACGCGACGCTTCGCAGCGCTGACCAAACAACACACGATGGAGGTCAACCGTCTGCATGCCGCGGAAGCCAGCAAGACCGTGCCGCGCTGTGTGCGGCAAGACTTGAAGCAATCGCTGCGTCAGATCGAGTGTCGTCTCCAGCGGCTCCAGAGTGAGGCTCGTGAGCTGGTTGCGCGGGATGCGGAACTAGAGCAGCGCTACACGCTGCTGCGCAGCATCCCAGGCATTGGGGAGAGCAGCGCGCTGCAGATTATGGGGGAACTTGAGGTGCTGGCGCCCGATCTGGACGTGCGCCAATGGGTCGCGCACAGTGGGCTCGATCCCATGCAGCACACCTCGGGCAGCTCGGTCCATCGTGCCGCTCGCATCAGTCGTGCCGGCAATCGCCATCTGCGCCGCGTTCTTTACATGCCTGCCGTGGTCGGCGTGCGCTTCGACCCGTATCTACGTACCTTCTACGAACGCTTGCTGGAACGGCACAAAACGAAACTGCAAGCCATTATCGCCGCCGCCCGCAAGATCCTGCATGCTATCTACGGCATGTTTCGTTCACGATCTCGCTACGACGGTTCTAAGCTGTTCCCATTGCTTCAACCGACAGCACAAGCCGCTTAAAAAGAGAAAGGTTCTCCGCACCACTCCAAAGAGAAAAAAACATTGCACATCAAGAGAGAATCTTGCAAAAAACAGAACCGCAAGGATGGGGCACCCAGCCGGCACAAAAGAAGGAAAGAAAAGTCAAAAGCCACACCCTTGCAAAAAACAAAACCGCAAGGGTAGGGCACCCAAAGGCGTTTTTCGGAATTAAGGCGCGACCACCTGCCAGGACCACCCGCCGAACAGCTGGGTGAGTGTATACTTGTGCCGTTTTTGAGCGAAGAAAAGAGATTTCGTCCCAGATAGAGGACGCGAGCTTACGCTTGGCATGCACATGCACACAACTATTCTTGCCACATTTTTTGAGATCTCTCGCACGGCGGTTTCAATGTGCAGCGCTGGAATCCTACTTTTCCTTGTTGCGCTGTGGGCTACGAGGACCGATATCGCGCGGGCCGGCGGCCTGGACAAGATCGTAGCCTTGAGCAATTTGTGTTTCGCCATCCCCTTGGCGGTCTTCGGCGCGGAGCATCTCTCAGGCGCAAGATTCATCATGCTCGGCGTGCCTTCGTACATGCCGTGGCCTCTGTTTTGGGCGTATTTCGTCGGCTTTGCGTTGTTGGCCGCGTCCTTGAGCATTGCTACAAAAATTCAGGTGCGCTGGTCCGGCCTGCTGTTCGGGATCATGATGTTTCTTTTCGTGGCGATGGTGCATATCCCGCGAGTTGTCGCCAGCCCCAGTGACAGGATTCCATGGACGATCGTCATTCGCGAAATGTCATTCGCGGGCGGAGGCTGGATTCTTGCGGGAATCGCGATGGGCGGGCCCGGCAAGAGCAAGCTCATCACCGTGGGCCGCGTGTTGATCGCGATCGCCGCCCTATTTTTTGGCGTTGAGCATTTTCTGCACCCAGCGGGATGCCCCGGAGTCCCGCTCGAAAAACTGACGCCTGCGTGGATTCCGGGGCGTTTGCTCATTGGCTATTTGACGGGCGCCATTCTTGTGGTTGCCGGGGCGGGCATCCTGCTGGCCAAGAAGACGCGGATGGCGGCAACTTATCTCGGTACCTGGATTGTGTTGCTAGTCTTGTTCCTCTATGGGCCGATCCTGATCGCGCAGATGTCCGACCCGAGCACCGCGGTCAAGGTTGAGGGGATCAATTACTTTGCGGACACGCTGCTGTTTGCCGGAGCGATTCTCGCGCTCGCCAGCGCGACGCCACGCACGGATTAAAATGCCGCCTGCCAACCTACGCTGCGGATTAAGACCTGCCACCCGCCCACACGCTAAACCGCGTATGGGGCACCCGCTACGCATCCCCAGCAAGATGACTACGTCTCGAGCAATGTGTCGAGCACTGCGGGCCACCGATGCTCGAAGTCGCCGTCCCTTTGGAGTCCGCGCTTTAATAGAGCTTGGATTCGCCGCTGCGTTTCAGGCCAAGTCAGCGCGGTCTCAAAAGAAGTGATGGCGGCGAGCAGCCGGTCGGCGGACGGCAACGAGACATGGTTGACGAGATTCTTCGCGGCGGCAATGGCACGCCGGTCGAAGGAGGCGATCCGGCGCGCGAGCGCGTCGACGAAGCCGTCCAGTTCGGCGTCTGGAAGTGCCCGGTTGACGTATCCGTATCGTTCCGCGGTGTCGCCGTCGAAA
>Ga0210406_10000689_pt1 | contig 45055 bp, 41 predicted proteins | sample IncBWC30MmetaG_FD_155454 | JGI IMG/M metagenome (GOLD analysis project Ga0210406, IMG submission 155454) | Forest soil microbial communities from Barre Woods Harvard Forest LTER site, Petersham, Massachusetts, United States - Inc-BW-C-30-M | ecosystem: Environmental > Terrestrial > Soil >...
TGAATGGGTTTTGAGAGAAGCTTTTTGATAATCCCGTCGAGAAGATCCAGAATATTTGCATTCACGCTTTTCGGTCGCGGCACGGGAGTGTACAGGTGCATGTCACGCAAACCGTCGGCATTCGACGCTTGGAATGGTGCCTTGCCGCAAACTGCTTCGAAAAACATTACCCCCAGAGCATAAAGGTCAGTTGCAGGAACTGCCCGTTGCCCTGTCCATACCTCCGGCGCCATGTAGCGGGGTGTGCCAGACCCCTTATACGTTCGAGTGGCTTCATCAACGAATTTTGCCAGTCCAAAGTCGCCAATCTTGAGGATTTCACCGGAGACAAGGATATTCTCGGGTTTCAGATCGCGGTGAACCGTTCGAGAATGAAGTGATTTCAAGCCTTTGAGAACCTGTCGCATGTGCCCGACAAGCTCTTCAGTCGATAGCTTCCGTTTCTCAGCCGATGACAACACATCCCGGTAGTCCCCGTCCGGGCAGTACTCCATAACCGTGAATAACCCACGGGCCGAGCCGACGAGACACTCAGGGGTGACGTAAAAGCCCGTCACATCGATGGTTTTGAGAGCATCCTTTGCCTCAAGATGTTCAGCGACCGCAGCTACCTTGCCGTCTTTAATACCCACATCGCGTACGGCGTCGATCTTGTTCTTGTCGTCGAGAAGATGGCCACCCCTAAGCAGCAGATCGTATGGCAGTAAATTGGGAGGAACGGACTGTGCACGGCGGCCTTCCTGTGCAAGGGCCACTATGGATAAGAAGATGGCGGTACAAAGAATGGTGCGCCGGATATATCTGATCGCCATTACGTGCCTCTAGAACAGATTGTGAAACATACTGGAAACACTAGCTATCTTACTGGTATAAAACATCGGCGGACCAAGACGCAGACCCCTCTGTTCGAGGCACCCCAAACGGATACCTGAAGTATCGAGCTCTCATTGGCTTGTCCGGAGTAAGATTCTGAGGAGGGCGCATCGTTCCGATGGGAATAGATACGAGTTGATCTATGTCCGGTATGGAGGAATCGCAACTAGTCAACATAATTGGGCATTCCGCGGGCGCCATCATCTTTGGAATCTTTCTGGTGCTCCTCCTGCGCGATCGTGCGCCTACCGGCTTGCGCAGCAGTTGGCGATCTCTGAGTGCCGCCGCTTTGGCCTTTTTGTGGAATATCGGGTCTTTGGCTGTACTCACACATAGCCTTGGAAGCCGGTCTGATCTTCTCGTTGCATTCAGCTTCTCAGTTCTGAGCCTGCTCCCCGCTGTTCTCTTTGATCTTTCGCTCGATGGCCAGCTTCGTCCAATTATCGGAGTAGGCTACGCACTGAGCTTCCTGGCGGTTGCGATGCACCTGTGGCAAATCGCCGATCCGAGCCGGGACTACCATCGCAAAGCCTTGCTTTTGATCACTGTTGGTTTTGCAAGCCTTACATGTGTTGCCCTGATAGGGCTCGCGGTGCAGAGGGACCGCGAGAATCGGAAGAAAACATCGAGAATGTTTGCGGCGATGTGTTCGGCTCTGCTCGCAATCTCTTTCGTGCACTTTAGTTCCGGACATTCGCTGCATGCGTGGTCGAGCGAGTTGGCCGTCCATCACGCCGGTATCCCTCTTGCCCTCTTCGTGCTGCTTCGGGATGATCGCTTTGTTCTGCTGGACGCCTTTATCCGATTTCTTACAAATGTATTCCTGGCCGCCGCGCTTACAATCGCGGCGCTACGAGGGGCCTCGCGAATCGCATCCGCTGACCTTAATGTGACCCTGAGTTCCTCGCGTGAGGCGTTGCTGGCGCTTGGCCTGTTTTCGCTCCTCATCGTCTTTGCACTTTTGCGAACGAGAGTCCAGAGCTGGCTCACCCGTGCAATCTTTCGGAGGCCAGAGCTTGACGGGGCTATCCAGCGTCTGCGGACAGGCCCTGTCGTTTCCAATGACGAGTCCGAATACCTGTTGTGGGCCGCGGGAGAGATCGGAAAATTCCTGAATGCGGACGAAGTGCAGCTCGTGCCCAGGCACGCGCTCCACGCAGCAGCAGGTATAGAGGACTCGCTCGATTCGATTCCAGTCAATGACGTGCCTGGTTTACGCAGAACTCCGGGACTTGACTGGGCGCAGGCACTCGTTCCACTTCGTCTTTCCTCCGAGGATGTCCAGTACCTTGTGCTTGGACGCCGCAAAGGTGGGCGTCGCTATTTGAGTGAGGATTTGAAAGCGCTGAACCGCTTGGCGGCAACGGTTGTCGAGCAAGTTGAGCGGTTGCGTACGTCAGAGATGCAGCGGCTGGTAACGCAGTCAGAATTACGGGCACTTCGGTCCCAGATCAACCCTCATTTCCTATTTAATGCTCTCAACACGTTGTATGGCATCATCCCCAAAGAAGCTCCCGATGCCCGCAATACCGTAATCAATCTCGCCGATATCTTTCGGTACTTCCTGCAAACGGAGAAAATGCTCATCCCACTTTCGACCGAGATTGAAATCGTGAAGGCTTATCTGGAGATTGAGTCGCTAAGGCTTGGGCCGCGCCTTCGGACCGACATTCAAATCGATGATGCGGCTCTTCCCGAGCTCATCCCGAGCTTGTCAATCCAACCGCTAGTCGAAAACGCAATCAAGCATGGAATTGCTCTAAATCCCAACCCAGGATGGCTTCACTTGCGAGCACAGGCGGAGGGCGACTTTGTGCGTATCACCGTTCAGGATAGCGGCTCCGGCAGGTCTGGAGCCGGCGAAGAGGTGCGCAATCCCGGTGCAGGCGTTGGTTTGTCCAATGTCGAGAAGCGACTGGAGCTTTATTACGGACCCGATTGTGACCTGTCGATCGATTCAAGTTCAAGCGGAACAACGGTGCAGTTCCGTGTTCCTGTCGCCAAGCCGGCGAAAGCTGTCTACTAGAGTGAGGGCTTTTCGAGGAATTCCGGCGTGCGAAGCTGCACCTCCAGAATTGCCGGTAACCGATCGAGGATGGGCTGGCATGATCAGAACTGTGATTGTCGATGATGAATCGATTGCTCGCATGGTACTGCGCGATGAACTGGAAGCATTCAAGGATGTCGAAATCGTTGGGGAAGCGGAAAACGGCCAAGAGGCGCTGCGCCTCATTGAGGAATTGCGACCGGACTTGGTTTTCCTCGATCTCAGGATGCCGCTCATGGGCGGATTCGAGGTGATCCGCTTGCGCGGCGACATCTTGCCCGCTTTCATTATCGTGACCGCTTATGATCAGCACGCGATCGAAGCCTTCGAGGCCGGCGCGATCGATTACCTGCTGAAACCGGTGAGTCAGAACCGGCTGCAAAGGGCGCTCCAGCGGGCCCGCGCTCTGCAGGGTAACAAGCGACAATTAGCGGAAAACGCGGCGAAACTTGCCGACGCCACGGCACCCGCGACGCTTCCACCCACCCGGAAAGTCGTAGGCCGACGTGGGGATGAGTACTTTCTCCTTGATGTCAAGGACATCCTGGCGTTTCAGGCGGAAGGGGAGCTAGTCTGGATTATTACGTCCACGAGCCGTTTTCTCGCCACACAATCACTTCGAAAGATCGAGACGCATCTAAAGGATCCGCCGTTCCAACGTGTACACAGGAACGCGATTGTGAACGTGAATCATGTACGCAAGATGAGCGCCATGAGCAGCCAACGCTGGCTGTTGACGCTTAGCAATTCCCAGCAACTCGTCGTGAGCAAGCGCCAAGCCCATACCCTACAGCACATGCTGCGATGGTGAGTCGCGTCCGCTCATCCTCCAATTTCGCCCGCCTACGGAGCCATCGAGCCGCTGGCTGTTTTAAGTTTGGCCGCGCTTCTCAAGAAGCCCTAAACTTAATCCCCTATGACGCAAGTTCTCGCAATCCGTCCAACGATCCAACCAGCCATTGAAAGCCAGGGATTATCCCTGAAACCGTGCTCGCGCATACGCGGGCGCGAGCGGTGGTACGTAGATGGCCTAAAAGGAAATGAGCGGCTGGGACGTGCTGTTGAGGTGGCACTCATGGGCGAATCGGGTGTCGAAGAAGCCGTGGCGAATCCGCTGACCGGCCGTGTTCTGGTTCGTTACTCGCCAGACCATGTCCAGGCTCCGGTTGAGATTCTGATCCGCCGGGCGCTTGCGTTCGGCCCCACACTGGAGCGAGAGTTTTCTCTTACCCTGACATCCAAGCCTTTTTTGTTGCCGAAGCGACTACTCGTAGCCGAACTGGGCTGTTCCTCATTGAAGTTCCTGCTGCTCGGAGGAATTTCGTGCCCAGGCGGAGGAATTTTGTGGGCCGCCGGAGTAATCCTCGCTCTCGGATTCGCTGTGGATCGGTCCGCATAGCATCTGCGCTGCGGCCATAACTTGATACGCGGCGGCCGGCGGGCTGTAATGGATCAGTCGTGCCGAGTTGAAGATAACCAGGATCGTACTGAGGTTATGCAGTAGCGCGGCGATGATCGGGTTGATCGTTCCGGCAGCTGCCATTAGCAGCCCGACCGAGTTAACCCCCAGTGCCATCCCGTAGTTCTGGCGGATCACCCGCATCGTCGACCGGCTGATCTCGACAACGTCCGCCACATGGCGTAGATCATCCGAAGCCAGCGCGACGTCCGCCGTCTCAATTGCCACATCAGACCCCGAAGCTCCCATCGCAATCCCGACATCGGCGATCGCAAGTGCCGCAGCGTCGTTAATGCCATCGCCCACCATGGCGACTCGCCGCCCGGAAATGCGCAGGGCTTGTATCACTTCGAATTTATCCTGCGGCAAAAGACGTGCTCGCCATTCCGTCATTCCCAATGAGGATGTGACGTAAATGGCTGTTTCATCACGGTCGCCGGTGAGCATGATGAAGTTGTACACGCCAGCCTGCCTCAACCTGTCCAGCGCGCAGACTGCTTCCGGACGAACTCGCACCGAAATCCCAACGACTCCGATAAGGCAATGTTGATGCGCGACGTAAACAACGCTTTCGCCCTCGCGGATCCTAGACTTGACCAGGTGCTCGTCTTCGGCCGCCAAGGGCACGTTGAACTCTTCCAGCAGCCGGCGACCGCCGACCAGAACTTCGTGCTCACCCCATATATGGCGGACGCCACGCCCCGCCAGCAATTCGAACTCGCTTTCTTCGTCGAGATCGTATTGCGGGCGTACAGTCCGGTTCATGATCGCAATCGCTAGGGGATGTTGCGAGCCGGCTTCGGCCCGTGCGGCTATACCCAGGATTCGCTCCTCGGTATAGCCGTTCGCGAAGGAAATTACCTGAGTGACGCTGGGCTGGCTATCTGTGAGTGTTCCGGTCTTATCGAACGCGATGGTGTCCAGGTTGGCCATGGCCTCGAGATGCGTGCCGCCTTTGACCAGGATCCCTCGACGTGCGCTGTTACCAATGGAAGCGCTGACCGCGGTTGGAGTTGCGAGTCCGGCTGCGCAGGGACACGCAACCAGAAGCATCGTAAGGGCACGGCGTGGATCGCGAGTCACTATGAGGACGAGCGCGGCTGAAATGAATGACGCGGGAACCACCGTTCTGGCAAATCGATCGCCGACCTTCTGAATCTCAGGCCGCAGCGCTTGCGCCTGTTCCACACGCTCGATCATCTTGCCAACCACTGTGTCCGTCCCCGTCCCGGTCGTTCGGACTCGGATGTTCCCCGCCAGCAGCACGGTGCCCGCATAGACCCGGTCTCCTTCTCGGCGAATAACCGGCATGCTTTCTCCCGTAATTGGCGCTTCATTCACCGTTGCGGCTCCCGACTCGATCACCCCGTCAACCGGGATTCGGCGTCCGGCGCGCACCACAACTCTCGCGCCGGGTTGAACGCCCTTGACCGGCACCAGCACTTCCACGCCCCCGGTTATGATCCAGATCTCTTCATCCTCGGTGGAAAGCAAAGAGCGGATTGCTGCTCGCGTGCGTCGCAAAGTCACCATCTCCAGATACTCACCGAGATTTAAGAGCCAAAGGACAGTGAGCGCTGTGACATTCTCACGCAGGGCCATGCTGGAAAGGGTTGCTGCTCCAATCAGGGTTCCCGTTGTGATCGCGCTTCGGCCAACAAGCGCGCAATAAAAGGCGCGCAGGAAGTCGTAACCAGTGATGACGATTCCTGAAACTGATAGAACTTGTATCGGGGCCGCCAATGGTCCTGCCGAAATTGTGCCCCAGATCAGGCGACTGAATAAGATCAGCGAGAGTTTGAAAAAACCAAGTCCTAATTTGCGGATCAAGTTGCGAACCTTGCGGTCCGGCTTGCCGCGGAGTACCTCGTATGATGAGTGGCTAATCGGCCCTCGCGCCAGCGCCTTTCCGACCAGAGATTTTATTTCGATGGATTGAGATGCGTCCCACTGGATCAGGATTCGTCCGGTCAGAGAGTTTACCCGAACGCAAAGTAGACACGGCTCCCTGCGAAGCATCATCTCCACACCGGCCGCCACACGCGGTTTGTTTTGTATGCCCGATACATACCAGCGTTGGCGCCCGGGGACGTTCGACAGCAGACGCAATTGGGGAGTTGAACCAGCAGCCCCTCGCATTAAGCTTCCTGCGCTGTTCCTGGCTGATCCAACTCCGCGCGAGCTTCATCCACCAGCTTTCGCGCCTCCGAAAGCACGCCGGCTCGGTAAGCGTTGATTTTGCGCTGGGCCACGATCCCGCCCTTCACCAAGCTGCGAAGTGCGGGCCGAGCTTTGCCTTTGCTCCCAGTCGCGGAAATTCCCCCCAGTGCCGCGCCAACTATAGCGAACCCAATGATGTGATGCATAAGTCAGACCTCCCCTTTACCTTCACCCTTCTCTTTATCGAGTTCGGCTTCCGCCTCGGCCGCGATGTCCTCGAACTCTTCCTTCATGCTGGAACCGACTTGCTTCGCGTAGCGTCCGACTAAGATTCCACCCTTGACGGCACTGCGCATTACGGGGCGCAGAAACGGCGCTGCAAGAGCGAGGACGAGACCGGAGGCGCCCCCCACCAGGTATGCGCTCATTCGTCCCCGCCGATTGGCGCCGTCTGTGCCTGAGACTTGCTTCTGTTTCAGTTGCGCTCCAACTCGCTCCGCGATCTGCGATACTTGCTCTTCGCTCAAATTCTTTGTTTTATTCCCCATGGTGTATGTCCCTTCCAAACTTTTCGTCGTCCGTAAAGAGAGGTTGTATTGGGGTGGCCAAATGCGTTGAGACTTACTAGCTGGCAGAGCCTCAGCTAACGATCTTGTCTACGGCTTTGCGGCGATTCTCGAAGAATCTTGTTACCGTCCGCTTCACTTGGTCATCAAAGGCGTCGGGTTCCGCATTACCATAAACGTTGTCGATCGTTAGCCGCTTTGTGGCAGGAGTCGAGGGGGTCTTGGGTGGACAGGGCGAACCCCATCGGGACAGCCCGCCTGAATTTGGCTTTACTTATACTCCCGTCTTATTTGTTCGTGCAAGCCTCCCGCGAGCCGGCATGATCGGACAGGAGGAGGCCGCGAGCCTGCCCCCAACATCCGCCAGAAGGGGACCACGACTGCGGAACTGGCTGACCCGCGAGCAGGCCAAAGAGATGCTGGCCGTCCCCGACCGCTCCTCCCTGAAAGGCAAACACGATTACGTGATCCTGGCGCTTCTGGTTGACTGCACCCTTCGGAGGAACGAGCTCGCCGAGCTCGACGTCGAGACCATCGCATCTCCGCCAACGCATATCGCATAATCCCCCATGCGCAAATTACGCTAACCGCGTCGCCATGAGCCTGGACGGCTTTATCGCTGTTTGGCAATTTCGACAGGGCCCGTTACTCAAGAGCATGAGGATGAAGACGGTCGTGGTTTCGTACAACTGTATTTAACTTCCGCTTACTGGGTGGGTGAGATAGCAATCACTTGCATGATCGCTTCAATGGACATGGGAATGGTGGCTGCAACAGGATTGGCCTCTCAAGGAAAGCGTGCCCGCCCGCAGCATCAGGGGAACCAGCAGCAAAGCCGCTGCACTGTCGGCCCAACCGATGCCGAATGCGGCATGGACCAAGAGGCCGAAGAGAACGATCGCCGCTTGATACATGCAAAAATCTGTTTGTTTGGCATCCGTCATCATAGCTGTACTGTTGAGCGCCCGGCCCACTTTCCGCTTGGCGCGCGATAGCAGGGGCATGCAGATGAGTGCCGCTGTGGTGACGCCGACTCCGATCCAGTTCATCTCCGAACCAGCCCAGGACGCTTCTACGTTTTGGGCATGTTGCTTCCGCTCGGTTTTCAATGCCAATTCACGATTCATGGATCTCATTACTTTTTGCGTTTTCATCGACTTGCATGTACTTAAACCACAAAGTGAGTCCGATTGATAGAAATTCAGTCGCTCAGAGGAGAAACACCATGTCCACGTTTTTTAATCCTGGCATCGCACTTATCACCGGAGCATCCACCGGCATTGGCTCCGTCTACGCTCGCCGCCTTGCCCAGCGAGGTTACGACCTCATCCTGGTTGCACGCGATGAGCAGCGCCTCACCAAACTGGCTGACGATATCACCGCAAAAACCGGTCGCAAGGCCGAGACCCTGGCTGGCGACCTAACCGTAAAAGCCGAACTCAAACGCGTTGAGGACCGCCTGCGTTCGGACAGCAGAGTCACCGCACTGGTCAACAACGCCGGCTTCGGCGGCGCAGCCAGCAACATTAAGGGTTGGCTCTTGACCATTCTTAGAAACGTCTGGCTGAACCAATTGAGAGGGCGGCGAAATAGTCCTGAAATGGTTCAAATGGAACTTGGCGATGGTGTCGTAACCGACGTCGTCCAGACATCCAAGGGGCCTCATAATCTCTATGTTGGCAAGATGGAGGCAGGGCAGGCGCGAGCGGCGATCGAGGAGCTACCAATTCTGTTTCGTGAGGTTATCCTGTTACGAGAATATGAAAGATCTTCGTATCAGGATATGGCGAGCGTCATGGACTGCCCTATCGGTACAGTTATGTCACGTTTAGCGAGGGCACGCGCAAGGCTTCGTTCGTTGCTACCCGCGAGCGACTCACGGCGCGCCGATAATCACTTCTATTGTGTGAAACCTTCGTACCGCCGGACGACTCCAGCGGCAAACAGAGGATCCCCGTTCGAGGTTACCTAAAGTATCCCAGTTCCCGCGATACGCCTCCCCAACATGGACGAGGAGTGTAGCCCTCCTTTTGCAAGGGAATAGAAGCGGATCTTATGTGTTCCTCCCTATGAGATTTTATTTACACGAGTTGAAGAAAGGTTACGAATGAAGCAGTGGTGGTTAGAACGGTTCGGAAGCCCGAAGAAAGCGCGAAGAATCCAAGAGGTCGCCTTGCCCGCCCCATTGCCGAGTCATATCGCGATAAAGATCAAAGCTGCGGGCTTGATTGCTTTCACCATCATCGGGACCAGTGGGGCGCGCGGCCAGACCGCAATCGACCGGCTTCAGTCCCTGGTGGATACATCGGTGCACAGATTGCTCATCGCACAACAAGTAGCACTAGCGAAATGGGACAGTGGAGCTGAGGTTGAGGATCTGCCTCGCGAGGCACAGATCATAACGGCCGCGGTCAGGGACGGCGCTTCGAGAGGACTGGATCCGACATCGGTATCGAACTTCTTCAATGCCCAGATCGAGGCTAATAAGGTTATTCAGTATTCGCTGCTTGCTGATTGGCGTCGTGAAGGCAGAGCGCCCGCCCACGCACCCATCGATTTAATCGCCACGATCCGGCCGGAGCTGGACCAGGTTCAAGCGGCACTGATCGCGGAATTAGCGGACACAGCGGCCATCCGTGCAAGCACGACATGTCGTGCTGACGTTGCAAAGGCAATAGGCAAATACATCTCAGGGCACAAGCATGAAGTCGGTCCACATCAGGTGATCGCGCTCGACCGCGCTCTAGCTGCTAGCTGCACGTCATAAGTGAGCGCATGCAGGGTTCCAGGAGCCCTTGGGTATTTGACACGCAGTGACACCTCACGTTCGTTTCCTTTAGTCGATAGCCGTAAACTGAGGTTGGAGGTTGTTGAGCTTGACCGAGCCCGCAAGGGAGATGGACGCCGGAGCCGACGTGCCCACAGACCTGGTGCAGGTTGAGGGCCTGCCTTTTCTAGGGTCGCTCCTTCCGATAAGGCGAAATGCCCTCGGATTTTTCTCGCGCATGCTGCGGGACCACGGCGATAGGGTACAGCTTCGCGTCCTGGGCAGGAAGGTTATCCTTCTCTGTCATCCCGACGATATCGAAGAAGTTCTGGTGAGAGATCGTGACAGTTTTGGCCGCTCTGCAGAAATTCGAAGGCTTCGACCGATCTTTGGAAACGGCCTGCTTGCGAGCGACGGTGCCCTCTGGCGGCGGCAACGGAACATTGTCCAGCCGAGCTTCCAGCACAATGCTATGACCGATTACGCCTCGATCATGTTGAAGTGTATCTCCAAACAGCTCTCGGAGTGGCGCATAGGAGAAGTACGTGATATCCACGCCGACATGATGCGGTACACGCGAGAGACGATCTGCAGTGTGCTATTCGGAAGTGAGTTCGCCGCTCACAACCTCGAAATCACGAATGCAGTTTCCGTGGTTTTTGGCGATTTGAGGGCGGAGATTCTGTACCTGCCAATTTGGAGGAGCTTGCCATTTGCCCGGAACACTCGATGGAACCACGCGGTCAAACTGCTGAACCATTCGATAAGAACAATCATCGGGGAACGGCGGAGCTGCGCCGAAGCGGGTAATGATCTTCTCGGTTCTCTTCTTAGTGCCCATGACTCTGACGGCTATACCATGTCCGACGAACAGCTGCATGATGAAATTTTGACCTTGTTTCTAGCCGGCCACGAGACCGCAGCACTTTCTCTCACGTGGGCTGCATACTTGGTCGCTACACATCCTGAGATACAGGAACGAGCGGCGGAAGAAGTGTTTACAGTCGCCGCAGGAGGTGACGTCCGGGCAGAGCACTACCCGCATTTGCGCTTTGTGACCGCCGTGGCAAAGGAAGCTCTGCGGCTTTATCCTCCGGTGTGGAGTTTAGGACGTGTCGCGACGAAAGACTGCGCTCTCGGTAGCCTACCGGTCGTCAAGGGGACAGATATCTGGCTCTGTCTGCATCGGCTACATCGCGACCCGCGCTGGTACCCCGAACCGGAGCGATTCCGCCCGGAGCGTTGGCTTGGGAATCAAGTACAACGGCGGGTTACCTATGCGCCATTCGGAATCGGCCCCCGTGTCTGCATCGGCCAGCACTTCGCCATGGCTGAAACGGTACTCGGACTGGCCTCGATGCTGCGCCGGTTCAGCTTCTCGCCAACTTCCTCTGTTCCTGCCGAGGTCAACGCGTGGATCTCTCTTCGGCCAAGAAAAAGTATCGAACTCCGTCTGCAACATCGGAACCTTTGAGTGCTCCAGGTCCCGATTCAGAAGGTTAGAATGCTACGACAAATCGGAGCAGGTCGCTTATTCCATGCGCAGGCTGTTGCCCAACAAATCGACGGATTTTCACTCGTACGTGTTTAGAGACATTCGCGCTTCCACGCGATTTATGTTGCCACCCAGCCGATCTCAAATAGCACCAACGAATCGACAACGTCAAAGTCGCCACACCGGACACAGAACTTGGTTCTTTAGGTAGAGGGAACGTAAGCAAACATGAGTGTCTCAAAGGGGTAGCGCTTTCTTACAGTAGTTCATACTGCAATTGCAGAAATGGGCGGCGATACATCATAAATTTCTTTCGCGTACAAGTTCTCGCCCGATGACGATCCCAAGCATCGCCATCCGCCTCCTGCAAACTAGTAATGGTCTTCGAGGTTCCGAGGGTTACGTACGATTCAACGGCATACTTTGCTCCTGATACCTTCGTCTTATGACTTACCACTATGAGATTCCAGGCAGGGCGCCAGCGAGCTCCGCCGTGGTGACGACGGCCGCCTGCTTCGCGATGACGATGTCGAGCAGCATCGCATGCAGCTCTGCATCTGGGTCGGGGCACCAATCGCGGACGACGATCAACCGATAATCCAGATCGACGGCCTAGCGAACGGTCGACAGCACCACGCCGCTGGTGGGAACACCGGCGAGCACCAGCGTGTGGATGCCGTTGGGAGGGGAGCAGATACTCGTTCGGCGCTTTGATCTCATTTGCCATGATTCTCTTGAGCCGTCATCGGGACACGTGTGCTGTGCATGAAGACGATCTTCCAGACGCCTGCCTGTTTCTGGAGGAAAACCGATTCCAGCCAATCCTGGCTCACGGTGGTGCCGGAAGCGTCAGTGATGGTGCCCTTATTGACGTAAGCCATCCATGCCGTCTTGCCGCTGATGTGGACGTCAGGCTCGGTCACATTCCACTGGTAGTGCCTTCCCGTGGCATGTTGCGCCTTGATGCCAGCCATGACGGAGTCTCCGTTGAACCGGACGCCTCCATCATAGATGTAAAAGTCTGACGCAATGACGGAGTCAAACTTCGCAATATCGTCTACTCGGGCTGCAGTGAATATCGTGCTCACTGTATCAATGATCTTGGTCTGGTCGGCAGTGACTGGTTTCTGCTGGGCTCTCGTAGTAACGGGATTTACAGAAAACATGAATGCTAAGACAGTGGTGGTAAGGGCGGGATGCAATGGTGACGACAAGGAGGAACTCCTGTTTGGCATATTGGATTAAGCACACTTAGGTTCTATTTATTCCCGGATGCAAAAATTCATATCATCCTCTACGCGTGCGGAGGTGCTCGAGGGAAACCGAATTTTGACCTCAAGTTATCCCATGAGCAACCTTCAGGATCTCTCCAGCGCGTTCGCCGATGACGACGCAAGGGGCCATCGTGTTACCGGTTGTCACACGGGGCATGATGGAAGCGTCCGCGATACGAAGGTTATCGATTCCATAAACCTTCAACTGGCCGTCTACCACCGACATCGCATCTCGTCCCATCCTGGTAGTCCCGGCCTCATGTGCATAGCTGATGGCCGCATCACGAATAAAATCCTCAACGGCAGGCCCTTCTAAATTGCCAGGCGCCACTGATGCTGGATCCGCCTCCAAGGACCTTGCCCATAGGGAGAGGCATGGTGCGTCCGTTGAGGTGCGAGTTAGGACTACCCGAAAGCCCCAGTTGCGCTCGCTCGCAAGGTTCAACGGCCATTGATTCGCCTCCATGACGCTGGGTACATCATCGCTTCCACCCGCCTCAAGCAACAGCACGCCGACTGCTGGATTCTCAGCCGGTCGACGCGCCACTACGGACCCGGAAGAACCCGACCCGCAGACGATGAAATCGTAATGTGGTTTCAGTTCGGATGCGGGCTTTGTCTGGTTGGCACGCGCCTGCTCGATGAAATCGAGCGTCTGGTGTCCTGCTCATGATTTGCGCCGTTGCTAAGAGACGTTTGGGACGGTGAGCTCATTTGAATGACTCCTCATGGAGCAAAACACGCCGGGACGTGTATTATTCCCAAATTTATTAGAGTGAAAAATCCTGGTTTATACGGGTGCTTACAAGGGAGTCTCGAACGCTACCGTACAAATCATGATGTTTGATCTGGGGCCCTCGTTCAAGAGGTGGCCCGAGCGTTAAGCCCTGTAGCTGGATCTCAATGGAGAAGGTTGCTCCTTGGTTCATTTTGCGGCGCTGGAGTTGTTCGGGGCAGTTTCCTCTAGGGTGCGACGAATTGCATCCTGGGAGCGCTGGTTCTCCTCAGGCAAACCTACCGAAATGCGTGACCAATTGACATGCGGTGGGTTGGGCCGACCAATATCAATGCCCTGCGAGAGCATCGCTGTCGCGAGCTTCGGTTGTGGCTCCGCCAAGTAGCAGCTGGGGTGGCGCAAGAAATCCGGGTCGGACCTCCAGTTTGGTAATCACAGCCTTGGCCGCCGAAACCAACGCGCTAGTGGCTCTTCCGCCTATTGCGGGCCGGGATTAAAAAACGGCTCGCATGGGTTTCCTCAGGATCGCTCGGACCGCTCTGGCTTTTCAAAAGTAGAGTGCGAAGCGTTTTACGCGCTCTTGCCAAACGTGACATCACGGTTCCGACGGGACAGTTTAGGACACTCGCGATCTCTTGGTACGAGAGCACTTCATACTCTCGCAACACGATAATCTCGAGAAATTGTACTGGCAGTTCCTGAATCGCCGCCCGCACCCGCTCTGTTTCCATCTTGCTCTCATAAAGTTCATACGAGTTTTTGGATGGCTCCAAAATACTGTTGGAAACATCGTCACCAACCTCGATCTGAAACATTTGAGGGCCATTGCGCCACTTTCTCAACTGGTTGAGCCAGACATTTCTCAGAATTGTGAAAAGCCAGCCGTTCATATTACTGTGCGTCTGCAGCCTCCCCATTGGCGGTATGGCGCGAACGTATGTCTCCTGTACCAGGTCCTCTGCTTGTGCATGGTTGCGGGTCAACGCCATCGCGTAACCGTACAGTCCGTCAAGATACTCGGTGCCCATCGTATCGGCTTCGCATACTCCTCCGCAGTTCAATGGCATATTTGTCAACTCTCTATTGAAGACTTGGGCTTTGATAGAATCGTTCGTGGAAGTCGCAGCGTCTGGTGCAACGGCTTTTCAGCATCGCTGCCGTTAGCGTTTTGCGCATAGCCTAGACAGGCTATGGAAACATAGCGACTTCAGAGGTGAAGCCTCCGTGGGTTCCCGTTGAATTCCTGTGACACGCGAGGTCACATGTGTGACTAAGGGCTCCATTGACCTAAACGACGTCGCAACCGATCAGATAACAGTCGCGTTTACTGGTTGCGGTTCGGGCGCATGGTGTAAGGGCTAGAGCAGGTGATGAAGTCATTCAAGGCGTTCTGTTTGGATACATCGAACCACCTTCTGTTGCGCAATGGAGATCGCGTCTCCCTGGCACCCAAGGCTTTTGACGTACTGGCTTACCTGGTGGAGCACGCGGGGCAGGTAGTGACGCAGGACGAAATTTTTGAAGCGTTGTGGTCAGAGACCTATGTCAATCCAGAGGTCCTCAGAAAATACATCCTTGAAATCCGGAAGGCTTTGGGTGACCGGCCTGACAACCCGGAGTTCATTGAAACGTTGCCCAAGCGGGGATACCGGTTTGTTGCTCCCGTCATCGATGAAAGCACGATCGAGTTGCCTGACCTACCGACGCCGCATGCGGCAGACGAGAGTGGTGAACCCCAAACGGCCTCTTCGGAGCGGGAAAAATCTTTTGGAAAGCACAGGCTGTGGAAGTTTGCGATCCTACCAGTGCTGGCGGTGGTTTCAGCAGCAGCTGTAGTCTGGCACTTCCGAGTCACGCGACAAGCGCAGAATGTTCCCTCCTTGAACAATACGTCCATCGCCGTGCTGCCCTTTGAGGACATGAGCCCGACCAAAGATGAGGAGTATTTTTCAGACGGACTGGCCGAGCAATTAATTAACGACCTCGCCAAAGTATCTGGTCTACAAGTCGTCGGACGGTCCTCTGCCTTTCAGTTCAAGGGGAAGAACGAAGACCTGCGCGATGTGGGACGGAAGCTCGGCGTGGCCAATGTTCTTGAGGGAAGTGTGCGGCGCGAAGGCAACCATGTGCGCATCACCGCAGAACTGATTAAGGCAGGCGATGGTTTTCAGCTTTGGTCGCAGACGTACGATCGGGAGATCAAGGACATCTTCGCCGTCGAGGACGAAATCGCCCTGGGTACGACCGAGGCGTTGCAACTGAAGCTCCTGGGAGGCAACGGCCAGCCGGTTGCTCCAAACCTGCGTAGTGCGAATCCGGATGCATATCAGGCTTACCTGCAGGCGAAATACTTCAGTGGGCGGGGAAAGAGCAAGGAGGACCTCGGCAAGGCGCTCGCCTATACCGATAACGCGATCAAGCTGGATGAGAATTATGCACCAGCCTGGGCTCTGCGAGCGTCTGTGCAAAATGTGATGGCGGTAGTCGCTCTAACCGATGCTACCGAAGGCTTTCGAAAGGCCCGCGACGACGCGGAGCGGGCGATCACGCTCGATCCGACTTTGGCCTCAGCCTACCTGGCGTTAGCGACGACGCAGATCTACTCCGACTGGGATTGGGAGGCTGCCGACACTTCCCTTACCAAAGCAGCAGCATTAGAACCAGGTAATGTCGAAGTCATTCGCATCCGTGCGAATCTATCCAAGGTGTTGGGCCATCTTGACCAGGCAATCAAGCTTTATGAACAAACAGTCTTGCTCGATCCCCTTCGTGCCAATTCTTACGTGTCTTTGGGGCAACTGCTGTACGTGGCGGGCCGGTACGATGAAGCAAGGGCCGCGCTGCAACAAGCCCTGGACTTAAATCCGCAGGCTACCGATGCCCATGTCATTCTGGGCCAAATTCTCATCGCGCAGGGAAAGCCGCAACAGGCGCTGGCAGAAATTGAGAAGGAACCAAACGAAGGGGGAAAACTCACTGGCGAGGTACTGGCTTATCACGCGCTCGGCCGTAAACAGGACTCGAATGCTGCTTTAGCCGGCCTTATCGCGAAGTATGACACTTCTTCGGCTTATCAAATCGCTCAGGTGTATGCGTATCGCGGGGAGTCCGACAAATCGTTTGAATGGTTGGAGCGTGCCTACGACCAGCGAGACACCGGACTGCCCTTATTCAACACCGAACCGTTGTTCAAAGATCTGCACCACGACCCGAGATACGCCGAACTTCTGAAGAAAATGCGCCTGTCAACCTAGAGGGCTCAGGCTGTTCAGTATGCGGTGGCGCCACACTTTGCTTGCTAAGAAGTAGCACAGCTTCATCGATAAGGACTCTAGCCAGCCAGCCGCGGAAGGCACCTTCATGTTCTAACCGCGGAACGTTATCGGCGGCTGTCCGCAAGCAGTTCTGCACGGCCTCTACGGCCTCCTCGTGATTACCTAGCACGCGGTACGCGACAATTAGAAAGAGCGCGACGGTATCAGGGCCAATGCCTTCAACGTGCTGCGGCTTTAAGCAGTGCGCCAAGCTTTGCACGTGCTCTCCCCAACCGCGACATCACGGTTCCGAGGGGGCAGTGCAGGATGCTCGCGATCTCCCGATACGAGAGATCTTCATATTCCCGTAACACGATGATTTCTCGAAACTCAACTGGCAACTTCTGAATGGCCGCGCGGACTTCCTCGGCCTCCAATTTGCTTACGTAAAGATCGTGAGCGTTTTTGGATGGCTCCACGATGTTGTTGGCAGCGTCATCGCCGGCTTCGATCTCAACCATTTGCGGACCATTGCGTCGCTTTCTCAATTGGTTGAACCAGATATTTTTCAGGATGGTGAAGAGCCAGCTTTTGATGTTGCTGTCCGCTCGCAGCCTCTCCATAGCCTGCATGGCGCGGATGTAGGTTTCCTGTACCAAGTCCTCAGCTTCGGTGTGATTGCGAGTCAGGACCATGGCGTAGCTGTAGAGTCCGTCGAGATATTCGATGGCCATCGTGTCGGCGTGGCCTGCTCCGGTGTGTTTCCAAGACATAGTTCTCCCCGCTCAGTCGCAAACTTTGGCTTTGGTAGAATCATTTGCGGATGGCGCCGCGGCACACGCGACGGCTGTTCAGTGTCGCTACCCACTAGTTTTTTCGCATAGCTTGCCCAGAGTATGTAAAGGGAGCGATTTCCGGTGTGAAGTCTCCGTGGGCTTCCTGTTGAATTTTTGTGACGAGCGCGGTCACAAGTGCGGCGACAATGCCTGTCAACAGATAACAGAGGGTTTACGGGTTGGGGTCCCGGGCGTACGGGGCTAGAGCAGGTCGATGAAGTTCTTCAAGACGTTTCGTCTGGATACAGTGAATCACCTGTTGTGGCGCGATGGGAATCGTGTTGCGCTGGCTCCCAAAGCGTTTGACGTGCTGGCTTATTTGGTCGAGCACGCGGGGCAGCTCGTGACGCAGGACGAAATTTTTGAGGCGTTGTGGTCGGAGACTTATGTCAATCCGGAGGTCCTCAGAAAATACATTCTCGAGGTCCGGAAGGCCTTGGGTGACCGGCCCGACAACCCGGAGTTCATTGAAACAGTGCCCAAGCGGGGATACCGGTTTATTGCTCCCGTTCTAGAGGAGAGCGTGGTCGAGCCGCTGGTTGCGGCGACGTCAGCTGCGATCGAAGAGCCTGCAGCAGAAGAGAACACAGGAGCAGCCGCTCCTCCAGAACAGGAAGGTCCTTCTGGAAAACACAGATTGTGGACGCTTGCGGTCCTACCAGTTCTGGCGGTGCTGGTGGCAGCAGCTATAACCGTGCAGCACTTCAGGGGCGCAAGAGATCGGGTGGATGCTACTTCATTAAAGAATACTTCGATCGCCGTGCTCCCCTTTGCAGACATGAGCGCGGCCAAAGACCAGGAGTATTTTTCCGATGGACTCGCCGAACAACTGATTAACGACCTCGCCAAAGTATCAGGCCTGAAGGTCGTTGGGTGGTCCTCTGCCTTTCAGTTCAAGGGTAAGAACGAAGACCTCCGCAATGTAGGACGCAAGCTCGGCGTAGCCAATGTTCTTGAAGGAAGTGTGCGCCGCGAAGGCAATCATGTACGCATCACTGCAGAACTAATCAAGGCGGACGATGGTTTTCAGCTTTGGTCGCAGACGTACGATCGGGAGATCAAGGACATCTTCGGCGTAGAGGATGACATTGCCCAGGCCGCGACCGAAGCGTTGCGAGTGAAGTTGCTGGGAGGCAACGGCCGGCCGGTTGCTTCGAACCCACGCAGCTCGAATCCAGAGGCATATCAGGCTTACCTGCAGGCGCAATACTTCAGTGGACGGGGACAAAGCAAGGAAGAACTCGGCAAGGCGCTCGCTTATGCTGACAAGGCGATCAATCTGGATGAGAAATTTGCATCAGCCTGGGCCTTGCGATCGTCGGTGCAAAACGAAATGGCAGAGTATGGCCTTATCGATCCCACAGAAGGCTACCGAAAGGCCCGCGCCGATGCGGAGCGGGCGATTGCGCTTGATCCCGCCCTGGCCTCTGCCTATCTGGCGTTGGCGAACACGCAAATCGACTACGACTGGGATTGGGACGCCGCCAACTTTTCTCTTACGAAAGCAGCTTCCTTGGAGCCGGGTAACGTCGAGGTCTTCCGCCTCCGTTCCCATCTGTCCAGAATATTAGGCAATCTCGATGAGGCGACCAGGCTTTATGAACAGGTGGTCGCGCTCGACCCTCTTCGTCCCAATTCTTATTCTGGTCTGGAATACCTGTTGTACGTGGGGGGACGATACGAGGACGCTCAGGCCGCGCTGCAAAAAGCTCTGGACCTGAACCCGCAGGCTACCTATGTCCATCTCACCATGGGCGAAGCTCTCATCGTGGAGGGAAAGCCGCAGCAGGCGCTCGCAGAAATTGAGAAGGAACCAATCGAGTGGGGTAAACTCACGGGTCAGGCGCTGGCTTATCATGCGCTCGGCCGTGAACAGGATTCGAATGCTGCCCTGGCAAGCCTCATCGAGAAGTATGGCCCTGCCGGGGCCTTTCAGATCGGTCAGGTGTATGCCTATCGCGGGGAGGCCGACAGATCGTTTGAATGGCTGGAGCGTGCCTACAAACAGCGAGACCCCGGACTGCCCGAGATCAAGACTGATCCGCTGTTCAAAAATCTGCGCCGCGACCAGAGATACGCCGAACTTCTTAAGAAAATGCGCCTGCCGACCTAGAGCGCTTATCGCGCGAAGTACCAGCGGCAGTAGTTTGTCGAGTGATTCACAAATATCACGCTTTCTGCTTCGAGGCATCCCCCTTCGTGTTCTTCGAACACTGACAAATCAATGCAACTTTAGAGATGTCGGCTGCGAAGTTTACGGTCGTCGTGTCGATGATTTGTGTCGTCTTTCTAGGGACAGTGGCGGTCAAGCTCGTCATTGCCTCGGCAAGTTGTCAGTGAATCTCTGAGTGAGAGTTGGGGAATTGAACACGTTTGAGGCGGGGCTCCCTTTTCGCAGCGGGGGAGAGGTCCGCTGATGCTTTCGCCGCTGCCTTCTAAGCAGTGTCATCCCTACGAATTAGGTTTGCTCGAAAATCGGAATAAAGAGAGATTCGGGGTGTTTTATGAATAAGGAGAAAGCTATGCGACCGATAATTCGTTCGTTTGTTCTTGCAGCCGTGTCGGCGAGCGCGACTACCGCTTTTGCGTTTGATAGGGTGACGGTCAATGTTCCCTTCAACTTTGAGACCCACGGGAAGACGTTCCAGGCAGGCACATATACGGTGGAATCTGGCAGTAACCACTGCGCTCTTAAGCTTTCCAGCAAATCCGACACAAAAGCGTCCTTTACCTGGGGCGCTTTTCCTACAGAATTTGGCCCCAATATGTCAACGCTCTCATTAAGATTCGACATCGGAGCCGATGGTACCCATGCGTTACGCAGCATTCGGCTTGGGACGTTGATTACCCCGGTACTGGACATACATGAAAGACACGTCCCTCAACACGCAGTGTCCATCAGCGAAGGCCATTAGTGGCAACCCCCAGATTGTCGGCGATCGGAAAGTGACGGAGTGCGCATCCTTTTGAGGACCGCTGGTCTACAACACAAAATTGCTTTCACCATCATCGGGACCAGTGGGGCGCGCGCGGACAGACCGCAATCGACCGGCTTCAGTCCCTGGAGGTCGGTCCACATCAGGTGATCGCGCTCGACCGCGCTCTAGCTGCTAGCTGCACGTCATAAGTGAGCTCACAGCAGGGCTCGGGCAGCAGAGTCCGCGTATATGGCAGTATTTTTAGGAATGTTGCATGCGTGGCTCGTTTAAGGCTCAAAAAGATGGAGTGTGTGTGAAGGTAGTTGTGACGACAATTGGTTCTCTGGGTGACGTACATCCTTGCGTCGCCCTGGGTTTGGAGTTGAAGAGACGTGGACATGAGGTGGTGATTGCAACATCGGAGTTCTACCGCCAAAAGATCGTCTCGACTGGGTTGGGTTTTCACTCAATCGGCCCAAAGCATCTTTCGCCAGAGGATCCCGAATTGCTCAGCAGCATTATGGATCCAAGGAACGGACCTGAGAATTTCATTCGAAAGCTCCTGATGCCGCACATGCGAGGCGTGTATGACGATCTTCTGGCGGCGTGCAGTGGAGCTAATTTTCTGATCACAGGAGAGCTGGTGTTTGCTGCACCTCTCGTCGCCGAGCGTTTGGGCATACGCTGGGCTTCGTGCGTTCTCGCTCCGTGGCAATTTCTGTCTGCACACGATCCGTCGATCATCGGCCCTATGCCACTATTCGCTCTACTTCGAGAAGCTGGTGTGATGATGAACCGAACGATGAAAGAGCTCGGTCGCAGACAGGCAAAGAGTTGGGCCGAGCCGATCTATGCATTACGGAAGGAATTGGGGCTATCCGCTGCACGCCATCCCCTGTTTGAAGACAAGTGCTCTCCTTACCTCAATCTGGCGATGTTCTCTTCAGAATTCGCAAAACCGCAGACCGACTGGCCAAATCACACCAAGACTGTAGGATTCGCCTTTTACGATCAGCAGAATCCGTCGGTCGGACTTACAGATGAGATAAAACACTTTCTTCAAGACGGAGAACCGCCGATCGTTTTCACACTCGGCTCTACCGCAGTCATGAATCCGGGAAGCTTCTATTCGGAAGGCAAGAGAGCTGCAGAACAATTGGGACGTCGAGCGTTGTTGTTGACGGGCAAAGGAAGTCCAGGGATTTCCGGGTCGCGTGATCATATGGTAGCGGCCTATGCTCCCTTCTCAGAGATTTTTCCGTATGCGGCTGTGGTGGTACACCAGGGCGGTATAGGAACCACAGCGCAGGCGATGAGAGCTGGATGTCCGCAGCTAGTTGTGCCACACGCATTCGATCAGCCGGATAATGCAGCGCGAATCGAGCGGCTGGGGCTTGGACTGACTCTACGCAAAGGTCGCTTCAATGCGGCTCGCGGAACAGACCGGCTACACAGGCTGCTGAGTGATAAGAGGATACGGGCTAAAGCGGCACAGGTCAGGACCTTACTAGAAGAAGAAGATGGAGGAACTGCGGCTGCGGATGCTGTGGAATTGGCGTGTAGATGAAAACAGCTTAGCGAGGTCTTGAGATCCACTCGCAGATGTGGCTGCTTTAAAGCCACCCATCCCCGATCTTACGCAGCCTGCCAAAGCGCGCGGGGCTGGATGATCAATCAATTGCCGGGTCGGCGGCATCGCAAATTGCTCACTCGCGCCGTCATCGCCGACCGAAGACGTTCCGTACTCTCCGACAATCGAAGGCTTGGGAGTGTCACTACCGTTATAGTCACCTCGATTTAGGATGATTTAGGACCATTGAGGCTGATTTCGACCGTACGATGGTCGTGTATTGGTCGTGCGACCCTCGAAGAATTGATTCTGAACTCGCAGATGCCCATTTGACTGAATGATAGGGACGAGGCGTCACCATCAGAGTCTTTTACGATTCATTATCTTTCAATTTTCCGAGGGCATGCCAGCTTGTTCCCGGCGAGTAACGGCCTACAAGAAGTGACTCACGAGACGGCGACGCGCCAGGAGAACGAACCCGTGCTCGTTCAAAACCGCCACTTGGTGAGTCGGAACCAAGCCCCAACCGCTTGAATGACGCTAAAATCCTAGAGCGTGTCCGTCGGAATGGCGAACGAAGCTGCGGGCGGAAGTGATTTCGGGTCGCTGCGTGTGCACTCCATCGTTCGTCACTTTTAATAGTTGCTGATAGAAGGCGAGCGCCTCCGCAGGTTTTCCGGCGGCTTCGGCGGCACGGCCTGCGTTGTAGAGTGCGTTGAACCTATTGGGGCTTAATTTTAAAGCAGTGCGGTATTGCCCGAGTGATTCGGCAGGGCGATTGTCGGCAAGCAGCATATCGGCATACATCTCGCGGGCGGGAATATCCACCTCTGCTTGACCAACGCGATCCTGCATATCGGCAGCAGCGCTGATCTGCTGGAACGCCTGTTCGTCCTGTTTATGAGCAAAACTTTGCCAGGCCTTAATGGTGCCCTGGGTTACAGCAATCTCTGCGCCGATAGGGCTTCCCTCCTTTTGCGTCGCATCCGCCAGTTGCGACGCGGCGTTGGCTGCCCGGTCGGCGGTTGCGGCGTCACGCATGCGCCCGGCAGCGATTGCTTGTGCCCAAAAACGAAAATATTTGGTGGAGGCAATAGAATTCGCGGGTTCCGGAATGGCGAGAACGGCTTTCCAGTCGTGCATTTCAAGGTTGTTGATGCTGGGAAATTCGACCTCAGCGTAGGTAATAAAAGGGGCCATGCCGTCATTTGCGGCATCGGGGAGAGAATGCAGGTGCGCCGCCATAGGTTCAGTGTTGTCGAGGACACGCTTGGCGTCAGCATCGTCGGCCTGCTGCAGGTAGGCATAGATGAGGAACTCGTAGGCGTGGAGCTCGTGTGTGACTCCTCCTAGATGATGCTTTTCTGCGTATTCGGAGGCCCGGACTGAAGCCACGTTGGAGTCGATGTCCTCCTGCCACATGCCCAGGCGGGCAAAGATATGTCCAGGCATGTGCAAGGCGTGGGGGGAAGAAGGCGCGATGGCCGCATACTTTTCGGCTGCAGGAAGTCCTTCACGGGCCAGCTGCGGGCTATCGCAGGTATGAATGATGTAGTGCGCGAAGCCGGGATGATCCGGATGAGCCTCAAAGCCTGGTTCGAGCACTGCGAGCGCCTTCCGGGCAGTCCCGACCAGATCCTCCTGATCAATGCTGGCGGCAAGCGCCAGACCATAGAACGCCTGAGCCTCGACGTCATCCGGGTAGGCAGTGTGCAGAGCTCCCATGGCGTCAGCATACGTGTGAACTGCCTTTTCATTCTGGGATGTCTGGCTGTGCAGATAGCCGCTTAGTGCAGCGATGTAGCGTTGTTCGCGTCCGGTTCCAGGATGGAGGGCCATAGCCTTGTCGATTTCTGTGATCCCGGCCTTACGGCGATTATCCGGCATGCCATCCCAAAATGGGCGCCACTCAGTCATAGCAATGGCCCATTGCGCCATAGCACATTGCGGATCGGCAGTAGCTACGGATTGAAACTGCTTGACAGCCTCTTCATACCAGAAGGAATGCAATAGTGCGATACCACGCTCAAAGGGAGCCTGCACTGCAGCGTTGCAGGAGATCGGCATATGCACTGCACCGAGTTTTTCCAAGGTAGCATTCGCATCACCGCCTTCGGCTCCGTGGTGATGATGTTGTTGTGCGGTGAGAACTGTGGATAAAGCAAGAAGAGCCAGAATGGAAAGCGCACAGAAGAGCTTCTTCGTCTTATCTAGATTGGCGGCGGACAAAATGGATGCGGGCAGATCAGGTACGAGCAAGTGAACCCCTGTAGAGTTTCTGGTCGTCTGAGCGGCGTATCCTGCAGTCCAGACGTGACAAACATTAAAACTGCTATATGAAAGACACTGACAAGCGACGATTATTCCCGATTTTGTCCTGTTTACCAAAGAAAGTGCGGACGATGATCGGACCGGCGGAATTCGCTGTCACCGCGGGGACGATCCGATAGTCCGCGCGGTAGACCAAATTGTGCAAATCGCTGGACGCAATGGCCCGGAGTATGGGCAGCTGGGCCGCTGCATCCTCTTCGCTGAAGACGTTCAGCGGCCAATCCTGAACTGTCGTGCCTCGAAGATGAGGGTGATGGAAGCCGCTGCCAAAATGGGCTTGGAGCATGATTGGCTGAACCTTGGCTGCACGCTGTTCGGGCCAGCTCAATGCCCAGGATGCGTTCAGCCCTTCATCCTCGCCGCATTGTAATCCCGTCTCGGTGAGTTTGCCAGTATCGAGCAGCAAGCTCATGTTCATTTCGCTGAGAACCTGGCGGGCGATGGGAGCCAGCAATTGCACCGCCCTTTCGAAATGGGTTTCCTTGTCCTTTCAACTTGCGGAGCCGCCGTGTGTACCGGTCCGAAGATCTTCAAAATGGCGGATTAGGCTGGTGATATATGCGGAAATCGCGCTTTCTGGCATTGTCCACCTCCTACGACGATCGCTACCTTCGGATAAGTCCATCTCTCAGAGTTAGAGGCCCTCGCGCACGGTCAGGGGACTCTGCAGTGCAAAGCGCGCAATCTCATCTTTACGCATGAAGGCAACGCCAGGATGGGATTGGGCGTAGATGATGAATTCTTCGAGCACCTTGGCGCGGGAGGGGCGGCCTGCGATGCGATCGTGGGCGCTTACCGACATCATGCGGCGCCGCGTTGTCGCCTCAGCATAGAGCGCATCGAACTCCGCTTTGAGATCGTCAGCATACATGGCCGTGCTGAAGTAGCGAGTTTCATAGTCCACGATGTCGTTCATGTGCAGCGTGTAGGGCACGACCGCAAATGGCTTGTCCCGCACGTTGATCAGGAACGGCTCGTCGCGGCTTACGTCGTCAATGTGATAAATGAACCCGAGCGATTGAAGAATTTCCAGGGTGTGAGGAGTGCCGCGCAGCCAGAAGGCGTTGAATCCGACTGGCCGCGTATCGGTCGCTCGTTCGATGCTCTGAATACTTTGCTGATACGAGGCGCGCTCTTCTTCAGGAGTCATGGAGAACTGAGCGGTCCAGGTTTGTCCGTGTCCGGCTGCTTCATGGCCACGCTGAACGATCTCTTTTGCGAGCGCTGGATGCAGGTCGACTGCTGCGCCGACCATATGGGACGTGACTTTTATCTTGCGACGCTCGAAGATTTCGAGGAGCCGGGGCAAACCCTCTTTGAAGCCGTAGTCGTACCATTTGCTCGCTGGCAGATCCGGATACTTCGGATCGATCTTGGGCATAGGGCTCTCAGCTCCGCTGGCCGGCTGTGCGCCGCCTTCCATCTGCATTGAGACGGAGATCGCCATGCGAGCGCCGTTTGGCCAGAATGTGTTCGTTGCATTCATTTGAGGACTCCCTGTTTGCCCGCTCAAGTTCGATGCGATGGGTAAAGCTGCTGTTAACGCAGGGGTAGCACTTGCTTTGACGAAATTGCGACGAGTTATCATAGTGGTTCTGCTTTCGATGCTTTGCTCTGTAGTAGTTCATCTACGGAAAAGGTGTTGTGGTTACGGAAGGCCAGCAACGACGCGTAGACCGTCGCGTAGATCAATTGCAATCCAGCGCTCTCCCAGTCTTGGTTTAGCGTTGCGCCGAAGGTCAGCGTCAGAATGAGAAGGGATCCAGCTACAAGCGCAAATCGCGTTCTGATCCCAAGCAACACAAGCATGCCAACGATGCTTTCAGCCCAGGGTAATGCCTGCGCAAAGAGGCGCACGAAGCCGGCGGGGAGGGGTGCATGCTGAAACGCAGGAACAAGCGCGTCGGCGAAGTGGGACGGACCAGCCAGTATGCGGCTTAATCCATGTGTGAAAATATTGGTTCCGATCGTGGCCCGCAACCATAAGTAGCCAAGAGCGGCATCTTTCTCGCGGTTCGTGCTTCTAGTCATGGTGCATTCCTCTCAGGTAGGGACCGTCGACAATCCTCGTTACGGCTTCTGCGTCGGTAGGTTCTTCTTGGTTCTCTGTCGTTTCCCACTTGATCCACTTGAGGTCGAGAACAAAGATCGAGTAGAAGACGGGAACCAGAAGCAAAGTGATGAAGGTAGCGACCGCGAGACCGCCGATCTGGGCATAGCAGAGAGGTTTCCAGAGCGGGCCGCCTTCGAGTGCCAATGGGAACAAAGCAAGGATCGTTGCGCCCACAGTGATCATCACGGGGCGAATACGCTCAATTCCTGCGTCGGGAAGGGCGCGCTCCAGCGGCTCCCCTTTTTTGTGCATCTCCTCGATGAAATCGAAGAGCACGATCACATGGCTGACGATGACGCCGATCAGACTCGCAACGCCGAGAAAGGCCATGAAGCCGAACGGCGTGCGCATAATCGCCAGCGCGATTAAAGCTCCGATCGCACCGTAGGGGGCCGCAGCAAAGACAAGAAGCGGCTTGATGGCGTTGTTGAATTGAATGAGAAGTGCGAGATAGATGCCGACGAGCGAGATCAGGAGCACTACGGCCAGGTTGAGGAAGCCGTCTACCTGCTTCGCTTGTTCGCCTCCGATTTCGAGTTGGTACCCAGGGGGCAGGTTCTTTTTGAGATCATTCAGTTTCGCTTGTGCAGGCCCGAGGACTTCGGATGCGAGCACACCCGGTTCGGGAAAGCATAAGACTGAGATGGTGCGGAAGTGCTCGCGACGCCGGATTCTTCCGGTCTCGAGCATGTTGCGTACTGTGGCCACAGAAAGCAGGGGAACCCTGGTGTTCTGCTGCGACGAGTAGACGTAGAGATTCTCAATCTGCCCAAGCTGTGCCCGCTCCTGCCCGCGGAGACGAGCCACGATCGGGATGCTCTTATTTCCCTCTTTAAGCAAGCCGACAGATGCACCGCTTATCGCGGCTGCGGTGGAATTCGCAACATCGGCGTTGGATATACCGACGACATTCGCGCGGTCCGGATCGATCTGGATCTTCACCTGGGGGCTGTCGGGCGACCAGTCATCTCGCATGACAGTGATCCCTGGCGATTGCTGTAACACATCGATCGCTTGCGTTGCGATTCCGCGCAAGGTCTGGATATCTGTTGCTTCGTCCTTAACGTCCGTATCAGCCTGACCCGAGATCAGGACCTCGACTGGAGTCTCGACGGGGTTCGTCTGGAGTTGCCGGACGGTGAGCCATGCGCCCGGGACTTGCCGGCTAAGGGCGGATTGCAGGGGCCCAATGATCTTCGGCGTAAGTTCTTTATCGCTGACCTGAACGATTACCTGGGCGTAGTTTGTCTGTGGGGGCTCGGGTGAGATCGAGAACCAGAAGCGGGGTCCGCCTCCACCGATAAAGCTTGTGATGGAAGTCAGATTATGTTGGTTCTTGTCTCTGGACGAAGATTCTGCAGTGTCTGCGAGGACCTGCCGGACGACCTGTTCGGCTTTGACAGCCGCGTCGTTGGTTGCCGTCAAGGGGACGTCGTTCGGCAGCCAGACGTCGAGATAGAACCAATATTGAACGTCTTCGGGAAAGAACTGCTGCTTAAGGTGGGATGCTACGAAGGCGCCAAATACCAGAAACACGAGGGAGCCGAGGAGGACTCTCCAGCGGTGTGCGATCGCGCGACCGACAAGTCTGTTATAGAAGCCGTAAAAGCCCAGCTCTCGCTTCTCCTCGATACTCAGCTCCTTCTTCTTCGGGGGCCTTTGAATGTAGTAGCCGAGGAGGGGAATGAAGGTCATGGCAACAACGAGTGCGCAGAGCAGGGAAGCAGTCATCACGATCGGAAGGCTTCTGAGGAACTGACCGGTATTGCCTGTCAGCATCAGGAACGGAAGATAGGCGATGATGTTGGTGATTGTGGCAAAAAAGATCGCGGTTGCCAGCTTCGTCGGACCGAGCCACGCCGCAACGCTGCGCGGAAGACCGTCTGCGAGACCGCGCTTGATCCCATCTCCGGAGACTACTGGCACGTCGACCAAGAGCCCGAGCGCGATAATGAGCGTTGCCACAGATACCTGCTGAAGATCGATGCCCAGCATGTAGACGACGCCGAAGGTCATGGCGAGGGTGATGGGTATCGCCAGGGCCATGATGAGCGCGAGTCTCCACTCCCAGAATCCAATGAGCGAGACCATAACGACAAGGATGATCGCTTCGTCCAGCGCCCGCAGGAAAAGGTGAATGTTTTCCTTTACCTGCAGGGGTTGGTCGGAGGTGTGGACGGTGATGAGATCAGGAGGAAGGATGCGATGAAGTTGTGCCAATTTCGCATCGATCGACTCGCCGAATTTTACGATCTGGTTTTCATCACGCATGTAGATGGCGATCGTAACGGCGCGACTACGGCGCCAGTGTCCGTCGGTATCCTGCCATGTGTAGTAGTTCAGGTAGTTCGCAGGGCTCTGGTATCCGCGGCTTATATCGACTAGGTCGCGCAAGTAGACGGGAGCGCCAGCGGTCGCTGTCGTCACAACGATGTCGCCTATCGCTTTGGGGTTCTCGAATTGCCCTGAAGGATTCAGTGTGATCTGGCGTTGTCCTGTCTCAAAGACACCGCCTGGCGCGATGATATTGCGAGCTTGAATCAGCTTGCCGAGGTCGGCAGGCTGGAGGCCGTAGGCGGCGAGGCGATCCTGGGAGAATTCGAGATAGATTGTCTGCTGCTGAACGCCTCGACGCTCCACCTTCGACGTCTCCGGAGCGCCCTGCAGGGTGCGGGCGATGAGATCGGAGAAGTCGTCCAGCTCGGCATAACTGTACTTGTCGCCTGCTACCTCGGACAACTTCTTGAGTGTCTCCGCTGGATCGTGAATAATGATGGTGCTCCAGGCATCGGGATGCAGCTCCGACCGCTGCACCTTGCTCGCGAAGAAGTCGTCGATAAATGCCTGGATCGATGCGTCGTCTCGATTGCTCGTGCCATCGAGACCGATGAAACCCGTTCCCTGAATCTGAGTGGTATTGCTTAGCACGCCGGCTTGTATTGCCTGTCTTTCGAACAGTGCGGCACCACCCGCGACCGCTCGCGGCGAAACTGATTCCGGGAACGGGTAGATTACTGTGACCGACTTCGCCGGCGGTGCGGTCTTCTTGTTGGCACGGGCTGAGCGGATCGCTGCCTGAATGGACTGCGAGCGGAGATTGATCTCTACGGAGTCTGCCTTCGGGCTCGCGACGGTCAACATCAATGCTGCCGTATCTCCGAAGTCGCTCTGAAAAGAGATGGGGCCGGCTCCTTGAGGAAGTTGGCCATTCAGTGCGTTGAGCTTCAGATTGATGTCGCTGAACTGGCGCTTCAGATCATCCACGTTATCAACTAGCTGAATATAAACGTAGGAATAGCCGGGCAATGAGATCGACCTGACACCAAAGTCCGCAGGTGTTCCGGCGTGAATCCACTTGTTCTGTGCGACGGTATCTTCGATCGGCCGCGTTATCAGCTGCTCGACCTGTTGTGCTGTAGCGCCCGCCCACGAACAACTGGCAAGAGCAACTCGAACGGGGATGTTTGGGTCTTTGCGTTGGGGCATGGACTTGTAGCCGAACCAGCCCCAAATCAGAACGCCAACCAGCAGCACCCAGGAGACCTGTGGGTGTTCCACGAAGAATCGCGGAACGTTCCTCGTTTGTTCGATTCTTTTCTGATCGCTTTTATGTGCCATGGTCTCTCTGCCTACGGAATCACTGAAAGAGAATCGCCGTCCTTCAGGAGCTGTGCCCCAATGGCGGCGACTTTTTCTCCGGCCCGGACTCCCGTCACCGAGACCGAACTGCCGTGGGTTGCACCAACCGTGACCCGGCGGACATGCGCCTTCCACTTGCCGGCCTGCTGCTCCGCAACGACCACTGCGAATTGTCCCGATTCGCCTGGATACGGCACGATGGCGCTCAATGGGACCGAGGGCTGGGACGTTTCGCGTCTCCCGCCAAGTTCAACGGAGGCGATCATGCCCGGCTTGAGTGTGTTCCGGTGGTTCGGGAGCGTTACTTCGATAGTGAACACACGGCTCCGCGCATCGGCGCTGGGAGAGATGCTTGTGACCCGTCCGGAATACTGGGCCCCATCATTCTGCACTTGAAGCGTAAGGATCTGGCCCAGATGAACAAGATTGAGGGAATCTTCCGGCACACCGAACGACGCCTTTACCGCACTTGTGTCGGCGATGGTGAAGGCTGCTGAAGACGATGATGCCAGCGTCCCAACGTCGATGTTCCTCGCAAGGATGTATCCGGAGAAAGGAGCTTTCAGGTCGGAATCGGACAACGACAGCTGAGCCTGACGCTGCGCGGCTTTGGATTGGTTCACCGCCGCCAGGGTCGAATCAGAGCGGGCTTGTGCCTGATCGTACTCCGGCTTGGTTAAACTTTGCGTGGAGTAAAGCGCTTTGGCTCGGTTGAAGTCTTGTTCAGCCTGAGTGTGTTGTGCGACGGCAGCCTCGACCTGAGCTCCGGATTCATCCACCTGATTCTTCAAATCCTGTATCCGAATCTGTGCCAACGAAGTTCCTCTGGTGACGTAATCTCCCGTCCCAATATCGCGAGTGCGGCCATCGGCTGATCTGATCTGCTTAACTCCGGTAATGTAACCCGCCGTCCGGAAGGCAAGATCAACCTGCGCATACGGAATGAGAGATGCGGAGTATCGCAGGCCTTCGGTCGATTGGTAGAGAGTCACGTCGGCCAAACGGACAGCGACAGGGGGCTTTGCGGGCAAAGCGGGTTCATGGTGGCAGCCGCCGAAGATAGTTGCCGCCAGGAGAGAAATCGAGGAGGCTGCTATAGCCGTGCGGGATTTTATCTGTCCAATGGCTGGAATCAAGGTGCTACTCCTCCCCCAAAACTTTTGCAAAGTCAGCTCGCGCCGTCCAGAACGCGAGCAAAGCCTGCCGGAATTGGTCCTCTGTAGTTGCGAGCGATGCCTGCTGCTGCAGCAGAGCACTAAGCAGAATTGCCTGTTGCGCGTAAGCGTCAGTCTGGTTGCGAAGTCTTTCCTGTTCCGAGTCGCGACCGCTCTCCGCTACAGCAAGCTGTACTCTGGCTTCGCGCAGCTTGCGGAACTGCGAGTCAACGTCCAGGAGAACCTGGTCTCGCGCATCCTCTTCGGTGAGGACCGCTTCGTGTTCCGCGATGACCTTCTGGGCAATATTGTGGCGCTTTTGGCCCCAGTCCCAGGGTTGCCATGTAAGCAGACCTCCTATCGCACCGAGATTTTGCGGGAGGAAGTTGATTCCCGCCGTGGTCAGATAATTGACCTGGACCGAGATATCGGGCAAGTACCGCGTCTTCTCAATCCTGGTCTCCAGATTTGCCTGACTCTTCCTGATGGAAGCGATCCTGATCTCGGGCCGTTGCGCCAGCGCGAGCTTTCGAGCTGCTTGCAGATCCAGCTCTTCCGGCAGAGCAGAAGACACCGGCTCCACAGAAAACTCGACAAGAAGGTCTCTGCCAAGCAGGCGGTTCAAGGATTCTTTCCGGTCGGAGAGCGCGTCTTCGATCACCATGAGTTGGTACCTGGCCTTTGCCTCTTCAGCCTTCACGCGCAGACTGTCCGCTTTGAGAACCGTTCTCTCCTGCAGCCGGCGCTCCGTCAGATGGTCAAGCTCTTCAAGCGATCGGATGGTTGCACGTTGCGATTCAGCCTGGCTCTGGGACTGGAGCAGAGAATAGTAGGCGCGGCGAACATCGCTCACCAGTTGCTGATCCCGTTGCGAATAGCTTTGGCGGCTGAGATCTTCGTTCAATCGCTGCTCAGCAACAGAAAAGCGGATTTTTGGAATCTGGGTGATCGGTTGCGTGGCTGTAATCGACGCTATGGCGATCGGGCGCGCAGGAGTGTGCAGGTTGATGTCGCTACCTGGAATCGGTCCAGTCGAGGGATATGTTCCCAATTGGCCCGCCCCGATAGTGAAATTCAAGGGGCCCAAAAGTTGCGTACCCAGCAGATACGTGTCAAAACGGGGATAGTATGACGTCTTGACTTCTGCCGTTGCCTCTCGCTGCTTGTCGATGTCAAATTTGGCCCGCTTTGTCTCACGATTGTTGGCTCGCGCCAATTCAATCGCCCGATCCAGCGTGAGTACCTCCCCGGAAGTCCGCTCTTGTCCCCGCGCCCCCATCACAAAAGTCACCGAAGGAATGGCTGCGAAGAGACAAATGGGTATCAGCCGCCTGAAGAACATCGACTCCGTTCTCCTCTACAGTTCGCTGTTGAAGCACCCCGTTGTAAAGGGCGCGTGCTCTGGACCTGGACGGCGGCTCGAACTCTGTCATGGCCGCCGATACGCGAAATGTTTCTGGGATCGAGAACGCACACGTCTTGCCAAAGCTCCCGACACACGCGAAATCAATCGATGTTGTTGGCGCCGGCGTGTTTAAGACAAGGGGGGAAATAGATAGCGCTATTCCGGATGGATAATCAGAAGGCAGAGATTTGGCGCGCGTGCCAGACGTCCGTCACTGCGGTGGTCGAGAAATTCCCAACTTCTGCATTCTGTACGCGAGAGAGGTTCTCTTGAGGCCCAGGCGAGCTGCAGCTCCGCGAAGACCCCCGACGACCCAATTGCTTTCGCGGAGTGCTCGCACGATCTGTTCTCGCTCCGCTTGTTCTAAGGCGTTGCCACGGCTAACCGCGCGTTCGTTTGTGCAAGCAAAGATTTCGCCCAACGGCACTCTCAACGACGTACCCGTAGATAGCAGCACGGCTCGCTCCATCAGGTTTTGCAACTCCCGGATATTGCCCGGCCACGCATAGCGGCAGAGCGCATCCATCGCTTCTCTGGGGATACTCTCGATTTGCCTTCCCATGCGCCGGGCGTACTTGTTGGAGAAATAGCGGACGAGAAGCGGAATGTCTTCACGCCGGTCTCGTAGCGGCGGGACATCAATCGGAAACACATTCAAGCGATAGTAGAGGTCGCTGCGGAACTTCTTTTCGGCGACCATTTGGGTGAGGCTGACGTTCGTTGCCGCTAATATTCGAACATCGACGCGCTGGGTACGATTACTTCCCAATCGCTCAAATTCCTGTTCCTGTAGCACTCTCAGGAGCTTGGGTTGCAATTCGAGAGGTATATCGCCGACTTCATCCAGAAACAGCGTTCCCTTGTGCGCGAGTTCGAATCTTCCAATCTTCTGAGTTATGGCGCCAGTGAACGCTCCCCTCTCATGGCCAAACAGCTCGCTTTCAAGAAGGCCCAGAGGGATAGCGGCGCAATTCACCTTTACAAACGCGTGACTCTTGCGGGGGCTCAGGTTGTGAATCGCGCGAGCGATCATCTCCTTGCCCGTACCCGTCTCGCCCTGGATGAGGGCCGTCGAGTCGGCAGGGGCCACGGTTCGGATGCTCTCGAGCACAACTTTCAGCCTTGGACTATGTCCAATGATCTCCTCAAAATTTTGCTCAACCCGGATTTCATCTTCCAAGTAGAGTTTGTGCTCTGCGAGCCGCTCCTTGGCCTCCGTTATCTGCCCATACTCCAAAGCGTTTTCTACCGCGATGGCGAGTTGACTCGCTACCTGCGCAAGGAATCCCATATCAGCTTGGCTAAAAGCATTCTCTTCCCGCCTGCCGAGACCCAGAAGACCAAGGACGCGGTTCCGGCTAACAAGTGGCACCATGCATCCGGCTTTGAGGCCCTCTGGGAGGGCTGGTTCATCCGTCAGACCTAATTGAAGTACGTCCGAGGAATTACCTCTCCAAGGTTTACCCGTGCGGAACACATAACCGCCGAGGGACCCCTCCATCGAACAGTACTCCTCTCGAATGAACCCTTTGCTCTCCGGAAAATCGAGCACGAAGGTTTGCAACCTGTCTCCATCCGAGTCCGCCAGGAAGACCCCTACAAGGTCGCATTGCATGACGCGCCGGACGCTTGCGGAAATAGCTCGCAGCAGGTCACGGAGTTGCAAATTTGAGACAACCTGATTGGTGATGTCGAGGAGCAACTGCAATCGATCTTCCGCTTGTTTGCGCTCGTCAATATCCGTACTGAGGACATACCAGCGGATAATACGGCCCTCCGTATCTCGCAAGGGGAGCGCGCGAACTTGGAACCAGCGGTACACACCATCAGCACGACGGATACGGTGCTCGATGTCGTAGGGCTGCCCAGTTTCAATTGAATTGGTAAAAGTGGCGATCGCGCGTGGGAGGTCATCCGGATGGATGAGGTCGCTGGTAGCCCAACGATTCAATTCCTCAGGGCTCTTGCCGAAGTAAGCGACGACTTGCTGATTGACGAATTCGTTTTCGCCTTCCGCCGTCATCGTATTGACGAGCCCAGGAATGCTATCGACGACCAAGCCCAAACTGAGTTCGCTCGCTCGCAGGGCTTCTTCCATGCGTTTCCTGTCGTCGATATCCGTCCGTAGGGTATACCAGCGGACGATACGTCCCTCTGTGTCTCGCCAAGGGAGAGACCGTACATGAAACCAGCGGTATACGCCGTCGGCACGACGAATACGGTATTCAGACTCATATGGATGCCCAGTTTCGACCGAGCGCCTCCACGTTGCTAACATGCGAGTAAGATCGTCGGGATGAACAAGGTCGGAGGTGGTCCAGCCTTTTAATTCGTAACCTTTCAATTCGTCGAGCGTCTTGCCAAAATATTCCAGGCATTGCTGACTGACGAATTCGAATTCGCCTTCCGCTGTCGTTGTATTGATGAGCCCTGGAATGCTATCGACGATCAAACGAAAGCCCTCTCCGCTCGCACGCAGGGTCTCTTTCGTTTGTTGTGACGACTCGAAATTCAACGCATCATCCACCGCCAACGCCACTTGGTTGGCAACGAGCGTTAGAAAGCGAACTTCCTCCGCGGTATACGCATCGGTGCCAATGCTGCCCACAGCGAGGCCCCCGAGGCGGCGGTGTACAGTCGTCAATGGGAGCACGCACACCGAACGAACGCCGCGGTTCTTCAGCATCTCAGCTACTGCTGGGAATCGAGTCTCCTTATCTAAAGAGGGAATTATCAAGGGTTCTTGATGCTGGTACACCCACCAGGTGAAGGTTTCTTCCGGAGCGAGTCTCGGAACCTCGAGCGGGTCGCCCGGCTCACCGTATGACGTGAGACTTACCTCGTGCGCATTCTCGTCATAGATGCCGATACCCATGACATAGAAGTCCACCACTGCGCGCAACTCGCGTGCGAGAAGTCTGAAAAGTTCCCCCGAAGAGCGAGTCGAGATGAGCGTCTGCGAAACACGCAAAAGTGCTTCGTATCGCTCAGTTGCTGCTGGTTTTGCGTCGCTTTGAACCGTGCCGTTCATTACTGCCTGGCGGCGCGAATTTGACAACATTTCACACCTGCCTTGACCCCAGCGAGCGAAAACAAGCTCATCGCATTTTCGTGGGCTACCAACAAAAATACACTGGACATGCGCCGGCGTCACCCATCAGCAGGCGGTAATGCGAATCCTATCCGCCAAGGTGCTGAATCTCTGGCACGCGCGCCAAACTTCCGTCTCACGGTCGTTCGCCTTGCGAAATTCGGCGCCCCGAGCCCTCGATTCAAACGCTACTTGAGCAAGCACATAGAACTAATTCGGCTGACCGCCCACCTTTGGCTCCTCAACTGCCGTTTCCTCTGGCGGCCGGCTGATAAAGCAGTCAGGAGTGAGTCGTGCTCAAGATCACGATAACCGATTTGGATGACGAGCAGAGGTGGTCTTTGCAGGGTCAATTGGTCGGCCAGTGGGCCACTGAGCTTAAGTCGACTTGGAGAGAAGCGCATGCCATCGTGGGTAAACGAAGATGCATTGTTGATCTCATTGAGGTGACATCAATTGACCGAAATGGCGAAGACATCCTATCGGAAATCATGAGCCAAGGTGCCGAGTTCATCTCTGGCGATGTGTACACCGAGCATCTTCTACGGAACCTCCGCCACAAAATGAAGCGAAGTCGCGCGAACAGAAAACAAGATGATGGCAGCGTTCATTGATCAAACCAAGGAAGTTGGACCGCCCAATCCGTTGGTGAAACTCACGACACAGGAGGAATTTTCAACCTTGTCGCCTAAATCGCCAGGCCTCTTTCCGCTACCAGGAATGGTGCCGCTTTTTGGCGTCGAAGTCGGCTGCTTCTCTCAATAGCGTAACGATCTGCGGGCTGACATCCAAATCAGTATCCGGAAGGAGAAACTATGTTTGACTATAGTGGTTCAACAGCACTTGTTACCGGTGCTTCGAAGGGTCTCGGGGAGGCATTTGCAGAGGCGCTGGCAGCACGCGGGATGAACTTGGTGTTGGTCGCCCGCTCCACCAAAAAATTGAACGACCTGTCCGCGCGCCTCAATGCAAAATACAAGATTCAGTGTACCGTTCTCAGCGTTGATCTAGCCGATCCTAACAGCCCTAGAGCACTCGCTGATGAGCTTGAGCGTCGTGGTATTCAAGTGGACCTTCTCGTAAATAACGCAGGATTCGGTCTGAGCGGGGCCTTCCTTTCCCACGACCGCAAGCAAAAGCAGGCTGAAATCGAGGTCAATGTGCAGGCGCTTGTTGCCCTCACTCATCACTTCGGCGAAGCGATGGCCGCGCGAGGAAAAGGCGGCATTATCAATGTGGCCTCGAACGCCAGCTTTCAACCTGTGCCCTATATGGCGACCTATGCTGCGACCAAAGCTTTCGTTCTCCACTTCAGCGAGGCCATCCGCCACGAACTCGCTGGAAGCGGCGTTCAGGTAATGGCGACTTGTCCGGGACCAACGGCGACGAACTTCTTCGAGGGCACTTCAACTCGCATGTCACCAAAGGATATGGATAGTTCGGAATCAGTTGTCAGAAAAACACTGAAAGCGTTTGACCAGAAACGGGCCGTCGCCTATCCAGGACGAATCAGTGTTCGGATCACATCTTTGTTGCCAAGGCTGTTTCCTCGCGCCCTCATCGCACGCATTGCCGGAAATGCAACCGCCAAAATGGGTCTGGATGACTGATGAATCTAACAGATGAAAGGCCTCTTTTGCCTATGTCCGGTGACTCGTTCCCGGAGTGAACAAGAGCAGAACACCCAACGATTTCGGGTACAGGTTCGGGTACAGACGTCAGTTCGCCCTAATTTCGGCAAGAAACGCTAAATTGCAGGTGGGAATGGGTTTAGCTGGTTTGCTAATTACGCTTAGTGCGCTGGGCTTTGGGCATTTTCTGGGTTGACGCTGCTCTAAGGTACGAATTCAGGTACAGCGCGCATCCACTGTCGTTTCAATATCTTGGCCCAGCTTGCGGCGGGCTTTATTTCTGCCGATTATCCTTATTTACGTCAGATTACGGAATGCGCAGCGGACTTGGTAATCGATCCGTCGCTTGAAAGACGCTTACTGCGACGATGAGCCACCGTTTGCATTCGACGTAGATCGCGATGTTCTGCGCGGCCTGATAAGGCCAGGAGAGGCTGGGAGCTGTCCGAAGCGCAGTAGAGGCGGCGCAGATTAGAGACTGCGAAGGGCTGTCATAAAGTTTTCGATCTTGCGAGTCGACGAGGCTTTACCAGATTTAAGGTTGCGCTCAATGCATAATCCGGAGAAGAAGGACAGCACCATCTCGGCAATTGCGGAAGGAGCCATCTTGGGTTCTTCCGCCTCGATGTTCATGGCGAGAAGGCGCTGCAATAGTGCCCGATTCTCCGTAATGACCCCGTAAGCCTCATCCGGAAGGATAGCGAACTCCCGCATTGAGTTGACGGAAAAGCAGCCCTGCTGTTCCCCTTTGTTGAGAGGACCATTCTTAAGAAACGTCTCGACGTTCTTCCAGCCAAGGGGCTCTCTGGTAAGAAATCCTCTCTTCTCCTGGCTCTCGAGGTAGTGCCGCAGGCACGCTACGAAGAGATCTTCCTTGTCTCGGAACTCGGTGTACAGCCCTGACTTGTTCACGCCTGTGGCTCGCTCCAGGTCCTGCAGACTCGTGTCCGAAAATCCATGCTTCCAGAAGACGGGCATCGCCTTCTCCAGCACTTGCTCTCGACTAAAGTTCTTCGGGCGCCCCATAGACGTATTATCCGATAAAGAACTAAATAGTTCAATATCTGTGCATCCTCGCCGAATCTTCATCATCGTATAGAACTGAATGGTTCAGAACCGTCCGACACGATCGGGCAAGATCGCTAGCGAATTGGCTTCGTGAATTGTTCCGAGAAATAAAAGGAGATTTTATGTCTAAGTTAGCGAAGAAGGTGGCACTCGTTACCGGCGGTTCCCGGGGTATCGGTGCAGCGATTGCGAAGCGTCTGGCCGCCGATGGAGCAAGTGTAGCCATCACGTATGCGAAGGACGCGAGCGCAGCCTCGGCTGTAGTCAAGGCGATTGAACTCGCTGGCGGAAAGGCCATCGCAATCCAGGCGGACGCTGCCAACGTCGAAGCAGTCAAAGGTGCGGTCGAAAAGGCCTTCTCTACCTTCGGGCGACTTGATGTGCTTGTCAACAATGCCGGCACAGCAATTCCGAAACCGTTCGAGGAGTCGACGCTGGAGGAGATGGATCGCGTGCTCGACATCAACGTTCGCGGCGTATTCGCCACCACCCAGGCGGCGCTGCAGCATATGAAGGATGGTGGCCGCATCATCATGGTCGGTTCGGCCGTGGGCGAGCGGGCCGTAGCGCCCGGGCTTGTGCCCTACGCGGCCACGAAGGGAGCCGTCAAGATGTTTACCCAGGCACTATCCAGAGAGGTCGGGAGCCGGGGCATTACGGTCAACAACGTCCAGCCGGGTCCGATCGACACGGATTTGAATCCCGCCTCGGGTGATTGGGCGGTACCCCAGAAGGCCGCCACAGCACTCGACCGCTATGGGCATGTTGAGGAGATCGCCGCAATGGTCGCGTTCGTCGCCGGTCCGGAGTCCTCGTACATTACGGGGGCGAATCTTACCGTGGATGGCGGAATGAACGCTTGAACGAATGCGCGCTCAGTCAATGGGTATTACGGCAAATCAACTGTGCTGACCTGATTGAGAGCCGACGGCTTAAAGGCGTCGGCTCTCCTTCGAGCCAGGTGCCGTACTTGCCTTATCCGTTAGCTGATTGGCAAGAGAGAGGACAATGACTACACTCCAAAACAAAACTGCGCTCGTGACGGGCGCATCGAGAGGTATTGGTCGAGCAACCGCACTGGCGCTTGCCCGGGCAGGGGCACACGTCGTGATCCACTATGGCCGCTCTGCGCAGGAAGCTGAATCTCTCGTGGCTGAAATCAAAACGATGGGCGGCCGCGCAGACGCAATTTCGACGGACCTAGGAACTCCGGATGGCGCGCCGCTTCTCGCTAGACAGGTGCGCTCCATTGTCGGCGATCGACTGGATGTGCTCGTGCTCAACGCCGGAATCAGTAAGGCGGCAACTATCGCTGACTACACAGTAGAGGATTTTGACAGCCTCTTTGCCACAAATGTCCGAGGTCCGTTCCTCCTGGTGCAGCAACTCATGCCCGTTCTAGGTGACGGTTCAAGCATCGTCGCTATCTCTTCCCTTGGAGCCCGTGCGGTGCCGGGCAAGCCCGGTCTGGAAAACCCTTCCCTTCTTGCTTACAGCTCGACCAAAGGAGCACTTGAGACGCTGGTCAAGAACTGGGCGGCCATTCTCGGGCCACGCGGCATACGCGTTAACGCTGTTGCGCCAGGCGTAATCGACACAGATATGTCGAGTTTCACGAAGACTGAAGCGGGCCGTGAGGCCGCGCTGGGAATGCAGGCATTGAAGCGTATCGGCAAGCCCGAGGATGTTGCCGACGTAGTCGCGTTCCTGGCTTCGGACAAGGCACGCTGGATCACAGGCGCGAGCATTCCAGTCGATGGCGGCTCGAAGTTGTAACTGGCAACAGGAGGAGCACAAATGAATACCCAATTGAGCAACGCGAAGGAGATCAGAATTCCCGGGCCGGACCATCCCATCACGATTTCTCCAGCTGAGGGCAAGGTGCGTGTGACGGTGGCCGGGAGGATCGTTGCTGAATCGTCGCGAGCACTCCAGCTGGAGGAGAAGGGGCATTCCCCTGTTTACTACTTCCCGCGGAACAGTGCAGATATGTCGTTGCTCGTCCGGACTGAGCATTCCACTTATTGTCCGTATAAGGGCGACTGCGCGTACTACAGCATTCCTATCGGCGGAGTGAACGCGGAAAATGCCGTCTGGACCTACGAAAAACCTTATGAGGCAGTCGCCGACATTAAGGAGTACCTGGCGTTTTATCCCACGCGGGTCGATGCAATCGAAGTGATCTCTTAAGCACGTTCAGTCGATCTATGCAGGAGTTCATGTGATGTCAAATCAACCGCTTTTCATGACATATCGGATGGGAGATCTAGACCTTCCTAACCGCATCGTCATGGCACCTCTCACTCGCATGCGCGCGCAATCGCACGATCATGTGCCCACGGCCTTGCAGGCGGAGTATTACGCGCAGCGTGCATCGGCCGGACTGATCATCGCCGAGGCCACGGCGATTAGCCCGGAAGGATTTGGCTGGGCCGATACGCCAGGACTGTGGACAGAGCAGCAGGTCCGCGGATGGCGACGCGTCACGGATGCCGTTCATGCAGCTGGCGGCCGCATGATTGCACAGCTCTGGCACACCGGCGCAATCTCGCACCCTGAACTACTGGACGGCGCGCAGCCCGTCTCCGCATCGAACGTTGATCCAGGTCAGATCTCTGTCACACCGACGGGGAGAAAGCCCACGGTAACACCGCGACCTCTGACGAAACAGGAGATTCGAGTCACGGTTGCGGATTTCGGGCGAGCTGCGCGTAAAGCGATGGAAGCCGGCTTCGATGGTGTCCAGATCCTCGCCAACTATCTCTATCTGATCTCTCAGTTTCTGAACGCCACCACCAACCTGCGTAAAGACGAATACGGCGGAGGCTTGGAAAATCGCTCGCGTTTTCTCTTCGAGGTAGTCGAATCAGTCCTTGGCGAGGTCGATGCACAGCGGGTTGGAGTCAAGATCAGCCCGATGCACGAAGGTGGTGCATTTCACGCAAACGACGAAACTCTGCCCGTAACCGAATATGCGATTCGGAAGTTGAGTACCTACAACCTTTCGCACTTGTGGCTCATGGGGAATACCACCGACTTCTTCGGCACGCCACTCGAGAAATTAGCAGACGATGCCATGTTCAGGCATTTCCGTCCTCTCTACAAAGGCACACTCATCGCGAATGTGAATATGGACCGTGATCGCGGCAATCGCCTTATCGCGGAAGGTCTGGCAGATCTGGTGGCGTTTGGCCGTCCTTATATCGCAAATCCCGACCTGGTCCGGAGGTTTGCCGGGAATGCCCCTCTTGCTGAGGTCGATTGGGAAACCGTCTACGCCTCGGGGCCGCACGGCTATTCCGATTACCCAACCTATCAACCATCGCAAGATAACCCCCGAAGCTCACCATGACTACTCAACACGAAATGGAAAAGGAAACATCGATGACCCCGACCCCTAAAGAATCTGCTTCGGACCGTGAGATTGCGCCAAACTACGCTCAATTACAGGTGGGAATGGGTTTAGCTGGTTCGCCAATTACGCTCGATTACGCTTATTTATCATAGACATACGGTATTCCCGGGAAACTCAAAATCCGCCGATCGCAAGGTCGTGGGGGTTCGACCTCCCTCCCGGCACCATCTATCCTTATTTGTTTTCAGTGATCTTGCGGGAGCGATACTCACTTACTCCGTTACCTCGGATTGCCGTTGGAATAGAAGATAGTGCCGATGCCTGGATCAAATGCAGCGGCATCTGGCCCGTCGCCAATTGGAAGAGTACTGACAGCCTACCCGTGTCGGTATCGACGGCTGCTAGCAGTTTATTGTCGCAGCGAAGAGCCGATGAGCTTTGGTGCTGATAGCGAGCCCGGAAGGGGACTTGCATGGAGTGAGCGGCCAATGAGCCTTGACCTTAAGGCTGGCGGAATCGACCTGGACGATTTCGCTCTTGTCATCGATATTGATGTAAATGTTGCCCGCGTCGTCGCTCACTGGGAACTCTGGAACACCGTCAAGTTGAAGATTTCCCACTATCTCCCCGGTGGCCACATCGATCACTGTTATGGACTTGCTGGGCTCCTGGCCTACAAAGATTCGTCCCGTGATCTCGGCGTAGACCATACTGTTGGGATTGGCCGCGGTCTTGAGTCGTCCCGTGATTGTGGAGATGCGAATGTGCAGGTCGGAGGGACAATGCGGCGCCGATAACCTCGCCGGCGATCCTGACGACATGTTCCCGCAGCATGTTTTCGAGTCCTCGTAGAGAGCAAGCCCAAACAGATTGGTGTGATCATTCCAAAAACGTAAACGAAGTCGTTGCCGCGGAGGACAGCCCGACGATGAGTCGATTCAAGACAAGGCGATGTCGGAGTAAGATGAACTGATTTTTATTATTGCTTCAGGGCAACTTCATTCCCTGGACGGGTAATAGGACCTGCAAATGCGGATACTTCTTATAGAAGACGAACCAAAGGTTTCAGCCTTGGTGAAACGCGGCCTCACCGCGGAACGCTATGCCGTGGATATTACCGCGGACGGACGCGAGGGGTTAGAGTATACCGAGACTTACCCTTACGATCTGATTTTGCTGGATCTGATGCTTCCCAGCCTCTCGGGGGTGGAAGTCCTGCAACGCATTCGACGGACCAATCAATACGTACCGATTCTTGTATTGACTGCCCGGGACTCAGTCGACGATAAGGTGAGGCTCTTCGAGATTGGAGCGGATGATTACCTTACCAAGCCGTTCGCGTTTGCGGAACTTCTCGTTCGGGTAAAGGCGCTGCTGCGCCGTGGACCAGTAAACCGCTCGAGTACGTTGCGCATCGGCGACCTTGAACTTGATCGGCTGACGCAACAGGTCAAGCGGCATGGCAAACGCATTGAGTTGACGGCAAAGGAGTACTCGTTGCTCGAATACCTGATGCAGAATCCAGATCGAGTGCTCTCGCGCAACATGATCATCGAGCATGTGTGGGACCAGAGCTTTGATGGCATCACGAATATTGTCGACGTCTATGTGCGTCACCTTCGCAGCAAGATCGACGAGAGTAGCGATCCCAAAATGATTCGAACTGTCCGCGGGACGGGCTATATGATTCGCTCTGAAAACGCCGTATGATCCGTAAACCACTGCGCGAGTACCGGTTTTCCCTGCGCGCCCGCGCTACGTCCTGGTATGTTGGCCTGCTTGCCATGGCGTTGGTAGTCTTCAGCGTCGGCATCTACGTGTGTATTCGCACCTACTTAAATGAGTCGTTGCAGCGCGCGCTCGGCGGCACCGCGCACACCATCTCGGACGACTTCCTTGCTAAGTTGCCCACGAAAGGTGACGCCTGGGTGCTGGGCGAGATACGCGAGTCTTATGAAGCAAGCCCAAACGATCATTACATTCGCCTCTCCGTCGGCGACAGTGTGCTCTATCAGACCGCCGACATGCGCGATCCTTCGATTCAGATTGGCGAGATTACCCTTCCTCGACCTTCAGCAGAGGGCTCCTTCCTTCGGGAGACAATTCAGGGGCGTGACGTGATGATCTACTCGCTGCCCTTTCATGCCGCCGATGGAAGACTCATTGAAGTTGAGGCGGGAACCTCGCTTTTTGCTATGCAGCAGACCCTCCACTCCCTCACGAAGATCCTTACCGTTGCCACGATACTGATCCTCATCCTTGCAACGATCGGCGGTTATCTTCTAATGACGCAGCCGCTGCGGCCGCTTGTCGCATTGACCGGTAAGGCCGCGGACATTGGTCGCAAGAAACTCGGAGAACGCTTACCTGTCATTCCGACGGGCGACGAACTCGAGCGTCTTACTCATTCCCTCAACGGGATGATCGACCGTCTGGAAGACGCGCTGAATCACAATCATCGATTTTCCGCGGATGCATCTCATGAACTAAGAACACCACTCACGATCATGCGCGGCGAACTCGAGGAGATGCTACGCATCGAGGAGTTGCCACCGCAGGCTGTTGAGAACCTCGTCAGCACCCTGGAAGAGATTGACCGCATGTCGCGCATCGTCAACAGCCTGATGACCATCACGCGGTTAGACGCTGGAGGCGAGCGGATGACTATGCAGGTTCTCGATCTGTCCGAACTCGTGAGAACCACTATGGATCACATGCGGCTTTTGGCCGAAGAGAAGGGCCTGCCGTTGAACTGTGAATGCGAGCGAGAGATTTATGTTTACGCCGACCCGATGCGTATCAAACAGGTCCTGGTCAACCTCATAGACAATGCCATTAAGTACACCCAGCCGGGCGAGGACTTTCCGGAGTCTTGCTTACCGGTGCCAACGCGCGGACGAGTCGACATCGCGGTCTTCGCCTCAGGCTCAAATGCTTGTCTGAAGATCGCCGATCAGGGCATTGGAATTGCGCGGGAAGTACTACCACATGTCTTCGACCGCTTTTATCGCGCGGACTTTGCGCGCAGCCGAGACGCCGGCGGAGTCGGCCTCGGTCTCGCCATCGTCAAGGCCATCGTCACAGCCCACGATGGGTCCGTATCCATTACCAGCACCCTCGATCAGGGATCAACCGTACTCGTGCAACTTCCACTTGTGAAATCTCCTGAGCCCGTCCACAAAGAGGAGCCCGTCCCGGTCCGGAAGCAATCTCGATATCAACCGACCTGAAGTTCAATCCACAAAGATGCTTATGGCGAAGCTGGCCTGTCGGACTCAGCCCCCCCAATCGCCAGGTAGAAGGTGGGGTCTAT